>Ga0075163_10013475_pt1 | contig 10588 bp, 11 predicted proteins | sample JI1023141ADNA_FD_71478 | JGI IMG/M metagenome (GOLD analysis project Ga0075163, IMG submission 71478) | Wastewater effluent complex algal communities from Wisconsin, to seasonally profile nutrient transformation and Carbon sequestration -... | ecosystem: Engineered > WWTP > Effluent > Algae... | reverse complement strand
CGACATCGTGTCGGACCCGAATGTCCGCCGCGTTTACCTTGGAGAAAGATTCTCCCTGTAGTACGCTTGTTGTTATGGCGATAACGCAGCGCATGGATTTGCGCCAGGCCCAGAGCCTGGTGATGACGCCGCAGCTTCAGCAGGCGATCAAGCTCCTTGAGCTTTCCAACCAGGAGCTCGCAGCCTATGTCGAGCAGGAGCTCGAGCAGAATCCGCTTCTGGAACGCGGCGAGGACGAACGCGCCGTCACGGGCGATGCCGGCGAGGAAGGCGGGCGCCTCGCCAGCCTGGAGGCGATGACCAGCGATCCCATCCCGGCCCCGGCACCCGATCGCGTCATGGACAGCAGCGAATATGTCCAGACCGAGACCCTGGGCGATGACCGGCGCTCGCCGCAAGATGCCGACTATGACAATCTCTACAACACCGCCGAGGATACGCGCGCCGAGCGCGCCATGGGCGAGGGCGCCGTCAGCCAGGAATCGGGTTTTGCCGACAATTGGTCGGGCACCGGCACTGGTGGCGGGCGCAGCGATTTCTCCGATTCGGAATTCGGCCTTGAACAGACGCTGAGCAAGCCCGAGACGCTGCGCGAGCATCTCGAGCGCCAGCTCTATCTCGACATCCAGGATCCAACCGAACGCATGATCGGCCTGCAGCTCATCGATCTGGTCGACGAGGCGGGTTACATCACCGGCGATCTTGCGCAGCTGGCGGAGCGGCTCGGCTGCACCCTGGCGCAGGTCGAAGCGGTACTGGCCCGGGTGCAGCAATTCGATCCCTGTGGCGTGTTCGCGCGCAATCTTGCCGAATGCCTGGCGCTGCAGTTGAAGGAGCGCAACCGCCTCGATCCGGCGATGCAGGCGTTGCTCGACAATCTTGAGCTCCTTGCCAAGCACGACCGGCACCAGTTGATGAAACTGTGCGGCATCGATGCCGAGGATCTGGCCGACATGGTGAGCGAGATCCGCGCCTTGAATCCGAAACCCGGCGCCAGTTTCGAACAGGCCGACGTTCAGGCAGTGGTGCCGGACATCATGGTCTGGCGGCGCCCGGACGGGTCCTGGTCGATCGAACTCAACAGCGAGCAATTGCCGCGCCTGCTGGTCAACCAGCAATACCATGCGCGGATCCTGCCGAAGACGCACAGCAAGGCGGAGAAGGATTATCTCAACGAGCGCCTGGCCACCGCCAACTGGCTGGTGAAGACGCTGCACCAGCGCGCCACCACGATCCTCAAGGTCGCCACTGAAATAGTGCGGCAGCAGGAGGAATTTTTCCTGCATGGCGTGCAGCATCTGAAGCCGCTCATCCGGCGCGATATCGCGGACGCCATCGGCATGCATGAGAGTACCGTGAGCCGCGTTACCACCAACAAATTCATGGCGACACAGCGCGGTGTGTTTGAGCTCCGATACTTCTTCACGGCCGCCATCCAGGGGTCCGACGGGCAGGCAACGCATTCGGCCGAGGCGGTGCGCCAGCGAATCAAGGAACTGATCGATGCCGAGGGTGCGGCCGACATTCTGTCCGATGACAGGCTGGTCACCATCCTGCAGGGACAGGGTGTGGATATCGCGCGCCGGACTGTTGCCAAGTATCGGGAATCATTGAAAATTTCTTCGTCCGTGCAACGTCGCCGCGAGAAGGCCTTGCGTTCCGCCTGAGAGGGGCCACATCATCCTTTGAGGGGATTTTGACCGGTGTACCCGTCGCAGCGATTCCTTAACGCCCAGCAGTGTATAGGAGGTGTTAACGCCAGAAGGATAAGGCTCTGACTGCCGATCCTTGACCCCCGCCGTTGGGGCGTTGACATCGCCAAGAAGGTCGCTATGGTCCCGGCCGCGCCGCCGGATCCTCCATGGAGACCGGCGGCGTGACGCTTCTGAGGGAAGTTCCTCGGTCCCGGGGTCCAGGATTTCCGTTGGTTGGCATTGCGTGCGCGTCTTGTTGCGCGGGCGCTGAAATGACCGACTGAAGTGTCGATGGGTTCGACGGCGAGATAAATCCCGATCGTCGCACCACGTTTGCAGGAACACGCTCATGAACCTGACCGTCAAAGGTAAGAACATCGATGTTGGCGATGCGCTGAAGACGCGCGCCTCCGAAAGCCTCGATCATATCTTCGGGAAGTATTTCTCGAATCCGATCGAAGCCAACGTCACGATGTCCAAGCAGGCCAATCTCTTCACTGCGCAGATCTCCGTCCATGTCGGTCGCGGCATCCTGCTGCAATCGGAAGGCGAGGCCGACCAGGCGAATTCCGCCTATGACCTCGCCGCGGAAACGCTGGCCAAGCGCCTGCGCCGGTACAAGCGACGCCTGCGCGATCATCATCGCGCCGAGACGGAAGACCGCCGTGTTTCGCAATATACCGTGCTGGCCGCCGAGGCCGATGAGGGCGAGGAGCCCGAAGTCGCCCATGGCAATGGCGAAGCCCATCCCGTCGTGGTCGCAGAAATGCAGACCACCATTCCAATGCTCACGGTGGGCGAGGCTGTCATGCGCCTCGATCTCGCCAATCAACAGGCCATGATGTTTCTCAATCGGGCCCATGGCGGGCTCAACATGGTCTACCGACGCAACGACGGCAATATCGGCTGGGTCGATCCCGGTCTTGAAGCCGGCACGCGCCAATAGTCGCGTTTCTTTCGACGCCCCCGGGTCTCCGCCCGGGTGGCGTGTAGAGGCAAAAATGGAAATTGAAGATCTGCTCTCAAGCCCGGCGCATGTTTTGGCGCGATTGAAGGCCAGCAACAAGAAACAGGCATTGCAGGACATGGCGCGGCGCGCGGCCGAACTCTCTGGCCTGCACGAGCGCGCCATCTTCGATGTGCTGCTGGAGCGGGAGCGCCTCGGCACCACGGGTGTGGGCAACGGCATCGCCATACCGCATGGCAAGTTGCCGGAGGCCAAGAAGATGTTCGGCCTTTTCGGGCGGCTTGAGACGCCGATCGATTTCGATGCGATCGACGAACAGCCGGTCGATCTGATCTTTCTGCTGCTGGCGCCCGAAGGCGCCGGTGCGGATCATCTGAAGGCTCTGGCGCGGGTGTCGCGCCTGCTGCGCGACCGGGCGATCTGTGAAAAGCTGCGCGGCACCGACCAGGCCGATGCGATCTTTGCGCTGCTGACGGACGGGGCGCATTCGCACGCCGCGTGACCATCCGGTCGATCTTCATGCTCTTTGACAACGCCCCGCCAGTGCGGGGCGTTCGTCTGTGCCCTTTCAGTGCAACGTGACGGGTGCCAGGCCATTTTCCCAGGCAGCGGCAATCGCCGCTTCGCGGTCCGGCATGATCGCAAGCTGCTGGCCGTTGGCGGCGAAGATGGCGAACGCGGTGGCACCGTCGACATCGACATCGCGCACATAGGCGACATCGTTGAGGCCCAGCGCCAGCAATTGCTGGCGCGTGATCTCGCGCGCCGATTCGATATCCGTCTTGGTTTCGGTCTTGGTCATGATGATCACTCCTCTCGTGGCGCGCGTTGGGCGGCTTGGTTGCCGTCAATGGCGACACGGCCTTCTGTCTTGCGGCCGCCCATATCGTCGGCGCCCGCCCGCTTGATCGGTACGGTGCGAATCTGCGTTTCGATCCGTGGCCGATCGAGATCGATCGCTAGCAACCCGTTATCGAGCGTGGCGCTGGCCACTTCGATCCCCTCGGCAAGGACGAAGCTGCGCTGGAACTGCCGCGCCGCGATGCCACGGTAGATGAACACCCGGGCCGGATCGTCCTTCTGCTTGCCGCGGACGGTCAGCTGATTGTCTTCCAGCTGGATCTCGAGATCCTCGATGGCAAAGCCCGCGACAGCGAGGGTGATGCGCAGGCGATAATCGCTCACCTGCTCAATGTTATAGGGTGGGTAGCCTTCGGCGCCCGCCTTGGCGACGCGGTCGAGCGTGCGCTCGAAATGGTCGAAGCCCAGCAGAAGCGGGCTGTTGAAGAGCGACAATCGTGACATGGCCCCTCCTTTCGAGCGAGCACTTGAACCCTAACCATCCGGCGCCCGCAAGCGGCGCACCGGTCCGAGGTCCCACTTGGCAAACACGCCGTGGAGGGTCGTGTTCCGCCGCACAGGGCACCTTAGAAGAGGAAATAGTAATCTAGGTTAAGAAATCAAGGCATGCTTGCACCGGAACCCACTTGCGTGTGCGGTTGCAAGCGCTAAACTATTATGGGGACATGAAATTCGGGGGAATCACATGATTGGCACTACGCGACGCCGCTTGCTGAGGGGCTTCCTGGCGATGGGTGCGCTCAGCGCCGGGTCGTTGCTGCTCACGGCCTGTGCCGGACCCAGCGGTGGGGCAAACACGGGACTTGGGCGCCTGGAAATTCCGGATCAGCCAGCTTCTGCCGCAACGAAGGATCTGTGGCGCGCCGCGGCGGACGGTGACGTGGCGGGTGTCAAGGCCGCCCTGGCGGCCGGCGCCGACATTGAAGGGATCGATTTCTCGGAGAACAAGAACGGCCGCCGCGCGCTCAATTATGCAGCGCTCAATAACCAGGCCGAAGTTATCGAGATCCTGCTCGCGGCCGGCGCCAATCTGGAATCGCAGAACCGGACACGCTTCACGCCCCTCCATCACGCAGCCGAGGCCGGCGCGATCGATGCCATCAAAACCTTGCTGAAACATGGCGCGGACAAGCGGGCAAAGATGTATCGTGGTGGCATTCCGCAGCAGATTGCCGAATATAAGGGGCATCGCGATGCTGCTTTGCTGCTGGTTCCCTGACGCAACTCAGCGCACTTTGCGCAACCGCGCGGCATGAGCCAGCCGACGCAACATCAGGTTCTGCGTCGCGAGACTGAGATCGCCAGGATCAGCTCACCTGTCATTCGGGCGATCCACGATTACTGGAGCAGCAAGCGCCACGGTTCGGCGCTGCCGCGCTGGTCCGATATCGACCCGACCGAGATTCCCAGCTTGTTGCCCAACCTCATCGTGGCCGCGATCGAGCAGGCCCCCTTCCGCGTGTTCTATCGCCTGGTCGGCACGCAGATCGTGGAATTTCGCGGCGAGGTGACGGGGCGCTACCTCGACGCCATTCCCTGGTCCGCACCCGCCGCGCGCGACAAGGTGCAGGATTCCTTTGCCTTGGTGGCGGCCAGCCGCGCGCCGCTTTTCGCTGAGGTCGACATCACCACCCGGACGGGCGCTGTTCGGCGCATGTTCGGCGGCGTGTGGCCGCTGGCGGCATCGCCCGATGGACCGATCGACCGGTGCCTCGCGGCGGAGGATTACGGCGACCTGACGCGCGCCGACCTCGCCTGAACCGGGCTCTTCCGGACGCCGGGCTGGACCCCTGCGGCGATCCGGCACAGTCCGCGGGTCGGTGGCGTGCCCCAAAAAGGATCGGATGCCTAGAAACGGGCCTTTTGCCGCCCCTTGGTCTTAATGATGCGTTAGAGGATGGCGCCTAAGCTCCTGCACAAGAGCGCAACATGAGTGTGGTCTTAGCGACGGCACCGGTGCGCAGCCCTTTTGTTCAGTGAGGATCTATCCATGCGTTTTCAGGATTTCCGCATTGCTACGCGTCTCGCCATGGTGGTGATTCTCGCCATGGCCGGCATGATCACGATCGGCGTCTTTGCCGGCCTCAATCTGCGGGCGACCATGTTCAAGGATCGCGAGATCAAGACGCAGCATGTCGTCGAGGTCGCCTATGGCGTGGTGAGTTATTTCGGCGAACAGGCCAAGGCCGGCACACTCACCGAGGAGCAGGCCAAGGCGCAGGCGATGGCGGCGCTGGAGCTGCTGCGCTACGACGAGAAGGAATATTTCTGGATCAACGATATGGCGCCGAAGATGCTGATGCATCCCATCAACAAGAAACTGCAGGAGAAGCCTAGCATTGCCGATATGAAGGATCCGAACGGCAAGGCGCTCTTCGTCGAAATGGTGGAAGTCGTCAAGGCGAAGGGTGCCGGCTTCGTCGACTATATGTGGCCGCAGCCGGGTAAAGAACAGGCGGTCCCAAAAATCTCCTATGTCAAAGGCTATGCGCCCTGGGGCTGGATTATCGGCTCCGGCATCTATATCGACGACGTCAACACCATCTTCAAAGAGCAGATGTGGACCCAGGGCGGTATCATCTTCGTCATCATGCTACTGACGGCACTCATCAGTTTCGTGATCGCCCGCAGCATCTCGAAGCCGCTGGCGCGCACCACCGGCAACATGATGCGCCTTGCCGATGGCGACAAGACCATCACCATCGAAGGCACCGAAAACAAGGCCGAGATGGGCGCTCTTGCGCGCGCCCTCGCCGTGTTCAAGGACAATGCCCTGGCGATGGATCAATTGGCACTTGAGCGCGCGGCACAGGACGAACGCGCCCGCGCCGAGAAGCGTCAGACGATGCTTGACCTTGCCGACAATTTCGAAAGCTCGGTCCAGCATGTGGTGGGCCAGGTCTCGGCCGCTTCGGTCGAACTGCAATCCTCGGCCCAGTCGATGGCCGGCAATACCGACCAGACCACCAGCCAGGCCGCCCTCGTGTCCAATGCGTCGGAACAGGCGTTCGGCAATGTGCAATCAGTGGCGGCGGCAACCGAGGAGCTCAGCGCCTCGATCACCGAGATCAGCCAGCAGGTTGCGCAATCGACCAACATCGCCTCGAAGGCCGTGGCCGAAGCGAAGCAGACCGACCAGACCATCAATGGCCTGGCGCTGGCAAGCCAGCGGATCGGTGACGTTGCCAACCTCATCCGCGACATCGCCAACCAGACCAATCTGCTGGCACTCAACGCGACGATCGAGGCAGCCCGCGCCGGCGATGCCGGCAAGGGCTTTGCCGTGGTGGCAAGCGAGGTGAAGAACCTCGCCAACCAGACCGCGCAGGCGACCGAGGAGATCACCGGGCAGATCAGCAGCATCCAGGGTGCCACCGGCGAAGCGGTGACGGCCATTCGCGGCATCACCAACACCATCACCGAGATCGATCAGATCGCCAGTGCCATCGCAGCGGCGGTGGAGCAGCAGGGTGCGGCCACCCGCGAGATTTCGCGCAGCATCCAGCAGGCAGCCGACGGTACACGCGATGTCTCGCAGAACATCGCCGGCGTGTCCGAGGCCTTGACGGAATCGGGACGCCTGGCGGAGGGGCTGCTCGGTGCTGCTTCCGATCTCTCCCGCCAGGCCGATGTCATGCGTACCGAGATCAGCCGCTTCGTCGAACGCGTGCGCGCGTCCTGAGGAATCGACGGGAGGCGGCGCAACATGCGCCGCCTCCCGCCCGTCACCCTGTCGAAAGCTCAAACCAGCGCCCGTCGCAGCGGGCGGCTTTGGGCGCCGGATTGTCCAGGTTACAGCCCGGCGCGCTTGCGCTATGGTGCAAGCGCGCTCGCATCGGCACCCGTCAATTGTGGCCACACCGCAGGGGCCAGGTGCCCGTCTGCTTAAGCCCGCGCATCGGAAGAACTCAACCAGGGAGACGTGCCGTGGCTAAAGGTCAAATGAAGAGCAACCGCGAGAAGAAAAAGCCGAAACAGGACAAGGTGAAGTCCGCACCTGCCGGCACCGGCTTCGCATCTGCCGGCTCCAACCCCGCTTCCTCGGGATATTCCGGCAAGAAGAAGTAAGCCGACGCCCAGGCGCCACGCGTGGCGCTTGTCGGGCCGAAACGAAAACCCCCGCACGATGGCTCGTGGCGGGGGTTTCTGTTGTAGGCGATCCCCATCCTTCTGGGCGCGCTCTGGCCATGGCGACCGAAGCGCCTCGTCCTTGGCTGCAGACAGCGCGCGATCGATTTCAGCCCCAAACATACATGTGATGTGGTTTTCATGGTGATTCATCGAAAATATTAAGTTCCGGTTAGGAGTTTTGCCCACCAAATGCCGCCACGACGAGCGGATGGAAGCAAGTTCCAACGCCCCGTCGTTTTTTCATTCTGGGGGAAATGATGAAACTGACAATTTCGGCCAAGCTCTTGGCGGGTTCCGTCGTCAATATCCTGCTGGTGCTGGCCATGGCCGGATTGGGGTTCTGGACCATTGAGCGGCTGCGCGCGCTGCAGGATGAGGGCGCCGTTTTCGCTACCCAGGCGGCCAATGCGGCGCAGGGTGCGGCACTCGGACCGGAGCTCTACCAGATTGTTGCCGATGGTGTGATCAACCGCGATCTGGATGCCACACGCCAGGATTGGACCGAGAAGAAAAAGCAGGCCTTCGACCAACTCGATCACCTTACGCTGGCCGCGCACAATGACGAGCAGCGCGATGACGTCGCCGAGGCGCGCAAGCTGCTGGAAGAGTTCGTGGCGATCTTCGAGACTGAAATGATCCCGTTGCTCGCAAGCGGCACGCCCGTCGGCCCCGAAATTCAAGCGTTGGATGATCGCATCGATAAGGCTGTCGCCGGCTTCACAGACCTACTGGTCGAGCTGCGCGGCGATTTCCTGGCCGATGCCGCCGGCGCCGACGAGACCTTCGATGGCATCGGCAAGGGCAGCGCGCTCTACAACAGTATCATAGCCGCCATTGCCGTCGTGCTGGCACTGGTCATTGCCTTTCTGCTCGCCCGTACCATTGCGGCACCCATTCGCGGCATGACGCAGGCGATGGGCGTTCTCGCTGGCGGCAATACCGTGGCCGACATCCCGGCGCGCGATCGCGCGGACGAAATCGGCGCGATGGCCGCGGCGGTCCAGGTCTTCAAGGACAATATGATCGAGACCGAACGGCTGCGTACCGAGCAGGAAGCGGCCAAGAAGCAGGCCGAGGCGGAGCGGCGCAAGACGATGCTGGATCTGGCAGACAGGTTTGAAGCCAGCGTCGGTGGCGTGGTTCATGCCGTGACCGCCGCTGCTGACGAATTGCAGGCAACCGCGCAATCGCTGTCGTCCACGGCCGAAGAGGCTTCGCATCAATCGAATGCCGTTGCCGCAGCGTCCGAGCAGATGACGCAGAATGTGCAGACAGTGGCCTCGGCAACAGAGGAACTCTCAGCCTCGATTCACGAGATCGGGACCCAGGTGAGTGAATCCGCCAACATCGTCAGCGGTGCCGTCGCCCAGGCGGTGGAGACCAATGACAAGGTCAGGCAGCTTTCCGACGCGGCGCAGAAGATCGGCGCCGTGGTGACGCTGATCAGTGAGATTGCCGCCCAGACCAACCTTCTTGCCCTCAACGCCACCATTGAGGCGGCGCGGGCGGGCGAAGCCGGCAAGGGCTTTGCCGTGGTGGCGTCCGAGGTGAAGAACCTCGCAGCCCAGACGGCGCGGGCGACCGAGGAGATCAGTGGCCAGGTGCGCGGCATCCAGGACTCGACCGATGCTTCGGCCCACGCCATCCAGATGATCACCCAGACGATCGGCAGGGTGAGCGAGATCTCCGGCACGATCGCCTCGGCGGTCGAGGAACAAGGTGCTGCGACCCAGGAGATTTCGCGCAGCGTGCAACAGGCGGCGACTGCCACGACGGAAGTTTCCTCGAACATCCAGGGTGTCACGCAAGCCTCGCAGCAGACCAGCGCCGGTTCGACTCAGGTTCTCTCGGCGGCGGGCGAGCTTGCCCGCAACGGCGCGATGCTGAAGCAGCAGGTCGACGACTTTCTGCGCGAGGTCCGCGCCGGCTGAACTCGCGCCCGTTCAAGCCCCGTTCAATCAGGCCTAAACAAAACCCCCGCCCGGATGATCCGTGGCGGGGGTTTGGTTTGGTGGACCCAAGCGGGATCGAACCGCTGACCTCCACAATGCCATTGTGGCGCTCTCCCAGCTGAGCTATGGGCCCGAAGATCGGGTGATCGCCGGACGGCCCTCAAATCGTTTCTCGGGGCCGTCTCCGGGTGGGCGATCGAACGGGCTGGAACCTAAGTGGCCGACGCCCGGAATTCAAGCACAAAAAAGGACAATGATATCAAAGGCTCGATAGCAACGGCAGCGCTGATCGCTCAGCGTTCGCCCTCATCCTCGCCTTTCTCGATGGCTTCCGAGATATCTTCGTCGTCTTCGCCGAGTTCGGAGGCGTCCTCGAGGACCACATCCTCCTCGTCGCCCAAATCCTCCTCCTCGACATCCGTCTCGACGTCGACCACGGGATCGTCGATCACGGCGGCCTTGACCGGCGTCATCTTCTCGGCGACGCGGCGGCGGCTCTTCATGACGGCGTCGGGATCATAGACCGTCTTGCATTTCGGGCAGACGATCGTTGCCTTGCGCATGTCGTAAAAATGCGCACCACAGCTGCCACAGATGCGCTTGGTGCCCCATTCCGGCTTGGTCACGTGATCTCTCCGCTGAATTCCATCTCGGGGTGCCAATTGCCATAGCCCTCGCGGCCTGTCAACGCCTTGAGCGGCGCCTTGGGAACGACCCCGAATGGGCCGGCGAGGACAGTCTCCACTTCCGCCTGGATGTCCACCGGAAAGCTGTGTTTCAGGGTGCGCGGCAGGAACCGGGAATAGGCACGAAATCGGTCTTTTTGCCAAATCCGGGTTTACGCCGGGGACCCTTGCTGTGCTAGAGAAACGCGCCCCTCTCGCGCTGAGGGCCTGATTTCCATGAGAGGCCGGAACTGGCATGAGCAAGCATGAGTCGAAACCCCGCGCCCTCACCTCGGGCACGGCCTCGGGCGTTGGCGG
>Ga0075163_10013474_pt1 | contig 10589 bp, 17 predicted proteins | sample JI1023141ADNA_FD_71478 | JGI IMG/M metagenome (GOLD analysis project Ga0075163, IMG submission 71478) | Wastewater effluent complex algal communities from Wisconsin, to seasonally profile nutrient transformation and Carbon sequestration -... | ecosystem: Engineered > WWTP > Effluent > Algae... | reverse complement strand
GATCTGGAAACGGGTGCGCCGCAGCCTGCGGTCTGAGTTTGACAAGTGCTATCGGCTGAATCGCATATACCTTGAGGAACAGACCTCATACCAGCGCGGTGACCTGTGGAAGACGGTGAGCCGAGCCGATTACGAGAAGGGTTCCGGGGTCGAACCCATCAGCGACAGCAACATGGTGGTCGACGTCCAGAAGATGGCACGCGCCTCGTTCCTGCAGCAGTTTCTCCAGGATCCGGCCTGCGATCACATCGAAATCCTGCGTCGCATGTTTGACGCGGCTTCAATCCCCGACCCTGACAATCTGTTCAAGAAAGACGGCGGCCCAGATCCCGCCATGCTGGCCATGCTGCACGAACGTGATATGCGCCAGATCGAAGTCAAAGCCTCGGCGATGGCAAAGATGGCTCAGGCCATCAAGGCCCTGGCGGAAGCCGACGAGAAAGTCATGGCTCCGTTTGCCCCCTGGTTTGACCTACAGCTTCAAATGATGAGGACCGAAATCGATGGCCTTGAACAAAAGCGCAAGGGACCGGCTGCCCCCGGAATTGCAGGACCTGACGCCGGAGGCGTTCAACCAATGGCGCCACCACCCGGTGACGAAGGCCTTTCATCGCTGGTTGAAGGACTACCGGGAGATGCTCCGCCAGCAGCACGTGGACCGATGGGAACAGGGCAGTCTGCTTAACGCGCAGGGCGAAGAACAAGCCCGTGTGCGATGTGAAATGAGTCAGGAGATGGTCGACCTAAAGATGGCGTCGATCATGCGTCCGTATCTCGAAGATGACGAGTACGACGCGGACGGTCGCCTCCTGCCACCCCCGACCGACGACATTCAATCATCAAAGGACTAAAGACGACATGACCAAGGTACGCACGCTCCGCACCGAGCATGCCAGATACGATCTGGCGGATTGGGACGGCAAAAGCACAGGGCATTTCCAGCCCATTGGCGACACCGTGCAGGTGAAGATTGACGCCGCCGCCAAGACGGCGGGCCGCGAAGGTTCCATCCTTCTTCCCGAAACCAAGCGCGACCAGTTGGATGGCGCTGTCCAGACCGGCATTATCGTTGCCATGGGCGAAGGCGCGTTCTTCTGGACCGCCGATCGCACCCGGCAATGGGAGGGGCAGCGCCCCAAGGTCGGAGACCGCGTGTTCTTCAGGCTCTACGCTGGTTCGGCCACGCCCTTCATCTGGGACGAGGTGAAGTACCGCATGATGACCGACGCTGACATCTTTGCCATCGTCCACACCCCTTCAACCCAGGATGCCCAGACATGAGCGTTGTCCCCGAAGACCGCGACGACCTGCTTGACACAGATCAAGTCGCCGCCCCAGCCGTTGACCAGCAGAACGAAGGCGATGAAGAGACCGAAGCCCGTGCCAGGCGGGCCGGTTGGACCCCGGAAGACGAATGGGACGACGAGCGTGCCGAGCGCGAGGGCCGTCGCAAGCCCAAGCAGTTTGTCACTGCGTCCGAGTTCCTGAAGCGCGTTGACGAGGAAGGGCCAATCCTCCGGCAGACCGTGCGTCGCCTCGACAAGGAGGTGGCCGAGGGTCGCAAACGTCTGTCCGAAATGGAGCAGATCTTCGAAGACCAGCGGCGCATGAACCGTGAAGCCATTGAGCGGGCCAGGCGGGACGAGCGCGAGAAGATCGAAAAGCGCATGGATGAGGCCGCTGCCAATGGCGATGTGGACGGCGTCAAGGCGGCCCGTGCCGACCTTGCAAAGGTCGATGCGCAGCCCAGCGATGGCGGTGGTGAACCGACAGCGCCGGTCAATGAGGCTCCAGAAAAGCCGCAACAGCCGGCCCGCGACCCTGTCGTAGCCCGCTGGATTGAACAGAACCCGTGGTTCAACGACGATGAGCTGCAGGGCTACACAGTCGCCATGTTTGGCAAGAAAAAGGCCGAGATGGCCGCGGATGGCAGTTCAACCGAGGACATTCTGGCCGCGACCAAGCGCGTGGTCATGGAGCGATTCCCCGAAAAGTTCGGCTCCAATCCGCGCCGGCAAGGTGCCCCAGCGGTCGGTGGTCCCACGGGCCAACGGTCACAACAGGGCGGCGTTGAAAGCAGGTTCGCGTCGATCCCTGCCGCCGACCAACAGGCCTACGAGCGCACGCGCAAAATGATCGAGGCCCGTGGTGGCAAGTTCACCAAGGCGCAATTCCTTGAAGACTACGGCATGTAAGGAGCCAGTTCATGACAAAGCCTACCCCAACCAAGATCCCGCCCCGTCGCGGCCCACTGGCCGATCCGGTTGTTTCGCAGCGCGTTGACGCCAACATCCAGCCCAGGCAGGCCACTCCCCAGCCGATCCCCTCGGAACGCCTTGCCGCAGCGGCTGCGGTACGGACTGAACAGCCAGCGGAAGACCAGGCCACCACCGCAGGCGAAGCAGGACTGCCTGCCCCGCGCCGCAAGCGCATCCATGCTGGCAAGCGTCCGACCAAGCTGAGCGCCCCGGAACGCCCGGGCTTCCACCGGCACTGGTTCAACGATGTGCCGGGCCGCATCCAGCAGAAACTGGAGCAGGGTTATACCCATGTTGTCGATGAACAGCGCCGCAACGTGGTTCGTATCGTGGGCGAAACCAAGCACGGCACCGGTCTCTCCGCCTTCTTGATGGAGATCCCGGACGAGTATTACCAAGAGGACACGGACGACAAACAAGAAACCTTGAATGTCATCGACGAACAGTTGTATTCTGGCACCTTCAATGAACAGCCGGGCGACAAACGCTACGTGCCAACATCGACCCCCATTTCAATGGGGGTCAAGCGCGGACCCGGATAAGGCAGCACTTCGCAGGCCCCAGCGACCCCGTTCAAATCAAACCTGTCACACCAAACACACAAGGATTTGATCCACATGGCCAACAGCAATGTGGCGCGCGGGCTTCAGCCCGTCCGTCATCGCAATGGGGCACCATGGGCCGGGGCGGCTACGAAGTATTACGTGCCCGCATCCGACGCCACTGCCCTGTACATCGGCGACCCCGTGGTCGTCGTCACCGACGCCTCCGATTCCAAGGGCACGCCTACCGTGACCAAGGCAACGGCTGGCGCCACCAACTACATCACCGGCGTTGTCATCGGTTTCATCACGGCGGGCGATCCTCCTGTGGTGCGCAGCCGTGATGCCGGCGTTCACCGTGCCGCTTCGACCGAAGCCTACGTTCTCGTCGCTGACGACCCCGATCTCGTGTTCGAGATGCAGGAAGACAGCGTGGGCGGCGTAATGACCGTGGGTGCCGCTGGCCGCAACGCCGACTTTGTCGACGGGTCCGGCTCTGCCTACACGGGCATGTCTGGCGTCTCGCTTGACAGTTCGACGCTGGGCACCGGCAACACCAAGCAGCTCCGCATCATTGCTCCGGTCGACCGGCCCGACAATGATCCAACCCTCGATTACGCAAAGTGGCTGGTTTCCATCAACCTGCACACCCAGCGCAATCTCACTGGCATCTAAGGGAGGTCCGCCATGACTGTTATGACCACGGGCAACCACCCGAAAGCACTCTGGCCCGGCGTCAAAGCCTGGTACGGCGTGGAATACAACAAGCACCCCAAGATCTGGCCGCAACTCTTCGAGACGCGCACTTCAGACCAGTCTTACGAGGAAATTGTCGAAACAACGGGCTTCGGCCTGCTGGCCGTCAAGTCCCAGGGCGGCTCGATCAGCTACGACACCGCATCGCAGGGCGCCACGTCTCGCTTTGTCAACATCACCTATGGCCTCGGCTATATCGTGACGATGGAAGAGCTGCAGGACAACCTGTACGAAAAGGTTTCCAACGCGCGTGCCTCACGTCTGGCGCGCTCGGTCTATGAAACTGAAGAGGTGACGCACGCCAACGTGTTCAACCGTGCCTTCAACTCCAGCTACACTGGTGGCGATGGCAAGGAACTGCTGGCGACCGACCATCCCACGATGAACGGCACTCAGTCCAATGAACTGGCGACGCCCAGCGACTTGAACGAGGCCGCCGTCGAGGACTTGCTGACCCAGATCGCAGATGCCACGGACAGCCGTGGGCTGCGCATCATGCTGAAGCCGATGTGTCTTGCCGTCTCCAACGCCGACCAGTGGGAAGCGATCCGCATCCTGAACTCGGCGCTGCGTCCCGGCACGGCCAACAACGACGTGAACGCGATCAAGCACACCGGAGCCCTGTCCAAGGGCGCCGTTGTGAACCCGTATTTCACGGATCCCGATGCCTGGTTCATCCCCACGGATGCCCCGGAAGGCCTGCTCCACTTCAACCGCATGGCCTTCAAGTTCGACAAGGACACGGAGTTCAACACCAAGAACGCCCTTGCCTCGGTCGTGGGTCGCTACAGCCACGGTCACGGCGATTGGCGCGGCGTCTTCGGTTCAAGCGGTTCGTAACCGGTCGTTCTCTCAATCTGATCAGGCCCGATCCTCACCGATCGGGCCTTTTTCATTTCTCCAAACGCGCAGGGCGCCAACTCCTATTATCCGCTGCAGACACCAGGGGGCGGCCCAAAGCCGTCTCGTAACCGACACGTAGTCATCCCTCTGAAAGGACTAAAGCCATGCACACCAATTACCCCAGCGGCTTCGCCAATGGCATCACCGTTCGCAACATGCCCCTGCTCTCAGCCTATCCCGGTACCGTGTTCTGGGTGGATTCCACGGCGGGCAACAACGGCAACCGCGGAACCTTCGAGCGCCCGTTCTCCACCATCGATTACGCCGTGGGCCGCTGCTCCGCCAACAAGGGCGATATCATCATGGTCAAGCCCGGCCATGTGGAAACAGTGACAGCGGCGGGCGGCCTTGCCCTTGACGTCGCCGGTATTGCCGTCGTTGGCCTTGGCTCGGGTTCCAATCGTCCGACCGTCAATTTCACCACCGCCGTGGGCGCTGACATGAATGTCGATGCGGCCAATATCAGCGTGATCAACCTGCTGTTCACCGGTGGCATTGACGCTCTGACCGGCCCGATCGACGTCAACGCGGCTGATTTCACGCTCAAGGGCTGCGAGTGGCGCGACGTCACAGGCCAAGCCACCGACGTTATCGTGGCCGACGCCAATGCCGATCGCATTCTGATCGAGGACCACTTCCACAACGGCGCTGCCGCTGCTGGCGGGGCCTCGGCAATCGCTCTCACCGGCATGGACAACCCGGTCATCCGCGGGTTCAAGATTGTCGGGAACTTCTCGGTCTCCGCCATCGACATCCGCACCACGGCCGCCGTCGATATCGACATCAGCGACGGCTATGTCTGGCAGAAGAATGCCGCCGACATCTGCGTCAAGGACACCATCACGGGTACGACCGGCAAGGTGGGCCCGCGCCTCTACCTGATGCTGACCGACAATGCCGCCAACATCACGGAAGCCATCACTGGCGCCGCGCTGCATCTCTTTGGCGACATTCTGGTCTGCAACCTTGCAGGTGAACAGGCCATGGCCATCAACACCACCACCAGCACCGACGCATAACCGTTGAGAGGCGGGGTTCCATCCGGGATCCCGCCGTTCGACCTTATCGGAGAACACCATGATTTCCTTTACTTGCGAGACCACTGACGGGGTGAGCTACGCCGTCATTCTCAACGGCGACACTGTGCTGGACCGCAAGGCGTGTGACTCGAAGCATGACGCCATGGCCCTCCGGGACCGGGCCCGCAACGCCAGGGTTTTGGCCTTTGACCACATCGACAATCCGCCTCCGCTGTCGGCTCCGAGGCCGATGCGCCGCAATCAAAAGGAGCAGGCGTGATGCGCCCCAAGGAATATGACCTCGACGTGGCCGACGCCAGCCTGACCGGCTTTGCTTCCAACGTGACCGGCGCCACTTTTACCATCACCACCACTGCAACCAGTGACGGTCTGGCCCATCAAGTCAGCGTGCGCAACGACAGCGCTACCGATCACTCGGCGAAGACGTTGACGCTGGTTGGGACCGATGCCGATGGCCACGCTCAGACCGAAACCATGTCCGCGCCTGCCGGATCCGCCACGGTGGAAAGCACCAAGTATTACAAGACGCTGACCTCGGTGACGCCGTCTGCCACCATCAATGCCGATACCTTTGACATTGGCTGGGTGGATGAGGTGGCAAGCAAGACAGTGCCGCTGAACTGGCGCAGTCAGGCCGGTGCCGCCATCCACGTCGATGTGACCGGCACTTTGGATTTCACGGTGCAGGAAACCTTTGACCGCATTCAGGACGCCGGCGACAAGGCCCAGCAAGACGCTCACTGGATGGCAATTGCGGCCCTCACGGCCAAGACTGCTGATACGGTGGGCGTCTCGACGCCTGGCGCCACGGCCATTCGCTTGCTCTTCAACTCCTATTCCACTGGTGCGGAAGTGCAGATGCACGTCTCGCAGCCCGTGAACACGTAAGGGGCACTCCACCATGGCAACCGGTGTTGTATTCCATGAGGCGATGTTCAACATCGGCAATGGTGCGATCGATCTGGACAGTCACACTTTCAAGGCTGTCCTGTCAAACACGGCACCGGTGCAGGGCACCGATGACGAACTGGCCGACATTACCCAAATCGCAGGCACCAACGGTTACACCACGGGTGGCGTCACGCTCACCTCTGTGACCTGGCTTGAGTCCGGCGCCGGTACCGGCATCTGGGTATGGAGTTCGGCTGATTTTTCATGGACCGCGTCTGGTGGCAATATCCCGGACTTCCGCTATGTCGCAATCTATTCAGACACGTCGACCGGCGACAAGCTGGTGATGTATTTTGACTATGGTGGGACGGTCCAGATCACCAACGGCAACAGCTTCACAGTTGATGTCCAGACAAACGGCCTTGTAAGGTTCACAGTGACATGAAGCCCATGACTTATGCAGAAGCCATTGCAGCGCTGCGCGCCGAACGCGAAGCAATCAGCGATGAAATTGAACGTCTCCGGGCGAAGCGAGAAAGCATCTCGGTTCAGATTGGCGCTCTTGAGAACGCCGTGACCGTGCCAAAGCGTGGCGTCGCACTCCCCGGCGATGTGATCATGATGTCAGAACCTCCCCTCGTAAAGTTGGACACTCCGAAGAAGGGGTGACCAGTGGCGCGCGAACTCTCTGAACTGCAAATCTCCACACGGCCAGGCGGGCTAAACAACACGTTGATTGTCACTGTGACGCATGTTCCGACCGGGGCGTCTGCCGAGGCTGAGGCCCATAGTCGAGGCGAGGCCAAGCACATGGCCCGGCAGCGTCTGGCAGATCTTGCCGTGGTGCGGGACTGGATGGAGGCCTGAATGCTTTGGGGACCACAGAAGGGGATGACGCGCTACCAGTCTAATATTGCGGCTGCCGGGGCGTCCATTGGCACGTCCTGCACCGCAGGCGCATCCGAAGCAACCAAAGGAACCATTGTCGAAGCTATCGCGTCAACTGACTTTGATAGTTACCTGATGCACATCACATGCGCTGAAAATTCCCTTGCTTATACAGTGGGGCGCGGCTGCGTTGACATCCTGATTGGTGCAGCAGGCTCGGAGCAAGTGCTGATCGCAAACCTTTTGATGGGCTATTGCGGCGGCATTATCGAAGTGCAGTGCAAGGGCCCGAAGCAATGGATGTTTCCCGTCTATGTGCCGGCCGGCACTCGCATTTCAATCCGCAGCGCTGGTCAGCGCACATCAGTAGCCGTCCGCGTCGGGATCAGCCTCATGGGGGGGCTGGGTTCACCTCAATTCCAAGTGGGGACGAAGGTCATAACCTATGGCGTCGGCACCGTTGCCAATGGGACTTCCATAACCGAAGGGGGGTTCGGGGCCGAGGGGTCATGGACGCAGATCACGTCGAGCACAACTCACGAGCATTTCTGTCTTGTGCCCAGCTATCAGTTTAATGGAGGCTCGGGGTCGACTGAAAAATTTAGCTATGTGGACATCGGCATCGGGGCAGCATCCTCAGAAGTGCAGATCGGGCAGCGTTACGTTTATTCATCGGGGTATTACGATCCAATGGATGGGCCTCTGAACCCCATGCCAACATTCTGCAATATCCCTTCCGGCACCCGATTGGCCATGCGTGCATCAAACTCAAGTGGTGCCCGCTCCGCGCAGGGCGCGATTCATGGAGTGGTGTGATGGGGCGTGACCTGTCTGAAATGGTGTTGCGCAAATTGGAGGCGCCGGGCCGGGCCCGTGTTCGAGCCGTCAACCGCGAAACTGGCCTGCGCGAGATTGGCGAGGGGGTGAATCGCCACGAGGCGAAATGGCGAGCTTATGCTGCCCTGGCTCACAAGGAGGGGAAGACCGGAGCGGCCATTGCCTTCCTTGCTGGAGCCGAGCAGGCCAAGCAGGAGTATTTTGAAAAGCTGAAGGTCGGAGAGGCTATGCTCTTTGATGACGAACCCCCGCCATGGGGGGATGATGTCGCTTTCATGAGGCAGACCAATGGCAATCAGTGAACCCTATGAGATTGACGGCGTGACCATCGGCACGTCGGAAGTCTCCATCGTGTCCGGGACGACGACCCTGCAGACCATAACCGACGATGGCGTCTATCAGCTTTGGGTGGACGACACGGCGGTAACCAATTCGGACCTCTTCTTGGTGCGCGGGTACGAAAAAGTGGAAGGCACAGGTGGCACCAAACGGAAGTTCTTTGAGGCAAGTTTTGGCAACGTTTCTTCCCAGGCCTTTGTCATGCCTCCCATCATTTTGATCAATGGTTGGGATTTCTCGCTCATCAAATCATCCGGCACTGATAGGGCCTTTGACGCTTCAATCCGCAAGGTGGCGTAGCCATGCTGGCTTGGGTGTGGCACGCCCCATTGCCGTCCGTTACGCCCGGCGGCGGCGTTGACGTTGTCATGACTGTTGACGATGCCGGAGCGGTCAGTATTGCCGGGCAGGTTGCTCCGCTGACAACTGAACTGGAAGTGACGACGGCGGGAGAAGTCGGTGCAGCGGGACAAACGACGCTGTTTGGCCACGAACTGGAAGTGCTGACGGCTGGTGCGGTGACAGCGTCTGGAGCCACTGTTGCCGTGGCTCGGGACATGGTGGCGACGCCAGGAGATGTTGGCGTCGCCGGACAAAGTGCAGATCTCACGAATGAATTGGAAGTTGCCACCGCAGGGGCTGCCACGGTGGACGGCCAGGCCGTTCTGTTTGCTTTCACCTTTGTGGTCAGCAGTGGATCCGTCACGGTGGACGGCCAGGCATTGCCACTAACAGTCCAACTTGGCGTCGACACTGCTGGTACAATCACACTCACTGGCCAAGATGCTTTCTTCACGGCGGCGCTGATTGCAGCGGCGGCTGAAGTCTCCGTCGACGGGCAGTCTGTTACATTGAACTATCTGGCTCCGAGCTTGGTCCGTCGCGCGCTTTATCGACGGTCATCGGGGGGCGGGCAAGCCACCTTCTGGAAGGGAAGAACGAACTGATGGCCGATGAGTACGTCCCAAATGATCCCTGGGTGATCGACGACCGAACCGGGCTCAAGATCCGGCGCTCCGATTCACGCCGTCAGTGGGACGGTCAAATCGTTCACAAGGATGAATGGGAACAGCGCCACCCGCAGGAACTGATCAAGGCCCGCCGTGACGACATGGCGGTGCCAGACCCTCGCCCGCGGCCCGTCCATGTCTTCATCGGACCTCTTACCACCACACTCACCGCAGACCATGCCGCTGGGGCCACCACCATCGCCGTGGCATCATCGGCCCGCATGCAGGCCGGCGATCGCGTCAAGGTCATGCTGGATAGCGACGACACCTTCGAGGTGATCGTCCAGAACATTCCAGACGCCGTTTCTCTTGTTCTCACCCGCGCCCTGCCATGGGCGGCCAGCACCGGCCTTGCCGTGGTGGACGTCACTGCCATGGCGGGCCCAACGCTGCCATAGGAGCAACATCATGGCCACCTCTGGCGTATCGACGTTCAACGCCACCCGTAACCAGATCATCCGCAACGCCGCCCTGCTGCTCAAGGCTGTAGGCGCCAACGCGGCCATGAACAGCGTCATGATCGACGACTTTGCCTTTGGCCTCAACGCCATGGTGAAGCGCTGGCAGGCCGGGCCAAACCCGATCCACCTCTGGACCACAAGCGAGGCAACCCTGTTCCCTCAGCCGGGGCAGATTCGCTATGCCGCTGGCACCGGAGCCGCGGACCACATCACCGACAGTTATGTCGACACCGAGACCTCCGCCGATGAGGCGCTGGGGCAGACCGTGATTTCGATTGAAGATCCTACCGGCATGACTGCCGCCGATCACATCGGGATTGTCCTCGACGATGGCACACTGCAATGGACCACCATCGCATCGGTGGGAGCCACCACTGTCACCCTGGACGACGCCTTGACCGACAGCGTGACGGCGGGAAACAAGGTCTTTGCCTACACCAACAAGATTCCGCAGCCCCTCAAGGTGATCGACTACCGGCGCTTTGACATCGATGGCGACACCGACACACCTGTCTTTCCCGTGGCGCGCCTCGACTATCAAAACATCCCGCTCAAGACAGCGCCTGGGTCGCTTAATCAGGTGTACTACGATCGCCAGCTTGGCACCGGCTATTTCCACCTCTGGCAGGTACCGGGCGCGGTTTCGGAGCTGCTGAAGTTCACT
>Ga0075163_10013472_pt1 | contig 10589 bp, 7 predicted proteins | sample JI1023141ADNA_FD_71478 | JGI IMG/M metagenome (GOLD analysis project Ga0075163, IMG submission 71478) | Wastewater effluent complex algal communities from Wisconsin, to seasonally profile nutrient transformation and Carbon sequestration -... | ecosystem: Engineered > WWTP > Effluent > Algae... | reverse complement strand
GCCGCTGCCTGGGCCGCCGCTGCTTGGGCCGCCACTGCCTGGCCTTGCGCAGGCGCACCCTGGGCCGATGCCGGCACCGTCAAGTGGCGCACAAACGCGCGGGCGCTGGCCTGCACCATGCCGCCCACGAGGGCGTTGATGAGCAGGCCGGCCTCCTCCGGGTTGTGGGCGGCGAACCGCCGCAAGACATCCAGGTGGCGGCCAATGTAGTCCGGCGAATCCGGTGCCAGGTTCAACTGGATGGGCTCATCGTCCATACTTGAAAGGCCACCCTCCACGGCCGCTCATCCCCGCCCCAAATCACACTGCGGGTGCCTGAAAGCGCGGGCAGGTTCAGCCCGCGGCGGCGCCTCGGAAGCCCCCCGGCAACCCGTTGGATTGCCCTCTTCCGGCGCTCGCCAGGTGCTGGGTTGCGCGGGCCGATCGACTCGGTCCCTCTGCGCCCAGCGTCTGGCCGCGCAGCATACCCCAGACTGCGGCCGCTCACACCAAATGGTTGCTATAGAAATCGCCCGTCCCATGGACGGCAGGCGGTCGTCATCGGCGGCGCGCTCGACCTGGGGGCAGCGGGGACGGGGCGGTCAAAGTGGGGAGTGGTCGGTTGGTAAAGTCCTGATAATACTCAGGTTTTCGGCTGTCGGTCAGCTCAGATCCAGCAGTCCCGTGCCATCGTCGCCGAAGGTGGGCAGGCGGGCCCCACACAGCTCGGCCACGGTGCTGAACAGGTTGGCCATGGGCGGCCGGTCGGCCAGCACGCGGTGTTGACCGGGGCGCAGCTGGCCGCTGGCGCCGCCCGCCAGGAGGACGGGCAGGTTCTCGTGGCGGTGGGCGTTGCCGTCTTCGATCTCGCTGGAGAAGAAGATCACCGAGTTGTCGAGCACCGTACCGCCGCCGGGCTCCTGGAGGGCGTCGAGCCGGCCCAGGAAGCGCGCGAAGACCTCGATCTCGTGGGTGCCGATGATCTGGAGCTTGCGGAAGTTCTCGGGATCGTTCTGGTGGTGGGAGAGCTGGTGGTGGCCCTCGGCGACCCCCAGCTCGGGGTAGGGGCGGTTGCTGCCGGCGTTGCCGAACATGAAGGTGATGACCGGGGACAGATCGCACTGGAACGCCAGGGCCATCAGGTCGGCCAGCTGCTCGATGCGCTGGGCCTGGTCGCCCGCCCGATCGGGGCGCACGCCCGGCGTGCACTGCTGGGCCTCGGCCAGCTCGATGCCCCGCTCCACCTCGCGCACGGAGTTGAGGTACTCGTCGAGCTTGGCCTGGTCGGACCGGCCGAGCCGGGCCTGCAGGCGCTGGGCGTCGTCGCGCACGTAGTCGAGAATACTCTTGCGATACAGGCGCTTACGGGCCGCCTGCTCCTGGGTCAGCCGCGGATCGGAGCCGCCGAACAGGCGATTGAAGAGCGTACCGGGGTTGACCTCGCGGGCGGCGGGCGTGGCCTCGCCCACCCAGGAGATGTTGCGGCTGTAGGCGCACGAGTAGCCGCTGTCGCAGCCGCCCGTGTTGCCCCCGCCCTCGGCGCCCAGCACCAACGAGGGGAAGCGGTGGCCGCCGCTGACCTGGTTGGCGATGGCCTGATCCACCGAGATGCCGTTTTGGATGTTGGCGCCTTCGGTCTTGAAGCAGTGGGCGGCCGTCAGGAACGAGCCCGTGCCCGCCGCGTGATCGCCCGGGCCGTCGGGCCGGGCGGGCAGGTTGCGCAGGCCGGTGAGCACCGTCACCTTGTCCTTGAGGGCACCCAGCGGCTGCAGGATGGGCGTCAGCGCCCAGTTGGCACCCTGCTCGGCGGGCGTCCAAGCGGGCATGTGGATGCCGCAGGGCACGTACCAGGCCAGGAAGCGCGTGCGCGGCCCCATGCCCTGGGCCAGCGCCTTGCCGGGCACCATGGCCTCCAGGAGCGGCAGGGCGAGGGCCGCGCCGGCCCCGCGCAGAAATGTACGGCGGGAGAGCGGGTGTCCCATTGCGATCACTCCTCACCCCGGCGTTGGGTGAATTGGGGGGCCTGCACCACCACCTGGATGGCGTCCTGGAGGCCCAGGCCGGTGGCCTCGTACTGGGCGTAGAGGGTGCGCAGGTGGCACTGGTCGGCGCCTTCGATGCCGCGCCCCACCGCGTAGGTCAACAGCTTTTGGGTGTAACACCGCGAGAAGCGGCGGTCGTTCTTGAGCAGGCCGGACAGCTCGCGGGCGCCCCGGAACTGCTCGCCGGTGGGCAATTGACCGCTGTCATCCACGGGCTGGCCCGCATCCATGGTCCGCCACGCACCCACGGCGTTGAAGCTCTCCAGCCCCAGGCCAATGGGATCCATCTGGTCGTGGCACCCGGCACACCGCGGATCGGCGCGGTGTTGGGCGAGGCGCTCGCGCAGCGGCAGCGTCTGATCCACGTCGCCCAGATCGGCCACCACGTCGGCGGGCGGCGGCGGCGGCGCGGAGCACATCAGCTGCTCCAGCACCCACTTGCCGCGGCGCACGGGCGAGGTGCGGGTGCGGTAGGAGGTCAGGGTGAGCAGGCCGCCGAGGGTCAGCAGGCCCGAGCGGGGCGTGCCGGCCAGGGGCACCTCGAAGAAGCCTTCGGCCCCGGGCACCGCCGGTGCGTCGCCGATCTCGATGCCGTAGTGCGCGGCCAACCGCGCGTTCACAAAGGTACTTTCGGCGTCCACCAGCTCGGGCAGTGGCCGGTTCTCGGCCAGGGCCCGCTGGTAGAACAGGCGGGTCTCCTCGGCCATGGCGCTGCGCAGGGCCGGGTCGAAGTCGGGGAAGAGGCTGTACTCGGGGTCGATGGCATCCAGGCCGCGCAGCACCAGCCACTGCTCGGCGAAGTTCTCGACCAGCGCCACGGCGCGCGGATCGGCCAGCATGCGCTCGACCTGGGCGGCCAACACCTCGGAATCATTGAGGTTGCCTTGATCGGCTGCCGCCAACAACGGCTCGTCGGGCACCGAGCCCCACAGGAAAAACGACAGCCGCGTCGCCAGCTCATGGGGGCGCAACGGGTGGGGGGCCGACGAGCGCGGATCGGCGTCCAGCTCCACCTTGAACAAGAAGTGGGGCGAGAGCAGCACCGCCTGCAGAGCGATCTGGAGGCCCACCTCCACGTCGTCGCCCTGCTCGAGGGCGAGGTCCACCAGCGCCATCAGGCGGTCCAGCTCCTCGGCCTCGATGGGGCGCCGCCAGGCACGGCGGGCAAACGCGCCCACCACCTCGCGGGCGCAGGCCACGTCGTCGGGCCCCGCCAGCTCGCAGACCATGAGGCGGGCGCGGCGCATGGGATCGGCCACCGCCACCCCGAAGGGGCCCTCCACCTCGAAGTAGTCCAGCAGCAGGTTGCGGTCGCGCTGGTTGGGATCGGGATCGTCGGGGGCGTAGTAGTCGTTGAGGAAGGCGGCCCCCACCGTGTGGTAGCCCGCGGTTGCATGGAAGCGCACCTCAAACACCCCCGGCTGGGCGCGGGTATTGGGCACCTCCACCTCGGCCTGGGGCTGGCCGTCCACCAACAGCGCCATGCGGGCCGCGTCGGGGCCGGCGGGGGTGGCATAGGCGGCCACCCGCAGCACGTAGTCGCCTTCGCCGGGCAAGGTGATCTCCGCGATCAGCTCGCCGTTGCTCCAGAGGTTCCAGCCCTCATCAAAAGCGGCACCCACGTCGGAAATGAGGGCCTCGGCCTCAAACGTGGTGGTGGTGGGCTGCAGGGCCACGCTGAGCGAGCTCTCCACCGCCGAGCGGCCGGCGTTTTCCCAGCCCTCCACGTGCAGCGGCGAGGTGGTGAGCACATCGGCAATGTTATCGAACCCATAGCCGATGTCGTCGTCGGGCAAGATGCCAGCGCCCACGCGGTCGGTCTGGCCGACGAGGTCGCGCAGGGCGTTGTCGTACTCGTAGCGGCTCAAGCGGCGCAGCGTCACGTGGCCGGGATCGGCGCAGGCGTTGCCGCCCCCGGCCCCCCCCGCCGCACCGCCCGCGCCGCCGGCTGCACCGCCCGCGCCGCCGGCTGCACCGCCCGCGCCGCCGGCTGCACCGCCCGCGCCACCGGCTGCACCGCCCGCGCCACCGCCGGCACCGCCCCCATCCAGTTCGCCGCCGGGCGCCTGATCACAGGCCACCAAGGCAGCGGCCATCATGCCGCACAAGAGGAATCGCATGCGGCCACGGTACCGGTCGCCCCAGCCCGCGGACAACCCGTGAGGTGAAAAATGAGCAGGTGCGGTCGTAAGTGATGGAATTCTGGGAATAAATTGCGCGGCAGCGCGCGCCGCATGGGGGCCTAGAGCGCCAATCGAGCAAACCGCAACCGAGCCCGGAGAGCGAATTTTCGTCGAGATTAAGGAGACGACCGCGGCCGATAGCAGCGCTATCGGCAAGGGAGATCGACGCAGAGGCTCGGCGAAAAGACGCCTCCAGGCGACGTGTTGTGGTTATCTCGATTGGTGCTCTAGTCGCCCATCAACCAGGCCAACGCCTCACCCGCCTCGGGGGTGCCCAGGGCAGCCAGGGCGCAGGCCTGCCAGGTCACGCTCAGTCGATCCACCACCGCGCGCACCTCCAACGCGGCGTGCTGCGGCGGCAAGGCCAGCAGCGCGCTCACCGCCGTGCGATCGGCGGCCAGCCGGGCTTGGAGCGCCGAGGTGCCGTGGGTCTCCACCCAGGCGAAGAAGGCCTCGTGCAGGCGGAAGCGGTGCAGGTCCTTGAGCACCTGGGCGCACAACACGTTGTGGGTGCCCTCCCAGCTCTCGCAGACGATGGCGTCGCGGTAAAGGCGCGGAAGCACTGAGAAATCCTCGATGGCGCCGTTGCCGCCCAGCACCTCGATGCCCTCGTGGATGACCGCGCTGCTGCGGATGGAGGTCCAGTACTTGTTCATGTTGACGACGAGCCGGTGCACCGCCTCGTCGGCCGCCGTGGCCGCCCCCCGGTCGATGCGATCGGCCAGGGCGGCCAGCGCAAACGTGCCTGCGACCGCCGCGCGGGTCTCGGCGGTGATGCGCGCCAGGGAGCGGGCCACCAGCGGAAACTGCGCGATGGGCTGGCCGAAGGCGCGGCGGTGGGCGGCGTAGGTGGTGGCCTCGATCTGCACGCGGCGCATGGAGCCGCCCGAGGCGACGGCGTTGTAGAGCCGGCTGGTATTGAGCACGATCTCCACCACCGCCTTGAAGCCACCGTCCACGGCCACCGGCCAGGCCACGGCGTCCTCAAAGTCCGCCTCGCCGCTGGCCATGCTGCGCGTGCCGAGCTTGTACTTGAGGCGGCGCACAAAAACGCCGTTGGGGCGGCCATCGGCGAGCAGTCGCGGCACCACAAAGGCCCCCAGGCCGGGTGTGCCCTCGGGGGCGCCCACCGGGCGGGCGGTCATCAGGTAGAGGTCCGCGTCGATCACCGAGCAGAACCACTTCTCGCCGCTGATGCGCCAGGTGCCGTCTTCGGCGGGGGTGGCGATGCAGCCGTTGGCGCCCACATCGGAGCCGCCCTGGATTTCGGTCAAGAACTGGGCGCCGTGGAAGTGCTCGGGATGTAAGCGATCGGTGCGCAAGAGGCCCGGCAGGAAGCGCGCCTGCACGGCTTTCGAGGCCTTGCGCTGCAGGATCTTGATGAGCCCGGCGGTGCAGGCCAGCGGGCAGAGGTGGCCCCCCTCGCCGTTCTGGCTGAACAGGTAGGCGTAGGCGAGCTGCAGCGTTTCCTGGCCCGGGGTGGCGTACCGGCTCATCACGCCCGTGCGATACACCCGCTCGCCAATCACGTCGTAGGCGGGGTGGAAGACCACCGCTTCAGTACGGCGGCCGATGCCATCCCAGCGCCGCAACACCGGCAGGTTTTCGTCCCGGTTGGTCTCGCAGACCAGGGCATCGAGCAGGCCGGCACACTCGGCCCCGAAGGCTGACAGGCCCGCCGCCTCTTGGGCCAGCACGGTCTCGCCCAGGTGGGACCGCAAGACCTGCTGCAGGAAGATATCGGAATCATAGAAGTTTTCGGGGCGGGCGGCCCGCCAGGCGGCGAGTTCGGCCCGGGCGTCGTCGTGAATTTTCATGGGGCACAGTGTAGCGCAACGCGACCCCTGCCGGTTGAGATGCGTCTGGTGCATCATGGGCGCGACACGTCCATTGAGCTCGGGCACGCGTAGGCACCCGGCTGCAGACGCGCATCTCCAACCCGGCGACGAGGACATGGTGGCTCCCACCCTCCGAACTCCCGCTCCGCTGCCCGAGGCCCTCGCCGGTCTCGCCGGGGTGTCGCTGCTGCCCGGGATGCCCAGTGACATCGACGAGGTCGTCCTGCTGGCGGGTGCGGAGGGGCTCGCCTGCCTCATCGCGCTGCGGCCGCACCACCGGGGGCCGGTGGTGGCGCTGGCGGCGGTGGAGGACTGGCCGGCGTGGTGGTCGGCGGGGGCCGATCGCCTGCTGCCCCTCGATACACCCACCGCGCTGCTGGCGCCCATGTTGGTGCGCCTGGCCCATGAGGCCAAGGCCGCCGCTCACACCGAGGCGTTGCTGACCACGCTGTTGGAGCGCTCGGGCCTGGGCCTGGTGGTGGTGGACGATGAGGGCGAAGTGCTGCGGCACAATGAGCAGGCCCGCGCGGTCCTCAGCATGGCGCCGGCGGAGGCATCGGGGGCGGTGGGCCGCTCCACCGCGGACTACGAGGTCTTCGCCGGCGGCGCCCACCCACTCTTCCACGCCGCCACCACCGGGGTGGAGGTGAGCGAGACCCGCTTTGAGCTGGTGCGCGGGGGGGCGGTCCGGATGTCGGCGGTGCCGCTCTCCACCGGGGCGCGCCGGCTGGGCGCCGTGGCCCTGATTCGAGCGGTGGGGGCGGCGGCGGATCAGACGCTGGCCACCGGCGTGCACGCCCTCAAAAACCCGCTCAGCGTCCTGCAGGGGTTTGCCGAGGCCTTGTTGGAAGAGCTGCCCCAGCGCACCGCCGAGGTGGACCACCTGCTGCGCCGCATCCAGGTCAACAGCAGCCGGCTCTGGTGGCGGGTGGACGATCTGCACCGCTTCCTGCGGCTGGCGGATGTGCGCTTTGAGCGCGAAATCTGCCCTCTTTCCGATGTGTTGGACGCCGCACGCCTCAAGGTGCTCCGGCGCGGTCGCGTGGGCGAGATGGCGCTGGCCGAAGATCTGCCCTCGGTGATGGCGACTTTGCGCGGTTGGTGGAGCTGTTTGAGGTGCTGCTGGACAACGCGCTGTGCTACCAGCCCCCCGGCAACGCGGCCTGGGTGCGGGTGACGGGCGAGCGCCTGGGCACGCTGTGCCGCATCCACGTCGAGGACAACGGCCTGGGCATCGATCCCGAAGATCGTCAGCGCATCTTCGAGCCCTTTGCCCGCCTGCACCGCCACGACGAGTACGAGGGCACCGGGCTGGGCCTGGCCATCGCCGAGCGCATCGTTGCCCGGCACGACGGCCACGTGGAGGTCCATGAGGCCCCGGAAGGTGGGGCGCTCTTCATGGTCACGCTGCCCGCCGTGTCGGTCGCCGGTCTCTCGAAAAAATCCTGAAAGTTCAGGTGGTTCGGAGGCGAGCTCAGTGGCTCATGGCCGCTGCTTCGGCCGCCGTCGCTGCACAGCGGAAGCCGAAGTGGTGGTATGCGGGTTTGTTGGCGGGGATGTGCTCGCGGCGGTAGAGGCTGTTGTTGTGGTCGGGGCCCCAGTACCACGAGCCCCCGCGCACCACTTTGCGGTGGTGGCCCTTGCAGGGCTCCTTGCCGCCGCAGGGCCCCTTGGGATCCACGCCCAGGCAGGCCTCACCGCAGGCCTCCCAGCTCTCGCTGTACCAGTCGGCCACCCACTCGTAGCTGTTGCCGATGATGTCGTGCAGCCCATAGAGGTAGGCGGGCTTCTGGCCCACCTCCCACACGCGGCCCTTCTCGGGCTCGCTGCCCTTCTTCTTGATGCCACAGCTGCGGCCGGTCTCGTCCATGATGACCGCGCGCTCGCACGTGGCCGTTTCGTTGCCCCAGGGGTGGGTGCGCCCGTCGGTGCCGCGGGCGGCCTTCTCCCACTCGATCTCGGTGGGGAGGTGCTTGCCCTTCACCTGGCAGTACTTCACGGCGTCGTACCAGGAGATGCCGTTGATGGGCTGCTGCGGGCGGTCGAAGTCGCGGTACTTGGGGCCGGCGTGGTCGCACTTGCCCTTGCGCTCACAGGCCTTGTACTCGGCGTAGGTCACCTCGTTGATGTCCATGTAGTAGGTCTGCTGCCAGACCGTGGCCTGCGGCCGGGCCATCTCGGGGCCCTCGTTGCTGCCGCGGATCATCGGGCCACCCGGCACACACGCCATGCCCTCGGGCGCCGCGGCGCAGGGGATGACCTCGGGTGCGTTGGGCACGGCCGCCAGCATCTCCGCCGTGGGCGGGGGGGGCATGAGCGGCTCCTCGGCGTGGGCGATACCCGCGGCGAGCAGCAAGAAAAAGACGTTTGATTTCATGCGCATCGGTCACATCCTTGGGTGGGGCGGAGGGCCACCACGGAACAATCCGCCTGGGACATCGTGAGGGGGGCGGGCATGGGCGACACGGGCGCGATCAGCCCCGCCGCAGCAGCCGATCGCGGGCGGCCTTGACCTTCTCCAGCGCGGCGAGAGCCGGGGCGCCGTAGCGATCGATGGCCTTGAAGAGGGGGGAGCTGTCGCCCAGGTTGGCCAGGTCGGGCACCTCGCCGGAGGGGCCGTACATGCCCTCCATGATCTTGCCCACCGCCACCTTCACCAGGCCGCGCACGGGCACCTTGGCCATCATGCCGTACATGGCGGCGTTGCCCTGGGAGGCCAGCTCGGGGTGCGCCTTGAGGTGGTCGACGCTGGCCTGCAGATCGGCCAGGTACTGCGGCAGCACCTCGCGGTTGTGGCCGTTGCAGGTGCAGTGAATGCTCGCCGGGAACTGCTGGCGATCCACCGCCCAGCCGCGCTGCTCGAGCTGATCGGCCACCGCATAGATGTCGATGACCTCGGAGCCAAACGTCACGATGGGGGCATGGGGCGCGCCCATCACGTACAGCTCGGGGATGGCTGCGATGCCGGCCTGCAGCGCCGCGGCCACCTCCATCGCGTCGCGGGCCAGGGTGGTGAAGCCGTCGGCGCCGAGGGCCATCAGCGAAGCCCAGGCGGTGGCGATGCTGCCGCCCGGGCGCGAGCCGAGGAGGCCCGGCGAGGCGTAGATGCCGCCTGGCCAGTCGGTGGAGACGTGGAACTGGTACCGCATCACCTTCATGTCGCGGTACAGCACCACCGAAGCGCCCTTGGGGGAGGCGTAGCCGTACTTGTGCACGTCGGCGCTGATGGAGGTGACCCCCGGCACGCGGAAGTCCCACCGGGGCACCGGGTAGCCCAGGCGCTCCACCCAGGGCAGGATGAAGCCGCCCACACACGCATCCACGTGCAGCGGCAGCTTCTTTTCCCGCGCGATGGCCGCCACCTCTTCCACCGGATCCACCACCCCGTGGGGGTACTGCGGCGCGGAGACGGCGATGAAAATCGTGTTGCGATTCACGGCCTTGCGCATCGCTTCCGGATCGGCGCGGAAGTCGGCCCCCACCTCCACGTAGCGCGGCTTCACACCGAAGTAGGCGCACGCCTTGCCAAAGGCCACGTGGATGGTGCGCGGGGCCACCATCTCCGGCTGCAGAATCCACGGCTGCTTCTTGCGCGCCCGATCCCGGTAGGTCTTCACCGCCAGCAGGATGGACTCGGTGCCACCCGCGGTCATGATGCCGCAGGTGGTCGGCGGTCCGTTGACCAGCCCGGCGGTCATGCGGACCACGTCGGACTCCATCTTTTTCAGGCTCTTGAAAGCGATGGGGTTGAGGGCGTTTTCGGTGAAGAAGAGGCTGTGGGCCTCCTTGAGGAAGGCGTGGTGCGCGGGGCCGGCGTAGTAGACCATGCTCCACGTCCGCCCCTGGCGCCAATTGGCGTCGCCGGCACCGAAGGTGGCCATCTCGGCCAGCAACTCCGCGTGATCGCGGCCGTGCTCGGGCACGGTGACGGGGAGACGAGGAGAAGCCGCGGTGCGGTCCATGGAGCCCTCCATGCGGGATCAGCCGAGCAGGTGGCGCCCGGCCGTGCGGCCTGGGGCAGCCGCTTTGGGGCCTCCTTCTACCCCGTCACAACGCCCGGGCATAGCGGCAGTCGCAGGCAAAGTGGCCGGTGTGCCCCATGGCCGCGTCCAGGCGCTGGAAGTCGAAGGCCTCGTAGAGCCGCCGGGCGGCGTGCATGACCAGCATCGTCTCCAGGTAGCAGGTGCGAAAGTCCAGGGCGCGGGCCGTGTCGAGGCAGAGCGTGAGCATGCGCCGCCCCACCCCACGGCCGCGCAGCTCGGGATAGAAGTACATCTTGCGCAGCTCGCACACCTCGGGCCCCGCGCCGGCCAGGGGTGCGACGCCGCCACCCCCCACCACCAGCCCGGCCTGCTCCACCACGAAGTAGGCGTGGCGCGGCGCGCTGTAGGCCGTGGCCATGTCGTCCACCTCGGGATCGAGGATGGCAAAGCCCGGCCCGGAGCAGCCGAACTCGGGCATCACGGTGCGGATCAGGGTGGCCACGGCGGGTGCGTCCGCCGGGGCGATGGGGCGAATCGTCAAGGATTCCATGGGGATACCTTCAA
>Ga0075163_10013470_pt1 | contig 10589 bp, 10 predicted proteins | sample JI1023141ADNA_FD_71478 | JGI IMG/M metagenome (GOLD analysis project Ga0075163, IMG submission 71478) | Wastewater effluent complex algal communities from Wisconsin, to seasonally profile nutrient transformation and Carbon sequestration -... | ecosystem: Engineered > WWTP > Effluent > Algae... | reverse complement strand
GCGGGCGCAGTCACGCTGCGGTGCGGCAGAACTGGTTCGCCGCGATTGTCATCCCGGCCGTAGCGAAGCGGAGAACCGGGGCCTGCCCGTCCGTTTGGACAAGCCGGAGGGCAGGCGCCGGATAGCGTTACGTTACGACCGGGATGACAAGCGGTGACTCTATTTCCCCGGCTCGAGCTTCAGGAGGACGCTGTCTGCGCCTTCGTCGGTGATGGCGTAGAGATAGCCGTCAGGACCTTGCTCGACGTCGCGGATGCGCTGGTGGAGATCTAGCAGCAGCATCTCGTTGCGGACGGGTTCCCATTTGTTGTTGAACACGATGCGCTCGATGTGGCCGGTGCGCGGGGTTTCGCCCATGCGCATGGAGCCGACGAACAGATTGCCTTTCCACTGCGGGAACTTCTCGCCGGTGTAGAAGACCAGACCGCTCGGCGCGATCGAGGGGATGTAGGAGATGTGCGGCCGCGTGATGCCAGCCTGGCTGGGATCGGGAGCGATCGAGCGGCCGCTGTAGTAGCGGCCTTCGCTCGACACCGGCCAGCCATAGTTGCCGCCCGCGCGGAGGATGTTCACTTCATCGCCGCCATAGGGGGCGTTCTCGGTCGACCACATCTCATTGGTCCACGGGTTCATGGTGAGGCCGAGATTGATCCGGTGGCCCATCGTGAAGACCTCGGGGTTCGCGTCCTTGCGACCGTAGAACGGGTTGTCGGTGGGCGCCGTGCCATCGTCGTTGAGGCGCAGCGTCTTGCCGCCGTAGTCGTCGACCTTCTGCGCGCGCATCATCGAGGCGTCGGTGCCGAGGGCGGGGCCGCCGATGGTGGCGTAGAGCTTGCCCTTATTGTCGAACTTCAGCTTGCTGTAGAACGTGTCGACGTCGTCGGAGACGAAGATGTCCTTGCCGTCGACGATCTTCTTGCCGTCCCACTTGCCGCGATAGATGGCATTGGAGCCGAGATCGCCGCGAGGCTTGTGGTAGGACATATAGACCCAGCCATTGGTCTTGAAGTCCGGGTGCAGGACGAGGTCCATGAAGCCGGTGGCGATGCCGAGGTTCGCGTTGATTTTCGGCGTGCCTTCAATCGGCTTCGGGTCGAGCTTGCCATCGCGGATGATGCGCAGCGTGCCGGCGCGCTCGACGATGAAGATGTCGCCGTTGGGCAGGAACTCGATGGCGCGGGGCGCTTCGAGGCCGCGCGTGACGATGGTGGTGCGCAGCTGGCGCTGTTCCCAGGATTCGGAATCGAACGGACCGTCGCCGAGTTTCGGGGCGGCCCAGGACGGCGGGCGTTTGACTTCGGATGAGTCGCGCGGGTCGCGGGCGCTGCGGACCGGATAGGCGAAGCCTTCGCGGTATTCTTCCTTGGCGGTCATCACCGTGCTGGTGCCGCCGCGGCCCATGTCGACGGGCGCGGTGATGAAGGCGATGACCTGCGTGCGCTGGTCGGCGGTCAGCATTTTCGATTGCAGCGCCATCAGGCCGTTTTCGGAGAGGGCGGTGGAGACACGCTGATGGTCGAAGGTGTGGAGCTGATCGATCTGCGGCGCCGTGTCGTCGGCTCCGTTGTGGCAGACGGCGCAGTAGGTGGCGAAGACCTGCTGGCCGGCGCTGACCAGCGCGGCGTCAAGCGGGCCGGCGGCTGCTGTCGGCGGCGCAGACGGGAGGGGGGCGACGGATGCCGAGGTTGCCGGCGGCGACTCTGAGCCGCTGGTGGTGGCTGGAGCTGACGTGCATGACGCCAGAACGAGCGTGGATGCGGCCAGCATGACTGACAGATGCTTCATGGAGATCCCCGAAAACTATGCGCGCATAGGACTGGGAAACCCCGGAGGGGTCACGCTGCGCTGCAATACGGGAGCGACACGTTATAGTGTGCGGGTCGCGATCCGGTGTATCAAAGTCTTGAGGATGGCGTCAGACGGCGCGCCGGCCTGCTTGCAGCTTTTCTCCGCTTCGTAGAGGCGGGTGAAGGTGCGGTGGATGGCGACGGGATGCCATTCGCGCATGGCGCGCGAGAAGGCGGGCCATTCCTTGTCGAAGATCGGCGGACGCAGGCGCATGCCTGTCCCGGCGTTTGACGCAACGGCATCCGAGACGCGCAGCATGCGGAAGTGCAGCGTGCGCAGCGCGGAGATCGGGTTCCCGCCGCTGTCGAGATAGCGGTTGATCGAGAGCGTGGCTTGCGGCGCGTCGCCAAGGATGGCGGCGTCTGCGGCATCGTCCGCGCCGCGCGGTTGTTCCGCCGAGGCGAGCTGGCTGACGTCGGCGAGGGTGATCGCCCGGCCGAGACCGATGGCATAGAGTTCCAGCTTCTCGAGTTCCGACAGGGCGAGGCGGCGGTCGCCGGGCAGGTCGGCCACGAAGACCGCGAGCGCGTCGGGTTCCATCGCGACGCCGGCGGCGGCGAGGCGCTTGTTGACCAGATCGGCGACGGTGGCTTCGTCGTCGGCATAGAGCTGGAGGGCGACGGCGCTTTTCGATTCCTCGAAGCCGAGGCGGAGGCGGTTGGTCTTGTTCAGTTCACCCGCCTCGATGATGAGGAAGGCCTCGGGCGTGAGTGCGCCCTTGTCGATGTCGGCGAGGATTTCGAGGAGATGCTTCGAGCTGGCGTCCTTGTCGACGCGGACGCGGATCATGCGATCGCCGCCCATCAGCGAGCGGGCGACCAGTTCATCGCCCAGCATCTGCGGGTCGCGCTTCAGGTCGTCGTCCGACAGCTTGATGACGTTGAACGGATCGGGCTTGGGCAGCCAGTTGCGGGCGAGCGTGTCGGCGCTGGTGGAGACGAGGCCGGAATCGCCGCCGAAGATGAGCGCGATCTTCGTTGTGCCCTGCGGCTTCTCGCAGAAAGCCAGTGCGCGGGGGCCGGCCTGTTTCACGGAGTCTTGGGCGCGGGAGTGGCGGGCGCCACGGGCGTCTGGCGGCCTGCGGCCGCAATGACCTCGGCCCGGATCGAGCGGGCGAGCAGGGTGGCGAGGCGTTGCTGAGCGGCGGTTTGCGCGGCGAGGTCCGCATAGGCCGCATCGGCGAAGTTGAAGGAGGCGCGCTCGTGCACGCTGCCCGTGGCCAGCACGGTTCCGTTGGCCGCCTTCATCGTCCAGCGCGCATTGCCGACATAGTCGGAGCGGGAGGCGGCCTGGTCGGGTGCGAAGGCGAGGCGCTCGACGTTCTGGTTTAACGAGATTTCGAGATTGCCCGAAGCAAAGCCCGGCACGCCGTTTCCGATGGAGCGGGCCAGTTCGGTGCGCAGGAAGTGCCCGGTACGGCCGGGGATTTCCGCGATCGTGATCGGGCCGGCGTTCTGGAATGCCTCTCCCTGACCGCCATAGACCGGCGTGAAGCCGCAGGCGGCCAGCGGGGCGAGGGCGAGAGCAAGAAGGGCGGCTCTGATCATGATGCGACGATATTCACGATACGGCCGGGGACCACAATCACCTTTCTCACGGTGAGGCCCGCCAGATGCGGGATTACATTTTCATCAGCCTTGGCGGCTGCTTCGACCGTTGCGGCGTCGGCCGTTGCAGAGACAGTGATTTCTGCCCGTTTCTTGCCGTTGATCTGCACCGGCAGGGTCACGGTGTCTGAAACCAGCAGGGCCGGGTCGGGCGTCGGCCATTTTGCCGTCGTGACCATTCCTGTGCCGCCGAGCAGGGCCCAGCATTCCTCGCCCAGATGGGGCGCGAAGGGGGCTGCGACCTGGGAGAAGAGGCGCAGGGCTTCACGGCGGGCGGTCGCCATGCCGGGCGCGGTTGATTGCTCGGCCTTGCGCAGGGCGTTGGCCAGTTCGTTCATGCGGGCGATGCCGACGTTGAAGTGGAATTTTTCAATTCCTTGAGTCACGTCCCGCACCGTGCGGTGGGCGAGGCGGCGCAGGTCCAGCGGTTCGCCCTCATTGGCGGGGCCGTCATCGGTGGCGGGGGCGGCTTCGACGAGGGCCCAGAGTTTCTGGATCGAACCCCACGCGCCGCGCACGCCTGCGTCGGTCCATTCGAAGTCGCGTTCGGGCGGCGAGTCCGACAGCACGAACCAGCGTGCGACGTCGGCGCCGTAGTCGGCGATGATCTGGATCGGATCGACGACGTTCTTCTTCGACTTCGACATCTTCTCGACGCCGCCGACCGTAACCGGCTTCAGCGTTGCGATCTCGATCAGTTGCCCGTCACGCTTTTCGATCTCTTCCGGCAGGAGCCAGCTTCCGGCTTCCGACTTGTAGGTCTCGTGCGTGACCATGCCTTGCGTGAACAGGCCGGCGAAGGGTTCGCCGCTCGGCAGGTCGAGGAGGCCGCAGTCGCGCAGGGCGCGGGTGAAGAACCGCGAATAGAGCAGGTGGAGAACCGCGTGCTCGACGCCGCCGATATATTGGTCGACGGGCAGCCAGTAGGCCGCTTCCGTCTTGTTGATCGGCTGCTTCGCTTTGGGATCGCAGAAGCGCGCGAAGTACCAGGACGAGTCCACGAAAGTGTCCATCGTGTCGGTTTCACGCTCAGCCTTGCCCGCGCATTTCGGGCAGGTGGTGTGCTTCCACGTCGGATGGCGAACGAGCGGGTTGCCCGGCGCGGAGAAGTCGGCGTTTTCGGGCAGCAACACGGGCAGCTGATCGTCGGGCACGGGGACCGTGCCGCAGGACGCGCATTTGATGACCGGGATCGGGCAGCCCCAGTAACGCTGACGCGAGACGCCCCAGTCGCGCAGGCGGTATTGCGTGGTGGCTTCGCCTGAGCCCTGCGCGACCAGCTTCTTGATCGCGGCGGTGATGGCTTCCTTCGTGGTGAGGCCGTTGAGGAAGTCAGAGTTGTAGATCACGCCGTCGCCGGAATAGGCCTCGCCGCTGACCGTGTAGGTCGCAGCGTCGGCGCCCGGCGGCAGCACGACGGGCTTGAAGGGCAGGCCGTATTTTTCTGCGAATTCGATGTCGCGCTGGTCGCCCGCGGGCGAGCCGAAGATGGCGCCCGAGCCATAGGTCGAGAGCACGAAGTTCGCCGCCCAGACCGGCAGCTCCCATGACGGGTCGAACGGGTGCTTCACGGTGATGCCGAGATCGATGCCGACTTTCTCGGCTTTCTCGATGTCGGCTTCGGATGTTCCCTTCGAGGCGGCGTCCGCCATGAACTTCGCGACGTCGGGACGCGACTTCGCGATTTCCTTCGTCAGCGGATGGTCGGGCGCGAGCGCGAGGAAGCTGGCGCCGAACAGCGTGTCGGGGCGCGTGGTGAAGACTTCGATCGGGTCGGTCGCGTGGTTGCGGCCTTGCGCATCCTTGTCGCGCGACAGGGCGGCGGGAGCGTTTGCGATTTCCCACCAGACCTTTGCGCCTTGCGATTTGCCGATCCAGTTGCCCTGCATGGTGCGGACCTTGTCCGGCCAGCGGTCGAGCGTATCGAGGGCTGCCAGCAGGTCATCGCCATAGCGGGTGATGCGGAAGAACCATTGTTCCAGCTCGCGCTGTTCGACGACGGCGCCGGAACGCCAGCCGCGGCCATCGACGACCTGCTCGTTGGCGAGGACGGTGTTCTCGACCGGGTCCCAGTTCACTTTCGCGCTGCGGCGATAGACGAGATCGTTCTCGAGCATCTTCAGGAAGATGCGCTGCTGCTGTTCGTAATAGTCAGGTTCGCAGGTGGTGACTTCCTTCGACCAGTCGAAGGACAGGCCCAGCGGAGCAAACTGGTCTTTCATCGCCTGGATGTTTTCGAGCGTCCATTTGCGCGGCTGCGCCTTTTTCTCGATGGCGGCGTTCTCGGCGGGCAAGCCGAAAGCATCCCAGCCCATGGGGTGCAGCACGTTGTAGCCATTGGCGATGCGGTAGCGCGCGACGACGTCGCCCATCGCATAGTTGCGGACGTGGCCCATGTGGAGACGGCCCGACGGGTAGGGAAACATCTCGAGGATGTACGCCTTCGGCATGTCGCCGGCTTCGGCGGCGGACTTCGCACGGAAGACGTTCGCGCGTTGCCACGCGTCACGCCATTTCGGCTCGGTTTCTTTCGGGTTGTAACGCGTCGCCATCAAGTCGCCCGTCTGCTCGTTTGTTCGCCGGAACTGACATATCCCGGCGTCGAGCGGAAGGCGACGCCGAGACTACTCGAGGCTGCTAAGTCGCAGCTGGCGGGCTTTGGCCAGGATGGCGTTCTCGAGGGCGACGTTGGTTTCGGGGCTGACCGAAGCCGGCGTCCAGACGCCGTTGGACAGCGTTTCGCGGAACACGGCGGCGGAAACGCCGTCAGCGCGCAGGCGCGTGTCGAGAATATAGACGGTCGCTTTCATGCGCTCGTCCTTCTTGTCCGGGTTGGCGTACCAGTCGGTGATGATGACGCCGCCGTACGGGTCCGCCGACGAGAGCGGGAGGAAGGACAGGGTGTCGAGCGAGGCGCGCCAGAGATAGGCGTTGACGCCAAGCGCGCCGTTTTCTTCCGGACCCATGTCGGAGCTGGACGCCGAGGAGGTGTTGGCGGTGGCCGATCCGAAGATCGAGCAGCCAGAAACGCCGATCAGGGCGGTAGCAACGACGGCCGCTGCGGCCACGCGGGAAAACATCACGACTTAACTCCGTTGCCCGGCGCGCGTTGCGCCCCCGGAAGCCCAAGCAGCCGCTTCCTTAGCTTCGAGCGTATCCCACAGGCAAGGGCCGGTAGCCGTTAGCCTGGTCTTGAGACCGCCTCATATAGATCGTGCATTGAACTGAGATTGCGGAGGAATTCTGTCATGCGGCGAGCCATTACGCTGGCGGCCCTCGGGGCCGGGACCGCTTTCGGGGCTGCTTTGCCTGCTTTCGCGCAGGCGGCAGACGGAGAATGGCAGGCCAGTTTCGAGGCCACGCTGGTCGGATCGGCGATCAATGACGAGAATCCGCTGGCTCCGGCGTCCGATGGTCTTCTGGCGTCCGGCGTCGTGACGGTGACCCGTTCGGACACGTTCGATAACGGGCTGACGCTCGGGTGGCGGGGCGAGGCGCGCTATGAACGTGACGCACCGTCGCGGCCTGCTTTTGCCGGCGTGCTGGGTGGATTGGCGCTTCCGGTGCTGGTGGGGCCTGCGACGGGGCTGGCGGCGGGGGGCGCGCTTCTCGACGAGGACGGCTTTGCCACGATCGAGGCGGCTTCGGTTTCGCTCGAAGGGCCGTGGGGCGAGGGCGTTCTGGGGCTTGATTCAGGCGTTGCGGCGCGTCTCGATGCACGTGCGCCGACCGTGTTGCGCAAGGCGTCGGCGTTCTCGCCGGGGCTGGATCCGACAGGGCTGGGCGTGACGCGAGCGCGCAATGACGTGACCGGCTCGTCGGCGAAGGTCACTTACATGACGCCGCGCTGGCTCGGGCTGCGGGCGGGGGCGAGCTATACGCCCGAAGCCAACCAGAGAAGCGCGGATTTCGACCCTGAATTCGGCGGGCCCGGCCAGGGCAGGGCCGAGCTCGAAAACGTCTGGGAAGGGGCAGTTTCTTTCGCCCGGCAGTTTGCCGAGCGGGACCTGCGGGTGCGGGCGGCCGTGACGTACAGCCATGCGGATTCAGGATCGGCGCTGGCGGGGTTTGGCGGGTATGAGGCCTGGGGGGCCGGTCTGGAGCTGGAACATGCCGGCTGGACGGGCGGCGTTCGGTGGCTTTCCAGCAACAACGCCTGGGAATCCGGCAATGGGGACTACGAGGCCTGGGAGGCCGGATTAGTTCATCAGGCAGGCGAGTGGCGTGTTGGAATCGAAGGCGGTTGGGCCGAAGACCGCCTTACGGGCATAGAGGGCAGCTCGTGGCTGGTGGGCGCGAGCCGCAAGATTACTGACAATCTGGAGGTTGGAGCGGCGTGGACGTCAGCTGACGCGGATTTCCCTGTGCTGTTGAGTCCCAGTGCCAGCCACACAAATGCCAGTAATGACGGGCTGGTTATTGAGCTGACTGTGCGGAATTAGTGACACCCCCGGGCTAAATATTGCCTTGTGGGTCGGACTTAATTCTCGTTAACTTTTGCGACGCGAGTCGCGCGTAGTATCTGAGGAAGGAGGGCAGGACATGCGCATTACCGCACAACTATTTTGTCTGGCCGCCTCCCTGGCAGCTGCGCCCGCTTTTGCGCAGACGCACGGGAAGGATAGCGCTCCTGTATCCCAGACCCTGTCGCAGGCCTCCAAAGGCATTGCCTCGACCACCCAGCCGGCCCCGTCGATGAATCTCGGCCTCGGGATCAGCAAGGGCGGAACGGAGCGTACGTTCCTGCCGCTGGCGCCGATCCAGAAAGACGAGCTGGCGCTGACCTGGCAACCGGCCAGCAAGTGGGGCCTGACCCTCGACCTGACCAGCCGTGCGCCGAACGAAGTCTTCCCGCGGGAAGAAGTCACCGCCGGCGTGACCTATCAGGTGACGCCGCGCTTCCGCTTTGGCGGCGGCGTGACGGTGCGTGGCGACTCGCTCGCCCAGTCGCTGTCGAACCCGAACACGAACTTTGCGAACAGCAAGGATGGCGCGGACGCCACGGTTCGCATCGAGTCGGCGTTCTCCTTCTAATCTCCCCAGCCTGACATCACCGCATCGATCGCTGCCCAACCGGCTGCGTGCGCCATTGCGTGCGCCGCGTTGTGCGCGTTGACGCCGCCGAGCGCATAGACGGGCAGAACGGCGTCGCGGGCGATCAGGCGAAAGCGCAGCGGGCCCATGGCGCGGGACGCGGATCGGCTGCGGCTCGGGAAGACGGTCGACAGGATCGCGGCGTCGAGACCAAGCGCATGAGCGCGTGCGAGGCCGGCGCGGGAATGGGCCGACGTGGTTTCGATGAAATGCGGGCTGCGTTTGCGCACGCCGCGCAGGCGCGCCTCTGGCCAGTGCACGCCATCGGCGCCGATGGCGGCGGCAAGGGCCGGGTCAGCGGAGACAAGAAGGATCAGTCCGCGAAGGCGGCAGGCGCGGGCGAGCGCTGCGCCGACCGTGAAGCGCTCGCCCGCGCCGAAATGGCGATAGATTACGCCCCAGCCCCGGGGCAGGCGGGCAATCACAGCGAGCAGGTTCTTTGTCCGGTCTGGATCGGTGAGGAACCATGCGCTGGGTAGGGCGCGTCCATTCTTCGCCTGTCTTGGCCTCGCCCGCGCAGGTTTTGCGAGGCGTGCGGCCGCAAGGAGCTTGCGGCGGATCGCGGCTTGGGGTTCAGACGTGTTCATGGACGTATTTCAGGAAATCTCTGCAGCGCGCGTGGACGTTCTTGCGCGCATTGACGCCGCCGCCAAGAGCGCGGGGCGGGATGGCTCGTCCGTGCAGCTGGTCGCCGTGTCGAAGACGCAGCCTGACGACCGCATCGACGCGATGCTCGGTACGGGCCAGCGTGTGTTCGGCGAGAACCGCGTGCAGGAGGCGATGGCGCGCTGGCAGCCGCGCCGCGAGGCGGGGCTGGATCTTGAGTTGCGTCTGATCGGGCCGTTGCAGTCGAACAAGGCGAAGGAAGCCGTCGCGCTGTTCGATGTGATCGAAACGCTGGACCGGACCAAGCTGGCGGCGGCTCTGGCGGATGAATGCGCCAAGTCGGGGAAGACGCCCCGGCTCTATGTGCAGGTGAATACCGGCGAGGAAGATCAGAAAGCCGGTGTTGCGCCGCTGGATGCGGATGCGTTCATCGCATCGATGCGCCGTGACTACGGGTTCGAGATCGAGGGGCTGATGTGCATTCCGCCATCGGATGAGCCTGCGGGGCCGCACTTTGCGCTGTTGGCGAAGATCGCTGCGCGCAATGGCGTAGCGAAGCTGTCGATGGGCATGAGCGCGGATTACGAGATCGCCGTGCTGTTCGGCGCGACGAGCGTGCGGGTTGGTTCGGCGCTGTTTGGAGCGCGAGATTATCCGGCGGCTTAGGCGCGGCGCGACAGGCTCCATGCCAGCATGATCTGCGCGCCTGCATAGGTGATCCATACGCTGCCGATGGGCACGGGCTGTTTGGCGAACATGCCGACGGCGATCAGCGTGTCGGACAGCATGAAGATCACCGCGCCTAGCTTGGCCATCAGCGGCGCTTTCGACATCACGGCCGAGATCACCATGATCGAGATGATGACGGAGTAGGCGGTCGCGGGAATGGTGAGGCCCATCTCTGCCTGGCCCGGCGCGAACCAGACGCCCAGCGCGATCGAGGCGGCCAGCACGGCGACGGCGAAAGGCCAGCCGCTTTTGTTGAGGCCATCCCGGCGGATGATGGTGATGAAGGCTGCGGAATAGAACACGTGGGCCAGGCCGAACGCGCCCATGCCAGCGACGAACAGGCCATCGAGTTCGAGAAACACATCGCCTGCCGCAGACAGCAACAGGCCGAGGCCCACGAGAATGGCGCGCTGGCTGAGCGCGTAGAGCCCGAGCACAACGATGCCCGAGCATTTCCATACCGGACCCCACGGCAGATCGAGCTTCACCCATTCATTGGCGAGGTGCGATGCGGCGAGCAGGGCGCCTGCGATGAAGAGGATGTGGGTGGCGCTGGTGCGCGAGGCGGCGGTGTCTGTCATGGCGCGTTGTTAGCGCTGAGTGGAACGGCTGTCGATTTGTCGTGAGGGAAGCCTTTCAGCCCGTGATCTCCAGCGCATCGCCCGGCTTTGCGTCGGCCAGCAGCGCCAGCAGGTCGGGCAGGGC
>Ga0075163_10013468_pt1 | contig 10590 bp, 9 predicted proteins | sample JI1023141ADNA_FD_71478 | JGI IMG/M metagenome (GOLD analysis project Ga0075163, IMG submission 71478) | Wastewater effluent complex algal communities from Wisconsin, to seasonally profile nutrient transformation and Carbon sequestration -... | ecosystem: Engineered > WWTP > Effluent > Algae... | reverse complement strand
ATATAGTCAGCAATTACCACCCTGGAGCACCCTGCAGTTTGTACAATTGCCGGAACTTAGCAATGGGCTTTACACCTGTGTGATCAGGAGTGGCGATGAGAAAACAGCGAAGAAACTGGTGGTGATGAGATGATTGGTTAAATAACTTTTACAGGTGTTTCGCCCTGCATCATTAACCCCTCGTAAAGACTTCCTACTTATCCTGCTTAATCAACGATGGCTTGGCCCAACGTAACAGCGCGAATCCACCAAAGAATACGGTGTTATAAAACAAATCTCCCATGATGGTGCCGCGGAAGAAAGGAATGGCTGCTACATAGCAGTTACGGAGTCCTTCGAGGGTGTAGCCGTACATGCCTGTTGTCCAGGTGCCGAAATTGGTGATGAAGAAGAAGAGAATAGATCCGGTTAAGGAAGCAACCATGATGTTCTGGCGCTGTTGGCGGTTGCGGAGGAGGAAACCGATGCAGGTGATGAGCAATACACTGCCGTATACCCAGATCATCTCCGGATGATAACCGCTGCCGTTGACAAGCTCGAGTAATGTATCACTTAAAAACATAACCGAGATAGGAACTAAAAATGCCTGACGTCGGTTGAGGAGATAGGTTCCGCCAAAAAGGGCCATGGCCGCTACCGGGGTGAAGTTGAGCGGATGTGGTATGAGTCGTGAAAGTGCCCCGAGGACGATGAACGCGATGATCAGTTTGTTGCGGCTGTCGGATAACATGTTTTCTTCTTTTGAATATGCTGCGAATATAGTGTTAACAGCGAAATAGGCGGAAGGTTTTGTCTTCCCTTTTCTTAACAGGTGTTAATCTTCTGTCCGGGTCCAGATTTTCCGGCTTTCCTGGGCCTGGCGGATGAGCATGTCGTATCCGTTGACGACCTGTGCGCCGTAAAGCTCTCCCTGTTCCATGAATCGGGTGCGGGTGGGGTTGTAAATGAGGTCGTAGAGGAGATGGTATTTGTCTACGCCTTCGTAGGGGATGTCGGGTTTGGATTGTACATCCGGACTCATGCCCAAGGGTGTAGTGTTGATGATGAGGGGGGCGTTGCGGACATCGAGCATGGTGAGCCGGTCGTAGCGGAGTAGCTGGTGGCCGTCGCCGTGGCGGGATACGTGCTGAAATTCAATGCCGAGATGTAGGAGTACATAGGCTACGGCTTTGGCTGCTCCTCCGGTTCCGAGTATGAGGGCGCGTGTATGGCAGGGCTTGAGTAAGGGGACCAATGTCTCGCGAAAGCCGGTGATGTCGGTGTTGTAGCCTTTCCAGCTGCCGTCCTTCTGTACCCGTACGGTGTTGACGGCTCCTGTATTGGCTGCGGCGGGATCAATGGCGCGTAAGTAGGGGAGAATGGCTTCTTTGTAGGGTATGGTGATGTTGAAGCCGCTGATGCCATGTTGTTGGATCAGGTAGGGCAACTCGGCAATATCGTCGGTTTCGAGGTTGATGTAACGATGATCGTCCAGTCCTTCGCGTTCAAAACAGCCCGTGAACCAGGCCTTGCTGAAGGAATGCCCGAGCTTTTTTCCGACCAGGGCGTAGGTGATCATTATTTACGTCCGAACTTTTCCTTGAGTACTGCAAATACCATGGGCAGTACGGAAATGAGAATGATGAGGATGACTACGGCTTCAAAATGCTCCTTGACCCAGGGAATCTGGCCGAAGAAATACCCGCAAACCGACATGCTGGTGATCCATAATACTCCGCCGGCAATGTCGTAGGGAAGGAATTTCCGCTTGTAGTCCATCTGGCCTAAGCCTGCTACAAAGGGCGTGAACGTGCGAACGATGGGAACAAAACGCGCCATGATGATGGCCTTGGTGCCGTGCTTTTCGAAGAACTGATGGGTGTCGTCGATGTATTTCTGCTTGACAAGCCGGCGACCGCGGAACTGGAATTGGGTGACCCTTAGTCCGAGCGTTTTCCCGATGAAGTAGTTGGTATTGTCGCCGGCAATGGCTGCTATGGTGAGTAGCAGGATGAGGAGGCCGAGGTTTAATCCGGTGGCTTCGTTGGCGCAAAGTGCTCCGGCAGCGAAGAGGAGGGAGTCGCCCGGTAAGAAAGGCATCACTACCAATCCGGTTTCTACGAAGATGATGAGGAAGAGAATGCCATAAACGGCAACGCCATATTCCTGCACCATGGTGGCCAGATGGTCGTTAATGTGCAGTATGAAATCCAGTAACTGATGAAGCATAGAAAAAACTAGTAAGTGGCGAGACTGTTGTCAATCTCTTTCGCGTAAGCAAGGATTCCGCCTTTGAGGTTGTATAAATTTTCGTGGCCGAAACGTTTTTCCAGTTCGTTGATGGCGGCGGCGCTGCGGGCTCCACTGCGGCAATGAATGATGACGGGAATGTCCTTTTTAATCCGGTCTGCTTCGTTGATGATTTCTCCCAATGGGATCAGTTCTCCGTTGAGGTTGCAGATGTCGAATTCATGCGGCTCGCGGACATCAATCAACTGGAATGTCTCGCCGGCGTCCTGCATGGCTTTTAACTCACTGACTGTTTTTTCTTTCATGTTGTTTTCAGACTGGCGCTTTCTTCGGGTTGGGTGCGTGGATCATTCGATGGGTTGTGCATCGATTTGTCCAGGTATTGGAAGAAGGTGTCGCTCCGGAGTCCCATTCGCAGGGTTTCGAGGGCGATGACTTCGTTGGGCGCAATATTACCAAGGTTTACGTTGGCTCCAAAATGTTTGATGAAATAGGCCTGTTGCGATTTCTGTGGTGTCTCCCAGATGATCTTCTCCGTAGGGACCTTGTTGACGATTTTATTGATGAGGACAACATGGGCTTTTCCGTTTGGACGGTAGATGCCGACAGTGCCACTCTCGCGTGCTTCGGCAATCACTTTCCATGATCCGGCTTCGAGCTCGGTGTTCATCATTTCGATCCATTTGTTGGGGCGGATGAGAATGCCTTCTTCCTTGGAACCGACTTCACTGATGACCGTGAGGCGCTTGCTGAGGCGGTGGATGTAATGGAGTTTCTCCGGATGGGGCATGGTGATGGAACCATCGCTGACTTCAGCATATTCCATCTTGTAGCGGTCCATGAGGCGGAGGTAGTCGTCGAATTGTCCGCGGACAATAAACGCTTCTAATAAGGTCCCGCCAAAGTAAACGGGGATTCCGGCTTCCTTGAAAAAGGCCAGCTTGCGGTCGAGGTTCGGGGTGATCAATGAGCTGCCGAATCCCAGCTTGATAATATCGATGTATTCGCCGGATGCTTCTACCAGGTTTTCACATTCGGTGACGCTCAATCCTTTGTCCATCACCATGGTAAAACCTGAGTTCCGGGGTTTGGATGTGCGTTGGGGTAAATGACTTAATTCGAAGTTCATACTCATGATCTTCCTCCTTTATCTGAAATAATTGTGTGTATTCGTTGGTCGCTTTCCATGGCGGGCAGTAGTTCGAAGAGGATCCCGTAACCATTGGGAAAGATGTTTAATACGTTGCCGAGGCATTCGTAGGCTTCTTCGAGATAGCCGGCCTGGTAGAGATAAACCACCTGTCGGAAACGCAGCTCCTGATGGTCGAAGTGGTAGAAGAGGCAGGCGTTGATGAGCTCTACCGCTTCGGCGGGACGATTCAGCTCGGAGAGTAATTCCGTGTAGGCAATCCAGCCTTCGTCGTTCTCGGGATCAAAGTCGACCACTTTTTTATAACACTCTTCCGATTCATCAAAATTGTTGAGTCGATATTCGCAATCGCCGAGCGCCAGCCAGTATTCACCGTTCTGGTCGTCGAGTTCAATGGCTTTTTTGATGTAGTGGACAGCCTCGTACCAGCGGTCTTCTTCGTCGAAGGTGACGCCAATGCCAAACCAGGCCTGCGACATCTCCGGGGCGAGCTTTACCGCTTTCCGGTAATAGGTGCGGGCCGTTTCCAGCTCCTGCAGGTTTTCATAACACTCGCCGATGTTGTAGTAGGTAAATGCATCCGGCTGGCAGTATTCAAAGGCCATCTTGTAACGCTCAATCGCCTCCTTGAACCGCTCCAGCATCGATAAAGCCTGGGCCATGTCGAGGTGGGCAGGGGCGAAATCTTCCTTGATCAGGAGACAGTAATCGTAGGCATGTAAGGCTTGCTCAAACAGCGACTGCTTCACATAGAGATCGCCGAGATAGTACCATAACATGTAGGAGTACGGATGCTCGTCGATGAGGCGCTTGTAAAACTCAATGCCTTCGCCGATCCGGTGACTGAATTCCAGACTGATCAGCATCTCTTCCATCGCCACTTCATTGGCCGGGTTAGAGATCAGACTCAGTTTATAATAATCTACCGCTTTGGAATATTCGGCCATGTTCTGATAGGTAATGGCCAGACTCAGATAGATATCATCCTTCTGGTCGTCGGCCAGCTCCAGGGCTTTCCTGAAACTCGCAATCGCCTTCGGATATTGTTCAAGTGCATTGTAAATATTGCCGCGGATCAGGTGAATCTCAATGTCAAAAGGACTCACATGCTCCACATTCTCCAGCAAACGCAAACTCTCCTGTTCGCGACCCAGCAGCGCATAAACATGAGCTTCCTTCAGGGCGAAATTTACCGACTGCGGATGCAATGTATTCGCATAACGGGTAACCTCCAGCGCTTTTTCGTACTCTAATCGGTCGATAAAATGGTCGATGATTTTCACCAGGGCATCTACATCAAAAAAGTAGCGCTCCTGCCGCTCTTTCATTTCCTCGTATTTCTCTATAGACCGCTGTATGAGTTCGCTATTCTCATCCAGATTCTCCATATCGTCATCTTCTTCATTCATAAGCCGGATCTTCCTGCAAAGGTAGGGCTTTTCCGCGCTTATACGAAGAAAAAAGAGCAGAATATAGGGGCGGTTCAGGTGGCTTTTTCAACACTTTAGGGCGGAGGTGGAGGCCGTTGGATGAAGTATCCTATTAATCCTCTATAATTTGGGAGCAGGTTCAATTGTGTTTGCTACTTTCGTGCGGTGCCGCTTTTTTCCCGGTACAGGCTCTGGAAATGCACGGAAATAATCTGAAAACTGTGGTGATTGCGGGTGCGGGCGGACTTGTCGGAAGTCGGCTCCTGGAACTCCTGTTGGCGGATGTGACCGTGAGCCGGATCATCCTCCTGGCGCGTAAACAGCCCGAAGTGGAGTCGAAGAAGGTGGAGGTGCTGCTGACCGATTTTTCCGATCTCCGGCCGCTGAAATCCAAACTCGCTGAAGCTGAAATCCTCTATTGCTGTATCGGTACCACCATGAAGACGGCTGGCTCCAAAGAGGCTTTCCGGGCGGTGGATTATGAGATTCCTTTCAGGCTGGCAGAGATGGCTTCCGCGGCAGGTGTGAAGAAGTTCATCGCCATATCTTCCCTGGGCGCCGATCCCCATAGCCGCAATTTCTACCTAAAGACAAAGGGCGAGATGGAACGAGACATCGCTGATAAGTTCCGTTTCCAGAAACTGGCCTTCGTGCGACCTTCTATGCTGCTCGGACCACGACGAGAGTTCAGGCTGGGGGAGAAGATCGGACAGTTTTTTATGGTCGTCTTCTCTTTTATGATGGTGGGACGCTTTGAGAAATACCGCCCGATCTACGATTTTAATGTAGCCAAAGCCATGATCAGCGTCTCCAATTCCGTCAATAACCAGAAAGTCTACGAATCCGCCGAACTTTCCTGGCTCGGACGCTGATCAGATGTCAACACTTAGACGCAGATTCCCGCCTAAGCCCTCCCGAATTATTCTCATAAGCGTCGACAATCTGATATCACTGGCGTGGTTTTCGATTCGTGAAATATAGGTCTTCGTGGTTCCGCATTTCTCAGCGAGTTGCTCTTGAGTAAGACCTTTTTCCTTTCTAAGTTCCTGAATCATGACCCCCAGTTTAAATGCCTCAAAGCCTTCTTCAAACTTATCACGCTTAGGAGTACCCTTCTTTCCATATTGATCATTCAAATGGTCTGCGAGCGATGTAATGTTCTTATTTACCTTTTTCATTGAAGTATTGTGCTTTGAGTTTTTCCGCTAGTTCAATTTCACTCTTTGGGGTCTTTTGGGTTTTCTTTTGGAAGCCATTCGCCAGAACAACCAACTTTCCTTTTATTCTTAGCATCCCATATTTGTCTTCTCGAAGAACTTCAGATAATGATCTCTTTAGTAGATGACATATTGAATCAAATTTTCACCCACACAGCAAAGTTACCTAATTAGGTAACAAAAATCGAACATCTGGATACAGTACTTATAGGTTGATAGTAGTTTAAACGCAGCCTTTTCAACTGACTTATTGGTTTCGCCAAAATCCCCCAAATGAAAATTAATGTGGTTCAAATCAATTATTTAACCATTTTGTAACTATAATTAGTGTAACATAAGTCGTTCTTTGTGCATCTCATGATTGAAATCATTCCATAACCCACTAGTAAAAATTTTGTTCCTGATAATCAACATATTAATAAAATAAACAGTACTATGTGTTGCAAGGTACTATCCTAAAGATATATCTTTGCAATGTCAAATAACAACAACAGTATTTAAACAAACATATACGCCATGAAAACTACCTCAATCCCAAACACAGTATTAGCAATGGTAGTGGCCGTTTTTACGACCATACAGGTTAACTCTGCAATCGCTTCAACCTCTAAACGAGTGGAGGCCGTTCGTTACCAAAACACCTGGATCCCTTCGGTGGAACTGAAAGCAGTGGAGATCACCGCTTCCCGCACCAAGGCCGTTTTATCCTCCGCTGTGGAGTACAAGGGTGATATTATACCTTCAGTTCAAATGGCTGATGTAAAAATCAAAGCATCAGGTGTTTATACTCCAGAAGATGTAGCTCCATTGGCTGTCGGCGAACCAAAACATGGTCAATACCGCATGGAAGTAGCACAGGTAAATGGTGTATATATGCCAACCTCTAACATGGCTCCGGTAACCATCTCTGCCGGTTCACAGGATATCGTTGTGAAAGCCGACGATGCCGAAAATACCACCACTTCCCGTGGAATCTTCCAGGCCAGCGCCCGCAAAACATTCGACGTAGTAGTGAACTATATGGCCGAAAAAGCCAATAACCTGCTCCGTTCCCTCATCTCCGGCATGAGCAAAGAGAAATAATATCCTTCCCTAAATTTTAATAAGACCGTCCCGTAAGACGGTCTTTTTTTTGCCCACACCTCTCTACACAAACCCCCAAACAGGGGGAACACAGATAAAGCGGATTCCAACGGATCACCGCGGATTTACTTTCGGTAACATTTCTTATTTTTCTTATTATCAATATTATATGATTATATAAAAATCGACTCATTCCCCCCGCGCTCCCCGCACTGGGGGGGGGATTGGGGGCCCCCGCGCTCCCTGCGAGACCGAGGTGGTCCCTGAGCTCCATAAAAAAACAGAAGCATAGTCGAAGGGCGCTCCCCGCGTTTAAGTCTCGGAATTTTATCCAAACCCTGAATGCACATCTAGTTCAGAATTGTATTCGTTAGGCCGGGGGGATTGGGGGCCCCGCGCTCCCTGCGCCTCCTCCGCGGCCTCCGCGTTTAAGTCACGACATTTTATATAACCTCTGAATGTACATTCCCCCTGTTCCTAAAAATATCTATTGAACTATAACCCTTTAGCGAACTATCTCCATTCCCCGATCTATTTTAATCCCGTTCTTCTGAAATTTGCACGCCTCTCCGAAAAACTCGGATTTGCAGTATCCAACTATGGCCTCCAAGCGTCCCGACATCTCTACTTTAGATCCCCGTAAGTTCATCATTATCAAGGGCGCGGCCGTGCATAACCTGAAGAAGGTCGATGTAGCCATCCCCCGAAATGAGTTCGTCGTCATTACCGGACTGAGCGGCTCGGGCAAATCATCGCTTGCTTTTGATACCCTCTACGCCGAAGGTCAGCGCCGTTATGTGGAGAGCCTTTCTTCCTATGCCCGTCAGTTTATCGGTCGTATGGATAAACCGGAGGTGGATTATATCCTGGGTATCTCGCCGGCGGTGGCTATCCAGCAGAAGGTGAATTCCCGGAATCCCCGTTCTACCGTGGGGACCAGTACAGAGATCTACGATTATATGAAGCTCCTGTTCGCGCGGATCGGGAAGACCTATTCTCCCGTTTCCGGGGCGCAGGTGAAGAAGCATACTGTGTCTGATGTGGTGGATTTTATCAGCGATTTTGGCGAAGGCCGCTTCCTGGTGGCTGCTCCGCTGATGGTGATGCCGGGGCGGACCCTGACCGAGGACCTTAACATCTTACTGCAAAAAGGATTTACCCGTTTGCTGGTGGAAGGCGATATGCGGGAGATTGAGGAGGAGTTGGGATTGCTGAATTCGGCGGTGGAGAAGCCTGTGGGGAAAGGTGCGAAGAAAGCAGCCAAGACCGTGAAGGCGGAGAAGAAACCCACGAAGAAGGCTGCAAAGAAATCAAGTGTTGAACCCATCGAAGTACTGCGGCCGGAGCCATTGCCGGGTTATCATCTCCTGATCGATCGTATTGCCTGGTTGAAGGAGGCGGATGAAGAACTGGAGGCGCGGCTGGCGGATTCGGTGCAAACTGCTTTCAACGAGGGCGGCGGGACATGTCTGGTGTTCAAAGTGGAGGCGGAGAAGAAGGAGGAGTATGTGTTTTCGAATCGGTTTGAGCTGGATGGAATGAGCTTCGAGGAGCCTTCTGCCCATCTTTTTAGTTTCAATAATCCCTATGGGGCCTGTAAACGCTGCGAGGGCTTCGGCTCGGTGATCGGCATCGATGAGGACCTGGTGATTCCGGATAAGAGTCTCTCGGTGTACGATGGCTGTATCGTGTGCTGGAAGGGCGAGAAGATGAAGGACTGGAACGATCGACTGGTGATGAATGCCTATAAATTCGATTTTCCGGTGCATAAGCCGTATTACGATCTGACCCCGGCGCAGAAGGATGAGTTATGGAAGGGAAATAAATTCTTTAAGGGACTGAACCACTTTTTTAAACATCTGGAAGAACAGACCTATAAAATTCAATACCGGGTGATGTTGTCGAGGTATCGCGGGAAGACCTTATGTCCGGAATGTAAGGGAACGCGTTTGCGCCTGGATGCCAACTTTGTGAAGATCTCAGGCATGTCGGTGTCGGAGCTGGTGCTGATGCCGGTGAAGGAGAGTCTGGATTTCTTCCGCAACCTGCACCTGAGCGATACGGACACCCGCGTGGCGAAACGGCTGCTGGCGGAGATCACCAGTCGGCTCCAGTTTCTGGATGAAGTGGGTCTGGGTTACCTCACGCTGAACCGTCTCTCGAATACCCTGAGTGGAGGAGAGTCGCAACGCATCAACCTGGCGACATCGCTGGGCAGTACGCTGGTGGGATCGATGTATATCCTCGATGAACCGAGTATTGGTCTCCACTCGCGCGATACACAACGTCTCATTAAAGTATTAAAATCGCTGCAGGAAGTAGGGAATACCCTCATCGTTGTAGAGCACGACGAAGAGATCATGCGTGCAGCCGATCAGCTGATAGATATTGGTCCGCGGGCCGGCTCAAACGGTGGTGAACTCGTTTTCCAGGGCACCTGCGATGAACTCAAAAAAGCGGAGAATAGTCTGACCGCCTTATACCTCACCGGCAAGGAATCGATTCCCTTACCCGACCATCGCCGCAAGTGGAAGAAGTACATCGAGATCCGCGGCGCGCGCGAGAACAACCTGAAGAATGTGCAGGTCCGTTTTCCGATGGGCGTGCTGACCGTAGTGACGGGAGTAAGCGGATCCGGCAAGACCTCTCTCGTGAAGAAGATCCTATATCCGGCCGTAAAGAAGATCCTCGGCGGGTACGGAGAAGCAACGGGAAACTTCGACCGCATCGACGGAAGTTATGGAGATATCATCGCCGCCGAGATGGTCGACCAGAACCCCATCGGCAAATCATCGCGCTCCAATCCGATCACCTATATCAAAGCCTACGACGAGATCCGCACCCTCTACGCCGATCTCCCGCTGGCCCGCAACCGCGGATTAAAGCCCTCGCATTTTTCCTTCAACGTGGAGGGCGGACGATGTGAAGTCTGCCAGGGCGAAGGCGTCATCACCGTTGAGATGCAGTTCATGGCCGACATCCACCTCAAATGTGAACACTGCAAAGGCAAACGGTTCAAGGAAGAAGTCCTCAGCGTCGAGTACCGCAACAAAAGCATCTTCGACATCCTCGACATGACCGTTGACGAGACCCTCGAATTTTTCGCCGAAGGACAAGGACCCTCCAAGTACGACACACTGCACCTCAAGATTTGCAACAAGATCCAGCCGCTCGCAGATGTCGGACTCGGATATATTCGACTCGGCCAAAGCAGCAGCACCCTCAGTGGAGGAGAAGCCCAACGCATCAAACTCGCCAGCTTCCTCGGCAAAGGCAACTTCGCCACCAACACCCTCTTCATCTTCGACGAGCCCACCACCGGACTCCATTTTCACGACATCCGCAAACTCATGACCGCCTTCGACGCCCTCGTCAAAAACGGCAACACCCTCATCGTCATCGAACACAACATGGAAGTCATCAAATGCGCCGACTGGATCATCGACATGGGACCCGAAGGCGGCAACGAAGGCGGCCACGT
>Ga0075163_10013464_pt1 | contig 10592 bp, 16 predicted proteins | sample JI1023141ADNA_FD_71478 | JGI IMG/M metagenome (GOLD analysis project Ga0075163, IMG submission 71478) | Wastewater effluent complex algal communities from Wisconsin, to seasonally profile nutrient transformation and Carbon sequestration -... | ecosystem: Engineered > WWTP > Effluent > Algae... | reverse complement strand
AACCGCCTGCAACACAGCCTGATTGAAATCAGCATCATCCGGATCATCCAAACCATGCGTCATCGTCGCCGAAATAACCCCATACCCAGACGCCCAGCACGCACCCGACTTCTTCGACACACACCCCAACCGAGTCGACACACGCAAACCACCAACATCCAGGGCGACGCCATCCTCAACAATCTCCGACAACTCCACCAAAGCCAGCGTCGGCAACGACAACACCCGGCCACCCTGCGAATCCAACAAAACCTCGTCATCCTCAACAAGATTCACACGCCACCCACACCACTGACGGGCAGCACGCAACGCCGACACCAACAAACGACCAGTCTCCACACCATCAGCCGACAACCGACCATTGGTGAACACCTCAACATCATCAACCGTCAACTCAGCCACCATCAACTCCTCAACGGAGGCGACTGACACCCATTACCCAACAAAGCGATCACACCAAAAAAACTGCCATCATCAGTATCCGCAGACGTCATCACCACACGCACAAACCGCACACCATGCGCCTTATAACCAAACTGCGGACAAGTCCCCTCATCCGCAGCCGTCACCGTCGGAACAGTCCCAAGAATGTACTCATCAGCAACCTGCACATACTCGCCGTCAACCGTGCCGCACTCCTCAACAACAAACGCGAACGTCCCATCCGTCATCGAACCCGGATCAACAACAAACAACACGTCACGAAAATCATTGCCATACAACCCAAGATCAACAGGCTCACCATTGAACGTGTCATCAGTGTTGTACGGATTCTGCGTCAACGCGATCACCGGCAACAGCGAGTTATGCAGAGTGCGCATCAGGCACGCGCCACCGGATTATTGCTGCCACACCCAATCAGAGCGACCGCACCAACCGCACCACCAGACGTCGAACCAGCATCAGTAATCGTCAACCGCACATAACGTTTCGTCGGCCGAACACCAAACTGAAACACCACATTGTCGTCAGCCGCCACAATCGCCGGAAGCGAACCCTGAATACGAGCAGCATCAACCGCGCCATAACCAGAACCAGACGCATCCGATTCCTCAAGGGTCACAGTGTGAGTGCCATCAGTGATGGTCGCCGTATACACGACAAACGTCACATCACGACCGTTGTTGCCATACACAGCGGTATCGACAGCGACACCAGTCGCCGCAGAATTACTCGACCGCACAGCGTAATTCAAGGCGCGCTGCGCCAACGCATGCGAATACAAAGTGCGCATTACAGCTCCTCACTCACGCCAGAACCAGCGACCACACCAGGCTTCGCCGCGACCCTCTTAGCGGCACGCTTACCGAACGACCGGGTCTCACCAGGCGCAGCCGACGCAGTCTCCACAGCAATGGAATTGGTGCGCTCAGCAGCCTTCGACACCGGCTCAAAAAACTGTTCCCGACCCTTAAACGCCGGCTCATCAGACGACCAAATCTGGCCGACAGTCGCCACACTATTGCCGTATGCGAACGGCTCTTTCACACGAAAATATTCAGGCATCGCTCTTCCTCAAAACTGGGAGTAAAACCATTGGGGCAGTGACACGTTCGGGTGTGGCGCCGGGGGACGGGTGTGAATCGCCCCCCGGCACTACGCGACAGGTCAGGACGCGGACGCGACATCCAACATGCGGAACGCATCGTCGTTCACCGAGTCGGAACCAACCCGGTAATGGGCGTACCACCCAGACTGCCCAGTAGGACGATTGTTCGACGTGCTGAACAGATGCGGGATGAAATCGACCGTCATTCCCAAACGATCACAAATCACGAAATTCTCGAAAGCACCGAAGATGAGAACAAAGTTCGACACCGCACCAGAAGTGGTGAGGCTCCCATCCATCGCCTCAGCCTCGAGCGCATCCCGACCCAACAGTTGCGGGGGACGGTCATAGTTGAGGTTCGTCCAGAACCCGCCACCGCCAGAGGTGTCGAACTGCCGAATCTTGTTGTAGATCAGGTTGTTCGCCAGCCACGACGCCTGCGGCCGGTAGCGGGCCGGGAGGCTGCCCTGAATCGTGTACACGTCACCGATAGCGAACGTGTCATCCGCCGCGGCGTTGATCTCAGAACCGGTACCCGTCAGGGCTGTGACAATCCCCGTCGGTTGCCCGTTTCCGGAGCCGGTGGCAAAGGCACTGGCCTCAAGGCTGTCCTTGCCGAACGCCAACAGCTTCGCAACCTCAGCGGCCACGTTCTGCTCATCCTGCAACGCCTCAAAACTGATCGGCACAAAGCCTGCGGCTTTGTAGATCGGGATCGACGGCTGAGCGAACGTCGTCGAATCATCAGAAACCTGAGCGGCTTCCGCATCCCACGACCACGACACCGCACCCGACGAGACACCGTTCCAGGTGTCACCGGTAGCGACGACCTGGCGGGCCGCCATGCGGATATCGTTGCGTGACCCCGCCGACGTGATAATGACGGTGGGATCGAGCTGGAACGGCACAAGGTAGCCGCCCGCGTTGTCCGTCAACGACATTGCACGGAACTGGTTAACCTCGTTCATCGCCCGCACCTCGTCGTTCGACAGGGTGTGCTGCGCACTCCGGGCCATCTTCGACCAGGCACGCAAATACGCGGGCGACGACGTCACCAACACCTGGCGGGCCAGCTTCGAATCAACAGTGTCGAACTCCTCGATGATCTTCGTCGCCGCAGCACGCACATTGTCGCTGGCGCACTGCATCCGCTCGATCGCCGACAAAGCCCGCGCCCGCAACTCCCCAGCTACCTCACCGGAGTCACGACCAAACGTGCGAACCTCCGACAGATCCCACGGATTGCGGAAACGGCAATCCTCAATCGAGTCCGGTTCGAGGATGGAGTCACGGTCATAGTCATTGCGGGAACTCTGCGAGCTACCGCCGGCACTACCGGGGACGATGCGGATACCGCGACCACGCACGGCGACATCAACCTGACCCTTGACCGACTTCACCTGAGCCAGCTCGTCGGCCCGCTCCAGGCGCTTGCGGTGCTCATCGACCTTGAACACCTCGTCGCGAAGCTCCTTGTAGAGGGACTCTTCCTCGGCGGTGAGGGATTCCTTTTCGGCGAGGCGAGACATTTCGGCCTCGATCTCCTGAATGCGGTTGACCGACTGCGAGTAGGTCATCGACAGGCCGGTACGCACCGGCTGGTCTTCAATTTCAGACATGCGTTTTTCCTTTCGGGCGCAACAAAAAACCCGAGAGCCAACGGCTTTCGGGTTCGGCGGATTGGTTGGGTGAACTACCTTCTGGTGTCGCGGTTTTCGATGTCGCGGCACATATCCCGAATGGCCCGCAACGTCACATCAATGCCGCGGCGGCCAACAGGATTCGACGGGCGCTCACCTACGCACTCAGGGGTGGCTTGCTGCGCGTCGTCGGACTCAGACGGGTGCTCGACTACGACCACGGTGGTGGTGTCTCGCTGCGCGTCTTCATCCTCAGATTGCGCCGCATCCACCAGGAATACGGCGCGGGCGAGCAACTTTCGCTGCTCAGGGTCGTTCAAACGGTTCATGTCAATGACCTGAGACCGCATGCCGACCGAAGTCTCGGGATAGGCGGGCCACACGACCGGCCCCATCTCCGACACCCGAAGTTCTTTCAAAGTGCGGATGGGCAGATCTTCTTCCGCCACATCCGAAAAGTAGGTGCGCTCCAGTTCGGCCCGCAGATCCTGCTCATTGCGGATCGGCCTACCGTCGGCGTACGTCCACGATTCGCGAACCACACTGAACCGGAACGACATACCGGTGATCGCGCCACCTTCGATGGCATCACGTACGGGCTGCATCAACCAGTTGTCGAACATGCGGGCCACAATGTGCGCACCGCCATCCGGGGCGAATGTGGAATCAGTCTCTTCCGCAATAGACATCAACCGGGCGATCGGAATGCTCCCGATCAGCGGATGCCGCCCGTGATCGAACTGCACCTTCGGCGGGGTTTCCCGAAACGACCGCTTCATCGCACCCGTGGCGATCATCTCCCGAAACCGGCCCTCATAGGAGTCGATGACCGTCAAACGGTTAAACACCGCCCCATAGCCGTCGAGAGTCAGCCCGTCATTCGGTTCGCCAGGTTCGGCGGCCCGCAACATGAACGGAGCTTCCCGCACACCTTCGGCCGGCGGTAACGCCAGACGCTCAGTTGTTGCCGGTGTCGGCATTGCCTGTACCTCCTTGGCCCGCATCTTTGGAGCCGGGTTTCTGTAGCTGCACACTGGTCAATCCGGTGTGCTTCAGCAGACCGATAAAGTCATTCGCCTCAACCGCCGCCACCGCCGACTCCGGGGTGAACCCGGACGCAATCAGCGAGGCGACAGTGGCCGCCCGCACTTGCTGAATGTCGGCGGCATCCCGCTCGTCTTCCCTCAGGAAAGGCACATCGGTGGCGTCATACCAAAGCCGCGCACCCGAATTAGGTGGCGGCACAATACGTTGCAGCGACCCCGCCAAGTTCTGCCAATACGGATGCGCGGTCCCATCCGCCAACCGGCGGCGGGCCTGACCATAGTTGCTGTACGTCGCCGCAGCTAAACCTTCCGACAGTCCAACAATCACCGGGGGCACACCAGCAGCGGCGGCTATGCGGGTTTCCCCACCGCCACGCACATTCTTGAAGTCGATGTCTTTCAGATTCGAGCCGACGACCGTCACATCAGCGCCGGGATACAAGTTCAGATTCTTGTAGGCATTCGCCGCGCCGCGATGCTTGGAGTCGACTTCCTCAGCCCACTTCTTCACCGCTTCCCGATCCGCGCCGGGAGCATGTTTGATCACCATGTTCACCGTGGCAGCGTTGTCGAAGAACCGGCTCTGATGCGTCGTCATCGCCTGGTCGGCTTGAATCTCCCGAATGATCGGTGTCAGCCAAGACATTCCACGATACGAGGCGAGCGGGTCGGGGATGGGCGCGAAATGCACCACCTCATCCGCGAGGAACGCCACCGAATCGTTACCCGACCCAGGACCGCCCTCCGTGTAGAGGTAACCGACTTTCCTCCAACCAACCTGACCGCCGCCAACCTCGACGCGGCCACCGCGAACCATGCGTTCCTCAACAATGATGTCGACCCAATCAGGTCGCATCACCACCAACTCGCCGCCGATCTTCGCCACATAAGCGTTACCGCCAAGGTCGGCGTGCTGCGTCATCCGCGCAATCAAATCCTGCGTCGTACCACCAACCCACGGCTCCTCCAACAGCCGCAGCGACGCATTCCCGAAAGTGTCCGACGGCTTACCGTTCCGCAGATTCTGAAACTGAAACCGCACACTGGAGAACAGCAACATTCGGACCAGCATGCAAGCAAACACCACACCATTCGACGCAAACGCATGCTGCGCCAAACCAACAAAATTGTTAGGCGCAGGCTCCGTCTTCTGCCCCGGCATCGACTGCTGCACAACCGGACTCACACCGCCGAACCCGTAACCGATACCGCCAAAAGCAAACTGATTCAACTGCTGCGAATACTCACCCAACGTCATCCGCACAGGATCAGAACTGCCCACCAAACGATCAATGAACCTCACAGCGCACGAATCTCGCTGTCACGCAACAACACAACCGCCCCACCGATAGCCGACACCCCAAGCAACCCGCCCGCCGACACCAACGCCCAACCAACCCCAGCAAGGACCGCCACACCCGCAACCACCAAAGCAACAGACACCACCACCACCACAGCACAAACAACAAACACCAGCTGCGCAGCAGTCAACAAAACCCCTCCTCAAAAATCTTTGTCAGGGCCATCACGTCCAAAACGGCAACCCCACATCAACGGTCTCGGCGGGTGTCGCCGCCCGATCAAACGCCATCACCGCAGCCACAGCAAGATCAATCTTGCGGGCACTGTTCTTGGCCTCTTTAGTGATTCGCGTCCCACGAGAATCCTGCTTCAGCACCGCATTCGAAATATGCCGATCCAAACGAGGATCACCAGACTGAGTCACACCAGCATTCAAGACAGCCTCATACAGGCGTTGCGTAGCCGGAGTCATCCGTGCCGACGACTGCGGATACTCCACAATCGGCAAACCCTCGTCTTCAAGAATCTGGTAAGTCCGCGCCCACCGGAACGGGTCACAAACAATCTCCCGAACCTTCCACCGACGGCACGATTCCCGAATCTTGTCTTCCACCTCAACAATCGGGACCGCCCAGTCTTGGCCCGCCTCAGCAGGTTTCTCCCAACACTCAACAACATCAACGTGAGGTACATCGCCGCACGAAACAACCACCAACGCAGTCGAGTCATTATTGAACGACCCGTCAAACCCGAGACACACCTCAACCCCATCCGGGACGGCACGCTCATCCTTACAAGCCGTCCACGCACCAGCAGGCAACCACGCAGTCGCCGACGCCACAAACTGATTGCAGCGTTTCGTCCGAAACTCAGCCTCCGGCGTCTTCAACACTATCGTCTCGAAATCCTCGGCAGACACAATGTCACCAAACCCAGGATTCGCTTCCCGTTGAACCATCGGGTCACGATGATCTGCACTCGGCTCACGCGGTTCCCACCAAGCAAAGAAAAACGACGGATCATCCAGCTCGCCGGTCACGATCTTCCGCCCGTACTGATACATGCTGTAACACAACGAATCCTGGCCGGACGTATCGAATCTGACCCCAGCGGTAGTGATCCCCACCATCAGCGGCTCGGTGCGGGCACCCATCGCCTGAGCCATCACATCCCACAGCTCACGATTCGGCTGAACATGCACCTCGTCAAACAGCACAAGGGTCGGGTTTAACCCTTCCTTGCTGTACGCCTCAGCCGACAAAACCTTGTAGACACTGCCCGCCTCGGTGTGCTCAATCGCATCCCGATACAGCTTCAACCGATCAGACAGCTCCGGATCCAACTCAACCATCCGCTTCGCCGTACCGAACACAATCCGGGCCTGCTCACGATCCCCCGCACACGAATACACCTCAGAACCAGGCGACCCAAACAGCAAGTGATCCAACGCCATCCCCGCACCAAGCGCCGACTTACCGTTCTTACGCGCCACACCGATCAGCGCCTGCCTATGCAGCAACCTGCCATCCGGCCGCTCAGCGAACGTGTGCCGCAACAACTGATGCTGCCAACCCCGCAACACCACCAACTCACCCGCACGCCCACCAACCGAGTCCTTCGTGACCCGACAAAACGTGTCAATGAAATCCGCCACATCAGGGCCACGAGACTTCCGCAACGCAGCCGCTGGAACCTTCGTCAGCCACCGCGGCGGCCAACCCGCAACCCTGCTCACGAACCCTTACGGCGCCGCTGAATCAACTCATCCATCTTGCTGACCCGCTTCACCTCGGCATACCCCAACTTCGAACGGGCAGCGGGCGTGAACCCACACTCAATCTCCCACCGCGTCATCTGCGCCTCAAGAGCACGCACATGCGCCAACAACGGATGCGGACGGGGCTGCCCGTTGTATCCCTCAGTCGTAAACCCATCAGTCGCGATCTGTTCCCGCATCGCCTCACGCTCGTCATGCGCCTCACACAACCGAGTCAACACATCAACATCAGTCGTCATCGACAACCACGACTGACCCGCAACCCAAAGACGCTCCCACGTCTCACGACCTAAATCACTAAGGCTCTTAGGTGCCGGCGGAACCTGTGCGCTCGCCGCCAACACCACCACCGGCTCGGGTAGCTTCCGACCGCCAGCATCACGACCGCTAGACCGACCCGTAAGACGCTTCTGCTCAACCGGTTTGCGCTGCGCTGGCATTGAATAGCTCCGACACTAGGTGGACCACCCCTCGTAAAGGGTGGGTTATCCACCGAGTGGGAAATGGGTCTCAACTGAGATTTTGCGCGCAAGCATGTGATGGGGTCAGTGTGTGGGCGGTGGTTCAAGAATCGGGACCGGCCCCCCTACCTGCGGTTATGCTGCCGTCGATGAGCGGCGGGCGTTGTTCTTACCGCTGTGTCATCTTCGGTCTTTCCGATTGGTTGCTCTATTGCCACCCATTTGGCATTCGTTGCCAACATGTTCTGGACCTGCATGTCTGCTGGTTCCGTCTACATGTCCCAAGTCCCAGAGCGCACCAATGGCTATCGGTTGTCCGCAGCGCCAGCATGTGGCTTGGCCTGATGTGACGAGTGGTTCGTATTGTTTGCGGAGTTGTTGGTGTGGGCTGCCGTATCCGCGTTGGGTTGTTGTGCCGCGGCTTTTGTCGCGGGCTGTTCTGCATGTGTCGCAGCGTCCGCTGTCGTGTTTGGTGAGTGCTCTTGTTGGACAAGGCCCGCGGTTGCCGATGCAGGGTCGTGGTCTGCGGGGTGGTGGCATGCGTTAGCCGTCTGTGTTCATAGTTCGATGTCGGTGTTGGTGGTGGGTTGGATGATGTTGACGTGGAGTGTGAATCCGTTGTCGTGTTGTTGGATGTTGGCTTGGACGAGGGGTAGTCGTTGGTTGTCGTTGAGGAGTTGTTGGAGGTTGGCGGCGAGGGAGACGAGGAGGATGGTGGTTTGTTCGCGGTTGAAGGTGATGGGTTGGTCGCCGAGGCGGTCGCTGATGGTGTTGCGGAGTTGTTCGGGGATCATGTTGGGGCGCGCCGGGTATGTCAATGTCTGCGTTCCGATAGCACGTCGCCGACGATAAGTGTGAGTGTCAGCTCGTGGCGGCCTTTGCTAAGTCGCTTGAAGTGAATGCTGTTATCGGATACGGGGTATAGAAACTCGTCTTCGCCGATGAAGATGCGTCCGCTGGATGTGATGTGAACGGGCTTCTTGCTGTTTTCACGCATCATCTGCATGCGGTGTTCGTTGGCTCGTTGTTGGCGTGATTCGTCAGAGAAATATCCGTCGATGGGGAACTCGTTGAGGTGGCGGAACTCGTTGGTCATCGGCATCCTTGGCTGTGTTGGGTCAGCGTGGCGGCGAGTTGGTCTGGGTTGGTGTTGATGTGTTGGGGGTTGGTGGTGTTGATGCGGGCTAGTTGTTGGTCGCATCTGGTGCAGCGGAGTGTGATCCACGGGTCGGGTTCGGGTTCGGGTTCGGTGGGGATGCTGGTTTTGTCGATGGCGAGGTAGCCGTTTAGTTCGAGGGTGTGGATCATGGCTTCGCCGATGAGTTGCGCGAATTTGCCGTGGATCTCGCCGAGTTCGGGGTGGTTGGATGCGTGGCGGTCGAAGCCTGGTAGGGCGATGATGGTGCCGTTGGGGTGTTGTAGGTGGCCGAGGTTGGCGGCGAGGATGTCAGCGGCGGCGGCCACGGCGGGTGCTGTAGGTGAGTGCTAGTAGTTGTGGGATGGTGGGGCGTTGCCGGTCGGTGAGGTAGGCGTGGATGCCTGTCAGCCACAACCGGATTCGTGTCACTGTTGTCCCGGATGGTCGATGGCGTACTCGCGCAGGAGCTGGTGGCCGGTGTGGCAGCCGGCAACAATTGGGGCGGTGGCGGTGTGCCAGTGGGAGTCCATTTGAGGTCGGGTCTCTGTTCGATGAGGTGGTCGAGGAGTGCGTCCAGCGCGTCGGTCCATTTGGCGGCGCGGTCACGGTTGCCGTAGATGCGGTGAAAGTTCCTGTACGCCAACGCTTCCGACAACATGTCGGGTATTTCAGTGGCGGGAATGAGTACCGTGTCCATGCGGGGATGGGTCGCTTAGCGGCGGGCTTTGTTTCTGGTGGCGCGTTCAGCTTTGGCCACGTCGAGGAGTCGGTAGAGTTTGCGGCCGCGTTCGTCTATGCCTGTGGCGGTGAGGATTCCGCGGTTGGCCCACATGCGTATTGCTTGGGCTGAGACGCCGCAGAGTGTGGCGGCGTCGTTGGTGGTGACGAGTGAGTCGATGCCATCGGTGGCCATGATCGCGGCTCCTGCCAACGGGTTTTGCCCTTCCCTGTGAACGGAAAAACCCGCCGATCCCCTAGTGGGGGGGCGGGTTTATTTGGGCATAGCTGTACTGCTGTCACCAGTGTCACACGTGACGGCGGTTTTTTCAATTAGTGGTCTATGAGCGTGTCGAGGCAGACGCGGATGAGCCATCGGTAGTTGTCGCCGTTTTCGTCGTCGTGGACGGTGTATCCGCATGTGGCGCAGCGGATGGTGTCGGTTCCGATGTTGATGGTGCGGCACATGGTTTTGAGGTTGCAGTGGCTGTTTGGGCATGGGATTGGGAGGATTTCGTGGGGTTTGTTGTGGCCGAGGGCGTTTCGGATTTGGTGGTGGAGTTGGGGTATTTCTTTGAGGTCGTCGGGGTGGACGAGGGTGACGAGTTGTTCGAAGCGTGGTTCTAAATATTTCCAGGCTTTGGTGACGCGTATTTTTTCGGAGGATGTTGTTGGTGGTGGTGGTGTTTCGTTGCGTGCTTCGGCGACGAGGTCGTGCCAGTCGTGGAGGATGGCGGCGATTTGGGCGGCTTTGTCGGAGGCCCATTGTGCGGGGTGGCCGTATTCGAGGGTTTTTGCTCGTCGGCCTTGGGTGTGGGTGGGTGTGGGGAGTTGGGTGTGGAGGTGGATCCAGTCGAGGGTGAGGCGGTAGAAGTCGAGTCGGACGTGGTGGGGGTTGGCCGGTTTGGGTTTTTCGGCTGTGGTCACTGGTGATCCTCGTCTTCGTTGATGGTTGTGAATCC
>Ga0075163_10013463_pt1 | contig 10592 bp, 9 predicted proteins | sample JI1023141ADNA_FD_71478 | JGI IMG/M metagenome (GOLD analysis project Ga0075163, IMG submission 71478) | Wastewater effluent complex algal communities from Wisconsin, to seasonally profile nutrient transformation and Carbon sequestration -... | ecosystem: Engineered > WWTP > Effluent > Algae... | reverse complement strand
GCCCGCGGGCTGATGTCGAGCGGCAGGACCTCGCCGACGATGCGCGTCGCCTCCTCCGCGGCGACGCGGAACGTGTCGATCAGGCGCGTGACCTCGCCGCGGCTGTCCTTGATCGGCTTGCCGGCCTCGATGCACAGCGCCAGCGCGAGCTCGTCCTGGCGCTCCTCGAAGCGCCGCGCGCACAGCTGCAGCGCCGCCTGGCGGGCGTACGCCGGCATCTCCGCCATCGCCCCCGCCGCGCCCGCCGCGAGCCCGATCGCGCGGTCGATCGCGGCCGCGTCGGCCAGCGCCACCCGCGTCGCCGCGGCGCCGCTGTACTTGTCGTGGACGACGAGGTCGGCGTTCGGCTGCTCGGCCACGCCGCCGAGGTAATACGGGTACTCGGGTCGGAGCATGCCCCGCTTTTAGCGCAGCACCCGGCCGCGCACCAGCGTCGCCCGCACCGGCCCCGCGTCGCGCCGGAACGCGATCGCGTCGAGCAACGCGGCCTCGCCGTGCACGTAGTCCGGGACGTCGAGCGCGACCACGTCGGCCTCGAAGCCCGGCGCCAGGCAACCCACGACCTCGCCGAGCCCCATCGCCAGCGCGCCCCCGCGCGTCGCGTGCCACAGCAGCGCCTCCGGGCGCACCGGCGCGCCGACGGCCAGCGCGGCATCATAGGCCGCCGCCATCACCTGGCGCAGCGAGAAGCTGCGGCCCGCGCCGACGTCGGTGCCGAGCCCGACGCGGACGCCGCGGCTCGTCGGCGCGTGCAGCTGCATGCAGCCGCTGCCGAGGAAGAAGTTGCTGTCGGGGCAGTGCGCGACCGCGGCGCCGCGCGCGGCCATGCGGTCCCACGCGTCGTCGTTCAGGTGGATGCAGTGGGCGAACAGCGAGCGCGGCCCGCACAGGCCGTGGCCGTCGTACACGTCGAGGTAGTCGGCGGCCTCCGGGAACGTCGCGGCGGTCGCCGCGATCTCGTCGAGGTTCTCGGCGATGTGCGTCTGCACCGGCAGCGCGTGGCGGGCCGCCAGCTCGCCCGCGCCGCGCAGCAGCTCCGGCGTGCAGCTCAGGGCGAAGCGCGGCGTGACGCAGAAGCGCAGGCGCCCGCCGTCGCGGCCGTGCCAGCGATCGACCAGCGCGGCGCAGGCGTCGAGCGCCGGCCCGGCCGCGAGCAGCAGCCCGGGCGGCGCGCCGCGGTCCATCAGCGTCAGCCCGGCGAGCGCCCGCAGCCCGCGGCGCTCGAGCTCGGTGAACAACAGGTCGGCCGCGATCGGGTGGCTCGACGAGTAGATCGCCGCGCTGGTCGTCCCGTGGCGCACGAGCTGCTCGCAGAACTCCCACGCGACCGCCGCGGCGTAGCGCGCCTCGGCGAAGCGCAGCTCCTCCGGGAACACCGAGCGCGTCAGCCACGGCAGCAGCGGCCCGCTCGCGCTGCCGAGGATGCGCGTCTGCGGGAAGTGCACGTGCGCGTCGACGAAGCCCGGCACCAGCACCGCGCCCGGATAGCTCTCCGCGACCTCGCAGTCGGCCGGCGCCGGCCCGACCGCCGCGATCGTGCCCGCCGCGTCGATCTCCAGCAGCCCGTCGGCGATCAGGTCGACGCGCGCCTCGCCCGGCCGCGGGCACAGCAGGCGCCCGCGCAGCACCCGGGCCCGGGTCTCGGCTGTCTCGACCATGCGGCGCACGAGGCTGCCCGCAAAGCGCCGCGGGTGCAACACCCCGCGGTCCGCGGGCGCGGGCCGACGTCGCGCGGATGGAGGTCTCGCGCGGCCGAGCCCGCCGCGAGCGGACGCGCCGCGCGGGCTCAGGCGCCGCAGCCGCTCGGCGGCGACAGGTCGGCGGGGGTGCCGTCCTTGATCGACACGTTCGCGGTCACGACCTTCGACTGGCAGCCCCAGATCACCGCGGGGCTGTAGCAGCGCGCGCACTCGAGGTCGTCGATCGAGACGTCGGTGCCGCCGACGGCCTCGACGGCCGCGAGCCCGCCGGCGTTGCGCAGCCGCACGTGCGCGAGCGTGTTGCCGGCCGAGCGCGGGTGCAGGCGGATCGCGTCCCAGGTGCCGCGGCGGTCGTTGACGCCGCGCAGCTCGATCGGCGCCTCGGTCGTCCCCTGCATGCGCAACGAGCCGCCGCCGAGCTCGCCGATCGACAGGTGGAAGCCGTCGCGCACGCGCAGGTCCACGCCCGCGTCGATCGTCAGGACCGCGCCGTTGTTGACCTCGATCGGCCCGGTCACCTCGAGCGGCAGGCCGAGGTCGCGCCAGCGCGCGCTCCGCTCGATCGCCCCGCCCGTGAGCACGATCTTCGAGCCCTCCGCGAACTTGTTGCCCTCGCCGAGCGAACCGTACGCCTGCGGCGACACGGCCAGCGTCGGCTGCGACGCCCCGAAGTCGTTGCGCGCGAACTCGAGGATGCGCAGGTCGTCGCCCTGCAGCACCACCCCGCCGTTGTTCTCGCGGAACGTGCAGTCCTGGACCGCCAGCGCCGCCCGGCTGTTGGCGAACAGCACCCCGAGGTCGGCGCGCCGGCTGCCGTACTCGAAGGTGACGTGCGAGAAGCTGGCCGTCGCGTTCTTGTAGAGATTGACGCCGCGCCACGCCCCCGGACGCTTGACCCCGAGCGCGGTGAACACGATCGGCGCCTCCGCGGTGCCCTCGGCGCGCAGCGCCCCGGGCCGGTAATAGCCGACGTTGAGGTACGCGTCCTCGTCGAACTGCAGCACCGTGCCGGGCGTCAGCTCGACGAGCGCCTCGAGCTCGTCCTCCTCGCCGGCGATCTCGATGAGCCCGCCGATCTGGTAGGGCACGCCGGGGTTGTTCCAGCGCACGCGCTCGCGCACGATGCCGGGCAGCACGTGGATCGCCGTGCCCTCCGGGAAGTGATTGTCGGACGCGACCGCCGGCACCGAGCTCGGCGGCAGCAGCATCACCGGCGCGCTGACCCGCTCGAGCCGGTTGCCGATGAACTCGAGCCGGTTGCCGGAGAAGCTCGCCAGCCGCCCGCCCTGCGACACGTGCACCGGCACGTCGAGGCTGTCGCGGATCACCGAGTCCTCGATGCTCACGTCCTCCGCGAGGATGTAGATCGGGCCGCGGATGCCCTCGCCGCCGAACTCGAGGTGCAGCCCCGAGATCTGCGAGCCGTCGGCGTGCTCGTAGAGGTAGATCCCGCGCCACGCGGCGACCGCCTTGACCGTCGCCGACGTGAACAGCACCGGCTCCTCGCGCGTGCCCTGCACGATCAGCTTGCCCGGCGCCTGGTAGCCGACCGTCAGCTCCGCGCCGCGCTCGAACGCCAGCGTCGCGCCCGCCGTCAGCGTCAGCGTCCCCTCCTCCACGCGGTAGCCCGGCCGCACCGTGACGACCCCGCAGGCCTTCCCGATCACGCGGTCCAGCGACTCCGGCCGGTCGAGCACCGTCGGACACGCGGTCACCGGCGGCGGACGCCGCGGCGCCACCGGGGCCGCTGCCGCCGCTGCCGCCGCTGCCGCCGCTGCCGCCGGCTCGGGCGCGGCCGTCGGCGCGACCGGCTCGGGCCCATCCTTGACGTCGCCGCAGGCCGGCGACGCGAGCACCGCGAGCACGAGGACGGGCGGCGGCAGACGCATCTCGCGGTTTTACTACGGCCCGCCGCGCCCCAGCAAGGCGCGGCGACCCGCCGCGCCCACCACCGCCGCGCGCGGCTGTGCTAGGGTCCGCCGCCGTGTCCGCCACGCACGCCGCACGGGCCGCAGGCCCCGACCGGGGCCAGGCTTCGGCCCGGGCCGCGGCGGGCCCCGACGGGCCAGGGGCGCCGCCGGGCCCCGCGCACGGCGATGACCTGTCCCCCGAGACAGGCCCGCTGGTCACCGCCCGCGGCGTGACCGTGCGCTTCCCCGGCGGCGTGCTCGCGCTCGATGGCGTCGACCTCGAGCTGCGCCGCGGCGAGCTGCTCGCGCTCGTCGGCCCGTCCGGCTGCGGCAAGTCGACGCTGCTGCGCGCCATCGCCGGGCTGCTCCCGATCTCGGCCGGCGAGCTGCGGGTCGCGGGCCGCACCCCCGAGGCCGCGCGCCGCGAGTGGGGCCGCGAGGCCTTCGTGTTCCAGGACCCGACGCTGCTGCCGTGGCGCAGCGTCCGCGACAACGTCCGCCTCCCGCTCGAGCTCGGCCGCACGCCACACCTCCGCGACAGCGACGCCGCCGTCGACCGCGTGCTCGCGCTCGTCGGCCTGCAGGAGTTCGCGGCGGCCCACCCGGCCGAGCTGTCGGGCGGCATGCGCATGCGCGTGTCGCTGGCGCGGGCCCTGGTCACGCGCCCGGCGCTGCTGCTGCTCGACGAGCCGTTCGGCGCGCTCGACGAGCTCACGCGCGAGCGCCTCGACGACGAGCTGCTCGGGCTGTGGCAGCGCGACGGCTTCGCGGCGCTGGCGGTGACGCACAGCCTCGCCGAGGCGGTGCTGCTCGCCGACCGCGTGCTCGTCATGCGCCCGCGCCCCGGCCGCGTCGCCCACGTCCTCCCGATCGACCTGCCGCGCCCGCGCCCGCCGAGCCTGCAGACGACCCCCGCCTTCACCGCCCTGCTCGCCGAGCTGCGCGCCCGCGTCGAGGAGGCCGCGTGACCGCCCCGCGCGAGCCGCTGCGCAGCCGCGTGCTCCCGCCGCTGCTGGTGTTCGCGCTGTTCGTGGCCGCGTGGCAGCTCGCGTGCGCCCTGCTCGCGCTGCCGGCATACCTCGTGCCCGCGCCGACGCGGGTCGCCGCCGCGGCCGTCGCCAACGCGGGCGCGCTCGCCCGCGGCCTCGCGCTGACGGCCAGCGCCGCCGCGCTCGGCCTGCTGATCAGCCTCACCCTCGGCACCGCGATCGCCGTGCTGTTCTCGCAGTCGCGCCTGCTCGCGCGCAGCCTCTACCCCTACGCGATCTTCCTGCAGACCGTCCCGATCGTCGCGGTCGCCCCGCTGATCGTGATCTGGTTCGGCACCGGCCTCGCCAGCGTCGTGCTCGTCGCGGTGATGATCAGCCTGTTCCCCGTGATCACCAACGGCACCGCCGGCCTGACCCGCGTCGACCCGCACTACCTCGAGCTGTTCGCCATGCGCGACGCCACGCGCCGGCAGGTGCTGCTCAAGCTGCGCCTGCCGGGCGCCGTCCCCTACATCGTCGCCGGCGCCAAGATCTCGAGCGGCCTCGCGGTGATCGGCGCCATCGTCGGCGAGTTCTTCGCCGGCTACGGCGCCGCCGGCTACGGCCTCGGCTACCTGATCGTCCAGAGCTCCGGCCAGCTCAAGACCGCCGACCTGTTCGCCGCGATCCTCGCCTGCACCCTGCTCGGCCTGCTGATGTTCGCGGCCGTGTCGCTGCTCGGCGAGGCCGTGCTCCGCCGCTGGCGCGGCCGCGAGCACGAGCTGTGACTTTCAAAACTTGATCGTCACCAGCGCGCCCATCTGCGCCTTCGCGACCTTCTTGAAGGTCGACGAGGCCAGCGCGTCCGCGCAGCACTTCCCGAGCGCCGCGTTGCCGCCGTCGTCCTCGGCGCGGCTGCTGATCACGCCGCCGGTCGGGCCCGCGATCGACAGCTTGACCTTGACGACCTCGCCGCCCCTCGCCAGCCCCTTGCACGTGCTCGCCGCGGCCGCCTTGCCGGCGCGCGTGCCCTCGCTGATGTCCGCGGACTCGAGCTTCTCCGGCAAACTCGACCCGCCGACCGCCGGCGCCGCCTCCGGCTCCGGCGCGCTCGCCCGCCGCGACTTGCACGTCCCCGGCTCGAGCAGGCACTGCACCGACGGCTCGCTGTCGACCGGCGCCGCCGCGGGCGTCGCCTTCTCCGGCTTCACCGACTTCACCGCTTTCTCGTCCGCGCTCGCCTCCGGCGCCCTGCCGACCTTCTTCGCCGCCGGCTTCTTGCGCGCGGCCGGGGCGACCTCCGCGGGCTCCTCCGCCGGCTCCGGCGCGGCCTCGGGCGTCGCCGCCTCGCCGCGCTCCGGTCGCTCGTCGATCACGCGCGGCGCGTCGGGCTCGGGCGCCGCCACGTACGTCGCCAGCAGCGGCGCGGGCGTCCGCGCCGAGACCGACCCCGAGTGCGTCATCGTGTACCCGGCGAGGCTGACCATGCCGACGATGAGCGCGCCGATCATCGCATACAGCGGCTTCTGATTCGGCGCCGCCAGCCGCGTCACCGGCACCGCCGGGGCCTCCGGCGTCCGCAGCCCGTCGAAGCGCCCGGGCCCGAGCGCGTCGAAGCGGACCGTCACCGGCCGCAGCCCGTCGACGCTCGCCGCCGCCGGCGCGACCGGCCCGCCCAGACGCGCGCCGCCCGGCCCGAGCGGCCGCACCCGCGACGCCTCGCGGACCGTCGACCGCTCGCTCGCGAGCAGCGAGGTCATCGCCCGGACATCGATGATGCCCGACGCCTCGCCGTCCTGCGCCCTCGGCTCGCCGCACCGCTCGCAGCGCGCCGCATCGTGGTTCACCGCGGAGCCGCTGGCCCCGCATCGCTTGCAACTCCGGTTCATGGTCGTGGCTCCTCGTTCGGACCCCGCGCGGGCGCTCGCCCGCGGCCTGGCCCGCGTCGCTGTACATGCAGCGGTCTGCCCGCGGCCGGGGCCGTCGGGTCGAGCCCGAAGGGCCCGCGCATCGCTGCGTGCGCCTGCCAACGCCCCCGCCCGCCCGTCGGTCTACGGCCCCCGATCTTCCGCACATCGGTCGCACCTCTCCCCGACATCGCCCCACGGCTGTGACCAGGCCGCCCACGCCCCGGATCCCCGTCGCAGTAAAGGAAGGACCGCGACTCGCCGCCGCGCCCGCTGATACTCTGCGCGCCATGCTGCGCCGCCGGACCCTGCTCGCGCTCCCGCTCCTCGCCGCCTGTCCCGGGGGCCAGGTCGACGACGGCGCCGTGCAGCTCGCGCTCGACTGGTACCCCGAGCCGGAGCACGGCGGCTTCTTCGCGGCCGAACCCGACTACGCCGCCGCCGACCTGCGCGTCGACATCCTGTCCGGCCGCCCCGACGCCCCGGTGATCCCTCAGGTCGCCGCGGGCCGCTGCACCTTCGGCATCGCCGACGCCGCGACCGTCCTCGCCGCGCGCGCCGAGCAGGTCCCGATCGTCGCCATCTTCGCCGCGCTGCAACGAAACCCGCGCTGCATCCTCGTCCGCGCCGACGGCCCGCGGACCCTCGCCGAGCTCCGCGACCGGACCCTGGCGATGAACGTCCGCGAGCCCTTCTCGCAGTTCCTGCAGCGCGAGCTCGGCCTGCCCGGCGTCGCCGTCGTGCCCTACACCGGCAGCGTCGCCCCGTTCCTCGCCGACCCGACGCTCGCGCAGCAGGCCTACGTGTTCAGCGAGCCGGTCGTCGTCGCCGCCCAGGGCGTCGCGGCCCGCTGCCTCATGGTCGCCGACCTCGGCTTCGACCCCTACGCCGGCGTCGTCATCGCTCACGAGCGCACCGTCGCCGACCGCCCCGAGCTCGCGCGTCGCTTCGTCGGCGCGGCGACCCGCGGGTGGGAGCGCTACCTGCAGGACCCGGCCGCCGCGAACGCGCGCATCCACCGGGAGAACCCCGAGATGGCGCTGACGACTCTGGCCGCCAGCGCCGCGGCCGTCGCCCCGCTGGTCGCGGTCGCGGGCGGTCGCCCCGGGGCGATGACGCTCGCGCGCTGGCAGACCTTGCACGCCCAGCTCGTCGAGCTCGGCGTCTATGCCGACGGGGCGACCGACCCGGCGCAGGCGTTTCGCGGCGACCTCCTGCCCGCCTGATCCTCCGGCGATCCATCGCATGCGGGCCGGCGTATCGGTCCCGCGAATGTCCGGCGGCGGCTCACAGGCATCCACGCTCAATTCACGCCCCGACGGGGACGGTGACGCCGTCGCGGCGATGGCCCGCGGCGACGCCCGCGGCCTCGCCGACCTCTACGCCCGCTACGCCGCGGTCCTCCTCGCCACCGCGCGAAGGATCCTCGGCGACCTGCGCAGCGCCGAGGACCTCGTCCACGACGTGTTCCTCGAGGCCTGGCGCCAGGCCCACACCTACGACCACGCCCGCGGCACCGTCCGCACCTGGCTGCTCGTGCGCCTGCGCAGCCGCGCCCTCGACCGCTGCCGCGCCGCCCTCCTGCGCCGCACCGTCCCCGGCGTCCCCGACGCCGTCGCCGAGGTCGACGACCCCAGCGAGGCCCCCGACCACCGCACGCTCCGCGCCGTGCTGATGAACCTCCCGCCCGAGCAGCGCCTGGTGCTCGAGCACGCCTACTTCGCCGGCCTCTCCGCCACCGAGATCGCCGCGACCCTCCAGATCCCCGTCGGCACCGTCAAGTCCCGCCTCGGCGCCGGCCTCAAGAAACTCCGCTCGGCCATGTTCGCCGGCAGCAAGGAGCGCACATGACCCCCCACATCGACGACGTCGATCTCCTCGACCTGGCCCTCGGGACATCCTTCTTGATGGACCTGTCCCCCGGGACAGCCGCCATCGACCTGTCCCGAGAGACAGCTCCATCTCACCTGTCCCCCGGGACAGCCGCCACCGACCTGTCCCGAGAGCCAGCTATCGATCACTTGTCCCAGGAGACAGCCCAGGCCGCGCACCTCGCCGCCTGCCCGCGCTGCCGGGCCGCGCTCGCCGAGGCCCGCGAGGCCGCGCACCTGCTCGCGTTCTCGCTCGCGCCCGCGAGCCCGCCGCCCGACCTGCGCGTGCGCCTGCTCGCCGCGGTCGCCGGCCCGCTCACCCGCCACGCCGCCCGCGTCGCCGACCTGTTCGCGCGCCCCGTGGCCGAGACCGACGCCCTGCTCGCGCGGGTGCTGGCCGGCGCGGCCCGCTGGACCCCGCTGTTCCCGGGCATCGACGTCCACCCGGTCTCCAGCGCCCCCGGCCGCGACTGCGGCCTGATCCGCGTCGACGCCGGCGTGCGCTTCCCGTACCACCGCCACGTCGGCGAGGAGCGCGTCCTCATCATCCAGGGCTCGTGCACCGACAGCGGCGGCCAGGAGCTCGGCCCCGGCGACGAGCTCGTCCACGCCGCCGGCACCGGCCACGCGCTCGACATCCACCGCGGCCAGCCGCTGGTGTTCGCCTACGTCACCGCGGGCTCCGAGTTCCCCGACCTGCAGCAGCCCGTCTAGCTCGCGGTCCCTCCGCGGCGCGCCGCGACCCCGCGTCAGCGCCCCTTGAGCCCGCCCGTCTTCCCGCCCGTCTTCCCGCCCGTCTTCCCGGCCTTCCCGCCGTCGGCCGCCGCCCTGGCGCCCTTGCGCCGCGCCGGCCTCTCGTCCGCCGGTTGCACGACCGGACGCGGCATCGACGCCTTGATCCACAGGCCGAGCAGGAAGCACAGCGCCAGCGTGATCCAGAACGTCAGCGGCGCCGGGAAGTCCTCGAGGCCGTGGCGCAGGTTCATGCCGAGCAGGGTCGCGACCGCGGTCACCGGCAGGAACACCGCCGCGATCATGTTGAGGCGGTGCGCCGCCTCGAGCATGTGCTGGGCGCCCTGCGACTGCTCCTCGGCGCGGCGGGCGATGGTGTACTCGAGGCCCTCCTGCGCGTGGGCCAGCGTCAGCTCGAAGCCTCGCTCGGCGTCGCCGGCCAGGTCGCGCACCGTGATCAGGGCGCGGTCGTCCTTGGCCGCCTCGCGCGCCTCCTGCAGCGTGCGGTGCATGTTTCGGGCGGCGCGCAGCCGCGGGCCCGCGGCGCGGACCAGGGCGAACCACTCGTCGGCGCTGTCGGCCTCGTCGGCGAGCGCCTCGAGCTGTGTCGACGCCTCGATGTACGCCTCGACGTGCTCGCGCAGCGCCGCGATGCCGGTCCCGCCGCCGGCGCTGCTCTGCCACTTCGCGTCGGGGCTGCGCCAGAACAGCCGCGCCTCCCGGCCGCGCGGCTGCTCGGGATCGGGGACCGCGTGGAGGATGACGAGGAGGTGGCCGGCGTGGGCCATGACGCGCTGCCGACCGGCCTGGCTGCCCATGCGCTCGCGAAAGACCTCGGGCACCTGCCAGTTGTGCGGGATCGGGCTGCTCATGCCGCGAGTATCCGCCGCCCGCTGCGCCAGGAGAAGCGCCGCCCGCGGGCGCGTCCGCGCCGCGGACGTCGCACCCACCGATGTTGTCGGCCGCCCCCAGCTTCGATAGCGTGTCCGCGGGAAGTGGGAGGGGGAGCGAATGCGGCGACTCGATCGATGGACGCGTGCGGGGATGTTGTGGACGGTGGCCTGTCTCGGCCCGGCGTGCGGCGGCGACGACGTCGCCGGGACCAACGGCGCCAGCGAGGCGTCGACCACCGGCGGCTCGGTGCAGACCACCACGGGCGCGCCGAACCCGAGCACCGGTGCGGTCGACACCACCGGCGCGCCGCCGACCTCGGGCATGTCGGAGGCGATGACCACGGCCCCGACGACGACCGCGGGCCCGACCACCGACGCGACGACCACCGATGACTCGACCACCGACGCGTCGACCACCGACGACTCGACCACCGACAACACCACCGGCCCCGCGCCGTTCTGCGGCGACGGGATCCTCGACGAGGGCGAGACCTGCGACGACGGCGACGCCAACGGCCCCGGCCAGCCGTGCACCGAGCACTGTCAGCCCAACATCTGCGGCGACGGCGACCCCGGTCCGGGCGAGCAGTGCGACGACGGGGCCGACAACG
>Ga0075163_10013462_pt1 | contig 10592 bp, 9 predicted proteins | sample JI1023141ADNA_FD_71478 | JGI IMG/M metagenome (GOLD analysis project Ga0075163, IMG submission 71478) | Wastewater effluent complex algal communities from Wisconsin, to seasonally profile nutrient transformation and Carbon sequestration -... | ecosystem: Engineered > WWTP > Effluent > Algae... | reverse complement strand
CGAGGATCGGCCACCAGCCGGTCGCCAGCGACGGCGATGCGCAGGAGGTCGGCCTGGGGCGCGACCGTCCGGCACCCGACGCACGTGCGCGCCGGGCCGTCCTTGGGCTGATTCGGGCCGTCCGTGGGCTGATGGGAGGTGGCGTTCACGATCAGGGTCAGGCCTCGCTGCCAGCGGCCAGGTACGAGATCACGCGCTGGCGCAGCTTGGCCAGGTCGCTCATGTCGATGCCGGTGACCGAGGCGATGTGCTCGATCGGGGCCTTGACCAGCTCCTCGGGGGAGCGGACGTTGGCCTGGGCCAGGATCTCGAGGACCTCCTCGTTGACCCCGGGGACCTCGAGGAGCTGCTGCACGCCCGAGAGCTGGGCGCGCCGCTCGCTCTCGCGGCGGACGTCATCGGGCCGACGGCGCGAGTGCTGCAGATACTCGCCGGCCGCGCCGATGATCTTGCGGGCGCCCTCGACCCCACCGGTGCCCGGGACCTGGGCCAGCTCCTCGGCCAGGGCCCGCGACAGCTCGCTGACCGAGCGCCAGCCCAGCTTGAACAGGGTCTCCGCCAGCTCGCCCGAGACCCCGGGGATCGCGGCGATCTGCTCCTTGGCGCGGCGCTCGAGCTCGTAGATCTTCGACTCCGAGTGGATGTCGATGCGCCAGCCGGTGAGCTGGCTGGCGAGCCGGACGTTCTGGCCCTTCTTGCCGATGGCCAGGGACAGCTTCTCGTCGGGCACCACCAGCTCCATGCGGTGGCCCTCGGCGTCGATGATGACGCGCGACACCTCGGCGGGCGCGATCGCGTTGCACACGAAGCGCGCGGGGTCGTCGTCGTAGGGGACGATGTCGATCTTCTCGCCGCGCAGCTCCTGGACCACGGCCTGGACCCGGCTGCCCTTCATGCCGACGCACGCGCCGACCGGGTCGACGTCGCGGTCGCGCGACGACACCGCGATCTTGGCGCGGGCCCCGGGCTCGCGGGCGGAGGACTCGATGCGGACGATCTTCTCGAAGATCTCCGGGACCTCCTGCTCGAACAGCTTCTCGAGGAAGCCCTTGTGGGCGCGCGACAGGATGAGCTGCGGGCCGCGGGCCATGCGGTCGATGTCGAGCAGCAGGGTCTTGATGTTGTCGCCGACCCGGAACGACTCGCGGGGCGCCTGCTCGCGCATCGGCAAGAGGGCCTCGGTCTTGCCGACCTCGACCACCAGGTTGCCGCGCTCGAAGCGGCGGACCACGCCGGTGACGATCTCACCCTTGCGGTCCTTGTACTCGTTGTAGACGTTGTCGCGCTCGGCCTCGCGGACCCGCTGGCTGATCACCTGCTTGGCGGTCTGGGCCGCGATCCGACCGAACTTCTTGTGCGCCGCCTTCAGATCGATGACGTCGCCGAACTTGGCGTCCTGCTCGGCGGCCCGCTCGGCCTCCTCGGGCCGGTAGAAGATCTGGAACAGGAGCTCATCGCCCAGCTCGGCCTCGAGGCCGTACTTGTGGGCGTCCTCGACCGTGATCTCGCGGCCCTCGATCGCGTCGTCCTCGACGACGTTGATGATCAGGAACAGGTCGACCGCGCCGGTCTCGGCGTTGTACTTCGCCTCCATCTCGCGGTTCATCCCGAACGCCCGCTTGGCCGCGGTGAGGATGGCTTGCTCGAGGGCTCCGAGCAGCACCGACCGATCGATGTTCTTGTCGCGTCCGACCTGATCGATGACCATGCTGAGGTTGGCGTCCATGAGATTCTCCGTCGTGCGTTCGCGTGCGTGCGGGTTGCGCGGGGTTGGCGCGAGGGTCAGCGGTGGGGGGCCTTGCCGGGGCCCCTGGCCTTGCCAGGTTGGCTGGGCTTGCCAGGTTGGTTGGGCTTGCCGGGTTGGTTGGGTTTGCCGGGCCGGCTGGGAACAGCGGGGTGGCCGGGCTTGCCGGGGCGTGCCTCGGGGTCGGCCGCGGTCCGGACCTGGCCGCGGCCACCCTTCATGACCGCCTCCCAGTCCGGGACGATCTTGGCGACGTCGACGTCGGCGATCGGGAAGCGCCAGGGCTGGCCGTCGACGATGATCCGGGCCAGGGCGTGGGTCGGGTCACCGTCGACCTCGACCCCGTCGAGGAGGCCGCGGAAGTTCTTGCGCTCGCTGCCTTGGGCGGTCGGCACGCCGCGCTCGAGGGTCACGCGGATCTCGGCGCCGACGAAGCGCTGGAAGTGGGCGACCGTGACCAGCGGGCGGTCGATGCCGGGCGACGACACCTCGAGGCTGTAGGCCTGGGGGATCGGGTCGGCGACGTCGAGGGCCGCCGACAGCTCGCGCGAGATCCGCTCGCAATCGTTGAGATCGACCAAGTCGGGCGTCATCCCGTCGGGCCCCGGCACGCGGTCGGCCGGCACCTGGGCCGGATCGACGTCGATCGACACCCGCAAGACCCACCCACCCTGCTCGAGGGTGAAGCGGACGTCGACGAGGTCGTAGCCGGCGTGGCGGCACAACGGCTCGGCGAGGGTCCAGATCCGGTGGCGGATCGTGGCGGGGCTGGCGGCGGTGGACATGGTGACGACGGCGGCTGAGGGTTGGGTGGCGGCGACCAGTAGGTCTGAGCGACGAGAGCTATGCGAAGAAACCTGAGCGAAAAAAAAGGTGGGCCTAGGCCCACCTCACGGAATCGCGAAGTGGCAGTCGATTACCACCGGGCCGCCAAAGTCGCAAGGGGGTTTGTCGGCCTGGCCCGACCGTGGCGCGGCCCGTGCTACCAACGGCCATGGCCGACTCGATCCCCGTCGCCGCCGTGCAGATGTGCGCGACCGACGACCTCGCCCGCAACCTCGCGACCTGCCGCGCCCTCGCGGCCCGCGCCGCCGACGACGGCGCGCGGATCATCGTGCTGCCGGAGTGCTTCGCGTTCCTCGGCGGCCGCGAAGGCGACAAGCTCGCGGTGGCCGAGACCATCGACGACGCCCACCCGGGGCCGATCGTCGAGACCCTGCAGTCGATCGCGACCGAACACCGCGCGGTGGTGATCGGCGGCGGGCTGCCCGAGCGGGTCGCCGGCGACGATCGCCGCGCCTACAACACCGCGCTGGTGGTCGGGCCGGGGGGCGAGCTGGCGGCGCGCTACCGCAAGATCCACCTGTTCGATGTCGACATCCCCGGCGGCGCGACCCTACGCGAGTCGGACGCCACGGCGCCCGGCAACGCCGGCCTGGTCGTGCGAGCCTTCGGTCTCTCGCTGGGCGTGACGATCTGTTACGACGTGCGCTTCCCCGAGCTGTATCGGCGGCTGTGGCGCGCCGGGGCCGACGTGCTCCTGGTGCCGGCGGCGTTCACCGCGCACACCGGAGCCGCCCACTGGCACCTGCTCTTGCGCGCCCGCGCGATCGAGAACCAGGCCTACGTGGTGGCGGCGGCGCAGACCGGTCAGCACAACGCGCAGCGCGCGTCCTACGGCCACGCCATGGTGATCGATCCGTGGGGCACGGTGCTGGCCGAGCAGGCCGAGGGCGACGGGGTCGCCGTGGCGGCGATCGATCCGGCGCTGATCGCGCGGATCCGCCGCAACATGCCGTGCGCGCTCCACGCGGTGACCGCCGACGAGCCGGTCGACGTCGCCGTGGTCGAGCTGGCCTGAGCCGCGCCGCGGGTCAGGGCGCGGCGTCGCGGGTGTCGCGGGCGTCGACGGGGCCGTTGGGGCCGGCGTCGCCCGCCGCGATCCCGCGGGCCGCGGCGATCGCGGCCTCGAGCTCGGCGGGGGTCATGTCGGTCCGCAGGTGCACGCCGACCGGGGCCGCGGTCGCGCCCGGGTCGATGGCCCCGGCGTCGCCGACGCCGGCGTCGGTGCCGTCGAAGCTGAGCACGAACTTCGACAGCGAGTCCGCGCACGGCCGCTGCAGGACCAGGAGCGCGACCAGCGCGGTCGCGACCATCGCGATCCGCACCAGCTCCGGCACCGACAGCTTGAAGGTGCCACCGCGCGGCAAGCGCGGAGCGTCGTCGTCGGCGGGGCGGCGGGCCACGCCGCTTCCTACCGCGAACCAGCGGTCGGGGCCAGCGCACCGAACGGTTTGAGAGGCCTGCTGCGACGGCCTTCAAGCCCTTCGGTGCGCCAGCGCCAGGGCGAACAGCGCGGCGGCGGTCGCGGTGGCGCAGGCCCCGGCCGGGAGCGCGAGCCACCAGCGCAGGTCGTGCTGGGTGGCCTGGGCCAGGAGCTCGCCCCAGGTCGGAGTCGGGGGGGCCAGGCCGACGCCGAGAAAGGCCAGCGCCGCCTCGGACAGGACCGCGGTCGCGGCGGTCAACGCGGCGGCGACGCCGAGGGTCGGGAGCGCGGCCGGCGCGCGGTGGCGGAGGAGGATGCGCGCGGGTCGGGCGCCGAGAGCGCGCGCGGCCAGGACGTAGGGCGATCGCGCGGTCGACGCGAGCTGCGCGGCGATCAGGCGGCCGGTGTCGGCGGCGCGCGGCACCGCGATCAGCGCCGCCAGGACCAGCGGACTGCGGGCGCCGACCAGCGCGCCGGCGGCGATCGCGACCAGGAGCGCGGGGGCCGCGGCGATCGCGTCGACGGCGGCCAGCCCGACGCCGGCCGCGGCGCGCGGCGCGCCGGCGATCGCCAGGCCGAGGGCGAGGCCGACCGCGGTCGCCAGGGCCGCGGCCAGCGCGGCCAGGCCGAGCGACGCCCGCGCCCCGTGGAGCAGGCGCGCCGCGACGTCGCGGCCGCGGTCGTCGGTGCCGAGCCAGTGGCGCGCCGACGGCGGCGCCAGCGGCGCGAGCACGCCGCGATCGCGGACCGCGCCGGGCGCCGGCATCGGCGGCCACAGCGCCCAGTCCTCGGGGCCCATCGCCGCGGCCTGCGCCGCGCTCGGCCGCCAGGTCAGCGCACCGTCGAGGGACGCCGCGATCGGGCGATCGCCGGCGAGGATCGGCGCGGCGATCGCGAGGAGCGCAGCCAGCGCGAGCCAGGCCCAGGCGAGGCGGCGGGCGCTCATCGGTCCTCGTCGTCGGCGCGCGCCGCGACCGCGAGCTGCGCCACCCCGGCGGCGGCGGCGACCAGCGCGGCGCAGGCCGCGGCCAGGGTCAAGACCACCGGCGCGTCGCCGACGGCGGCGGCCGCGACCAGGGTCCGGCCGGCGCCCGGCAGGGCCAGCGCGCGCTCGACGACGGCGCTGGCGGCCAGCGTGAACCCGAGAGTCGAACCGACCAGCGGCGCCAGCCCCGGCGCGACCAGGCGCGCGGCGTGGTGGACGTGCCAGCGGCGGCGCGACGCGCCGCGCGCGGCGATCGCGATCGCCAGCGGGCTGCGATCGAGGTCGGCCACGGCCCGACCGACGTGCAGCGCGATCGCGGCCGCCGGCGCGGCGGCGAGGATCGCGATGGCGGCGGTCGAGGTCAGGGCCACCTGGGGCGCGGTCGCCAGGGCCAGGACGCACCACCACACCGTCGGGACCGCGACCGCGATCGCCGCCGCCGTGGCCACCGCCGCGCCGCCGCGGCGTCGGCGCGCCGCCGCGAGCGGGACCGCGGCGCCGATCGCGATCGCGAGGGCGGCGGCCAGGGTCGCTCGGATCACGGTCGCGCCGGCGCCCGCGCGGGCCACCTGGCCGGCGGGCCGGCGATCGCGCCACGACGGCCCCGGCGTCACGGTCGCCGCGCCGAGCATCGCTCGCCCCCAGCGCGCCGACGCGGTGGCGGCCAGCCCGAGCTCGCGGGCGATCGCTGCCTCGACCGCGGCCCGGGCCCCGCGATCCGGTCCGTCCTCGGGCGGTAGCCGGGCGGCCGCTCGCGCCGCCTGGCGCGCCGGCGGGTCGCGACCGAGCTCGACGAGGCCCCAGCCCAGCGCCCAGGTCGCGAGCCAGGCCACGGCGATGCGGGTCGCCAGGCCAACCGCCGCCCGCGCCGCGGTCATCGCCGCGCTCGCCACAACCGCCATAGCGACGGCGTCGGTCCTCGGTCGACGGCGCCGCCGACGTCGGCGGCGATCACCGCGGCCCGGGTGTCGACGGCGATGAACGCCATCGGCGCCAGCTCGGCGACCCGGCGATGGATCTGTCGGCCGAGCGCCGCCCGCGTCGCGGCGTCAGCGGCGGCGCGGCGCGCGACGAACAGCGCGTCGAGGGCCGAGTCGCGGAGCCCGGGCCACGCCGCGTCGGCCGGCGCGTCCGACGACAACCGCGACGCCGGATCGACCTCGGGCCCCGCCGACAGCGAGGTGATCGCGACGTCGAAGTCCCCGGCGGCCAAGCGCGCCAGGAGCTCGGCGAAGGGCACGGCGGTGATCGTGAGGTCGAACCGCCCCGCGGCGTCGGCGGCCCAGATGTCGGCGAGGCGCGCGCTCACCGTCGAGCCGGCCGGCACCAGCACCGTCAGCGGCGCGCCGCCGCGTCCGCCGCCGGGCGCGAAGGCGGGCGCGATCACCGTCGGATCGTAGGCCGGATCGTCGGGCAGCCATGGCCCGGTGACGAGCTCGGCGCCGCCCAGGACGGCGCGCGCCAGCCCGGGGCGATCGAGGGTCGCGGTCAGCGCGCGGCGACTCGCCGGCGTGGCGAGCGCGGGGCGTCGGCAGTTGTAGACCGCGACCAGCATCGCCGGCTCGCGGTAGCGCAGCCGGGCCAGGCCGGGGTGGGCCGCGGTCGCCGCCACCGCCTCGGCGATCGGGACCTGGAGCGCGACGTCGAGCTGCCCGGCGGCCAGGCGGCGCAGGGCGTCGGCGCGATCGGCCACCGGCACGAAGTGGAGGCGCTCGGACGCGCCGGCGCGAGCCGCGCCCTCGACCCGGCGCAGCTCGACGCGGGTGCCGCGCTCCCAGGCCGCGACCGCGTACGGACCGGTCCCGATCGGCGCCGTCGCCAGGGCCGGCGCGCCCAGCGCATCGGCCGGCACGATCGGCACGAGCGCCAGATCGTGCAGGCGCTCGGGACGCGCCGCGGCGACCTCGACGACCACCGCGCCATCGGGAGTCGCGGCGATCGCGGTGGCGTCGTCGAGCACGCCGGCCAGCGGCCCGGGCGCGTGGCCGCGACCGCGGCTGGCCTCGAGGCTGGCGACCACGTCGGCCGGGGTCACCGGCCGCCCATCGGAGAACCGGCGCCGCGGGTCGAGGGTGAACCGCAGGCGACGGCCATCGTCGCCGACCTCCCAGCGCGCGGCCACGCAGGGCGTGACCGCCCCGCCCGGCTCGAGGCAAACCAGGCCCTCGACGACCAGGGACAGGACCCGGCGCGATGCGCCGTCGAGACTGGCGAACGGATCGAGGCTGGCCGGCTCGGCCTCGAGGGCGACCCGCAGCGTGGCCTCCGGCGCCGGCGTCCCGGGCGGCTCGGCGGTCCGCCAGCCGCGATCGGTGGGCGCGACCGCGGCGCTGGCCCCCACCGGCGCGGGCGCTTCGCGCGGTCCGCGCTCGAAGCACGCAGCGGCGAGCCCTACCACCAGCGCGATCGCCGGGCGCCACGACATGGTCGCGAGTCTAGCCCGTCTCGGAATCGGACTCGCTGTCGGGATCGGCCTCGGTCTCGGTCTCGGCCTCCGCCTCGGTCTCGGTCTCGGCCTCCGTCTCGGCCTCGGTCTCGGTCTCGGCCTCCGTCTCGGTCTCGGTCTCGGTCTCGGTCTCGGTCTCCGTCTCGGTCTCCGTCTCGGTCTCGGCCTCGGTCTCCGCCTCGTCCGTCTCTACGGCGCGCCGGGCTCGCCGTCGGGCGCGAGCGACAGCGCCGCGACGTCGAACCAGCCGTCCCACACGACCAGCCCTTGGACGCGGCGATGGACCAGCCCTTGCGGCGCGGCCGCGACGATGCCGGCGATCGGCTGCTCCTCGGCGAGGGCGGCCGCGAGCTGGCCGATCAGCGGCCCGCGCGACGCCGGCTCCCACACCGCGGTCAACGCCGCCAGCGCCTGATCGACCCGCCGCGATGAGAACCGCCCGAAGTTGTCGGCGCCACCGGTGCCGACCAGCCGCGAGAGATCGGTGTCGACCGGGCCGGCCCACTCGAGGAACGCCAGGTTGACCTGGCCGTCGCGCAGGCGATTGCGCAAGACCGCGTCGGTCCCGAGCCGGACCTCGAGGGCGATCCCGGCGCGGCGCAGGCCGTCGAGGGCGCGGGCGACGTCGGGGTTGGGCTTGCCGTCGGCCGCCTCGAGGGCGAGGACCTCGAGCCGCAGGCCCTGACCGCCGCGCTCGCGCACGCCGTCGCCGTCGCGATCGATCCAGCCGGCCTCGTCGAGCCACCGGCCCGCGGCCGCCGGGTCGAGGGGCGGCGGCGCCGGCGCCGGACCATCGCCCGGACCGCCCGGCCAGATCGGCCCGGCGATCGGGCGCGTCAGGCCGTCGTCGACGTCAGCGGCGATCGCCGCGCGATCGATGAGCGAGGACAGCGCGCGCCGGACCCGCGCGTCGTCGGTCGGCGCGACCGCCGCGCCGAAGAGCGCGTAGCGGAACCGCGGCGGCGCCAGCTCGAGGGCGCGGAAGGTCGAGGCCAGGCCCGGCGCGGTCGGCTGCTCGGGCCAGTGCTCGGGCGCCAGCGACGGCACGATGTCGATCTCGCCGCGCTTGGCCGCCATCAGCGCCGCGGCGGCGTCGGGCTGGTAGACGTACTCGAGGTCGGCGATCGCCGGCGGCCCGCCGCGGTAGGCGTCCCACCGCGTGGCGCGGATGAGGCCGTCCTCGGTCGACGCGATCTTGTAGGGCCCCGAGCCGATCAGCCGGCCGCCGCCGCTGAGATCGTCGTGGTAGTGCTGGTACGGCACGATCGGGATCTCGGCCAAGCCGCGCAGGAACCAGCCGTCGGGCTGGCGCAGCCGGACCCGCACCGTGCGCGGGTTGACCAGCTCGACGGTCTCGACCGACGCCAGGTACGGCCGCAGGTGATCGATCCGGCGGTCCGGGTTCCGGACGGTGTCGAGGGTGAACTGGACGTCGACCGAGGTCACCGGCCGACCGTCGTGCCACCGCGCGTCGGGATCGAGCTCGATGATGAGCTCGGTGGCCTGGAGCTGGATGCGCCACGAGCGGGCCAGGGCCGGCTGATACGAGCCCAGCCCAGTGCCGGCGCCACCCGGCGGCGGCCGGTAGCGGAGCAGCGGCTCGAACACCGGGCCGACCAGGATCCGGCGGCTCCACACCGACGGCGCGGTCAGCGGGTGCAGCGTGCGCGGCGCGGCGTCGACGTGGATGCGGAGGGTGTGGCCGCGGCGCTCGCGCACCTGGCGATCGTCTTGGCGCTTGCCGAGGGCCGCCGAGCGCGGCGACCGCTCGGCGATCACCAGCGGGTCGGGGGCGTGGCGCCAGGGCTTCACCCGGGGCGGCGCGCCGTCGCAGGCGGCGACCGCGAGCGCGACGACGACGAGGCGCCGGCCAGCTTGAGGGGGCAATGGGCTCATGTTATGACGCCGGCCATGGCGAACTCGCGCGCGCACGCGCTCGGATCTCTCGGCGCGGCCTTGATCGTGTCCACCATGTCGGTTGCGCTCGGTGGATGCAAGGGCGACCAGCTCAAAGGCCCGGCCGCCGAGGTGCAGCAGGGCAAGATCAAGGTGACGGTGCCTGCGGTGCCCGCCTTCGAGGTGCCGAAGCCCAACCCCGACGGTTCGCACACCATCAAGGAGATGCGGGTCCAGGGTCAGAAGTACCTGAAGACCGACATCTCGGTCCGCGGCTACGTGGTCTGGGCCTACGACTGCAAGACCGCCATCCGTCAGCCGAACGAGGACGACGCCGCGGTGCAGAAGCGCATCGACACCGATCCGACCCTGTGCCGCCGGCCGGCCTTCTACCTGAGCGATCAGCCCAAGGGCGCCGTCGAGCGCGCGCTGTGGGTGGTCGAGGTGCCGCGGCCGCCGAGCGAGGCCGAGAAGAAGAACCTGCCCAAGGAAGAGATCAAGGCGTGGCCGGCGGTGCCGCCCTACGCGGTCGACGACGAGGTCGTCGTGACCGGCACCTGGTCGACCACCTCGCCCCACGGCGAGAACAACACCGAGGGCCTGCTGATCTACCGCAGCATGAAGAACGTGACCCAGAACTGGGAGTCGCCGCCGCCCGACCCCAACGCCCTGCCGCCCGCGACCGTCGCGCCGCCCGGCGTGCGTTAGTATTCCAGAACCCGGTGCGTGGCGCGCGAGGGCGGTGGTCTCTACCGGGCGGGTATCCGGAACCCCCGGCGTGTGGATCACAGAACCCGGTGCGTGGGGCGCGAGGGTGGTGGTCGTGTGAACCCCGGAACCCGGTGCGTAGGGCGCGACGGCGGTGGTCTCTGCCGGGCGGGTATCCGGAACGTGTGAACTTCCTGAACCCGGTGCGTGGCGCGCCAGGGCGGTGGACGTGCGAACTCCAGAACCCGGTGCGTGGCGCGCGAGGGTCCGGAACCCCCCGGCGTGAACTTCCAGAACCAGGGCCAGGTCAGCGGAGGGGGGCGAGGAGCGCGGCGCAGGTGGCGGCGGAGACGTGGGCGGCGCCGAGGCGATCGAGGGCGAGCCAGCAGCCGGTGGGATCGCGGGCGCCGAGGGCGAGGTCGAGGGGCGGCTGGTGATCGAGGTCGATGCGGAGACGACGGCGGATCGGGCCGAGCTGGGTGAGGGGCGCCCAGCGGTCGGCCGCGAGGGTGGCGAGGAGCGCGGGCAGCGCGGCGGCGCCGGCGGT
>Ga0075163_10013461_pt1 | contig 10593 bp, 6 predicted proteins | sample JI1023141ADNA_FD_71478 | JGI IMG/M metagenome (GOLD analysis project Ga0075163, IMG submission 71478) | Wastewater effluent complex algal communities from Wisconsin, to seasonally profile nutrient transformation and Carbon sequestration -... | ecosystem: Engineered > WWTP > Effluent > Algae... | reverse complement strand
GTTCATCGAGGTCTGGGCGGTCTGATCGCCGGTCTCCTCGTTCTTCTTGAACATGATGATCTTGGCGTCCTGCCCGCCCAGCTCGATCACCGAGCCGACGTCGGGATGGAGCTTCTCGACCGCCATGGTCACCGCGTTGACCTCTTGCACGAACTTGGCGCCGACGTGGGGCGCGATCGGGCCGCCGCCCGAGCCGGTGATGAACAACCGGAAGTCGGAGTCCTTCACCTGCGGGAAGGCCTCCTTGATGAGCGTCAGCATCTCGAGGGTCTTCTCGGGCTGACGGGTCTCGTGGCGCTCGTACTTGCTCCAGAGGATCTCGAGGGTCTCCGGGTGAACCACGCACAGCTTGACGGTGGTGGAGCCGACGTCGACGCCGATGATGAGCTTCTGGGGAGTGGTCATGCGGGATGGCCTCGGGGGCCCCGGGGGCGGGGCGGCAGCAGGAGGACTGAACTGACGCGTCAGTCTAGTCGCTGGTGACATGGGAGTCTAGTCGTGGACTGACACGTCAGTCTAGTGAAAAGAACGGTGAGATCGCCAGGTTAAAGGTCGGACCAGATGTCGCACCCCCGCGGGAGGCCCGAGGCGGCGCGATTCGATGAGCGACGTTCGCAGCCACAGCCGTTTGACCAGGCCTCCGAATCCGCCCTACGCTGGCCGCTCATCCCATCGGGGGGACTCCTTGCGGTTGATCGCGCCTTTCCTCGCCGCCTCCGTCGCCTTGGGCGCCTGCGGCCGTTCCGACTCGCCCCGCCCGGGCTCGACGCCCGGCCCGCGCGACGGCGACCGCGACGGCGGTGGCACCGCGCCCCGCGATGGCCGTCTCCCGTCGGCCGCCACCGGCGCGCCGACCCTGGCCGAGGTCGCGGCGGTCGCCACCGTCCCGGCCACCCTGGCCGCCGACCCGAGCCCCGACGCGGCGTGGCTGGTGTTTCTGTACCTGAACTGGCCGGCCACCGCCGGGCGCCGCGGGGTGCCGGATCCGAGCCGACCGCTCGGCGCGACCCCGACCGTGTGGCAGACCTGGAAGGAGGTCCACGAGACCTACCTGGCCGGCGGCGTCGCGCCCGGACCGTGGGACGACGGCGGACCGCCCGGGCCGCCGCTTCTGTCCTTGGGCGAGATCGACGGCCGGACCCTGGCCGACCGCCAGGGCGCGCCGATCACGTACACGGTCGCGCTCAACCAGGCGACCTTCGGCTACGTCGTCGACCGCGGGCTCTACGGCTGGGCCGGCCAGGCCGCACTGCGCAGCCCGGGCGCCGCCCCGGTGACCTTCCCGCCCGAGGCCATGGAGATCAAGGCGTCGTGGCGGCTCGCGACCCCGGCCGACGACGTCACCCGGTACCTGGTCGCCCAGGCCCGCATGCCGAGCGACGGCGGCGGCGCCCCGTTGCCGGTGACCGTGCTCTTGACCGGGCTCCACGTGACGTCGAAGGCCCGGCCCAACTGGATCTGGATGACCTTCGAGCAGGTCGACAACCCGACCACGACCGGGGTCACGCCTCGCCTGCCGATCGCGCCGGCGGTGGCGGCGGCCAACGCCCGCTTCCAGGCCCGGCTGGCCGGCACGCCGTGGGCGTCCTACCAGCTCATGGGGATCCAGACCACCTTCACCACCGACGACGGTCAGCCCACGCTCCTGGCCAACACCCAGATCGAGACCTACTTCCAGGCCACCTCGTCGTGCATCTCGTGCCACGCCCTGGCCTCGGTCTCGACCGGCGCCAAGCCGCGCCTCGACTTCTTCACGCTCAGCGGCGGCAACCTGGTCGGGCCCACCGGCGCGCCGCCGACGGCGCCGTTTGGCCCCGGCCCGGATCAGTTCACCGCCCTCGACTACGTGTGGTCGCTGCGCGAGGCCAAGCGATGAGCGCCCTCGATCGGCCCCGCCTGCACTTCCGCGGCACGATGGCGGTGTCGACGCCGACCGCCAACAACAACAACTACGATCTGGTGGTCGAGCCCCAGCAGGCCACGCTCTACCCGCGGTTCCTGGCGATGTCCGACGCGCAGTTCCGCCAGGCGATGAAGTCGCTGGTGCTGAAGAACCTGTCGATCGTGAACATGGGGATCGCCCAGGTCCTCGAGAGCAACTGGAACTACTACGGCGACAACTCGGTGGTGTGGAAGGACACCGCGATCACCGCCTACGACCCGCCGACCGGCGGCCGGATCACCGCGGGCGATCCGATCCTCGGTCAGCCGGTGGCGCTCCTCGGCAACACCTGGGGCGATCAGCCGACGCCGGCGATCATCGTCGACATCGATCCGACCTCAGACTTCTCGTCGCAGATCTTCGCCGCCCAGCTCGCGGTCGGCGGCGGCGGGCCGGGGCTGACCGCGACCACCAGCGCCACCGCGGCGCTGCCCCGGGCCCACTCGCGCTGGCTCGACCTGACCCGCAACCCGGCGGTGTTCCCCGACGCCACCTTCGCCGCGACCTGGCAGCTCGCGTTGCCCAACGCGACCCTGGCGTTCACCGCGACCGGCTCGCCGGCGATCGCGGCCCTGGCCGAGGCGGCGGCGGCCGGGCTCGGCCTGGTGGTGCGGTTCGCGACCTACTACTTCAATCGCACGTTCACCGATCCCGAGCTGGCCCAGCGCTTCGCCTTGGGCGAGACCGTCCTCAACCAATCGATCGGGGTGGTGCTGGGGACGATCGCGCCGTGGCTGCCCGGCGAGTGGGGCTCGGTGCCCGACGGCCGCCGGCTCAACCCGGGGGCGGTCTTGACCAACCCGGTGCCCGACGTCTTCGTGTCGACGTTCCAGCTCGCGCCGGCCACCGCCAAGGTGATCGGTGACACCGTGGCCCTCGATCTGATCGCGGCGTTTCGCGATCAGCTCGTGCCGCCGCCGCCGCTGGACGCGCCGATGCCACCGGCGTCGGCGCTGACCAAGCTCGACCTGGGCGCGGCCGCGCTCGAGGTGGTCGACGCCGCGGGCCTGGCCCACTCGATCGGCCCGGTGCCCTACGACGCCGCGACCTACCTGGCCGGGGCTGGCGTGGTCGAGCTGCCGATCCCTGACGGCCTAGGGCCGACGATCGCCAGCGGGACCCTGCGGCTGGTGGCGGCCGGGACCCCGACGGTGCCGGTGCCCGGGCCGCTCCTGGTCGAGACCCCGCTGGTGGCCGAGAGCGACGACCGCGCGACCTACCTCACCGCCGGCGCCTCGCAGTCGATCGCGGTCCAGGTCCGGGCCCGCGGCGTGGTCCCGTCGGGCCCGGTGCCGGTGATGATCCAGCAGTATCGCTCGCTGGAGATCCTGCCGGCGTCGCCCGACGGCACCCAGGCGGTGCCGGCCAAGCTGACCGTGCCGGTGACCCGGCCGTGGTCCGATCGCAAGCCGGCCGGCGCCAGCGATGATCCGGCCAACCCCTACGCGGTGGTCACGGTCGATCCGCAGGGCGGGATGACCGACGCCGATGGCACGCTGCGCTTGACCCTCACCGGGGTCGATCCCGGCATGTGCATCCTGGTGTTCGCCCCCGACGGCGCCAATCCGCCGCCGCCGGATCTGAACGGCTTCGCCACCGCGTGGGCCGACCTGTACTTCGTCCACGTCCGCGTGCTGCCGTCCGACGCCCACCTCGACGCCATCCCCGACGACGAGGTCACCTGGGATCGGGTCTACGCCGAGGTCCTGCGGTACTTCTACAAGCTGTACCCGGTGATGGACGCCCACCTGCCGCTCAACGACCAGGCGGCGTGCGAGCGCGCCGCGACGATGCTGGCGATGTTGACCGACGCCAGCGCGTGGGGCTCGACCCTGTACATGCCGATCACGCGCGAGCTGTCCGATGGCAAGCGCCGCCTGCTGCAGCGCTGGATCGCTCGGGTCCAGCGCGGCGAGACCACGTGAGCCTCGGTGCGCTTGCGCTGCCATGAATCCAACCAGCGAGGAGACGTCGTGAACAAGCCGCCCCCCACCTCCGCCCCGCCTGCCAGCGCGTTGACCGCGCAGGATCTCGACGACCTCCTGAACGGCGCGGCCGTGCTCGGCGCCGGCGGCGGCGGCCCGCGATCGATCGGTCAACAGATCATCGATCGCCTGGTGGCCGCGGGCACGTTGCCCCAGCTCGTCGACCCGGCCGACCTCCCCGACGACGCCCTGGGCGCGGTGTCGGCCTTCGCCGGCGCCCCGGACGCCGTGACCGGCGACTTCGACTACACGCCGGCGCTCACCGCCTTCACCGCCTTGTCGGCCAAGGCCGCGGCGCCCCTGGCCTTCGTCCTGCCGGGCGAGGTCGGCGCCGGCAACACCTTCATCCCGATGGCGGTGGCGGCCGGCCTCACGCCGGCCCTGCCGGTGGTCGACTGCGCCGGCGCGCGCCGCGCCATCCCGGCCCTGGGCGAGGACACCTACGCCGCCGCCGGGGTGCCGATCGCGCCGATGATCATCGCCAGCCCGACCCAGACGCTGGGACTCGACGTCCCCGACGCGATCACCGCCGACGCGGTCTTGCGCGGCGTGATCGACGGCCTCGGCGACAACGCAGGGATCGCGATGTGGACGATGACCGGCGCCACCGTGCGGACCGCGGCGGTCCTCGGCACCACCCGCTACGCGCTCGCGCTCGGACGGACCATCCGCCAGGCGCCGGCCGGGGGCAAGGTCGCGGCCGCGGTGGCCTTCCTCGGCGGCACTGTCCTCGGGCGCGGTCCGATCAAGAGCCACGGCGAGACCACCAGCGGCGGGTTCGACCTGGGGACCACGGTGGTCGCGTGCGACGACGGCTCGGTCCTGACGATCTACAACCAGAACGAGAATTTGATCGCGTGGTCGTCGAAGAGCGCGTCGCCGCTGGCGATGGCGCCCGATCTGATCTGCTTTCTCACCGACGACGGCGTCGGGTTCTCCAACGCCGATCCCCAGGCCGCGCCGGGCACGGTGGTGACGGTGGTGGCGCAGCCGTCGGTACCGGCGATGCGGGCGCCGTTCATCGTCGATCAGTTCCGGGCCCAGCTCGCCGCCATCGGCTACGCCGGCCCCTACGTGCCGTTCGGCGGCTGACCGACCGGCCGAACGGTCAACGCGCGCCCAGGCGCACCAGCAGGCGCCCGGCCTCGCGTTGATCGACGGTGTCGGCGCCGTCGCCCATGCGCTCGAGCGCGGGCGCGACCAGGGCGCGGGCCTCGACCGCGTCACCGCGATCGTGCTCGAGCCGGGCCCACGCCACCGCCGCGCGCAGGGCCAAGGACATCGCCCCCTGGGTCTCGGCCAGGGCGATCGCGTCGGCGAAGGCCTGGCGCGCCGGCCGCGGGCGATCGAGGGCGGCGTGGGCCTCGCCCTCGAGGCGAAGCAGATCGGCGAGGAGCACGCGCTCGCCGGTGGCGTCGCCGCGGCGGCGGGCCTCGGCGGCGACCTCGAGGGCGATCGCCGGCTGCGCGAAGCGGAGGTAGGCGTCGGCCATGAGTCCGGCGTAGAAGGTGTCGGCCAGGCCGGCGCCCATCTCCTGCCACGACCGCCACTGCCCGGCCATGTCCTCGAGGTACTGCGGGTCGTGCTCGCGATTGCTCTGGGCCCACGCCAGCAAGAGCCGGGCGGTGACGCGGTACGACGGATACGGCGCCCCGAAGCGGAGCAGCTCCTCGGCGCACGCCAGGGTCGCGGTGACGTCGCGGCGCAGGGCCCGGGTGACCGCCACGATCTGCACCGCGATCGCCTCGGAGAACCCGTGGCCGCACGCGCGCGCGATCGCCAGCGCCTCCTCGGCGCGGGACAACGCAGCGTCGGGGCGCCCGGCCGCCCACAGGCCCCACGCGCCGGCGGTCTGGCAGGTCACGCGCGGCACCTGACCGAAGCGCTCGGCGTGGAGCGCGGCGCGGCCTGGAGACCACATCGCCACCACCCGCACGACGTTGCGCTCGGCGGCCGACAGCGCGCCCAGCCAGAACTCGGCGTTGGCCAGCGAGAACCGGCCCTCGATCTCGAGATCGACGTCGCCGACGTCCTGCGCCAGCCGCAGCGCTCGCTCGGACAGGCCGTGGGCCACGGTGATCTGGCCGCGGAACAGATGGACCGCCGACTGACCGAACAGCGCCGCGAAGGCCGGCCCACCGCCGGCGCCGCCGATGGCCTCGACCAGGGCCTGGGCGCGATCGTAGGCTGCGGCCATCGCCGGCGACGCCAGGCCGTCGAGGATGAGGGCGCAGGTGCCGAGGCCGAGCTGGAGCTCGAGCTCGGCGTGGTCGCGTTCGGCGCCGGTCAGGCCGCGCGCGTCGAGGAGCGCCAGCGCGCGCTGGAAGCTGGCCAGGGCCCGCGGGTACGAGGCCCGCGACAACAGCACCTGGGCGGCGGCGGCGATCCAGCGCGCTTCGGCGTCGGTCAGCTCGGCCTGCCCGAAGTGGAACGCCAGCGCCACCGGATCGGGCGGCCCGTTCGACAGCACCGCGGCGACCGCCGCGTGGGCGGCGCGGCGCTCCTCGGCGGACATCGCGCCGAGGACTGCGGCCCGGGCTTGGCCGTGGAGGAACCGCCAGCCGCCGACGCCGACCTCGATCAAGCCAGCCCGCTCGGCCTCGTCGAGGGCGACCGCGAGGTCGACGGTCGGCACGACCGCGGTCAGGAGCCCCAGCTCGAGCTCCGGCCCGATCACCGCGGCGTGGCGCAGCAAGGTCTGGATCGCGGGGTCGAGCTCGGCGAACCGCGCGGCCAGCGCGGCCTCGACGCCGGCCAGCACCAGCTCGCGAGGCACCGGGCCGGCGACGATCTGCTCGAGGCCACCGGCGCTGCGGGCCAGGGTGCGGATCGACTCGACCAGGAGCCGCGGCTGACCGCCGGAGGCCGCGACCAGGAGGTCGACCAGATCGGCGCGATCACCCAGCGGGCCGAGCACCGCGACCGCGAAGGCGGCGACGTCGGCGCGGCCCAGCGGCGGCAGCTCGCGGACGGTCAGGCCGAGGCGGCGCAGGTCGACGTCGGCCTCGGCGGCGGCGGTCGCGATCACGACCACCGGGGCCTGGCTGGCCAGGCGCGCGACCACCGCGACCAAGGCCGCGCTCTCGGGCCCGGCGCGGTCGAGATCGTCGAGGAGGATCACGGTCGGCGCCGGCTGCGCGCGCACCAGCGCCTCGACCGCGCCGTGGAGCGCCGCCTGCAGGGTCTGGGGATCGAGCGGCGGCACCGCCAGCGGACCGATGCCGAGCAGCTCGCCGACGTCGGGGACGACCTAGGCCAAGAACGGCCAGGGCACCGGCGCCGCGACGCCGACCCGCGCGATCAGGCGCCGCAAGACCGCGCGCCAGACCTGGTACGGGCCGTCGGCGTCGTCGGGCGCCTCGCCGAGCGCGACCGCGCAGCCGCGGACCAGGGCGTAGGTCGCGACGTCGTCGAGGAGGCGGGACTTGCCGCTGCCGGCGCGCCCGACGACGGCCAGGGCGGCGCCCCGACCGGCGCCCAGCTCGTCGACGGCGGCGGCCAGGGTCGCGCGGTCGGCGACCCGGCCGACCAGCGGGGCCCGGCCCAGGGCCGCGCTCACGGTCTCGTGCTCGTCGACCGCGCTGCCGATGCCGAGCCGCGCCAGGATGCGCAGGGCCTGGGCCGCGCTCGACGGTCGGTCGCCGGGATCGACCGCGAGCAGGCGATCGACCAGCTCGGTCACCGCGCTGGTGGCGTCGACGCCGAGCTCGCCGGGCGGCAAGGTCAGGCGCGGCGGTCGCAGCTCGACGCGGCCGCGCTCGTCAGCGCGCGGCAAGGGGTGCCGCTCGGCCAGGAGTTCGAAGGCGATGATCCCGGCGCTCCACAGATCGGCAGCGGCGGTCGCCGGCGCGCCGCGCAGGACCTCGGGCGCGATGTAGCCGAGGGTGCCGGCCGGGCGGTGATCGTCGCCGCGCTCGAGCGCCAGGCCGAAGTCGAGGACCCGGACTCGCCCGTCGGCGACCAGGACGTTGGACGGCTTGAGATCGCGGTGGCAGATGCCGCGGCGATGCAGGTAGTGCAAGGCGCGCAAGAGCTGAGCCAGGAGCTCGAGCTTGGCCTTGACCGCGCGGCCGCGCGCGGCGCCGGTGATCGTGGCCGCACCTTCGATCACCTCGAGCACCAGGTACGGCTCGTCGCGATCGAAGCCGTAGTCGAGCACCGAGATGATGTTGGGATGGCGCAGCGAGGCCAGGATGCGGAACTCGTTGGCGATGGCGAGGCGGCCGAGGCTGTCGAGGGGCCCGGCCGCGCCGGCGGGGCGGGTCGGCCCCGGCCCGCTCTCGGTCGGCCGCCGGGCGTTGCGGGTCCGGTCGTCGCTGGCCAGAGGGCGCAGGTCGCCGACGGTGGTGCCGGCGAACTCGACCCGGGCCTGGGTGTCGGCCATCCCCGCGGCGATCGCCAGGCGTTTGACCGCGACCGACTGGCCGGTCAGGCGATCGCGGGCCCGGTAGACCGCGCCCATCCCGCCCTCGCCGAGCTTGTCCGCGAGCGCGTAGCGCCCGGCGATCACCGACGTGATGGGGTGGTCCATGGACGCCAGCCACCAGGCTAGCGACAACCGCGCCGAAACACCACCGCCGACGCGGCCGAGCCCACGCGCCGCACGGTCAGCGCCGCGCGATCAGCGCCGCAGCACGCCGCGCAGGGCGACGTCGACCAGCTCGCGGGTGACCTCGCCGATCCGGCCGGCGCCGTCGCGCTCGTGATGCGTGCAGTACTCGACGATGCCGCGGACCAGCCCGAGCAGCGCCGCCGCGGTGCGCTCGGGGTGACACGGGCGCAGGATGCCGATCGCGGCGCCGCGCTCGAGCGACAGCGCGATCAACGAGCGGACCTCGTCGTAGAACGCGGCCAGCCGGGCCGCGGCCTCGGCGTCCGGGGTGGCGCTCGACGACAGGAGCACCAGGGCCAGCGGTCGATCGGCGACGATGTACTCGAGCACGCGGGCCACGCCGTCGAGGAGCTGGACCTCGGGCGGCGGCGCGCCGGCGCCGGTGTCGACCCGCACGATCCGGGTCCGCAGCTCGGCCAGGGCCTCGTCGAGGATCGCGCCGAACACCGCCTCCTTGGACTCGAAGTACAGGTAGAAGGTGCCGCGGGCGATCGCGGCGTCGCTGATGATCGCGCCGATCGACGCCCCGTGGTAGCCGGCGTCGGCGAACACCCGCTTGGCGGCGTCGAGGATCTGGCGCCGGCGCTCGGCCCGGGCGGCCGCCGCGCGATCGTCCTCGGCCGGCCGCGCCATCACCCACCTCGCCGCGACTGGAAGGCCACGACCGCGCGTTCGATCGACGTCCGCACCGGCCGCAGGCGCAGCTTGCCGTCGATGACCTCGCCCTCGTCGGCGTGGGCGGCGATCTCGGCCTCGAGCGCGCGGGCGAACGGGGCGTGGTCGGCGTACAGATTGATCTCGTCGTAGACCCCGTGGGACAGCCGCGTGAAGTTGGCCGAGCCGACGTCGACCCAGCGGTGATCGATGACCACCGCCTTCGAGTGGACCATGCGCGGCAGGACCACGATCCGCAGCGCGGCGTCGGCGCCGGCGGCGCGGCGCAGGGCCTCGCAGGTGGCGCGGTTGGAGTTGCCGAGGACGTCGGCCTGGGCCGCGGTCACCAAGGTCACCGCGACCCCGCGGCCCAGGGCCCGGACCAGGGCCTTGGTGAAGCGGACGTCGCCCAGGTACGCCATCTCGATCGTGAGGCTTTGCTTGGCGCTGTCGATGAGCGCCACCCGGTGGGTCAACATCGGGCAGGTCTTGGGTCGGTGGGCCGAGCGGCTGTGGACCAGGAAGTCCAGGCCGCGCGACGGATCGAACTCGTCCTCGCCGGCCATGCGCTGGCGCAGCCGGGCCACGTGCTCGGCGCCGTCGAGCTCGACCATCAGGTCGACCCAGTCGGTGCGGTGGTTGTCGCCGATGCCCATCGAGCCCAGGCACATCCACTCGTCGTCGACGACGTAGACCTTCGAGTGATCGAAGCGCTTGCGCTGGTGATCGACCGCGATGTTGGGGTGGCCGATGATCGCCTGGGCCAGGGCGTTGGGCTTCTGCTTGAAGGAACCCTTGGCGCGAAACACCGCGCCGAGGAACCAGGCCTGGACGCCGCGGATGGGATCGACGCGCTTGTGGAAGAAGCTCTGCTTGTTGCCGCCGGCGTACTCGTAGACCGCGGCGATCCGATCCTTGTGGATCGTCACCTTGGCGCCGCGCTCGGCGGCGGTCAGGACCGCCTCGCCCAGGAGGTTGCCGGCGTCATCGTCGCGCCACAGGAACGCGCGGATGTCGACCGAGCGGGTCGCGCCGCGGATGCGCTCGAGGATGCGCTGGAAGGCGACCTCGCCGGTGCCGACCACCCGCGGACCGGCGTCGTCGGGCATCGGCCGCGAGTGGGCCAACAGATCGTCGGCCGCCGGCAGGAGCCCGCGGCGGACGCGGCGGCGGGGCCACAGCCGCGGCGGCGGGCGCACGGCGGCGATCGGCTTGGTACGGCGCGCCATGGGGGGCTGGTACGGGTACCGCGGCGGCGGCAGGCGCGCAAGCGCGGCGATCGGGGGGAGGCCGGGGACGAGGCCGGGGCCGAGGACGAGGACGAGGACGAGACCGAGGCCGAGGCGGAGACCGAGACCGAGGCCGAGACCGAGACCGAGGCCGAGACCGAGGCCGAGACC
>Ga0075163_10013460_pt1 | contig 10594 bp, 14 predicted proteins | sample JI1023141ADNA_FD_71478 | JGI IMG/M metagenome (GOLD analysis project Ga0075163, IMG submission 71478) | Wastewater effluent complex algal communities from Wisconsin, to seasonally profile nutrient transformation and Carbon sequestration -... | ecosystem: Engineered > WWTP > Effluent > Algae... | reverse complement strand
AAGACCCCTGGCCGCCAGCAATGACCACAGCGTGACGAATATGCCGAGCATCGACAGTCCCATCGCGCCAGCCTGGCAGCCGCGCTTCGCCATCTATGCCCGCCACCACGACAAGACGCCCGAAGAGATGCTGGCCCACGATGCCGAGCGCTTCCCCGGCGGAAAGATGTACGGGTACAACAGCTGGGTCATGGCCCGCTGGGGGCAGTGGGACGCAGCGAAGAAGCAGAGCAGGGATCATGTGCGCGGGGCCGAAGAATACGCCGCCTTCGATGCTTGGCTGGCTGGTCTGCCGGTGCCGACTGCCTCACCAACGGAGATCAAGTAGATGGCTGGCAAGACCACGATCGGCTGGACTGGCAAGACTTGGAATCCTACCCGTGGCTGTCGCAGGAAGTCGCCCGGCTGCGAGCACTGCTTCGCCGAAGGGATCGCCTATCGATTCAGTGGCCCAGGCCAGCCATACGAAGGGCTTATCCAGATCGGCCAGCAGGGGCCTCGCTGGAATGGCGAGGGTCGCTTCGTTCCCGATGCCCTGGATGCGCCCTTGCACTGGCGCGACCCGGTCAAGATCTTCGTCAACAGCATGTCGGATCTATTCTTCGAAGCCTTCGCCTACGAAGAGATCGCCGCGATCTTCGGGATCATGGCCGCCTGCCCACAGCACACGTTTCAGGTGCTGACCAAGCGGGTCGAAGAGGCGAGAAGCTGGTTTGCATGGTTGAGCAAGCAGGCCAAGAGCGTCAACGCCGGCCGGGGCATGAGCGAAGCGGCCTTCTGCCTGGCGATGGCGCAGCGCTACTGCAGCGACAAGAAGCTGACTCAGAATCTCGATCAACTCTTCGCTCAGCCCTGGCCGCTGCAGAACGTCTGGATCGGCGCGAGCGTCGAGGATCAGAAGCGCGCGGACGAGAGGCTGCCGATTCTGGCGAACCTGCCCACGGCGATTCGATTCGTCTCGTATGAGCCGGCGCTGGAGTTCGTCGACTTCGGCAAGTGGCTGCTCATCCCTGAGACCGAGTGCCCCAAGGCGGGCGACGGGACGCACTGCGTTCACTGGTATGACGAGACGGACTCGTGTTGCTTCTGCGGCGACAACGCCAAGGGCCTCGATTGGCTTATTATTGGCGGGGAGTCAGGCCACGGTGCCAGGCCCTTCGATCTGGCCTGGGCGCGGCGCGTGGTGGCTGAGTGCGTGGCGGTCGGCGTGCCGGTCTTCGTGAAGCAGCTCGGCTGCGTCCGCGTCGATTCAGTGAACCCGGATAGCCTGAAGTACATCACGGCAAAGAAGGGCGACGAGCCGAGCGACTGGCCGCCCGAGCTTCGTCGCCAGGAGTTCCCCGAGCAGCCTTCGGCCTAGCGCTTCGCCACCGCCGACGGCCCATTTACGAGTTCCCCCGTTTCCGCCTGCCGCACCAGCTCTCGCGCGGTCGCATACACCTCTTCGAGCAGCCCCGCCGACTCCAGCACATCGATCTTGGCGACTTCCCGGCCGGCGGTCTTACTGGCGTTCTTGGCGCGGGCATAGGCATCGATCCCGTAGTGCAGCTTCAGCCCGCGGTAGACCAGGCGCCAAGTGTCGTGGTGATCTTTGCCGATCTTCGCCGACAGGTCAGAGACCACCGCTTCGATCCACCGGCGCAGGGGGATCGGAGGAACCTTGGGGGCTGGGGGAAGGGCGAGAAGCTGGCCGGCGGCAAGTTGCTGCGCGGTGCGGATCTGCGCCAGCTCCGCCTTCAACTCGCCGAGCCCGTCGCGCGCTGACACGATGGCCTTGGCGTGGTCGAGCAGCACTTCCGCCGTGGCCACGAGATGTTCGCGTGGTGTCGAGACTCTGGGGGCGCGCCGCTCGATCTCGCGCGTCGGGGTCTTCTCGGCGGAAACCGTTGCCTTGGGGAAGAAGTGCTCTCGGATGGCGAGGGCGGCGCGCCGCTGCAGGACGAGCAGTCGATCGCCAAGCTCGCACGAAACCCGGCCCGGTTCGATCGTCGAGAGCCACGCCGGCAGGCAGTCCGCGTCGATGACGACCATCGCGCGATCCTTGCCATCGGCGGCGCGCACCATGATATCCGAGCGCAGGCGCGCCCACGGCTTGCGCTGCAGCTTTCGGATCTGGCCGGTGGTGTCGATGTTGAGCGCCTTGCAGACCGAGCGAATGCTGACCCAGATCGTCGAGCCCCAGCCCACGACCCGTTCCTCACAGGCGGAGACCTGAAGCTGATTAACGGCGATGTCGTGAAACTTGTAGGGCGAGAGGGCGGTTTCGTTTTCGGTGGCCATGGTGGTTTCTTTCTCCTTGGCTGAGATCTATAGCATTTGGGCGTGACAGCGCGATCCAAGCCGTGATACATCGCGCTTTGCACAAAAGGCCGGCGTACCCATTCCGGGGCCGAGCCTCCGACCTCACAAAAGGAGATCACGTCATGCGTCCGATCCTTCGCCTTGCCGCTCTGGCTATGTTTGCCTCGCTCGCTTTGGGCTGCGCCTTCGGCCCCATCTATCACGACCCCAAGCCGGGCGGCGAAAACGTCATCGGCGACCAGAAGGCGATCATGGCCGACCATCCTTGCGGTCAGCTGGCGATCGATCTGAACGGCGGCGTGGATAATGCCCCGGGCTGGGTTAAAGGCACCGCCCCGGCGGGCATGGACCCGAACGCCTCGTGCCATGCCAAGTACAACCCGCCGTTCTACTGCGCAGGCAGCGACTGCAAGACCCTCGTGTACAAGGCCCTGCCCAAGGACCCTGACGACCGGGGAAAACAGTGGGTGTTCGTCGCGGACGTGCTTTCGGGTGATGCGCTCGCTTGCGCCGATCAGTGCAATAAGTTCGCCTGGTCGCTGGATCGTGCTGCCCTGGAGTGCGCCTGGAAGCCGGTTTCCGGCGCTGCCGGAGCGCGCCGATTCATCTTCTCGGCCCAGGTCACGACCGATCCCAAGACCTCTACGGCAATGTGCTTCTACGTGAAGCCCGACCCCGCGCACCCCGGCAAGATCGCCCTGGGGCAACTCGGCGTCGCGCAGTCGCCGACTAACTGAAGCGCGCTGCACCTTGAAGCGCTCGCTTGGTCGTCAGCCGTCCTTTCTCTTGCGCTCTCGTAAAATACCGTCCGCAAATAAACCGATCAATATTTGTTGACACATTGCTGCCGCATCGGTAAAACTGGCGGCGATGGACAACAAACCCCCGCGCTACGTTCGAAGGATCGAAGATCTGCCGCCCGGTCGACACTTCGTCGTGGTGAGCAATGAAGCCGTCACGGGCACTGTCGACTATGGATTTCCCGATAGGCCCGAGAGCGTAACGACCGAGTATCTTTGCTACAAGGTCTTCACCTCGGAAGACGAGATGAAGGCGGCCCTGACGAACCATTACAAGAACCGCCGCGACGCCAAGATCGATGCTGTGGGTATGATCGTCGAGCGGGTGCTAGTTCCCAAGATCAGCATCGTCACGGCGACTGAGTTCTAGGGTGCCTGTCACCGCTGCCATGGTGCGTAGCCTGAGCCAGCAGACCGGGGCTGGCTTCGCGGACTGTCGGCAAGCTCTAGACGAAACGGGCGGCGACCAAGACAAGGCCGGGCGCTGGCTGAAGTACAAAGGGATCGCTGTCTCCGAGCGGCGGTTTCGATATCTAGTCGAGCACGGTCCCAAGGAAACCCCGAAGAAAGGCGAGCGAACCTCTATGGCAAGCACAGACTTGATATCTCGGGTTGAATCCGCCGGGCTGCCGCTCACGCTGGCCGATGCCATCTACGCAGGCTTCACCCCAGACCAGTGGCGACAGCTGCGGATCGACGCCAGCATGGATCACTGTGCCGATTCGGGGCGCTGTCACGGGGCGAAGCGCTTCTGCCTGTACTGCGGCAAGGTTGATAAGACGTGCGACCTCCCAGGCTGCGCGATCCACAACGGTGCGGTGCGGTGCGGGAAGAAGATTGCCACGACCGGCGGCTGGCGCATCTGCGCGCGAGATCCAGAGCACAAAGACGCCTGCTTTACCATCCAGACGGAGTGGAGCGAGTACAGAAAGGCGCTGCGCCATGGGTGAGCCTCTAAAACCTCTGTCGGTAAACGAGTGGCTGGACCAGCCATGGAAGGGCGATCTTCCTTTTGACTTCGGCTGCCCGATCCCTGGTGAAGGACCGTTCACTGTTCGTCAGGTGTTCGCGTGCCTTGTTGCCAAGAATGGCGGCTTTCGTCCGAGCGGCTACGGGATCACCCAGAGCGGCGGCCTCTACGGTTTTGAAGGTCTCGTCCAGCGGGAGTTCTTCGCCCTGATGGAAATGACCGCTTTTTTGGAAGGGATGCTGGTCGCTCGGGGAGAAATGATCGACCCCAACATCTTCAAGGCCGAATACGATCGGGTTGCCCAGCTTCGCGGTATGTCGACCGATGGCTGATGGCGCTGGTGCCCTGGCGAAGACCCTCGACCACCTTCGCCGCGAAGCAGCCCTCGGCACCGAGTGGACCGCTGATGGCTGCGGCTACTCCGTCGCGATCGTCGGTGATGAGAGCGACGCGGGCCGGGCGCGGCTTATCTGGTACGACGGGCGCGGGCCGACCTACGATTTGATCGTTCCGCTGGAAGTCGTCGCTGAGCAGTTATTGAGTCACTTCGGTATGCGGGCGCGGCGATGCGATGGCGACCTAGCGAAGGCGGAGAGGAAGCACGGGGTCCATGCTGACGAAGATCGATGAACTCAAGGAGGAACCTGTCGTCGGACGCCACTACCTTGTGCCGTGCGTGCGAGTAGATCGCGAGGCCGGCATAACCGGGGGGTTTACTTCGGGGATGTGGCCGGTAATCGGGCCACTGCATGACGACCTCGACGACTTGGACTTCCACCCCAAGCACTGGCATCTGGACTGCCGTTTCTTGACCGTCAGCCAGTTCGATAACGTCACGCTCCGAGGAATGAACGAGAATCGGGTCTTCGGGATGGTTCTTTGCAGAAACGGCCTCTATGGGCATCGCGGGGTCCCGATCCTAGGCATCGGCGACCGAACTGAACTCGTTCGCCGGCGCTGCAGCCGGAAGCAGATCGAATACCCGCGTCAGCGCATCCAGGGTTTCACTGAGATGCAAGAGCGCTTCGCCCATGCAACGGTGCGCTGTGGGCGCTGCCCGCATCGAAACCTTCCGCTGCTCTCCCTGCCCCGGATCGAAGGAACTAACGACGTGATCTGCCCCGGTCACGGACTTCGATTCAATCTCGTCACTGGCCAGCTGGTGAAGCAGGTCGGAACGGCAGTCGCAAACATGCCAGGGGCGCTGTCCGACGTAAAGGTCGAAAAGGGCAGCCATCATGATAGCCAACCCAGCAGAGGCGACCCAGCCCCCTGTGAGACTCACCCGCCAAGGCGTGCGCGGGATCGGCAACAACTACCCTCGTCGGCGTGAAGTCCCTCGCCAGTGCGATCACCGCCGGCTTCGATCGTGCTGCTACGTGAACGGGCGAGGCTGTGAGCATATCGAGTGCCCAGACTGCGGCTTGTATATCGATGTCGGCTTTGAACTCAACGGAAAATGGATGTGGTGAGAGATGACCACCGACTTCTACGCAGCGCTGCAGGTTTCCAAGACCGCCGACGCCACCACGATCAAGCTGGCCTTTCGTCGCTTGGCCCGCATGTACCACCCCGATCGCAACCCCGGCAACCGTGCTGCCGAGGAACGCTTCAAGTCGATCGCGGTGGCCTACGATGTGCTGTCGGACCCCGCCAAGCGAAGCCAGTACGACCGCACCGGAACCACGGCGAAGACCGTCATCCCGTCCAGGCGCGGCAAGTACCAGCTGGAGCAGCTCATCGCCAGCGGAGACCTCGCCGACATCTACCGGGCAGTTCGGCTGGAAAGCGGCGAGACTGTGGTTGTGAAGATCGCCAAGGCTCCAGCGATCAACGATCTGCTCGCGAACGAAGGAGTTCGGCTTCGCCTGCTCACCCCGCCGGGCACCGATACCACCAAGCCCAACTTCCGGTATCTGGTCGGCTTCCGCGACAGCTTCGTTGTGGACGATGGCACCCGGCGCCAGGTGCTGGTGCTGGAGCACCTAGGCGAGTATGAGAGCTTCGCCGGCATGCGGGCGCTGTTTCCCGATGGGGTGGCCCTTGAGCATGGGGTCTGGATGTTCAACCGGATCTTGGAGGGCCTGGATTACATCCACCGCCGAGGCCAGATCCATGGGGCGCTCGTCCCTGGAAACGTCCTTATCTGGAAGCGGCCCGAAGGGCATCTCTGCAAGCTCATCGACTTCGGCTATGGGGGCTCGGTCGGGGAGAAGGTCCGGGCGATCTCGCCGGTGTGGAAGTCGTTCTACCCGGCCGAGGTTCTTGACAAGAAACCCGCTACGCCAGCGACCGACATCTACATGGCCGCGCGCCTGATCCAGTACATCCTCGGCAGAAATGAGGATGGCACCTGGGCTTCCTCGACGGTCCCGACCTACCTGCAAGACTTCCTTGCGCGGTGCCGGCGGCCCGATGCTTCCCGCCGTCCCCAGAACGCCTGGGCGCTGCACGAAGAGTTCAAGGAATACATGCGACACCACTACGGGCCGAAGAAGTTCGTCCTGTTCACAAACCCCGGATGGCCGGGATAACCCCAAGAAAGCAGAGGAAGAAACCATGGGTGGAACATTTTACAGTGATGAGGCAGCCGAGGCGCGCGTTGCAGACCGGGTCGCCGCGGGCAAGCCGGCAGTGTCGAGCTACACCGCCGATATCCGCAGCGGCGTCGTCGCCAGCAAGGTCCACAAGGATCTCGATCCGAAGGGCCTGGTCATGCGGGAGAGCCGCGACAGCGAAGCCCATCCCGAGGCGGTGCCAGTGATCCTAGTTCTCGACGAGACGGGCAGCATGGAGCGCGTGATCACGCAGATTCAGAAGTCCGTCCGCAGCATCATGAAGCTGCTGATCTCCAAGGGCTACTTGCCGCACCCCCACATCATGGTGATGGGGATCGGCGATGTGCCCAACGGCGAAGTCGCACCGCTGCAGGTCAGCCAGTTTGAGGCCGACGACAAGATCGAGCAAAACATCGACAACCTCTATATCGAGCGGGACGGCGGCGGTCAGAACTACGAGAGTTACCAGAACGCCGCTTACGTGGCGGCCTACAAAACTTCCACTGACCATTATGAGAAGCGTGGCCAGCGCGGCTATATGTTCATCATCGGCGACGAGCTGAACCACATCTTCAAGGCCGAAGAGGTTCGCAAGCTGATCGGCACCACCGCGGAGATGGGGCCAGAGATCGACGAGCTGACCAACGAGACGATCTACGCGAAGCTGCGCCAGCAATTCAACACGTTCTTCGTTCTTCCCAAGAACGCAAACAACGGTGGCGACAAGGTCGTCATCTCGCACTGGAAGAAACTGCTCGGCGATGAGCAGGTTCTGCAGCTGGCCGATGAGAACGCCGCCGGCGAGTTCATCGCGGCGCAGATCGGCCTGTGCGAGCAGAACACCGACATCGACACGATCGAGAAGGATCTCGTCGATATCCATGGCCCCAGCGCGAAGACAACCGCCCTGATTCGCGCGGTCCGCGGCAGCGTGAGCACCACAGCGGCCGGCGAGGCGCTGACCAAGATGCCCAAGGGCTCGCTCGTGCCTGGGAGTGCCCCGGTGGCGGTCGAGCGGCTGTAGGACCCTGCCCCCGCGCGCTGTTGCAACCTGGCCGGCGCGTGGGGCTTCCCCTCTAAACCCTAAGAGAAGGACCTCTGACCATGCCCTACCGTCCCTATCACACCGCCTGCGATCAGCTTCTCGGTCCCGACGAGACGAGCATCGAAGCCATCAAAAAGAAGGCCGACGAGACGGAAGACTGGCGCATGTGCCCGAACTGCCACGAGTTTATCGACGGCAGCGGCGACATCACGATCCGCAAGAGCCGAGACGCGGTGGTTTCCTCTGAGGAAGCCAGCGAGGATGGGCCAGCGACCGCGATCCTGATCGCTGGGCTGCTGTTTGGCGACGAGAGCAAGGGGGCCTTCGTCGACTACCTGACCAACATCACCCGAGCGCACACCGTCGTTCGCTACAGCGGCGGCCCCCAGGCGGCGCACCGCGTGGTCACGCCCGAAGGCCAGCAGCATGTCTTTTCTCAGTTCGGCTCGGGCACTTTCCTCGGCGTGCACACCTACCTGTCTCAATTCATGCTGGTCGACCCGCTGCGGCTCATCACCGAAGCGATGCACCTTCGCCAGCAGGGCGTGGCAGAGCCGCTGTCGATGCTAGCCATCGACCGCCGGGCGGTGCTGGTGACGCCGCTGCACAAGCTGGCCTGCCAGGCGCGCGAGCAGGCGCGGGGCGACGGGCGGCACGGCAGTTGCGGGATGGGGATCTGGGAGGCGACCGCCTACGCCAGGCGCTGCGGCGATGAAGCTCCCATCGTGGGCGACCTGGGGAAGCCGGCCACTCTACACCAGAAGCTACACCTTCTGAAAGAGCGTCTGGTCAAGGACCTGGCCTTCGCCGAGAACATCCACAACATGACCGGGGCCTTTCAGCAGCTCCTGCGGATCGATGTCGACGAGCTGCACCAGCGCTACCGGGACATGGACTTCATCGCCTACGAGAACCTGGGCCGCGCCCGCATCGTCGGCGATGAGTATCTGCCCGAGCGCATGCAGTCGGGTACGACGATCTTCGAGGGATCGCAGGGCGTTCTTCTCGACGAGAACTACGGCTTTCACCCGCACACCACCGGCAGCACGACTACTTTCGCGTCTGCCGATCGGTTGCTGCAAGAGGCGGGCTTTGCGGGGAAGGTCCAGAGGATCGGGATCACCCGCAGCTACACCACCCGCCACGGCACCGGCCCACTGCCGACCGAGATGCAGGTTTCCCCGGTGGACGAGCCCCACAACAAGGACCACGAGTGGGCGGGCGGATTCCGCGTCGGGCCGCTCGATCTGATGCTGCTGCGCTACGCAATCCGGCTGCTCGGCGGGGTCGACGGGATCGCCGTCAGCCACATGGATCACTGGCCGCGGTTTGGCCGGGTGGCGACTGCCTACGAGGCCCAGCCCGGCGATGAGCATCACCTGTGCCGCTACGGCAAGGCCCTTCGCGGTAGTAAACCCCTGGACGCGAGCCGTACCGCAGCACTCGGGCGAATGCGGCCGATGTACCGCGAAGTGGATCATGCCGGCGGCCTGGGTCCGTTCCTTGTGGAACACCTGGAAACGAAGGTCGTCAGCATGGCATCGGGAGAGACGCGAAACCATCGCTGCGGCTGGGATCTCTAACCGATCAACCGATCACTATTTGTTGACACGCCAAAAAACCCGTGTAGCCTTTTCCTTATGTGTACCACCAAGTTTCGAGATATCATCCAGCCGGGTAGCTTGGCCGCTGAGCTATTCGACCGAGGCGATCTGCGGCGTTGCACTACGGAGGGCGAGGTTGCCACGCAAGAGCGCATCGCCCATCAACTGACGCCGGCGCAGCACCTGGCCGAAGTGGAGCTGGCGCGCCGGGCGCTGGCGGAGACGCTGGGCGAGAAAGAAGCCCTGGACGCCGCCGCGGCTGCCGACCCGGTAGCGCTTCGATCGTTCAAGGGCGCGCTCGGCGTCGTGCGCAGCCACGGGTCCAAGCTCGCGCTCAGCAAGCTCGGCTGGGCCAATGACGAGCTGGCGGTCGCGACGTTTGCCAACTCCTTCGCGGGAACGCTGATCGATGTCGCCGACGATCGCCAGTATCAGAGCCGGGACGCCGCGTAGATGTGGGTCGAGCGCATCATCGGCACGCCGCACACCTGGGGCCTCGCTGTCTATCCGGTCGCCCATGGCGAAGCGGGCCGGAGCTTAGAGCCGAGCGGAGACAAGAGGGGAAGCTATCCGGTCGAGCGGGACTTCCCCGACATCGGATGCGCCCCAGAGGAAGTGGCGGCGCTGTGGCTTGGCAACGGCTTCGAGGTGAACTCGCTGGTCTTGGGTGTGACCGCGAACCTGTCTGGGGTGCAGCTTCCGGGGCCGGCGGCGCGCATGATGAACGTCCGCGGCATCGGCAAGATCTGGATCGGCAGCCAGACGGAAGCCAGCGCGATTGTCGAAGATTGGGCTGGCCGCGCCAGGCAGAGGTTATCCAGCGGGGAAGTGCTCGACCCGTCCGACGAGAGCATGATCAGAAAACTACTCACCGAGATCGAAAAGGAGCTTTCCATGGGCATGCCCACGCACAGCGACGCACCGCCGACCACTGAGACGCCCGCCAACGCTGCAGAGACCTCGCCGCAGGCTGACGAAGCCAGCACGGCGATGGATACCGAGGATATGCACGACCCGGTTCTTCCCGGTCTCCGCCCCGGCCAGTTCTAGCCGCCGCTCACCAGCTTCCGCACTTCCTCCGCAGAACCCTTCAACACCACCAAGTAGCCCGTCTGATCCCGCTCCTGACGGGTGATGCGGGCGACCGAGCGTTCCTTGCCGGCCTCGGCGATCTCGGTGACGCACTGCGAATCGACCGTCAGCTTCTGGCCGGCGAGGGTTTCTATTTCGATGAAGCGGGGAGCGGGCATGAAGGGGAGCCTAGCAGAAGCTGGGCTCGGGCGGGGGAAGGAAGCAGCGATCGGCTAGGGCTTGGT
>Ga0075163_10013459_pt1 | contig 10594 bp, 10 predicted proteins | sample JI1023141ADNA_FD_71478 | JGI IMG/M metagenome (GOLD analysis project Ga0075163, IMG submission 71478) | Wastewater effluent complex algal communities from Wisconsin, to seasonally profile nutrient transformation and Carbon sequestration -... | ecosystem: Engineered > WWTP > Effluent > Algae... | reverse complement strand
GTCGGGCTGACAGGATTTGAACCTGCGACCCCCTGACCCCCAGTCAGGTGCGCTACCAAGCTGCGCCACAGCCCGTGGCATGGATTTTCAGTTGTTCGGGCCGACCAGAGCGGGGTAAACCCCTTGACCCCCAGTCAAGTGCGCTACCAAGCTGCGCCACAGCCCGTGGCAATGGCCCCCCGTCGCCGGAAGGCCTCGCACATGCTACCCCAGAGCCGGGGCCCCACCCAATCGCGGGGCCCGCGTGGGGTCAGCGTTGCTTGCGCTTCTCGCGCACGCGGACCGAGACCTCGATCGGGGTGCCCTCGAAGCCGAATTGCTCGCGCAGGCGGCGCTCGATGAACCGGCGATAACCGGCCTCGATGAAGCCGGAGGCGAACAGCACGAAACGTGGCGGGCGGGTGCCCGCCTGGGTGGCGAACAGGATGCGCGGCTGCTTGCCGCCGCGCACGGGGTGCGGGTGCGCGGCGACGACCTCGCCGAGGAAGGCGTTGAGCCGCGCGGTGGGGATGCGCTGATCCCAGGAAGCCAAGGCGGTCTCCAAGGCCGGCACCAATTTGTCCGTATGCCGTCCGGTCCGGGCCGAGATGTTGACGCGCGGCGCCCACGGCACCTGCACCAGTTCACGCTCGATCTCCCGCTCAAGATAGTAGCGGCGCTCCTCATCGAGGGTGTCCCACTTGTTGTAGGCGATCACCAGCGCTCGGCCGGAGTCGATGACCTGCTGCACGACGCGAATGTCCTGCTCGGTGATCGAGGCGCCGGCGTCGATAAGCACGACTCCGACCTCCGCCTTCTCCAGGGCCGCCTGGGTGCGCAAGGACGCATAAAAGTCCGCGCCCTGGGTCTGGTGCACGCGCCGCCGGATCCCGGCGGTGTCGACGAAACGCCATGGCGTGCCGGCAATTTCGATCAATTCGTCGACAGGATCGCGGGTGGTCCCGGCGAGGTCGTCGACGACCACCCGCTCGGTGCCAGCGACCTTGTTCAGCAGGGAGGACTTGCCCACATTGGGCCGGCCGATCAGCGCGACCCGCCGCGGGCCACCCTCGGCCGCGGCACCCGCGACGCGGGACTCCTCCGGCAGCAACTCCACGACCCGGTCCAGCAGGTCACCGGAGCCGCGCCCGTGGAGGGCGGAGACGGCATACGGCTCCCCCAGCCCGAGGTTCCATAGGGCCATCGCATCTGCCTCGAAGCGGTCGTCGTCGACCTTGTTGGCCACCACCACGACCGGCTTGCCGGCCCGGCGCAGCATCCGCACGACGGCTTCGTCGTCATCGGTCGCGCCGACCTTGGCATCGACGACGAACATCACGACATCCGCGAGATCGACCGCGACCTCGGCCTGCTCGGCCACGCGCAAATGGATGCCCGTGGCATCGATGCTCCAGCCACCGGTATCGACCACGGTGAAGCGCCGCCCGGACCACTCGGCGTCATACGAGACGCGGTCCCGCGTGACACCGGGGACGTCCTCGACGACCGCTTCGCGGCGCCGCAGGATCCGATTGACGAGGGTGGACTTGCCGACATTGGGCCGCCCAACGATCGCGACGACCGGGAGCACGACGGTGCTCGCCCCGACGTCCTCGAATCCCTCGTCATCGAGCAGCGCCCGGTCCTCATCCGTCAGGTCGAAGTCGTCGAGCCCGACCCGCAGGGCGGCATCGAGGGCCAGGTCATCCCCAACGGGGGACTCCGGAGGCGGGTTGGTCGTCATACCCACCAGTGTCCCGTATGCCGCGAGCCCCCCGAAATCGCGTCACTCCCACAGGTCCGGGGGCACATCCTCCGGCAGCGGTATGCCGTGGCGCGCGGACGCCGCGGCCACGTGCTCGGCGAGCGCCGTGTGGATCTGCGCGGCGACGGCGTCGATCCGCGCCCGCCCCGGCATCCCCTCGGGGAAGACCAGATCCAGAGGCTGTGCGAAGTCGATGACCATCCGCGAGCGCGGCCGGGGCACCGAGTCCGCGAGCGCGCCGGTGGCGCGGGTGCCCAGGCATGCGGTGGGTATGACCGTGGCGCCGGACTGTAGGGCCAGCCAGGCCACGCCGCGCTCGGCCGCGGCGACATCGCCACGCCCGCGTGCGCCTTCGGGGAAGATGCCGACCACTCCCCCGCGCCCGAGGACCGCCATCGCATCGCTCAGGCCCTGGCGCGCGCCCCGATCCATGCCCAGCGGGATCTGGCCGGAGGCGCGCAGGATGCCGCCGACCCACCGCTCGAAGGACTTGTCATAGACGAGGAAGTGCGTCGGGCGCGGCGCGAGCCCGACGATGAGCGCGCCATCGAGAAAGCCCGTGTGGTTGGCCGCGAGGATGACCGGGCCGCGGGCCGGGACGTTGCGGGCGCCGACGGAGCGCCCGGCATAAACGGTCCGGAAGAGGACCTCCCCGAAAGGGCGAGCCCAGGTCGCGCGCCAAGCCTGGGGCGCGCTCACGCGGGCGCGCCGGCGAGGCCTGATGTGACGATGGCGACCGCGGCGGCCACGGTCTGGTCATAGTCGAGATCCGAACTGTCCAGCAGCACAACGCCATCCGCGGCGACGATGAACTGCGAGACGGTGGAGTCGTCGCGATCTCGCCGCACGACCTCATCGTGCGTGGCGGCGACGGTCGCCGCGTCCGCCGTGCCGTGCAATTGCGTGCTGCGCCGGGCCAGCCGCGCCGCCTCGGATGCCGTCAAGAGGATCCGGACATCGGCATCGGGGGCGACGACGGTGGTGATATCGCGGCCTTCGGCGACCACGCCGCCGAAGTCGTCACCAATGACCTCGATGAGGTCACGCTGCACCGCCTGGAGCACGGCGCGGACGCCGAGATTGGTGGCGACAGCCGAGACGGCCGCGGAGACCTCGCTGGTGCGGATCTCCTCGGCCACGTCTATGCCATCGAGTTCGATGCTCGCGTCCGCGGGGTCGGCTCCCATCCCGAGCGGCAGGTCGGCCGCGACCGCCTCGACGGCGGCGAGGTCGGCCAGATCGATGCCTTGGCGCAGGCACCACAAGGTGACGGCGCGATACATCGCGCCGGTGTCGAGATAGCCATAGCCGAAGTGCGCGGCGACCGCCTTGGCGACGCTGGACTTGCCGGAACCGGAGGGGCCGTCGATCGCGACGACAACGGGAGCCATGAGCGGCAAGAATAGTGCGCTGCTCAGTCGTGCACTCGCCATCCACGCGCGCGCAGCACATCGGTCAACTCACTTGCCGCCGCGGGCAAGACGGAAAGTTCGAGTTGCCCGAACTGCTGACCGAGATTGTGTTCGAGATTGAGCTCTTCGAGGTTGATCCCCGCGTCGGCGACATCCTGGAAAAGCCGGCCGAGCTGCCCCGGCTTGTCGGGAATCAGGACCGTGACGATCGAGTATGCCGCGGGCGCCGCCCCATGCTTGCCCGGGATCCGGGCATGCCCGGTGTTGCCGGCGGCGATCGCCTTGGCCAGCACCGCCCGCGCCCCCGGAGCCTCGATCCGGCCATCCGGGGTGGTTGCCTCGGCCAATTGTTCGAGCGCCGCGACGAGGCCGCTCAAGTCGCCCGCGAGATCGCGCAGCACCTGCGCGACGGCGCGGGCATTCCCGGTGAGGATTTGGGTCCACAGCAGTGGATCGCTGGCCGCGATCCGGGTGACATCGCGAATCCCGGTGCCGGACAACCCGACTGCGTCCTCGCTGAGTTCCGCGAGGCGCGCCGCGACGAGGCTGGCGGCGATCTGGGGCACGTGGGAGACGGCCGCCACGGCGGCGTCATGATCCTGCGGCGTCAGCACACGCACAGTGGCGCCGGCGGCCTCGGCCGTGCCGCAGACCAGCGCGGCGGCGCTTCGATCGGTCTCCGCGACCAGGGTGACCACCCACGGACGGCCCTCGAAGAGGTCGATGCGCGCGGCGATCGCGCCCGACCGCTCGCGCCCCGCCATCGGGTGCCCCCCGACATAGCGCTCGAGGCCGGCCACCTGGCGCGTGGCGAGCTCATCGAGCACGATCTGCTTGACGGAGGCGACATCGGTGACGACGGCGTGCGGCCACTGGGTCAGCGCCCCGGCCACCACCTCCGCCGTGACATCGGGCGGCGTGGCCACCACGACGAGATCGACCGGATCAGCCGCGCCAAGGCGAGCCCCGCTGAGGTCCGCCGCGAGCGCTTCATTGGTCGGTGAGGCATCGGCAACGCTGACGACGACCCCGGCCTTGACCAGGGCCATCGCCAGACTGGTCCCGATCAGCCCGGAGCCGATGATGTGAACGCGCCCCGGCAGGACCGGTGCCGGCACGCTCAGGCGGGGGGCGCTCAAAGGCCCACCGCGTCATACAACTGGCTGATCTCGCGGGCGCTCAGCGCCCGGAACTTGCCGGGTTTGGTGTTGCCGAGGCGCACGGGCCCGAATTCGGTGCGCGCCAGGGCTGCGACCGGGTGCCCGACGGCGTCGAGCAGCCGGCGCACGATGTGATTGCGCCCCTCGTGCAGGACCACTTCGACGACGGCCTTGCCGGGGAAGGAGTCGATCAGCTTGAAGCTGTCGACTGCCGCGCGCCCGTCCTCCAAGTCGACGCCGGCCCGCAATTGTTTGCCGAGTTCCCGCGGCACCGGACCGGGGACCTGGGCCACATAGGTCTTCAGGACCCCGTATGACGGGTGCGCCAGCCGATTGGCCAGCTCACCATCATTGGTCAGCAGCAAGAGCCCTTCGGTGTCGGCGTCGAGCCGTCCGACGTGGAAGAGCCGCTCGCGCCGGCCGGCCACATAGTCGCCGACGCAAGGCCGGCCGAGATCGTCCTGCATCGTCGTGACGACACCGAGCGGTTTGTTGAACGCGAGATAGACCTTGTCGGGGTCGGTCTGCACCCGCACGCCATCGACGAGGATGCGCTGGCGCGTCGGATCGACCCGCACCCCGAGTTCCGTCACGATCTGCCCGTCGACTTCGACGCGGCCTTCGCTGATCAACTGCTCGCTGGCGCGCCGGCTGCCGATTCCGCACGCGGCCAACAGCTTTTGCAGGCGGATGCCGTCCGGATCGTGCACCTCGACCTGGGGTCGCTGGGGCTCGTTGGGTACCCGCGTGGGCTGGCTCTTCTTGGTCGTGCCCGCGTGCTGGGGTCCACGCCGGCGTCCGGGCGTCCCGCCCGTGCCACCGGTCGCGCTGCCACCCGACCGGCCACCCGCCGGCCGTCCACCGCCGGGCTTGCCACCGAAGGACTTGCCGCCGCCGGGCTTGCCACCGCCGGACTTGCCGCCGCCGGGTTTGCCACCGCCGGACTTGCCGCCGCCGGGTTTGCCACCGCCGGACTTGCCGCCGCCGGGCTTGCCACCGCCGGACTTGCCGCCGCCGGGTTTGCCGGAGCGGGGGGTGGGGGGCGTCATACCCGGCCCTGTTCTGCGAGTTCGTCCAAGACATCCACCTCAGGAAGATAGGGGGCCAATGCGGGCAGTTCGGCGAGATCGCGCAAGCCGAGTCGTTCGAGGAAGTATCCCGTGGTGCCATAAAGCAGCGCACCGGATTCCGGTTCGGCGCCAATCTCTTCGATGAGCCCGCGGGCGAGCAGGGTGCGCACGACGCCATCGACGTTGACGCCGCGGACGGCGCCGATGCGCCCGCGAGAGATCGGCTGACGATAAGCGATGACAGCCAGCGTCTCGAGGGAGGCCTGGGTGAGTTTGGCGGTGGCACCGTCGAGGATGAAGCGTTCGACCGCCGCGGCATATTCCGGCCGGCTGTAGATCCGCCAGCCGCCGGCCACCTCGCGCAGCGCAAAGCCACGATCGGCATAGTCCCGATCGAGGTCGCGCAGGACGGCCTCGACGGACTCGACCGGCACCTCCAAGGCCGTGGCCAGCGCGATCGCGGTGACGGGTTCGTCCACCACCATCAAGATGGCCTCGATTGCCGCCTTGGCCCCGCCGGGCATGGCGTCGAGGGCCAGCTCAGCCGGCTCCTCGATGTCGACTTCGGGTGCGCTCACGATGTCTCCTCCTGGGTCTCGGCGAGCCGGTCCTCATCGAACTCAGCACTGACCCGGATCTCGCCGGCATCACTGCCGGTCCAGCGAATGGTCAACTCCCCCAATGCTTCTGCCTGCTCGAAGGCGATATTGGCCTCTCGAAAAAGCTCAAGCACCGCGAGGAATCGGGCCACGATGACCAGCGTCGAATCGGCATCGGCGACCAACGCCCGGAAGGTCGCGACCTGGCTGCGTCGCAGCCGCTCACCAATGAGCTCCGCCTGCTCCTGCACACTGACGGCGGGCGCGTGCAAGTGGTCCAGCCCCACGCTTGGGATGACCCGAGGCGTCAAGGCGCGCGCCGCGATCATGGCCAGTTGCTCCGGGGTGATGCCGATGACCAATTCGGGCAGCAGCGTCGCGAACCGGGGATCGACGCCCGCGCGCCGCGCCACCATCGAGCGGTTGACCGCGAGCCGCTGATCGAACTCGCGCGCGATGTCCTTGAACGCCCGGTATTGCAGCAGCCGGGCAAAGAGCAGATCCCGGGCCTCAATGAGCGCGAGGTCCTCCTCATCCTCCGGGTGCAGTTGCGGAAGCAAGCGGGCGGCCTTCAGGTCGAGCAGCGTGGCGGCGACGAGCAAGAATTCGCTCGCCTGGGACAGATCCCAGTCCCCGCTCTCACGCATACCGCGCAAGTGGACGAGGAATTCATCGGTGACCTTGGCCAGGGCGATCTCGGTGATATCGAGCTTGTGTTTGGCGATCAACCCCAACAGCAGGTCGAAAGGCCCCTCAAAATTGTCCAGATGCACCGAGAAGGCATTCTCGGGGGCACGCCGGGTCAAGACCCCGCCGGGCACCGCCTCGCCGCCCGTCAGGAGCGACTCGGTCACGGCCGGCCCGCTCAGGGCGCGCAGCCGCGCGCGATCAGCTCGCGGGCAAGCTGACGATAGGCATTGGCCCCCGAGTGCGCCGAGGCATAGCTGGTGATCGGCTCGGCGGCGAGGGTCGCGTCCGGGAACTTCACCGTCCGGGAAATCACCGTATGCAGCACCTGGTCCCCGAAGTGGGCGACCACCGATTCGACAACCTCGCGGCTGTGCAGGGTGCGCCCGTCATACATCGTCGCGAGGATGCCATCCACCTGGAGCCGCGGGTTGAGCCGGTCGATGATCTTCTCGATCGTCTCGATGAGCAGGGCGACGCCGCGCATTGCGAAGTATTCGGTCTCCAAGGGAATCAGGACCCCGTGCGCGGCGGTGAGCGCATTGACGGTCAGCAGCCCCAAGGAGGGCTGGCAGTCGATGAGAATCACGTCATAGTCATCGAGGACTGGGCGCAAGACCCGGGTCAGCACCTGCTCTCGGGCGACCTCCCCGACCAATTGCACCTCGGCCGCCGAGAGGTCGATATTGGCCGGGACCAGGTCGAGATGGGGGGTTCGGGTGCGCTGGATGACGTCGCGCACGTCGTGCCCGCGCTCGGTCAGCAGGTTGTAGATCGTGACATCGAGGTCATTGCTATTGATGCCCAGCCCGACCGAGAGCGCACCCTGCGGATCGAAGTCGACGAGCAGCACCTTGCGACCGTATTCGGCCAGCGCCGCGCCGAGGTTAATCGTCGTCGTGGTCTTGCCGACCCCGCCCTTCTGGTTGCACAGCGCAATGACCCGGGCCGGCCCATGGGCGCTCAGGGCCGCCGGCACGGGGAAGGCGGGAAGGGGCCGTCCGGTCGGGCCGTACTGGCCGATCTCGGCGTCCTCGGTGCCGGGCAGATGCTGCTCGGGTTGCTCCACCCGGTGACCCTATCAAGGCACCCCACGAAGGTACCCCACGAGGTTCTCCGCTCCTACGTCGCCCCGATACCTCGCGAGGACCCCACCCAAACACACCCCACGAAGGCACCCCACGAGGTTCTCCGCTCCTGCGTCGCTCCGATACCTCGCGAGGTTCTCCGGTCCTGCGGTGCTCAGGTGCGGGCGCGGGGGTGGGAGCCGACATACACCTCCCGCAGTTGGGCGATGCTGACCTTCGTATAGATCTGGGTCGTCGTCACGGAGGCGTGGCCGAGGAGTTCTTGAACGATCCGGACGTCGGCGCCCCCCTCCAGCAGGTGGGTGGCGAAGGAATGCCGCAGGGTATGTGGTGAGATCGCCGCCCCCAGTCCGGCGCGCTCGGCCGCGCTCTTGAGCACGCCCCAGACGCCCTGACGGGTCAGCCGGCCACCACGCTGGTTGAGGAAGAGCGCGGGAGTGCCGCGGCCGGCGGCGGCCAGGGCCGGTCGAGCCCGGGTGCGATAGGCATCGAGGGCGGCCCCGGCATACGAGCCCAAAGGCACCAGCCGCTCCTTGTCCCCCTTGCCGCGCAACCGGATCACCTCGACCTCGCGGTCCAGGTCGTCGACATCGAGGGTGACCACCTCGGAGACCCGCGCCCCCACGCCATACAGAACCTCCAGGATGGCCCGATCACGCAGGCTGGCCGGGGTGTCCCCACCACCGGTCGCCGCGAGCAGCGCCTCCACCTGCGCCAGCGGAATCGCCTTGGGCAAGCGCAGCGCCGGGCGCGGCGGCGGCACCGATCGCGCGGGATCGAGATCCAGTTCGCCGTCGAGCGCGAGAAAGCGGTGGAAGGCGCGCACAGCGATCAGGGCGCGCGCAGCCGAGGAGGCCGCGAGCGGCCGATGGTCGTCATCCCCCGCGCGCAGGGCGGCGAGGAAGTCGGCGATCCGGGTGGAATCGACGTCCGCCAGGTCGTGCACACCGTGCGCGGCCAGGTGCTCCAGATAGCGCCCGACGTCCCGCTGATAGGCGCTGAGCGTATGCCGAGAGAGCCCGCGCTCGACGTCGAGGTGGGTCAGCCAGTCCCGCACGGCCCGAGCCGGAGCGGCCGGCGTCCCGGTCACGCGATGGCGTCGGCGGGGTCGGTGAACGCGAGGCCGGTGGCCTCGCAGACCCCCCGGTGCGTCACGGCGCCGCCGTGGGTGTTGAGCCCCTTGCGAAGTGCCGGATCGGCACTCAGTGCGGCCCGCCAGCCGTGATCGGCGAGCGCGACGGCATACGGGATCGTTGCATTGGTCAGCGCCCACGTGGAGGTATGCGGCACGGCCCCGGGCATATTCGCCACGCAGTAGTAGGTCGAGTTGTGCACGGTGAAGGTGGGATCGTCGTGGGTGGTGGGCCGGCTGCCCTCGAAGCAGCCGCCCTGGTCGATGGCGACATCGACCAGCACCGACCCCGGTTTCATCGCGGCCACCATGTCGTCGGTGACGAGTTTGGGCGCCTTGGCGCCCGGGATGAGAACGGTGCCGATGACCATGTCGGCGCCGAGCACCTCCTCGCGCACCGAGAGGGCAGAGGAGGCAATCTGCCGGACCCGATTGTCATACCGCCAAAAGCTCATCCGCAGCTTGTCGAGGTCGGTGTCGAGCATGGTGACCTCGGCGCCCATGCCGAGGGCGACATTGGCGGCATTCTGCCCGGCGACCCCCGCGCCCAGGACGACGACCTTGGCGTTGGCGACACCACCCACACACCCCATGAGCACCCCACGGCCGCCCTGCGGCTTCATCATCGCGTGCGCACCGACCTGAGGGGCGAGGCAGCCAGCGACCTCGGACATCGGATAAAGCAGCGGCAGCATGCCAGAGGGCAGTTGCACCGTTTCGTAGGCGATGGCCGTGACCTGCTTGGCCACCAACTCCTCCGTGAGGGCCTGATCGGCCGCCAGATGCAAGTACGTGAAGAGCAGCAGACCCTCACGCAGGCGGTGGTATTCCTGCGCGATGGGCTCCTTGACCTTCATCACCAGGTCCGCCTCGCCCCAGACGTCATCGGCCGAGTCGAGCATCCGGGCGCCTTGCGCGACGAACTCCTCATCGGTGATCGAGCTGCCGAGCCCGGCGCCCTTTTCGATCAGCACCTCATGACCATGACGGACGAGTTCGTTGACCCCCACCGGGGTGATGCCGACGCGATACTCGTGATTCTTGACCTCGCTCGGGACGCTGATCTTCATGAGGCTCCTCGCTGTGCTCCGCCCAAGCAGTCTATTCCGGCAAGAACGAGGAACAGCCCGTCCCGCGTGGTGAACGGGACGGGCTGTGATCTCGCGAGCCAGTGGCGGCGAGCAGTCGGCTCAGTAGCGCATGTACCGCAGCGCAACCGTCTTGGATCCCCCGGCCGGAATCGTGCCGACGTTGAAAATGATCGTGTCGCCATAGTCGCCACGGGCCACATAGTTGGCCGCCAAAGGTGCGGCGGTCGGGTTGCACGACGGATCGAGGATGCTATTCGTGATCCGGGTCTCCCACGTGCCGGCCGGCTGGTGCAGCATCATCATGATGCCGTGGGATTCCTTGCCGCTCGGAGCCTCTGCCGGGTCATGGAAGGCGGAGACACTCCCCTTCGTGCGGGTGTGGTTGCTGAGGAAGCCCGCCCAGCCGGCAGCACCTCCGGTGTCGATGTCGAAGTCGACCTGGCGCCGCACGATGACATTCGACAAGGCCGAGGACGTGCGGTTGTTGACGGTCATCTGGACCTGGAAGGTGGTCGGCGAGCCGGGGCCGCCGACGGTCAGTCCGAAGTTCTGAATCAGGCTGGCCTTGCCGTCGAGAGTGTTGCGCGTCACGGCACTGGTGGTGGACGTGG
>Ga0075163_10013458_pt1 | contig 10595 bp, 6 predicted proteins | sample JI1023141ADNA_FD_71478 | JGI IMG/M metagenome (GOLD analysis project Ga0075163, IMG submission 71478) | Wastewater effluent complex algal communities from Wisconsin, to seasonally profile nutrient transformation and Carbon sequestration -... | ecosystem: Engineered > WWTP > Effluent > Algae... | reverse complement strand
CACGGGCCGCTTCGGCCAGCGCCTGGTAGGGCAAGTTGGCCTTGGGATTCAGCTCCTTCAGCCACGCCTGGGCGCGCGTCGAGCGACCGGCGTCGGTGCCGAAGCGCAGCTCGTGCATGTATTCTACATACGCCGCGTAGGCGGTGAGCTCCCGGGCCCGGGGCTTCTGCTCGTGCTTCTGCGCGAGCTCGTCGGCGTAGGCGCGGGCAGAGAGGAACGTGTCGTCGGCGAGCCGCTGCTTGCCGGCCTCCGACTCCGCCGCGGCCATGTTCGCGTACTCCTTGGCGCGCACCACGTCCATGATGGCGATGTGACCATAGGCGCCCACCGGCGTGAGCTGCAGCGCGCCACCTCCGATGATCACCAGGATGCCCACGACCAGGAGGAGCTTCGGCAGGATCCGCGGCTTCGGGGCCTCGTAGGTGCGCGGCTTGAGCTCCGCCGGAGGCTTCGAGGGCAGCGACACTTCCACCGGACCGCCGGGGGGAACCGAGGGGCGCGCCGGCCCGACCGCATCGAGCGAGATGCCGCCGCCAGGGGCCGAGGGGCCATCGAACGAGCCGAGGTCGACCTCGCCGTAGCCCACGTTGCCGGGCGGCGACGACGGCACCGCGGCGGATGGCGGCGGATAGCTCGGCTGCGCACCGAAGGCGGGGGCCTGGGAACCCGAGGGAGGCGGCGAAGAGAGCGAGAGCCCGAGACCGAAGTCGGCCTCGCCCCCGGACCCGCCCGGCAAATCGAGCTCGCCGAAGAAGTCGGGGGTGCCGCCGAGCTGCGGCGCCGGCGGTGGCGGCGCACCTCCGCCGAAGAGGTCGATCTCGCCGAAGTCGCCGCTGGCCTTCTGGGTGGGGAGCAGGCGCTCGTCGGCCACCGGCGAAGGCAAATGCGTTTGGTGCTGCGCCACTTGCGGCAACGTGTTCGCCACCGTGGGCAGCGTGTTGGCGACGGTGGGCAGGCCCGCCACCGGATTCATGGGCAGCCCCATGTGTTGCGCCACGGGCAGCCCCGCGTGCGCCGGTGACGGAAGGCCGGCGTGCGCCGGTGAGGGAAGGCCGGCGCCCGACACTGTCGGGAGGCCAATGCCGCCCTGCGAGACCGATGGCAAGCCCACGCCACCGTGCGAAACCGCGGGCAAGCCCACGCCCCCCTGTGCGACCGCAGGCAAGCCGACGCCACCGCGGGACACCGCGGGGAGCCCCACGCCACCGCGCGACACCGCCGGCAACCCGGCTCCGCCTTGAGAAACAGAAGGAAGACCTGCGCCGCCGCCGCCGGAAACGGCCGGAAGATCGATCTCTCCGAAACCGCCGCCGAGGCTCCCGCCGAGCATGCCTCCGCCGCCTCCACCGCCACCGCCACCGCCACCGAGGGCCGGAGGGCCCGGCCGCGGCGCGGCTGGAGCAGCAGGAGCAGCCGGGCGCGCGCCGCGAACGGCGGGCAGATCGGCCCCCGGGGGCGCAGCACGCGCCGGAAGATCGGCGTCGAAATCGATGGCCGCAGGGGCGGCCGGCGCCTGTGCCGCGGGGCGCGGCGCGGCCGGTGCCCGAGGCGGCTCGGCCTTCTTGGATGCGGGCAACCCCAACACCGGCGCGATGGACGGGAGATCGAGGTTCTCGAGATCGTCGAAAGCCGCATTGCCACGGCCCGCGGCGGTGAACGAAGGCGCGGCGGGTGCAGCAGGGCGCGGCGCGGCAGGGGGCGCGACCTGCGGCGCCGCGACCGGCGCTGGCGCGGCAACCGGGGGCGCTCCGGCGCCGGCGCCACTCTGGACCATGAACGTGTGCCCACACTTGGGGCAGCGCATCTTGAGTCCCGTGGGAGGTACGCGCTTCTCGTCGACTTGATAGGGCGCTTTACAGGACTCGCATTCGACTCTGAGCATTCGCTTCTCGCTCCGCGTTCTCTCCGCGTTCTCGCTCTGGCTCTCCGGCGCTGCCATCAGCTCCGTCGTGCACCCGCGCTTTCCTCGACCTGCGCGAGCGTCGAGGAAGCCACCGGCAGATCTCCCGTGCCGTCAGAACACGGCGCTCGGGAGAGCCCTACCGATGGTATCATCATACGCTTCGTGTCTTCGCTTTTGCGAAAACCCCGCGCGGAAGATGGCGGGAGGGTGCGACAAGCTGCGGCAGCGCCCGCTCGCCACCTTCGCGCACCTCGCCCCGCGCGCCCGCCTGCAATGCGAGCCTTTCTGTGGATGGCCGGCAGCGCAGTCCTGTTCGCGCTCATGAACCTGTTCGCGAGGCTGGCGAGCGCCCATGCGCACTTCACCGTCGTGGGTGCGATGCGGGCGACCGTAGGCTTTCTGGTGGCGGTGGCGGTGGCTCGGGCCCGCGGCGTGTCGCTGGTGGTGAAGGATCGCCGGCGCATGGCCCTGCGATCGGGCTTCGGGACCCTGGCCATGATGGCGACCTTCTACACGCTGAGCCGGAGCGAGCTCCCTCTGGGCGACGCGGCCACGCTCTTCAATCTGGCCCCGCTCGGGGTCGCACTGCTGAGCCCGCTCGTCCTCGGCGAGACCATCGGGCGCCGTGTGGTCTTCTCGCTGGTGGTGTCGCTGGCGGGCGTCGCGCTGGTGCTACGGCCTTCGTTCCTGTTCGGCGCCGGCACGGCGCAGGCTCCCGGCGCCACGACCGCGGCAGGCTTCGCGATCCTCGCGGCCTGCCTCTCGTCGGTGGCCATGACCATGCTGCGGCGCGTGGGGCAGAGCGAGAGCGCGGAGACCATCGCGGTGCACTTCTCGTGGTTCGCAGCGGCGGTCTTCTGGCTCCTTTCGGTGCCCACCCTGCGGGCTGGCCTCGGCGCCGCGTTCTTCGACGCCACCACGGTCGGGGAGATGGTGGTGGCTGGCCTTTGCGCGGGGTTCGCGCAGATCGCCATGACCCGGGCCTACGGGCTCGCCAGCGCCGCCCGGGTGAGCAGCATGGGATATCTGAACGTGGTCGCCAGCGCGCTCCTGGGCGCCCTGGGCACCGGCCACATTCCGACACTTAGTGCCTCTTTTGGAATGCTGTTGGTGGTCGCCGGGGGGCTCCTGGTGACATTCGGAGGGGAGTTGCGGAAGATTTGATGACTTTGGGCAGCTGGGCCGTCTGAGAGTGACGCCCGAAGGCACTTCGGGGTGGCACCACATTGTAGGATATTGTAACCCGAAGCCATGACCGTGAGCTCCCTCGAAACCCTCCTTCCCGCGGGGTCCATCCTCGACGAGAAGTACCGCACCGAGCGCGTGCTCGGCCAAGGCGGCATGGGTATCGTGGTCCTGGCTCACCACCTCGGGCTCGACGAGAAGGTCGCGATCAAGCTCCTCAACCCGGGCGCGCTCAGCTCTCCCGGCGCCGAGACGCGTTTTCTCCAGGAGGCGCGCATCGCCGCCAAGCTGCGCAGCCCATACGCCGTGCGCATCCTCGACGTGGGGCGGGATCGCGAACGCGGGCTCCCGTACATCGTCATGGAGTACTTGGAGGGGCACAACCTCGGCGAGCCGCCGGCGCCCATGCCCATCTCCGAGGCCGTCGATTCCATCGTCGAGACCTGCGCGGCCCTGGCCGAAGCGCACCGGCTCGGCATCGTGCATCGCGACATCAAGCCGCAGAACCTCTTCTGCATGCAGAACGACAGCGGCGATGCGCAGATCAAGCTGCTCGACTTCGGTATCTCGAAGTCGGAAAACTCGCTGTCGCAGACCTCGACTTCCCACGTGCTCGGCACCCCGAGCTACATGTCGCCGGAGCAGCTGCGGACCACCAAGTCGGTGGATGCGCGCTCCGACATCTGGTCCATCGGCGTGACCTTGCACGCCCTCCTGGCCGGGTCACCGCCATGGATGGGCGAGACCTCGGCGGTGATTGCAGCGAAGATCCTCCGCGACGCGCCGCCCACGTTGCGTGACTCGCTCACCGGCGCGCCGGAGCCCCTGGAGCGGATCATCCTTCGTTGCTTGGAGAAGGATCCGAGCGCCCGCTACGACGACGTGGGCGCCCTCGCCGAGGAGCTCGCGCTGTTCGGCGGGCCGCGCAGCCAGCGGGCCATCGGCATTCTCCGGTCGCGACAATCTCTCGCCGGCGAGTCACGCAACGCACGAAGCAGCGCGGAAGGGCCGAAACCCTCCAGCGCCGGCGCCTTTGCCCCCACCGAGCTCAACGTGGCAACGCCCCTGCCCGCCACCGCGGCACCGCCCGTCTCGACGTTGCCCTCGGCCGGTACCATCGTGCCCGCAAAGACCCCACTCCCGGACGAGGCCACGCGGACCGCGAGCGCTTGGGGCGAGGCATCCAACGCCGTGGCCGCCACCGAGCCGCTGGCGCTCCGGGCCAAGTGGCCGGTGCTGGCCGCGGTGGTGGCCTTCGCGGCCATCGCCCTCTACGTGGTGCTCGGGCCAACGGCGCCCGGCGTGGAGCCCAAGCTCGCCCTGGCCGAGGCGGCTCCGGTGGTGTCTCCGCTCTCGGCGGTGGTGCTCTCGGCGACCCCGTCCGCAAGCGCAGCCCCGACCGCGGCGCCGGCCGACAGCGGTTCGCGCGCCAAGCCCGTCCCCTCGCCCGCAGCGCCGAGCAAGGCGGCGCCCGATGCGAGCGCGCCCAGCGCGGCGCCGAGCAGCGCGCCCACTTCCGCTCCCTCTGCCAAGGGAAGCGATCCCTGGAACGAGCGTCTCTGATGGGTGCGGCGCGATGGGTGTGCGCGGCCGCCGTGGTGGCCGCCCTGGGCAGCGCGGCGTCGGTGGCGCGCGCCGACGATAGCCTCCAGGCCGAGGTGATGTTCCGCGAGGCCAAGCGCCTCCTCGACGCCGGCGACGTGGAGCATGCGTGCAAGGCGTTCGAAGAGAGCCTGCGCCTCGATGGCGGTGCCGCCGTGGGTACGCGCTACAATCTCGCCGGCTGCTACGAGAAGCAGGGGCGAACGGCCTCCGCCTGGGCCATGTTCCTCAACGCGGCAGTGGGAGCCGGCAAGCGCGGTGAGAAGGAGCGCGAGAAGAGCGCCAACGAACGCGCCGCCGCCCTCGAGCCGCGGCTGGTGCGGCTTCGCATCGTCGTGAGCGACGGAGCCAAGGCGCCTTCCCTCAAGGTGTTCCGTGACGATGGGGCGGTGAGTGACGGCCAGCTCGGCCTCCCGATACCGGTCGACCCCGGCAAGCACACGGTGCGCGCCACCGCCGACGGCATGAAGGCTTTCACCGCGGAAGTGAACGTCGAAGGCGACGGCAGCACCACGACGGTAAAGGTGCCGGTGCTCGAGGCGGAGGGCGTTGCTACCCCTCCATCCAAGACGGTGGGTGTGGTGGCCACCCCCAAGACGCCGGAGCGAAGCGCGCAGCGGCCGCTCGGCTTCGTGGCGCTGGGCTTGGGCGGAGCACTGCTGGTGGGCGGTGGCGTGTTCCTCGGCATGCGGCAGTCGACCATTTCCGACCTCGACGCGGTCTGCGGGCCGGACCGCAAGTCGTGCCCGGCCGATGCCGCGAGCACCGTCAGCAGCGGCCACACCTACACCACGCTGAGCGCGGTAGGCTTCGTGGGCGGCGCGGCGCTGGTGGCCACCGGCGTGGTGCTGGTGCTCACCGCCAAGAGCAGCGATGGCGCCGCGACCACGGGTGGCGTCTCGGTGCAAGTGAACGGGTCCGGCGCCTCGCTCCGCGCGACCTTCTGAGACTACACGTCGACGACGATGCGATAGCGCTCGAGCTTGCGATAGAGCGTGGAGCGATCGAAGCCGAGGACCCGCGCCGCATCGCTCTTGCTGCCGCCCACCGACTCGAGCACGCGGCGGATGTAGCGCGCCTCCACTTCTTCCATGGTGACGAGCTCGGAGGGATCGTCGGCCGCCACCAGGACGTGGCTGCTGCGGTAGTCGCGCACCCGAGGCGCCAGGTCTTCCACCTGGAGCTCCTCGAAGCGCGCGAGCGCCACCGCGCGCTCGATGGTGTTGGAGAGCTCGCGCACGTTGCCGGGCCACGCGTAGGCGAGCAGCTTCTCGGCGACCGCCTTGGAGTAGGACGAGACCTTCTTGCCGTGGCGAGCGGCGAAGCGCTCGAGGAACGCCTGGGCCAACAGGAGGACGTCGTTCCCGCGACTGCGGAGCGGTGGGACCTCCACGTGCACGACGTTGATGCGGTAATAGAGGTCCTCGCGGAAGGTCTTCTCGGCGATGCGCGTCTCGAGATCGCGGTTGGTGGCGGTGACCAGGCGCGCGTCGAACGCGACCTCGGTGGCGGCGCCCACCGGCCTTACGTGACGGGTCTCGAGGGCGCGCAGGAGCTTGGCCTGCATGGCCAGCGGCATCTCGCCCACCTCGTCGAGGAAGAGCGTGCCGCCTTCGGCTTCCACGAAGAGCCCCTTGCGCGCGGTACGCGCGTCGGTGAAGGCGCCCTTTGCGTGACCGAAGAGCTCGCTCTCCAGGAGGTTCTCCGGCATGGCCGCGCAATTGATGGCCACCATGGGGCCCTGGGCGCGACGCCCATGACCGTGGATCGCGCGCGCCACCAGCTCCTTGCCGGCGCCGCTCTCGCCGGTGACGAGCACCGTCACGTCGGTCTCTGCGACCCGCTCCACCAGCTCGAACACGCGCTGCATGGGAGCGCTTTCGCCGATCATTCCGAAGGTCGACGTTCGCGCAGACTCGCGCCGCAGGCGCTTCACTTCCTCGGTGAGCGCGCGGTGACGCAGCGCCCGCTCCACCGAGACCATCAGGGCCTCGGTGTGGAACGGCTTGGTCAGAAAGTCGAAGGCGCCGGCGCGCATGGTGGCCACCGCCGTTTCCATGCTGCCGAAAGCGGTCACGATGATGACCGGGAGATCTCGCCAGTTCTGCACCACGCGGTCGCACAGCTCGATGCCGTTCATGCCGCGCATGTTGAGATCGGTCACCACCAGGTCGAAGTCGTCCTCCGCCTCTTTCAACAGGTCGAAGGCCAGGTCGGCCGCCTGCGAGGTGACCACCTGGTGGCCACGCCGCGAGAAGAGCCGCGAGAGCTCGGCGCACATGTCGGGGTCGTCGTCGACGACCAGGAGCCGGGCCATCAATCTCCTCCTACGGGTAGGTGCAGTGTAAAGGTACTTCCGCGAGAAAGCTCGCTCTCCGCCGAGATCCATCCCTCGTGCTCTTCCACGATGCCTCCGGCCACGGTGAGCCCCAGGCCGGTGCCCGCCCCCTGGGCCTTGGTGGTATAGAAGGGCTCGAAGATACGCTCCAGGATCTCCGGGGCGATGCCGACGCCCTCGTCCACCACCTCGATGCGCGCGGCGCGCACGTCGCGGTCGGAGTGGGGCTTGCGCACCGGCGACGGCGCCTTGACGCGAATCGTGAGCGCCCCGCCCCGGGGCATGGCGTGGATGCCGTTCACCACCAGGTTGGTGACCGCCTGCTCGAGCTGTCCGGCGTCCCCCGCCACGCGCAACGACTCCGGCCCCTCCACCGAGAGCGAGACGTTGTGCTTCTTGGCGACCATGCGAAGCAGCGTGGCGGCGCCCCGCGCCACCTCCACCAGATCGGCGGTGCCCTTGGGGGTCTTGCGCGCGCGCGCGTAGTCGAGGAGCTGACGAACGAGCGCGCTCATCTTCTCCACCTGGCCGACGATGGTGTGGCCGGCCATGGGGAGCTCCTCGGCCGTCACTTCGCCCGCAGCCATCGACTGCCCGCGCAGGAGCAAGACGTTGAGCGGTGTGCCCAGCTCGTGGGCAAGGCTAGAAGCGAGCGTACCCACCGTGCGCAGACGGTCGAGGTGACGCAGCTGTTCCAGGGTCTCCACCCGCGCCGTGGCCTCGTCGTCGCCTCGCTGGCGCGCCTCGATGAGGCGGTCACACATGGCGTTGAGCTCGGTCTTGAGGATGCCGATCTCGTCGCTGCGCCCGCCGTCGAGTCGCTCCGAGAAGTCGCCGCGGCCGATGCGCCGGGCCTGCTCGACCATCCGGGCAAGGGGCTGCCCGATGATCCATGCGCCGAGCGCCACCGCGAGGACGCCGGCCAAGAGGGCCATGACCGCGGTGGCGAGGAGCTCGTCGCGGAGCTGGTTCCACAGGAGCGTCTTGCTGTCGGGGATGATCTGCGCGAGACGAAGGGTACCGATGGGCCCCTGCGCGTCGCGCAGCGGGAGCACGGCGCGAACCCGACGCGGCGTCGCGGTATCGGGGTCGAGATCGGTGCTGTCCTCGGCGACCTCGGCAACGCCGTCGACGAACTCCACCTCCACGTCGTGACGGTGGTCGCGGAGGCGCGCCACGGTGGCCTCGGCGTAGGCGCGGTCGCGGGGCCGGTCGACGATGTCGTGCCGCAGCAGATCGCCGATCGACGAGAGGTTGAGCGCCACGTCCGACTCGACCCGCTGCGCTTCGCGCGTGGCCCGCAGGTACGCGTAGAACGCCAGACCCATGGCGCTGACGAGGAAGAAGAAGACGGCGAATTTGGCGACGACGCGCATGCGCTTGGAATCACGATTACCACGCGACCTCTGCATCCTGGGCACGAAGCGGGCCACAGGGCGGGGGTGGGCGAGGTCGCTTGCACGCCACGGGCCAGGCCCGGACAGGCCGAGGCAGCACCCGTCCTCCTGGTGTTGCAAGTCGCGATTCCCCGGCATATTCGCGTTGCATTCCGCACCGTGTTGCAAACTGCGACGCGCCTCGAAGCGTGGTGTGCGCGCGGCTCCGAAGGATGCCGCGTGGCACGGGAGTTGTAGAGGGTCCGCTCGACATGATCGCCCCCGCACTCGCGCCGCTCCGTAGTCCGGACGGCACCACCCTGTCCGCGCCCGCCCGCATCTATCGCCTCCTCTCGCTGGAGAAGAGCGACGTGTGGTCCATCGTCGTGTACGCGGTCGCCATCGGCCTGCTCACCCTGGCGGTGCCGGTCGCGGTGCAGGCGCTGGTGAACACGGTGGGCTTCACGGCGCTCCTCCAGCCCATCGTCGTCCTCACCGTCATCGTCTTCCTCGGCCTCCTCGGCGCGGGCATCCTCCGCACTCTGCAGTCGAGCGTGGTCGAGGTGCTGCAGCAGCGCCTCTTCGTACGGGCGGCGCACGATCTCGCCAGCCGCCTCCCGTCGGCCACGCTGTCGTCGCTCGCCGGGCGACGCGGCCCCGACCTGGTGAACCGATTCTTCGACGTCGCCCTGGTGCAGAAGACCCTCTCCTCGCTCCTGGTGGACGCCCTCTCGGTGGTCTTGCAGGCCTTGGTGGCCATGCTGCTCCTGGCCTTTTACCATCCGATCCTGCTCGCCTTCGACGTGGTGCTCATGGCCGCCATCGCCGCCATCGTCTTCGGCGTCGGCCGCAAGGGGCCGAAGACCTCCATCGAAGAGAGCAAGGCGAAGTACGAGACCGTGGCGTGGCTGGAAGAGGTGGCCGCGGCGGCCCGCACCTTCAAGAGCCCGGGCAGCGAGCAGTACGTGTTTCGACGGGCCGACAAGCTCGCCCGCAAGTACGTGCACGCGCGCAAGACCCACTTCGTCATCCTGCTTCGGCAGATCGCGCTGTCGCACGGCCTGCAGGCGGTAGCGGTGGCCGGTCTGCTCGGCCTCGGCGGCGCCCTCGTCATGCGCGGGCAGCTCTCGGTCGGCCAGCTGGTGGCCGCCGAGCTGGTGGTCAACGGCGTGGTCTCCGGTCTCACCAAGTTCGGCAAGCACCTGGAGAGCTACTACGATCTCGTGGCCTCGGTGGACAAGGTCGGCACCTTGGTCGACCTGCCCCAGGAGCGGACCTCGGGCATCACCCGCGAGACCTCGCCGGACGGCCCGGCGGAGCTCGTGCTTTCCGAGGTCACGTTGCAGCTGGACGGGAGAGGCGCCCCTTTCGCGCCGCTTTCGCTCGCGATCCAGCCAGGGGCGGCGGCGGCGATCTACGGACGAAACGGTAGCGGCAAGAGCGCGCTGGCAGACCTTCTTCACGGGGTACACCTGCCGAGCGCCGGCCGCGTAGTGGTGGACGGGCTCGACACGCACACGCTCTCGCTCCGCACGCTGCGACGCGAGGTGGCCGTGGTGCGCGACCCCACGCTCTTCGACGGCACCATCCTCGACAACGTCGTGCTCGGGAGGCCGGAGGTGACAACCGAGCGTGCCCTTTCGGCGCTGGAGCGCGTGGGGCTGCTGGACGAGGTGGCGGCATGGCCACTCGGTCTCGAAACCAGGGTCGGTGGCGCACGCCAGCCGCTCACCACGTCGCAGACCGCGCTCCTGGCGCTGGCTCGGGCGCTGGCCGGAGATCCGCGGCTCCTCGTGGTGGACGAGGTGATGGACGCGCTCGACGGCCCCACCGTGGAGCGTCTTCTGTTGAGCCTGAAGGGTCCGCAGACGCTGCTCGTGCTCACCGCGCACGAACGGGTGGCCGACTGCTTCGCCCAGCGGGTGGTGCTCGAAGGCGTCGCCCCGGCTCGGCACGGCGTGCTCTCCGCAGCCGAGGTGGCGTCGTGACGGCGGCGGGGATGGAGCTCGCGCGCGAGACCATGGAGCTGGTGCGCCCCTCCAAAGCGAGCCGCGTGCTCTCGCGGATGGTGTTCGCGTTCATGCTGACCGTGGCGCTCTTGCTCGCCATCACGCCGTGGCAACAGAGCGCCGACGGCATGGGCCGGGTGGTGGCCTACGCGCCGGACGAGCGCAAGCAGAACCTGGAGGCA
>Ga0075163_10013456_pt1 | contig 10595 bp, 9 predicted proteins | sample JI1023141ADNA_FD_71478 | JGI IMG/M metagenome (GOLD analysis project Ga0075163, IMG submission 71478) | Wastewater effluent complex algal communities from Wisconsin, to seasonally profile nutrient transformation and Carbon sequestration -... | ecosystem: Engineered > WWTP > Effluent > Algae... | reverse complement strand
GGTCACGCGGATCGGCGCCAACTGGCCGGTCGGCGAGGTCTCGACCGCCGACGACGGCTCGGCCGAGATCCTCATCGACTGCGAGGGCTTCGAGTGGGTGACCGGCTGGGTCCTGGGCCTCGGGCGCCACGCCTGGATCGTCGGTCCCGACGAGGCGCGGCTGGCGATGCGCGACCGGATCGCCCGGGTCCAGGCCGCGCTGGTGTGAGCCGCCGCGCGGCGTGGAATATCCGCCGGGGCGCCACCGTATAGATAGGTATGGCGTCCGCCCGGGGTCCCACATGCGCTTGCTCGTACTCCTCGCCGTCCTGGCGGCGCCGGCGGCCGCTCACGCCGCCGAGCCGGTCCGGCTCTACCTGCACCCGAGCGGCCTGCACCTGACCGGCGGCTGGGATGACCCAGCCCAGAACCGCTCGCTGATCGTCGCCGGCGCCGGCGGCGAGGTCGACGTCCCGGCGTTCACCGGCGGCGATCGCGCGTGGCGCGCGGTGGTGGCCTGCGTGCGGCAGCAGTTCGCGCCCTACGCGATCGAGATCGTCGATCGCCGCCCGGCCAGCGGCCCGTACTCGATGATCGTGGTCGGCGGCCGGCCCGAGCTCCTCGGCTTGGGCCGCGGGGTGTCGGGCATCGCGCCGTCCGACGGCAAGGTGCTGCGGCGCGCGATCGGCTTCGCGTTCTCCGAGGCGCTCGACGACGATCCGGCGGCGACCTGCCAGACCATCGCCCACGAGGCCGGCCACACGCTGGGCCTCGATCATGCCCGCGGCTGCGACGACGTGATGAGCTACGCGTGGTGCGGCGAGAAGCGGTTCGTCGATCGCGCGATGGCGTGTGGCGAGTACGAAGACCGGACCTGCGATGGCAGCGGCGGCGACACCCAGAACTCCCACGCGCACCTCCTGGCCGCGCTCGGGCCGCGGCGCGCGCCCGTGGATGGCGCGCCGGCGGTGGTCGAGCCCGAGGACGACGCGCGCGAGGACGGTGACGACGTCGCGGCTGAAGCCGGCGAGGACGCCGAGGCGGAGGACGCCGAGGACGCCGAGGACGCCGAGGACGCCGAGGACGCCGAGGACACCGAGGCCGCCGACCCGACCCGCCCAGACGACGCGCTGCCGGTCGAGGCCGCGCCGCCCATCGAGTCCGGCTACGACGGCTGCCCGGCCGGCGCCCATCGCGATCCGCCCGCCGCCGATCTGCCCGCCGCCGATCCGCCCGCCGCCGATCCGCCCGCCGCGTCGATCGCCCTCGACACCGGGGGCCCCACGGTCGCCGGCGATCGCTGGATCGCGATCACCGTCACCGCCACCGCGCCGACCGGGATCGCCGACGTCGCCCTGGCCTGGGCCTCGGCCGACGGCCAGCACCAGTGGTCGTGCGCGACCCCGCCGACCGACGCGCCGGTCCTGTGCTTCCGCGCCGGCGACACCTTCCAGTTCTTCCTCCACGTCGGCACTGGTCGCCGCGCGCTGGCCGCGATCGCCACCGACGGCGCCGGACGGCAGACCGCCAGCGAGGTCGCCGAGCTGACCTTGACCACCGGGCCGCGGCGTCGGCGCTGACCGCGTCTCAGGCCGAGAATTCGCGCACGTAGTCGACCAGCGCCTCGACGCCGGCCGGCTCCATCGCGTTGTACAGGCTGGCGCGCATGCCGCCGACCGAGCGATGGCCGGCCAGGCCGACCAGGCCGCGCGCGGTGGCGCCCGCGAGGAACGCCGCCTCGAGGGCCGGACTGTCGGCGCGGAACACGACGTTCATGTCGGAGCGCGCGTCGGGCCGCACCACCGGGTGGAACCGCGGCGAGCGCTCGAGCGCGTCGTACAAGCGCGCGGCCTTGGCGCGGTTGCGCGCCGCCATCGCCGCCAGCCCACCGCGCTCGGCGATCCACGCCAGCACCTCGGCCAGCACGTAGATCGCGAAGGTCGGCGGCGTGTTGTACATGCTGCCGTGCTCGAGGTGGGTCCGGTAGCTCAGCATCGTCGGCAGGTCGCGCGCCCCACGCACCAGGAAGTCCTTGCGCGCGATCACCAGCGTGACCCCGGCCGGGCCGAGGTTCTTCTGCGCGCCGGCGTAGATCAGCGCGTAGCGGCGGACGTCGATCGGTCGGCTGAACAGATCGCTCGAGGCGTCACACACCAGCGGCACCCCGGCTGGCACCTCGGGCTCGCGGGTCTCCCCGGCCGGGCCGCGCCACTGCGTGCCGTAGATCGTGTTGTTGCTGGTGAAGTGGACGTAGGCCGGCGCGCTCGACCAGCGCGTGGCCTCGGGCCCCGGGATGTACGTGTGGTCGGCGTCGGCGCTCGAGCAGGCGACGTGCACCGAACCGAAGCGCCGGGCCTCGGCGATCGCCTTGTCGGCCCACACGCCGGTCGCGCAGTAGTCGACCGTGGCGCCGCCGGCGAAGTTCATCGGCACCATGAAGAACTGGCTCGACGCGCCGCCGGTCAGGAACAAGACGGCGTAGTCGTCGGGCACGTCGGCCAGGGCGCGCACCGACGCCTCGGCGCGTGCCAGCACGGCCATGAACTCGCGCCCGCGGTGGCTGTGCTCGAGCAGGCCGATGCCGCTGCCGTCGAGGTCAACGACGGCGGCCTGGGTCCGCGCCACCACCTCCGCCGGCAAGGCCGCGGGGCCCGCCGAGAAGTTCCAGACTCGCGCGGTCATCGCGCGGCCCGGTTACTTCCGGGTGTCGTCGAAGTAGAACAGCGTGATCGCGAGGCAGTGGAAGGCCTCGTCGGACGACTGCGTCACGACGAACTCCACCGGCTTGCAGGTCGGGTGCTCGGCCATCCACTTGGTGACCTTCTCGCCGAGCTGCTCCCGGTCGGCGACCATCGTCGCCGAGAAGATCTTCAGCCCGTTGAACTTCACGTCCTTGCGGACGGTCAAGATGCCAGTCGAATTCGCAGCCATGTTCGTGAGCCACCTTAACAGTGCGCGGGCCAGTCGGCCAGGCCTCGGCAAAAGATTCGCGGATCTGCACCGTGACTTGGTCGGGCCAGTTCCCCGGGCCCTCGGGGCCCCTCAGGGGCGGTGTTCTTTGATGATCTGATGGATCTCGTCGTCGGTCAGGACGCGATTCCCCCGCTTCGCCGCCGAAAAAACTGCCGCGACCAGCCCCGGCGTCGGGTCGAACCCACGCTTGCGCAGCCAGTAGATCACGTTCGACTCGCCCGAGTAGTGGCCGACCTCGATCTCCTGCTCGCGGCCGAAGCGGCCGGCCGGGACGCCGGAGTAGATGCGATCGGCCAGCCAGGCGTGCCCCTTCTTCTCGGCCTTGATGATCGCGGCGGCGTGGACCCCGGTCGCGGTCCGGAACGCGTCGGACCCGGCCAGCGGGTACTGGACGTGGATCGGCACGTGGGTGGCCTTGCTCGCGGTCCGGCACCACAAGAGCAGCTTCGACAGATCCTGGGTCGGCAGCTCGCCGAGGAGCGCCAGGTTGAGCAGGATCTGATCGAGGGCGGCGTTGCCGACCCGCTCGCCGATCCCGAGCGCGGTGCCGTGGATGCGATCGGCGCCGTACTCGATCGCGAAGATCGAGTTGACCACGCCCAGGCCGCGATCGTTGTGGCCGTGCCAGTCGATGCCGACGTCGGGGCGGCCCATCCCGTCGAGGAGGTTGCGGGTGAAGCGGAGCAGGTGCTTGATGCCGTCGGGGGTAGCGTGGCCGACGGTGTCGCACACGATCAGGCGGTGGGCGCCGTGCTCGACCGCGTTGGTGAACAGCTTCGACAGCACCTCGGGGCGCGACCGGGTGGTGTCCTCGGTGACGTAGGCCACCGGCAGGTCGTAGCGCCGGCCGAGATCGATCGCGTCGGCCGACAGCTTGAGCATCCGCGCCAGGTCCCAGTCCTCGGCGTACTGCCGGATCGGCGAGCTGCCGATGAAGGTCAGGACCTCGATCGGCACGCCGACCTGCTGCGAGATGTCGACCACCGCCTGGACGTCGTTCAGGTGGGTCCGGGCCGCGCACGCCAGCTTGATCGGCAGGCGGGCGTCGCGGGCGTGGGTGGCGATCGTCGTGCAGTCCTCGACGGCGCGCCGCCCGGCCCCGGGCAGGCCGATGTCGATGTAGTGGATGCCCAGGTCCGAGGCCAGCTCGATCAGGCGCAGCTTGTCGTCGATCGTCGGGTCGACCACCGACGGCGACTGGATGCCGTCGCGCAGGGTCTCGTCGAGGAAGGTCACCGCGCGCTTGGGCGACAGTGAGCCGACCTTGTCGAGGGCGTTCCAGTCGTAGATCAGGTCTTGCTCGGTCGGTTCGGTCGAGGTGGACATCACATCACCAACGAGATGATCAGGATGACGATGGCGGTGATGCCGACGATCGTCGCCATCACCAGGAACCAGCCGAGCACCAACGCGCACGCCGCCAACGCCAGCCCGGCCACCGGCAAGATCTTCGAGCCCTCGCGCCGCGCCAGGGACAGCACCGCGAAGACCAGGGTCACGACCAGGACCGGCACGGTCAGGCGGCGATCCGGCGTCGACCACAGCGGGTCCTGGATCATGAACGCGACCATGAACCCGATCGCGCCGATCACCAGGGCGGACAGGCCCGCCCAGTTCTTGCCGAGCCAGACCGCCGGCGGGTCTTCGTAGGTCGGCGTGGACGCCGGCCGGAGCGGCAGGTCGGGTTCGGCCATGGCGGCAGCGTACAGTGGATCGACGGGCCCGGCCACGACCGGCCGGGTCAGCGCGCCCCGTCGATCGTCAGGCCGAGCTCGGCGCGCAGGGTAGCGAACGCCGACGATCGCGCGAACTCGACCAGCGATCCGTCGGCGTTGCCGGCCAGCGACAGCGCCACCGGGAGATCGCCGCACACCAGGAGCCCGAACCGATCCGCGGTCCGGCCCAGGGCCTGGGCCCAGCGCGACACGTTGTGCTCGGGCGAGCGCGCCAACATCCGGCCGACCAGGCCGGCGGCCTGGCGCCGGACCTCCTCGGGCAACACCGCCAGCGCCTCGCGAGCGTCGTCGCGCACGACCTCGGAGGTGGCCTCGCGGTGCAGGGCCATCAAGAGCGCGCGCAGGGCTCGGGCCGGCCGCGACGCCCCGGCGGCGCGCCCCGGCCACAGGTAGGTCGTGGCCCGGGCCAGCCGGAACCCGAGGGCGGCCCGGTCGGGGGCGGTCAGGGCGTCGTCGCCGGCCAGGAGCACCGGCGGCGCCAGCGCGCCGACGTGGACGTCGGCCCCGAAGTCGGGGTGGGCGTACACCGGGGCCCGCGGCAGGTCGAGCAGGTCGGCCAGGTAGCCGCGCAGCCCGGCGAAAGCCGGCGGCAGCTCGTCGTCGGGGCAGCGGGCCGCGGGATCGACCGCGAGATCGGCCAGCGTGATCGGGTGGAGGGCGTCGAGGGCCGGGGCCAGGAGCTCGGCCAGCGCGCCCAGATCGGATTCGTCGTCGGGGTGGCGCAGGAGCGCCCACAGCTCGCGCGACATCGTCGTGCGGGCCCGCGGCACGGTGCGCGGCCGCAGCTCCTCGTAGGTCCGGGTCTCGAGCTCGGTGGCGGTGCCGGCCGCCACCGCGAGCGACGCGGCGATGAAGTCGGCGTCGCTGGTCGCCGCCGGCAGCGGGGTCGGGATGCGCTTGACCGGGCGCGACGCCCCGCCCAGCCGCGCGGCCTGGGCGAACGCGGTCCGCGCCGCGGCGGCGTCGTCGAGGTGATCGCTGTACAGGGTGCCGAGGCGCTGCCACAGGACCGCCTGATCGTGGGGCGTGCCGGCGCCCGCCCGCAGCAAGCGGCGCAGGCAGCGCTCGAGGGCGCGGGGGGCGTTGCGCCGCAGGTACAGCGTGGCGATCGCGTCGAGGACGACCAGGTCGCCCGGGATCGCGCGCGCCGCCCGCTCGAGGTGCTCGAGGGCGGCCTGATCGTCGACGCCCATGGCCAGCTCGATCAGGCCGAGGTGCTGGTGGGCGTGGCCGAGCTGGGGCGCCAGGCGCAGCGCTCGCGTCAGGTAGGCGCGGGCGGCGTCGGCCGCCTCGGGGGTGCGCTCCTCGCGGTGCCACAGCGCCCAGCCCAGGCCCGCCAGGGCCTCGGGATCGTCGGGGCGCAGCGCCAGCACCGCCTCGAACTTGCTGGCGGCACCGGCGGCGTCGCCGCGGCGCAGGAGCTCGAAGCCGGCCGCGCGCTGGCGCTCGCTCTCGACGCCGCGATCGGTCAGGTCGCCGCCGGCCAGCTCGCGGTCGTAGGCGGCGCGGCGCTCGTCGGACAGGAGGGTGTCGTGGGCGTCCTGGTAGGCGGCGTGGACGTCGTCGAGGAGCGCGGCGTCGGAGCCGAGGCTGTAGCGGGCGTAGTAGTCGCGGGCGAAGCTGCTCTGGCGCTCGGCCAGGGCGGCGCTGATCTCGAGATCGGTGGCCCGCGGATCGACCAGGAGCACCGCGTAGTGGTCGAGGTCGCGGATCCGCAGCGCCTCCGAGGTCAGCGCGGTGCGGGCGGCGCGGGTGGCGTCGTCGTCGAGCAGATCTTCGTCGAGGGGCGCCTCGCCCAGCTCGAGGGGATCGCCGCCGGTCGGCAGCGGCGCGACCGTCGACAGCCCGTCGAACAGCTCGGTGTAGAGCGGCGAGCGCTCGCCGGTCTCGCCGCTGCGCAGCGACAGCGCCGGGCCGACCCGGGGGATGGCCGGGACCACCGCGTCGGTCAGGAGCAGCGCGTCGACCACCGCCGCCGGCACGCCTTGCTCGATCATGCCCTTGGCGGTCACGCCCTCGGGCAGGCGATCGGGCAGGCGAGCGCCGTAGATCGCGCGGAACTTCGGCACCAGGCGCTGACCGCGGGCGGTCAGCTCGAGGAAGAGATCGGCCAGGAGCTGGCTCGGCGGCGAGCCCTCGGCGGCGGTGTCGCGCAGCCCGGTCAGGACGGTCTCCGGGATCGGCAGGGTGTCGCCGTCGACGGTCAGCGGCCGAGCCTCGAACCGCCAGGCCCCGACCGACCAGCGCAGCGGCGACAGCAGCCGGTAGCGGGTCTGGGCCGCGAGCTGCTCGCGCAGGCCGTCGGGGGTCAGGAGGCCAGCGGCGATCAGCGCCTCGCCGATCGTGCCGGCGCCGACCGCGGCCAGCGCCTCCTGGTGCTGCTCGTGGGTGATCACCCCGCTGGCGACCAGGAAGTGGCCGATCGCCGGATCGCGGACCGAGCCGACGACGATCGCGCCGTCGAGGAGATCGACGTTCTTCACCACCCGATCGCGCCGGACCAGGAACCGGCCGGTCGCGTGGGCCTCGTGGAGATCGAGCAGCACCGCCGGCAGCGGTCGCAGCTCGAGATCGCCGGCGTGGCGCGGCGGCGGGCGCGGACCGGGGTTGGTGCCGTCGCTCATGCCTCGGCCACGTGGCAGGCGACCCGGGCGCCGCCGAGGAGCCGGGTCGGCGGGATCACGGTGGAGCACGCCGCCGGCTTGTCGGGCACCGGGCACCGCGGGTGGAACGCGCAGCCGGGCGGCGGCGCCAGCGGGCTGGGCACGTCGCCGGTGAGGACGATGCGCTGGCGGGTCCGCGCGGCCCGCGGATCGGCGACCGGCACCGCCGACAGGAGCGCGCGGGTGTAGGGGTGGCGCGGCGACCGGTACAGCTCGTCGGCCGGCGCGTGCTCGACCACCCGGCCGAGGTACATGACCGCGACCTCGTCGCACAGGTGCTGCACGATCTTGAGGTCGTGGCTGATGAACAGGTAGGTCAGGCCGTCGGCCTCCTGCAGCTCCTCGAGGAGGTTGACGATCTGGGCCTGGATCGAGACGTCGAGGGCGCTGATCGGCTCGTCGCACACCAGGAAGCTCGGCCGCACCGCGAGGGCGCGGGCGATGCCGATGCGCTGACGTTGGCCGCCGGAGAACTCGTGGGGGTAGCGCGCCGCGGCGTCGGCCGGCAGGCCGACCCGGTGGAGGAGGGCGGCGACGCGCTCGCGGCGCTCGCTGCGCGCCAGGCCAGGCTCGTGGATCGCCAGCGGCTCGCCGACCGCGGTGCCGACGCTCATCCGCGGGTTGAGCGAGGCGTAGGGGTCCTGGAAGATCATCTGCATGCGGCGGCGCAGCGGCCGCATCGCCCGCTCCGACAACCCGGTCAGGTCCTGGCCGTCGAAGCGAATCGTGCCGCCGGTCGGCGCCAGGAGCTTGAGCACGACCCGGCCCAGGGTCGACTTGCCGCAGCCCGACTCGCCGACCAGGCCGAGCGTGGTGCCGCGGGCGATCGTGAACGACACGCCGTCGACGGCGCGGACCAGGGCCGGCTTGCGGGTGAAGGTCCGCCAGGCCCGGGTCAGCGGCGGCACCGGCTCGCGCGGCCACGCGATCTTGGTCGCGAAGTGCTTGCGCAGGTCGGTCAGCTCGACGAGCGGCGCGGTCACGCGGCCTCCCGCGGCAGATGGCAGCGGACGCGATGGCGCGGCGCCAGCTCGACCAGGGCCGGCGCCTCGGTGCGGCAGCGATCGATCGCGGCCGGGCAGCGGTCGGCGAAGGTGCAGCCCGGCGGCAAGGCGTGGAGCGGCGGCACCATGCCCGGGATCTCGGCCAGGCGGGTGCGCGGCGCGTCGGCGCGGTCGAGGCCAACCGCGGTGTAGCTCGGGATCGAGCGCAGGAGCCCGGCGGTGTAGTGATGGCGCGGCGCCGCGAACAGCGCCTCGGTGGTGGCCTGCTCGACCACGCGCCCGGCGTACATCACGACCACCTCGTCGCAGACCTCGGCCACCACGCCCAGGTCGTGGGTGATGAGCAAGATGCTCATGCCCGACGCCGCCTGGAGCGCGCGCAGGAGCTCGAGGATCTGGGCCTGGATCGTGACGTCGAGGGCGGTGGTCGGCTCGTCGGCGATCAAGAGGCCGGGGTTGCACGACAGCGCGATCGCGATCATCACCCGCTGGCGCATGCCGCCCGAGAGCTGGTGCGGGTAGTCGTCGACCCGCTCGGACGGCGCCGGGATGCCGACCTTGGTCAACATCTCGATGGCCTTGGCCCGCGCTTGGGCCCGCGACGCGCCCTGGTGCAGCCGGATCGCCTCGGCGATCTGATCGCCGACGGTGAACACCGGGTTGAGCGAGGTCATCGGCTCCTGGAAGATCATGCCGATGCGGTTGCCGCGCAGGGCCCGCATCGCCGGCTCCGACAGCCCCAGGAGCTCGGTGCCGTCGTAGCGGATCGAGCCCCCGGCGATCCGGCCGGGCGGGTCGGCGACCAGCCGCATCACCGACAGCGCGGTCACCGACTTGCCACACCCCGACTCGCCCACCACGCCCACCGTCTGCCCGCGCCCGATCGCGAACGATACGCCGTCCACCGCGCGCACCGTGCCCCGGTCGGTGCGGAACTCCGTGACCAGGTCACGGATCTCCAGCAGGGGCTCCGCCATCCCTCCGACGATAACGCACCCCCCGCCCCTCACCGCCTCCCCACGCAGCCAAAAAGCCGCCCACACCCCGCCACCGCCACCGCCCGCCTCGGCCTCCGCCTCGCTCTCGGCCTCGCTCTCGGCCTCGGACTCGGCCTCCGCCTCGGTCTCGGCCTCCGCCTCGGTCTCGGCCTCGCTCTCCGCCTCGGTCTCGGCCTCGGCCTCGGTCTCGGACTCGGCTTCGGTCTCGGCCTCCGCCTCGGTCTCGGTCTCGGTCTCGGCCTCGGCCTCGGACTCGGGTTCGGGTTCGGGTTCGGGTTCGGTCTCGGCCTCCGCCTCCGGCCACGCGGCCCGAAAACGAAACCGGCGGCCCTTCGGCCGCCGCTTCGTGTCCACCTTCAGAATTCGTAACGCACGGGGTTCCGGACACCCGTCCGGTAGGAACCACTATCCCCGCGCACTACGCACCGGGTTCAGGGATCAACCGCGGTAGCCGCCGCCACCACCGCCGCGACCACCGCGACCGCCGCGGCCACCGCCGCGATCGCCGTAGTCACCACCGCCACCACCACCACCGCCGAAGTCACCACCGCCGCCGCCGCCGTAGCCGCCGCGGCCGCCACCACCACCGCCGTAGCCACCGCCGCCACCACCGCCGCCGTAGCCACCGCCGCCACCGCCGCGGAAGCCACCGCCGCCACCGCCGCGGAAGCCACCGCCACCGCCGCCACCACCGCGAGCCGGCCGCTCCTCGGCCTGGTTCACGCGCAGCGGGCGGCCGTCGAGCATCTGCCCGTCCATGCCCTCGATGGCCTTCTGGGCCTCCTCGGGGGTGCCCATGGTGACGAAGCCGAAGCCGCGCGGCCGGCCGGTCTCACGGTCGCTCACCAGGTGAACGTCCGACACCGAGCCGAAGTCCTCGAACGCAGCGCGCACGCTCTCGGTCGACGTGTTGAAGGAAAGGTTGCCAACGTACAGACGGGTGCTCATCTCGATCTCGCTATCTTGGCCTGGTCGTCTCAAGACACCGCGCTGGAGGGGCCCACTCGCTGGCGGTCCGCGGTCAGAGCCGCTTCCACTAGCTTGCCGAACCGTCGCTCGCGTGTCCGTTAGGCACAAAGACCCGTGACCCGAGAAGAATCGACCGGAAAAACCGTGGCGAAGAGCTTTTAACCCGGCTCGGCGGGCCCCGCAAGTGGGATCGTGAGGGGGGTGGCGTTATTGGCAAACCGGCAGGTTGGCCGGCACCTCGCGCTGGAACTTGTCGTCCTCCAGGGCCAGGCC
>Ga0075163_10013455_pt1 | contig 10596 bp, 4 predicted proteins | sample JI1023141ADNA_FD_71478 | JGI IMG/M metagenome (GOLD analysis project Ga0075163, IMG submission 71478) | Wastewater effluent complex algal communities from Wisconsin, to seasonally profile nutrient transformation and Carbon sequestration -... | ecosystem: Engineered > WWTP > Effluent > Algae... | reverse complement strand
TTATTTATGGTATTAGCTATTTAGCTCGAAAACAAAAAATTGATCGTATTGTTGCTTTAGATGATTTTGATGTAGAAACTGCCGCAGCACTACGCGAACACTTACGAGTACCAGGAATGGGTGATACTACTGCTCGTTATTTTAGAGATAAGCTAGCTATGCGTGTTCAAGCAAAAGATGCTGGAATTTCTGTCCCTGAATTTGCTCATGTACTTAATTATGATAGCTTACGGGAATTTATGGCGCGTGTTCCTCCTCCTTGGCTAATTAAACCTCGTTTTGAAGCTTCTGCTACAGGTATAAAGAAAATAAATAAAGAATCAGAACTTTGGCCTGTAATAGATAAATTAGGGGATCAACAATCTTTTTATGTGCTAGAAAAATATGTTCCTGGAGATATATATCACGTAGATTCAATAGTTTCAGAACGTAAAATTGTTTTTGCCTTAGCTAATCAATATGGTTATCCTCCAATGGATGTAGCACACCTAGGCGGTATATTTACCACACGTACAATGATTAGAGGTTCTGAAGATGAGAAAGCCTTACAAGCTATGAATGAACAAGTACTAAAAGCAATGGGACTAGTAAGAGGTGTATCACACACTGAATTTATTAAAGGGAAAGAAGATGGGAAATTTTATTTTCTAGAAACTTCTGCTCGTGTTGGTGGGGCTAATATTGTTGAGTTAAATGAGGCTGCTAGTGGGCTAAATCTTTGGGCTGAATGGGCTAAAATCGAGATTTTACGTGGTGAAAAACCTTATGAACTGCCTAAAATTAATGATGATTATGCAGGATTAATTGTTTCTCTTGCACGACAAGAATACCCTGATACATCTGCTTACCAAGAGCCAGAAATATTTTGGAGAATGAAAAAACGCCATCATGTAGGCTTAGTAGTAAGGTCTTCTAACTCAGATCGAATCAAAGAACTACTAGATAGTTATACTCAGCGTTTCTATAAAGATTTCTTTGCTACTCAACCACTACCTGATAAACCTAATGCATAAGTTATTTAGCTGAGGATATAATTATTTTCTCTATATCCTCAGCTAAATAAATAGCTTAAATAGTTATGCTTAAAGCCGATGAGATAATAAAGTTGTTAGAGCTTGAGCCTTTAGTTCCTGAAGGAGGGTTTTTTCGTAGGACTTATTGCTCAAAATTAACAATTACCCCTGAGTTTCTACCTAGCCTATATCAAGGTAATAGACCTTTAACTACTGCAATATATTATTTTCTTACTCCAGATACTTTTTCTGCTATGCATATGCTTCCTAGTGATGAAATTTTTCATTTTTACCTAGGTGATAAAGTAGAAATGCTACATTTATACTCTGATGGTTCAGGACAAGTTATTAAAATAGGGAATGATCTAGCCTCAGGGTTTTACCCTCAAATCCTTTCTCCAGCAGGTTGTTGGCAAGGTTTAAGACTTGTTGATGGTGGTAGTTATGCGCTACTTGGAACAACTATGTCTCCTGGCTTTGATTATAGCGATTATGTTGGAGGTAAAAGAGATTATCTAAGTCTAAAGTATCCTGAATTTAAGGAATTAATTAACCAACTTACTAGAGATTAAGTTATTATTTTTAGCTAACCTCTTAATTTAGATAAAGAATAGATAAGGAATAGATATGGAAGTAGAACAAGAAGCCTTAGGAAAAAGTTTTAGCTATTTAGCTACAACACTTAACTTAAAAGATCCAACCTTAGAATTTAAATTAGTTCATTCTATAAAAGATGATTTAGGGATGCATCATTTTCGTTTACAACAGATTCACCAGGGTTTACCTGTTTTTGGACAACAAATAATTGTTCATTTAACTAAAGATATGCAGGTAAGAGACTTTACTGGAGAATATCGCAAAGATGTTAGTTCTATTAACACAGACTTTAAAATTAGCCCTTCAGAAGCAATTAAAATCGCTGATAAACATTCTGGTAATCTTAGCCCAAATGGTAAGGTTGAAGTAGAATTAGTTATTTATCCCAATCCAAAAACTGATAAAAGTGTTTTAGTCCAACTAGTAACCTTACCTGTTTGGCAAGAAGATATTCCTAAACGGCTATGCTATTTTATTGATGCTAATAGTGGGGAAATCTTACATAGCTATAATGCTCAACCAATTACAAGAAAATAAGTAGAAGTAAACATAGAGTTGCCCTACAACAAAACATCATAGTTATTCTTGATTTTCTATATTTTTAATCACAAAGAATTAATTTTTAGGAGGTTTTATGAAATTAGTATTTTTATTTTTAATGCTTACTTTACCCTCTTTATTAATGGCACAAACTAAACAACCAGCACAAATAAAACCTCCTAAAGGAATATTATTAGAAGATTTAACTTGGCTTGAAGCTGAGAAGCTACTTAATGATAAAACAGTAATAGTCATTCCAGTAGGTGCAGCCGCAAAAGAACATGGTCCACATCTAAAATTAAAAAATGATTTTCTAATTGCAGAATACCTAAAAAATCGAGTGCTAATTGATTCAAATGTAGTGATTACACCTACAGTAAACTATAGCTTTTATCCTGCTTTTTTAGAGTATCCTGGCTCAACTTCTCTTAGATTAGAAACAGCAAGGGATTTAATTATTGATATTTGTCATAACTTTTCTAGTCATGGAGTACGACGCTTTTATGTGATAAACACAGGGGTTTCTACTCGTAGGCCATTAAAGGCCGCAGCCGAACAGTTAATTGCTGAAGGAATTTTGCTTGAATATACTGACATTATTAAAATTGCTGAGCCTGTTGAAAAAGAAGTAAAAAAACAAGAAGGTGGAACACATGCCGATGAAATAGAGACTTCAGTAATGCTCTATATTGCTCCTCAGTCTGTAGATATGTCTAAAGCAGTAAAAGATTACACTCCTGATAAAGGTCCTTTAACACGTAATCCAAATAATCCTCAGGGTACTTATTCAGCCACAGGTATTTGGGGTGATCCTACATTGGCTACTAAGGAAAAAGGGAAAAAAATTGTTGAGGCAATTGTTAGTGGTATTTTAAGAGATATAGAGATTTTACGTAGTAAGGACTTACCAAAAGGTCATTCTATTAAGGAAAAACCCTAAATAGACTTTTAGAAAAAGCCATAACCTTAAACTATAGAATACATAGCATTTATGTCTTATGCTATAGATATTAGATCGCTATGCGACTTTTAGAAAAAATATTTTACAAGAAGTCTAGTTATAGCTTTAAGAATAAATTATTAGTGAAAAAAATATATAACAACAAAAATAAGTCATCAAGCTACCTGCAACACTATGATAGAATTTGTTCGGCTATTCAGTAACAACCCAAGATAAAATTCCCTAAATATTAAATTCAATAAAAAGCGGGAGAGGAATACTATGTACTCTACAAAAACAAGGCAGTTTCTTGCCAAAGCGCTAATGCTAGGCTTAATTTACCTAAGCACTATAAATGGTGCTATCGCTCAAGAAAGCTCCACTACTGCCACTATAAATGGAGTAGTAACTGATGAACAGGGTGCCACTATTAGTGGTGCAAAAGTTACAATAATAAATCTAAATAGCAATATTACTAGAGAAATCTCTAGCCAAGAGGATGGCACTTACTCAGTTAGTCAGTTACCACCAGGAAACTACAAAATAACAATACAATCAGAAGGTTTTAAAACAGTAAGTGCTAATCTTGAGTTAGAGCTTGGAATAAAGGCAAAAATCGACACATCTTTAACTTTGGGTCAAGTCAATGATGTTGTACTAGTAGAAAGTAGTAGTGCGCTGCAAGATGGAAAAACAGAAAACAGTACAAATGTAGGAATAAGAAACATAGATGGATTACCTATTAACCGTCGTAATTTTTTAGATTTTTCCCTAACAACTCCTAGAGTAGTGGCCGATAGCTTGCCCCAACAAGGTATTATACCCACCTCAGGACTTTCATTTAATGGACAGTCAGCTAGATTAAATAATTTTACTGTTGATGGGGTAGATAATAATGATAGTGGATCTGGGGCAGTTCGTACCACATTTAGCCAAGATGCAGTACAGGAATTTCAAGTAGTAAGTGATAGTTACTCTGCTGAGTTTGGCCGCGCCGTTGGAGGTATTGTTAATATTGTTACTAAAGGTGGTACTAATGACTTTCATGGCAAACTTTTCTTTCTAAACCGCAATGACTCTATTAGTGCACGTAATGCCTTTGCACGTATTAATCCAGAGTTTAAACAGTATCAGTTTGGTGCTATAACTAGTGGCCCAATCAAAAAAGACAAAATTTTCTATTTTACTTCCTTTGAACGCCTTTCAATAAAGCAAAATAACATTGTTACAATTAGTGATCAGACTGTTGCTTCTGCTCAAAGACTAGGCTTTAATATTAGTAATGGCCCACTTCCTTTTTCTGTAGCAACAACTTCTTTTCTTAGTCGTGCTGATATAGAAATCACCCCATCAAATAAACTAAGTGTACGTTATAGCTTTGGTGGAAACTATAATGGTGCAATAGAAACTTTTGGCGGTTTAACTTCTGATACTAGTAGCGGGGTTGAACGGGTTAAAGATAATACTATTGCCATTAATAATACTTACATAAGTAATGCTCTTGGTTTAGTTAATGAAACACGTGTTATTTACTATCACCGAAGAAGATCTTTAACTGAATCTAGTAATCTAACACAAGTAAATTTAATTGCTCCTGAAGGAAATGTTATATATGGCCGAAATTTCTTTGTGCCACAACCAGACAGATTACAAACAGCAACACAGATTATAAATAATGTTTCATTGACTCGTGGGCGCAATTTCATCAAATTTGGTATAGATGCACTACTTTCCGACGGCTCAGCTTCATTACCTTTTGCTGGTGCAGGTCAAGGAATTTTCCGCCCAATTAACTTTGCTACTCTAGCAGGTTTCCCTACATTCCCAACAATTAGTGGCCCTGCTTTATTTGATCCAAGCCTACGTACACCAGCAGAAAAAGCTTTTCTTACCTTCTTTGCAAGTGTTCTACCTAATGCAGTTCCAGGCTTTCCTCAAGGAGTCCCTTTAGCAAATCTTTCTATTCCTTTAGCATATGTTCAAGGTTTTGGATTTGGCAAAATCGGTTTATCAACTAATCTATTCTCAGCCTTTGTACAAAATGAAATCCGTCTAAAGCCAAGCTTATTAGTAAAAGCAGGTGTGCGTTATGATATAAATCGACAAGATTTTACACCTGATAACAGTGGTAATTTTAGCCCTCGGTTAGCTATTTCCTATAAAGCAAGAAAAGATTTAGTAATACGTGCTGGATATGGTATTTTCTTTGGAACCTTAGGGCCTGCTTTTGCCTTTCCAACCAGATTACTTACATCTAAAACTGTACAATTGTTAGTAGTACCTTTTCCATTTTCAGTTTTCCCCTTTGCTCTACCAGACCATAGATTACCTATAAGTTCCTCTAGCAATTTTCCAGCAGGTGTACCTGCTATTAAACAGCTTTCTACAGAGTTACAAATTCAACCTGACTTACGTAACAACTACTCACAGCAAGCTACCTTTGGTATTGATTACTATGTAACTAAAGATACTTTATTATCAGTAAACTATAATTACACTCGTGGTAATAAAGTTATTGCTTACCGCAATATCAATCCTATAGTTCGGCCAGTTTCTGATCCTGTTACTAACGCCATTGTAGGACGTGTTGACACTTCCCGTGGTGATGTTTTTGAGTTTGAATCAGCTTTTGATAGTTATTTTCATGGTGTAACTATTTCGCTTAACCGCCGTGTTGTCAATAGATTGAGCCTTTTAGCCCACTATACCTTATCAAAAGCTATAGATAATTCTGTAGATATCAATTTTGCAATCACTGCAAGCGAAAATCCTCTTAGACCTGATCTAGAACGTTCATTATCACTTCAAGATGTACGCAGTCGTTTTGTCACCTCTGCGGTTGTTGATTTAGATTATAAAAACAACCCTTTCTCAAAAGGGTTACAATTCTCAACTATTGTTACTCTAAACTCTGGCAAGCCATATAACCTATTAGCAGGTGTTGACCTAAATAGTAGCGGAGATCTTCCTCCCTTTGATAGACCTGCACATTTAGGCCGTAATGCAGGCATCAAACCAGGGTTTGCTAACATTGATTTGCGTTTACAAAAAGGTATTAATCTTAGAGAAAATATTCGCCTAGAAGGATTTCTTGAAATTTTTAATGCCTTTAACCGAACCAATATTAGCGAGGTAGATGGAACATACCCACCTGATGCACAAGGAAACTTCCAATTGCCAAGTAAAGATGGGAGTCGCTTTATTGCTCCAACAGATCGTTTTCGTAGTTCATTTGCACCTAGACAATTACAATTTGGGTTTAAGATAAGCTTCTAAACTCTAAAACTCTAAATAACCCTCTGATAACCAAAAATACAGCTTGCTACTATGTTAGAACATAAAGGCAAGCTGTATTAAATTCATATTTCTAGCTACCAATACAAAAACAACTTATAAAGAAAACTATAAAAACTATTATTTTGGAATAGTCATAGCCAAGCGAACCCCCATACTACTATAGCGAGTAGTGGGTAAATCACTATTTCGAGCGGCTGACCTACAATGGCTAGCTATACCATCCCATCTACCTCCGCGCATAACACGGTATACACCTGATGAAGGCCCTTTAGGATCAGTTACAGCTTCTGTTGGGTAATCTCCATAAAAATCTGAACAAAACTCCCATAAGTTTCCATAGATATCATATAAACCCCAAGCATTAGGCTTTTTCTGCCCTACAGGATGAACCTTTATGCCAGAATTTTTCTCATACCAAGCTACTTCATCTAGGTTTTCTGGGTATTCGCTTTTGCTACCTGCCCTTGCTGCATATTCCCATTCTGCTTCGGTTGGCAAACGGTATTCTTTTCCTGTTGCTTTAGATAATCTTCTGCAAAACTCTACTGCATCATCCCAATTAATTCTGTTAGCAGGTAAATTGTCTATTTTAGGTGACATTACCTCGATATCTAAATTTTTTTGTATAGATGGAAGGGCTGCAACTGCTTTCCATTGGGCTTGTGTTATTTCATATTTACCAATATAGAAACCTGATAGATTTACTGTGTGTAGTTGTTCATTATTAAGGTGGCCTTTTTCAGTGGAAGGAGATCCCATTTCAAAGCTTCCACCTTCAATTTTAACCATCTCTATTTTTATTCCATTTCCTAAATCTTCTATGTAAGTATTGCTAGTAGGTTTATTTTCATTAGGAATTTCTGTTGTTTTAGGTGCTTGCTCTGAGGTTGTTGTTTGATTTTTTGCTATTAATCTTCCTTCTTTTAAATAAAAAGGTACTTTTTCTTCTATGATTATTGCTACTTCGCTAGGTAATCTATTTTCTACTGTTAATTGCCAAAGCTTTGCGCTCTTATCTTCACTTGCTGTTAAGATTGTTGTTCCACTATGGGAAAATACAGCGTTATTTACAGCCTCTTTATGGTCTGTAAGTGCTACTAAAAACTTACCGCTAGAAAATTCCCAAATTCTTACACTTCCATCTTGGGAGCTAGTTACAATTAAACTACCATCAGGGCTAAAATCTGCATAGCTAATACTTTTTCCATGTCCGTCTAAACTAAACTTAAGCTCACCTGTTTGAGTTTCCCAAAGTTGCCCTGTTTTATCTAACCCAACTGTTAAAATTGTCTTACCATCAGGGCTAAATTTTGCTTCCTTTATTCCACCTTGGTGTTTATATAATGTATGGAGTAGTTTAGCGTCAGCAACTTGCCATAATTTTCCTGTACCATCAGCACTACTTGTTAACAATAATTTAGAATCAGGGCTAAATATAACACTTAACACACTTGCTTGATGGCTAGTTAAAGTTGTTATTAACTCCCCACTAGTACTATTCCAAATCTTAGCTGTGTTATCTACTCCAGCAGTGGCTACTAACTTACCATCAGGGCTAAAACAAGCTGAATAAATAGACCCGCGGTGGCCTACTAAAGTTGTTATTAACTCTCCACTGGTGCTATTCCAAATCTTAGCTGTACTATCATAACTTGCTGTTACTACCAATTTACCATTAGGGCTAAATATAGCTGCCTTTAATGCATCAGTATGACCTTTAAGTGTTGTTACTAGGCTACCGTCTGAAACCTGCCAAATACAAGCTGTTTTATCTAAGCTACTGCTAAGGATTTGTTTACCATCAGGGCTAAACTCTGCTGACATTACACTATCTTGATGGCCTTTTAGTATAAAAAGTTCTTTACCATCAATAGTTTGCCAAATACGGACGGTTTTATCTAAACTTGCTGTTACTGCTAATTGGTCATTTGGGCTAAATGCAGCCATTGTTACTGTGTTTGTATGATTGCCTAAATTAATAGGAGGACGGTTTTCGGTTTTAGATAGCGCTACTGAAAGCATATACCTTAAAGCTAGGCTATTAGCGCCTTTGCTATAGGCTTCGCTTAAATAAACTGCTGCGCCCTCAAGATTACCTCTAAGTATTTCCTGACGGCCTTGCTCTTCATAAAGTTCTAAGGTTTGTAAAAGTTGTTTTTGTGTTTGTTGTCTTTGATAAAATAATATAGCTGAACCTATGATTAATACTGTAATTACTGTTATTAGCAGCCCTCGTCTTATACGTTGATTGCGAGATGCTTCTGATAAACTTATTGTGGCAAACTCATTTTCTACTTGTGTTAATTTTCCTTTATAGCGTTCTTTCCAAAGTTGGTATTCTGCTAAGGCTTCATCACGCCAAAGAAGCCCTTTAGGTCGGCCTCTTTCTTGCCATTGTCTAGCAGCAGCAAGGAGTTGATCTCGAAGTCTTGCCCCTTCAGTATCTTCTTGCCGCCATTTTACAAGCCTAGGCCAAGCTGATAATAAAGCTTCATGGACTACTTCTATCCGCTCTACTCCTTTTTCTCCTTCAGTACTAACTAGTAAACGTTTAGTAATAAGTTTTTCAACCACTACTTCAGCAGATGTTGTATTACCTAAAACCTGTAGTAATTCTGGGCGAGTTAAAACAGCACGAGTGTTATCACTTGTTACTAAATGACGAAAGGCTTCTCTAACTAATGCTTGTTCAGTTTGGGGCATTTGTTGGAGCATCTCTTCAGCATGTTTAGCTAATGCTCCTGCCACTCCTCCCATTGCTTCATAGCTTTTACGCCTTAGTTGTTTAAATTCACGATCTCTATTTTCCCAAAGCTTTGCGGCAGTAAATGCTAGTAGGGGTAAAGCTCCGGTTTGTCCTGTAACTGCTTCCACTATTTCTAGTGGTAATTTTTTATCTTCAAACTCGTAACCTGCTTTTTTAGCTGGAGCAGTTAGGATTTTTAGTAGCTCTGTTGAAGTAGGGGTAGTAAGAATTTCTAGCCCTTGAGTTAATCTATCTTGTAAAGCTTTTAGTTCTTTAACACGTACAAGAAAATCATCGCGCATTGTTAGCACTACTCTAATAGGATCTTCTTCTGAGCGTGCAAGTGAGACTAAAGTTTCTAGATAAAGTGTTTGTTCTACTTTATCTAAGCAAAGAGTGATGATTTCTTCAAATTGGTCTACTACTATTAATAATATTTTTTTTTGCTCACTTGCAAATTGGCGTAAGGTTTTAGCTAGTATTTGAGGATCTTTTTCTAGAACTGTTTTTAAGTCAGGTATTTCAATCCCTATTTTATAAAGTTTAGCTGATAGAGTTGCTAGGGGTGAAATTCCAGGGCGAATTGTAATACTTTGCCAATTTTGAGGTAGACCAGCAATAACACCAGCTTGAATAAAAGAGCTTTTTCCTGCTCCAGATGGGCCAATTATTGCAAGTAAAGACTGTATTCGTAAGCGGTTAAGAAAGCTTGTAGTTTCTTTTTCTCGCCCAAAGAAGAAAGTCGAATCTGTTGGAGAAAATGTAGTTAACCCTAAATAAGGGGATTTTTCTAGAAGTTTACTGGTCTGAAATTGTTCATCATCTGTAAGAAAGTGTTCTTTTAACCATTCCCAAGGTGCTTCTTCTTCTGTTTCAAAACCATCAGGAAATGATACTAATTTAGCTTTATTACGTCCTTTGCAATCTAGTAAAAATACTTCTGAAAACACTCCTGGTGTTGGTGGAGTGATTTCTAATAGTGGCCAAAGCGATAGGACAAAATAACCATTTGTGTCTACTAAAACCGCTTTATAATTAGCTAAATTATTATTTTTTAAGGCAATAGTGCTAATAGTTTTTGCTATACCCATCCATTTTGTTGCAAATTGACCTATTGGTAAAACTAAGTAATAGTCATTTAACCATGTGGTAGCTTTTAAGAATGTTGTAAGTTTGGTTAAGAAATCTGCTAAAAGATTTATTAGTTGCTCTTCCTTTAATGAAGTAATAGAGTTTATTTTTTGTTGGAGTTCTAATAATTTAGTAAATGTTTCAGTTAAAGGACTAAGCTGTTCGCTACCTAGATCAAAAAAGAGTGTTATAAGTTCTGGAATAGGGAAGGTATCGCATTTTTTAGCAAAAGGACGGCAGAGTTCTCTAGATAGTTCTAGCCACTCAGATTCACTTAAACCAAGCTGACGTAAGTTTATAATAGCTTTAGTTACTAACTCATTATTTTGTAA
>Ga0075163_10013454_pt1 | contig 10596 bp, 11 predicted proteins | sample JI1023141ADNA_FD_71478 | JGI IMG/M metagenome (GOLD analysis project Ga0075163, IMG submission 71478) | Wastewater effluent complex algal communities from Wisconsin, to seasonally profile nutrient transformation and Carbon sequestration -... | ecosystem: Engineered > WWTP > Effluent > Algae... | reverse complement strand
CCGGCACTCCGGGGAACCGCTCGCGCACGGCCGTGAACGCCTCGGCGACACCCCCCGCGGCCACGACGTGGTTGTCCTTGACCAGAGCGGCATCCGACAGCGACATCCGGTGGTTGACCCCGCCCCCGCAGCGGACCGCGTACTTCTCGAGGCGACGCATGCCCGGCGTCGTCTTGCGCGTGTCGCGGATGGCCGCACCGGTGCCCGCCACGGCGTCGACCCACGCGCGGGTCAGCGTGGCGATGCCGCTGAGATGGCCGAGGAGGTTGAGGGCCGGGCGCTCCGCCTGGAGCAGGAGGTGGGTGGGGCCGGTCACGGAGACGAGGACATCGCCGGACTCCACGATCGCCCCGTCATCGATGACGACGCTGATGTCGGCAGACGCACCGCAGACGAAGGAGAACACGGCTGCGGCGACCGGGATGCCGGCGACCACGCCCGGGCGCCGGGCGACGAGGTCGAGGGTGGCGCGCTGGCCCACGGGGACCGTGGCGACCGTGGTCACGTCGACTCCCCCGTCGAGGTCCTCGTCGACGGCCCGGCCGATCATCGCCTCGACCGCATCGGGGTCCAGGCCGGCGGCGGCAAGCCGACCACGCAGGTCGGCCGAGATCCTCGACGCTCCACCAGCGGTCACGGCACCGTCCGTCGTCATTCCTTCGCTCCCACGACGGACTCCTCGCGGGTCACGAGACTGCCGTCGGCGCCGACTCTAGTGACGAGCCTGACCCGCCACCGCGCATCGTCGCGCTCAGGGAAGTCCTCCCGCCAGTGCGAACCGCGCGTCTCCTCGCGGATCAGCGCCTGCCTCACCAGGACCGTGGCGATCTGGTGCAGGTTCGTGGTCTCCCAGTCCTCGGTCGACGGGGCAGCGTCGGACGCCTCCCCCAGTTCGGCGAGTCGGTGGGCCGCATGCTGCAGCGAGTCGGCACTGCGCAGCACGCCCGCATCGGCGTCCATCACCTGCTGCAGGGCACGGCGCACCCCGTGCGGAAGGAGCCCCGCATCCGCCGGCAGCGGCACGGGCTCGCGGGACTGCACCTCGTCGTCCTGCACGGCCAGGATGATGCGTCGCGCGAAGACCAGCCCCTCCAGGAGCGAGTTGGACGCGAGGCGGTTGGCGCCGTGGACTCCGGTGCATGCCACCTCGCCGCAGGCGTACAGCCCCGGTATCGAGGCCCGTCCCCACAGGTCGGTGCGCACGCCCCCGGACACGTAGTGCTGCGCCGGGGCCACCGGGATCAGGTCGGTCACGGGGTCGATCCCGCGCGCCCGGCAGGACTCGAGGATCGTCGGGAAGCGCTGCAGCCACGTGTCGGCACCGAGCATGCGGCCGTCGAGCCAGACGTGCGCACTGCCCTCCTCGCGCATGCGCCGCATGATCGCCTTCGCCACCACATCGCGCGGCGCGAGGTCGGCGAGCGGATGCTGGTCGAGCATGAAGCGCCGCCCGTCGGCATCGAGGAGCACGGCACCCTCGCCGCGGACGGCCTCGGAGACCAGGGGCTGCTGGCCCTGCGCGAGCGGCCCCAGCCACATCACCGTCGGATGGAACTGGACGAACTCGAGGTCGGCGATGTCGGCGCCCGCGCGGAGCGCCAGTGCCACTCCGTCGCCCGTCGAGACGTAGGGGTTGGTGGTCTGGCCGAAGACCTGCCCGAAGCCGCCCGTGGCCAGGATGACGGTGGGGGCGAGTCCCGCGCCGACGCCGTCGCGCTGGCCGGATCCCATGACGTGCAGAGTGACGCCCTGCGCCGCGCCGAGGTCGTCGCGGAGCAGGTCGATGGCCAGGGCGTTCTCGACCACCTCGATCCCCGCGTCGTCGCGCACGGCCGCCACCAGGGCCCGCGAGATCTCGGCCCCGGTGGCGTCACCACCGGCGTGGGCGATGCGGTCGCGCAGGTGGCCGCCCTCGCGGGTGAGGGCGATGGCTCCGCTCGCGTCGCGGTCGAAGCGCGCGCCCGTGGAGATCAGCTCACGGACGGCGGCGGGTCCCTCCGTGACGAGGATCCGGACGGCCTCCTCGTCGCACAGCCCGACGCCCGCCACCAGCGTGTCGTGCAGGTGCTCCTCGGGCGAGTCGTCCTCGGACAGAGCCGCCGCGATGCCCCCCTGCGCCCATCTCGTCGACCCCTCGTTGACCTGGGCCTTCGTCACGAGCAGCACCGTGCGGCCGATCGCCCGCGCGCGCAGGGCCGCCGTGAGCCCTGCGATGCCCGAGCCCACGACGATGACATCGGCCCGCGCCGTCCAGCCGGGCTCGGCGGCATGAAGGCGGCGCGCGATGGCGGTCACGCGGGGCCCACCCAGCAGGGGACGTTGTCGATGAGCCGGGTCGCCCCGACGCGCGCGGCGATGAGCACGCGGCCCGGCCCGCGCTCGGGAGCCGGCCCGAGGTCGGGCCCGGTGACCTCCAGGTACTCCAGGGCGATGCCGGCCGTGGCGGCCACCACCTCGCGTCCCGCGGCGAGTGCGGGTGCGATGCCCAGGCCAGTCGACGCCGCGACGGTCTCGAGGGTGTGCGGCACCGTCGTCGCGATGCTGCGCTCCTCCTCGGACAGGTAGCGGTTGCGGCTGCTGCGGGCCAGTCCGTCGGGCTCGCGCACCGTGGGGACGCCGAGGATCTCGACCCGCATGCTGAGGTCGCGGGCCATGTGCCGGATGAGCACCAGCTGCTGGTAGTCCTTCTCGCCGAACAGCGCCACGTCCGGATCCGTCATGCCCATGAGCTTGTGCACCACCGTGAGCATCCCCCGGAAGTGTCCGCGACGTGACGCCCCCTCGAGGATGTCGCCGAGCGGCCCGGGGTCGATGGTGATCGCGTCCGGTCGGAAGCCGTTCGCATCGCCGTACACCTCGAGAACCGTGGGGGACAGCACCACGTCGACCCCCGCCCCCTCGCACACCACCAGGTCGTCGTCCAGCGTCCTCGGGTAGCGGTCGAAGTCCTCGCCGACGCCGAACTGGGTCGGGTTGACGAAGATCGTGGCGATCACCGTGCCGTCGTCGCCGACGACCCGGCGCGCCGAGCGCATGAGCTCGGCGTGTCCGTCGTGCAGGGCGCCCATCGTCATGACCACGGCGACGCGCCCGGGTCCGCGCTCCGCGCCATCGAGCGCCGACGTCGACGTGACGAGCATCATGTCCGGCCTCCCGCTGAGGGCGAGAGGACGGCGAGCAGGGCCGCGGCGGCCGAGAGGTCGAGCAGGCCGGCGGACAGAGCGCGATCGGCCGTCAGCCGCGCGAGTGCGGCATAGGCGGAGGCGGCCGGCGGCGACACCTCGCCGACCCTGCGCAGGTGCTCGGCCACCGTGTCGGCGTCGCCGCGCGCGACCGGTCCGGTGAGGGCGGAGTCTCCGTGCCGCAGCGCGTTGTCGAGGGCCGCGCTCAGCAGCGGTGCCATCAGCCGCTGCGGCTCGGTCATGCCGGCGGAGCGCAGCAGGTCGAGGGACTCCAGCACCACGGTCATGAGGAAGTTCGCGCCGAACGCGATGCCCGCGTGGTAGAGCCCGCGCGCCTCCTCGGGGACCCAGATCGGCTCGCCCCCCATCTCGACGACGAGCGCCTCCGCCACCGGTCGCACGGCGTCCGGCGCCGTGACGCCGAACGGGCAGTCGGCGAGTCTCGCGAGATCGACGCTCGTTCCGGTGAACGTCATCACCGGGTGGATCGCCAGCGGCAGCGCGCCCGCCTGCGCCGCCGGCTCGAGCACGTCGATCCCGTAGCGCCCCGAGGGATGGGCCACGAACTGGCCCGCATGGATGGCGCCCGCCTCGACCATGCCGGCGACCAGGCCCGGCAGGACGTCGTCCGGCACCGCGAGCAGGACGAGATCGGCGGTCGCGGCGGCGGCGCGGGCATCGAGCACCGGCACGCCCGGCAGGAGGGCCTCGGCCCGCAGGCGCGACAGGTCGGACACTGCGGAGACCGCCACGATGTCGTGACCGGCCCGGCGGAGGGCCGCCCCGAGCACGGCGCCCACCCGTCCCGCGCCCACGATCCCGACGCGCAGCCTCGGGGGTCCCGATGTGCTCACCTGACGGAGCGTAGACCGCACTACCGTGGGCGCTCGTGGGGGATGACGGTGTTCCGTGGTCGGTGGCGTGGCGGAACGCCGCGCACGGGGGGCTGGGCTTCTACGGAGCGGCCCATGGCCGGGCCGAGGACCACTTCACGACATCGGTGATGTCGTCCGACGCCGTCGCCCGGCGCGTGATCGACCTCGCCCTTCCGGCACTCCTGGAGGTGGCCGCATCAGGGACTCCCCTCACCGTCACCGACGTCGGCGCGGCCGACGGGACGCTGCTGCGCCAGCTGCGCCAGTGGTGGCCGGACGCACTGCGGCCCCTGACGACCTGGCGTGGCCTGGACGTGCGTCCACGACCGACCGGGCTCGACGGCGACATCGAGTGGCATGCCGGAGACGTCGTCGACACGGTTCCGCGCCTGTCCCCCGGAGCGGGGCTCGTGGTCGCCCACGAGCTGCTCGACGACATCCCCTGCGACATCGTCGAGACGGACGACGACGGCGCTCTGCGCCTCGTGCTGGTCGACCCCGTGAGCGGCATGCAGTCCCTCGGTCCGATGCTCGACGACCACGGCGCCTGCGCCCGGCTCGGTGTCGACGGGAAGGCGATGTCGGACTGGTGCTCGCGATGGTGGCCCCGCCGCGAGCCGGCGGCCCGCATCGAGGTCGGCTCGTCCCGCGACGAGGTGTGGCGGCAGGTGAGCTCGCTGGTCACCGACGGGGTGCGGGTGGCTGTCGACTACGCGCACGTCACGGATGAGCGGGCCCGCGGCGACTGGGACGGCGGGACCCTGACGGCCTACCGTGACGGTCGCCTCGTCAGTCCCCGGCCCGTCGGCACGTGCAACATCACCGCCCACGTGGCGCTCGACGCCTGCGCCGCCGCGGTCCCCTCGCCCGCCACGCGGCTGTTCCGGCCTGATCCCGGCCGCCACTTCTGGTGGCTCGTGCAGTCGACGCGGCCGCTGCCCTGAACAATGGGCGGGTGACCGCTGCCGACGAGAGCCTGCTGCTCGGCGTGGGCGTCGCCGCGCACCTCGACGGCGACGGCGTGCTGGCGCTCGCCGACTTCCACCCGTCGGGGGTCCCCGGGTTCCAGCTGCAGGTGCGCATAGTCGACGGTGTCGTCGCGGCGGCCGACCCGCGTGTCGGGCTCATGCATCGCGGCGCCGAGAAGCTCTACGAGGCGCGCGACTACCGCCAGATCATGATGCTCGCCAACCGGCACGACTGGCTGTCGGCCTTCTCGTCCGAGCTCGCCATCGCCCTTGCGGTCGAGGCGGCCACGGGCATCACGCCGCCGGAGCGGGCGACCTGGATCCGGACCCTGCTCGCCGAGGCCAACCGGGTGGCCGTCACGCTCGCCTTCCTGGGCTCGGTGGCGCCCGATGCGGCCGTGCGCGCGGAGCTGCACGCGGCCCGCGAGCGCATCATCGACCTGCAGGAGGCCGTCACCGGCGGGCGCGTCCACCCCATGTTCACGCGGATCGGCGGGGTCGCGGCTCCCCTCGACGAGGTCCGGCTCGCCCACTGCACCGACGTGGTGGCGGGGCTGGCCGAGGTGGCCGCCCTGTGCACCGAGGCGGCCGACGCCCTCGCCGGGCCGCTGGCCGGCCTCGCCGTCGTCTCCCGTGACGATGCCCAGGCCCTCGGCGTCAGCGGACCCGTGGCGCGGGCCAGCGGCCTCGACCTCGACCTGCGCCGCGACGACCCGTATGCCGCGTACGCCGAGCTCGGACCCCTCCTCGCGATCCCGACGGCGACCGCTGGAGACGCGGCCGCGCGCTACGCCGTTCTCGCGGCCCAGGTGCCGGTGGGCGCACGGCTCATGGCGGCCTGCATCGAGCGGCTTCGCGAACTCGGCCCCGGTCCGGTCGACGTCCTGCTGCCGAAGGTGGTCCGGGTGCCCGAGGGCATGACGCACAGCTGGATGGAGGGGCCGCTCGGCGTGACCGGGTGCCTGCTGGCCAGCGTGGGCGAGAAGACCCCCTGGCGCCTGAAGATCCGCTCGGCGTCGTTCAACAACATGCAGGCGCTGGCCCCGGCACTGGTGGGGACCCCCGTCGAGCGCATCGCCGATGCAGTGATGTCGTTCCTGCTCGTGATGGGCGACGTCGACCGCTAGGTCGCAGGCCCGGAGACCGACCGCTAGAAGCAGTCGTGGGACGTGCTACTCGCCGTGCTCGCGGAGGTAGGTGACGAAGCGGGCGCGCAGCAGGGCCTCGGTCGTCGGGTCGAGGTCGTTGTCGCCGAACATCTCGCGCACGGCGCGCACGGTCTCGATGAAGGTGCCGCCGACGGCGCCGAGGTCGCCGCCCTCCCCCTCGATCGCGGCCATGCCGGGCATGTGCGCGAAGAGGTCGGTGAAGAAGCCGATGTCGGCATGCCGCTCCGCCACGTGGAAGGCGCGGTGACGCAGTTCGTCGAAGGGCAGGTCCTCGAGGACGGGCTCGCTCATGGCCCGACCCTATCCCTGCTGGGGCCCCCGGCCGCCCCGGCGGTCGTCGGGCCCGATCGGCAGGCGGCAGATGTGCTCGAGCCACAGCGCGCACACGACGAGGGCCAGCGCGCCGACACTCGCCAGGGTCGACGACCAGAAGGTCGAGAAGCCGGTGGGGATGCCGATGGACGGGATCATCGCGATGGCCACGCCCGCGTAGAAGCCACCCGCGAGGGCCCCGCCGCGCGAGGCGGCCATGGCGAGGGCCGCGGTGCGCGCGGCGACCACGGGCGGCATGGGCCTGGCCCCGGGACGGCCCTGGATCCTGGGCCTGCTGCTCACCGCCCAGTAGGCCGTCGCACCGGCCAGCAGCCAGAGCGCGGCCGCGGCGAGCCACGGCACCGGGAGGAGGCGACCGGCCCACGACTCCACGACCTGGACCAGTCCCCAGCCCACGGCGCCGGCGATCACCGCCAGCGCCACCAGCGTCCGCAGGCGCGTCGGCATCATGGCGTTCATGCGGGCGATCCCGGCTGACGGTCGACGACGAGGGCCAGATCCGTCATCCGCACCCCTGACGTGTCGACGTGCGCGACGAGGTCCGCGACGCGTCCATGGCCGGCGATGACGGCATCGGGATCGGCGTCGAGCCACGGCACGAGCACGAAGGCCCGCTCGTGGGCGAGCGGATGCGGAATGGTCAGATCCGGGTCGTCCGACTGGTCGTCGTCGATGGCCAGCACGTCGATGTCGAGGGTGCGCGGCCCCCAGCGCACCTCGCGCCGGCGGTGCCACCGCTGCTCGACCGCCTGGGCGGCGGCGAGGAGCTCGTGGTTGCGCAGCGAGGTGCGACCCAGCACGACGGCATTGAGGAAGGCCGGCTGGTCGGGTCCGCCGACCGGATCGGTCTCGTAGACGGCGGACGCCCCGGTGATCTCGAGGCCCTCCGCGGCCTGGAGGTCGTCGAGTGCTCCCTGGAGGATCGCGCCCGAGTCCCCCAGGTTCGATCCCAGCCCCAGCGCGACGCTACGCACCACGGCCCCGGCGGATGCGGACCTCGACATCGTCGAACGGCACGGAGATGGGGGCGTCCGGCTTGTGCACCCGCACCTCGACAGCCTGGACGCCCGGCCGTGCCAGGCACGCGGCGGCGATGCGCTCGGCCAGCGTCTCCACCAGGTCGACGGCCTCGCCCGTGATCAGGGCGTGGATGTCGCTCGCTATGACCCCGTAGTCGACGGTGTCGGCGAGGGCATCCGACTGCGCCGCTGCCGACGTGCTGACGTCGAGCGCCACGTCGACGACGAACTCCTGGCCGTTCGCGCGCTCGTGGTCGAAGACGCCGTGGTACCCCATGCCGCGAATGCCCCGGATGATGATCTGGTCAGCCATCGCTCCCGCCTCCCCCCGTCCATGCCGCTGCCACGCGAACGGCGTCCTTGCTGCCGCGAACGTCGTGCACCCGCACCGCCCACACCCCACGGGCCGCCGCGATCGCCGTGACGGCGTCGGTCGCGGCGTCGCGCTCCTCGGGCGGGCGGGGCTCTCCGCCCTCGTCCGCGAGCAGTGCGCCGAGGAACCGCTTGCGCGAGGCGCCGACGAGCACGGGGTGCCCGAGTGCCTGCAGCCGATCGAGGCTGCGCAGCAGCTCCCAGTTGTGGGCCGAGTCCTTGGCGAAGCCGAGCCCGGGATCGATGACGATCATTCGCGGGTCGATGCCCGCCGCGACGGCGGCGGAGATCCGCCCGCCGAGCTCGTGCACGACCTCGGCGACGACATCGTCGTAGTGGGCCAGCTCGCTCATGCGGTCGCTGTGGCCTCGCCAGTGCATGAGGACGCACGGCACGCGCAGCGCCGCCACCTCCGCATACATGCCCGGATCCGCCAGCCCGCCGCTGACGTCGTTGACCAGGCACGCACCGGCGTCCACGGCAGCCCGGGCCGTCGCCGCGTGCATGGTGTCGATGCTGACGGGAACGCCGGCCGCCGCGAGTCCGGCCACGACGGGCAGCACGCGGTCGCACTCCTGGCCGACGGGGACCCGATGCGCACCGGGACGGGTCGACTCCCCGCCCACGTCGATGAGGTCGGCCCCGAGGTTCCACATGCGCAGCCCGTGCTCGATGGCCGCCTGCGGGTCGAGGTAGTGCCCGCCGTCGGAGAACGAGTCGGGGGTCACGTTGAGGACGCCCATGACGAGGGTGCGGTCGAGGTCGGCGAGGCGGGCGGGCAGCCCGTCGGGCCGCAGGGTCATCGACTCAGGATCAGCGACATCGCCTCGGCCCTGGTGGCCGGGGCGAGCAGGCTGCCGCGCACGGCGCTGGTGACCGTGCGCGCACCGGGCTTGCGGACGCCGCGCATCGACATGCACAGGTGCTCGGCCTCGAGGACGACGATCGCCCCCCGCGGCTCGAGGATCCGCATCAGGGAGTCGGCGATCTGCGTCGTGAGGCGCTCCTGCACCTGCGGGCGCTTGGCGAACACGTCGACAAGCCGGGCGATCTTGGACAGGCCGGTGATGCGGCCGTCCTCACCGGGGATGTACCCCACATGCGCCACGCCGTGGAAGGGGACGAGGTGATGCTCGCAGGTGCTGTAGAGCTCGATGTCCTTGACGAGCACCATCTCGTCGTGACCGAGGTCGAACGTGGTGGTGAGCACCTCGTCGGCGGTCATGTGGAGCCCGCGGAACATCTCGGCGTAGGCGCGCGCCACCCGAGCCGGCGTGTCCGCCAGGCCGTCGCGGTCGGGATCCTCGCCGATCGCGACCAGCAGGTCGCGGACGGCGCGCTCGGCGGCCGCGGAATCGAACTCCGGGATGGTCCGGTCAGCCGGCAGGGAGACCGCGTTGATCCCGCTCACGCCGGCCCACTCACCCCGGCCGCGTCGTCGGCGACATCGTCGGTGTCGTGGCCGGGCACGGCGGCCCCGTGCCCGTTCGACGAGCCGTGCCCGTTGCTCGAGCCGTGGCCGTTGCTGGGCTTCGGCGGGGTCATGACCGGTCCGCGCTCGTCAGGACGCCGGCGGGCCGAGCCGGTCCAGGCCGGCCGGATCTCGCGGAGCTGGAGCTCGGCGAAGATCTCCTCGATCTCCGCCTTGTCGAGGGTCTCGCGCTCGAGCAGGGCGAGGACCATCGCGTCGAGCACGTCGCGGTTGGCCACCAGGACGTCGTAGGCCTCCTGATGGGCGGCCTCGATGAATGCCCGCACCTCCTCGTCGATCGCGGCGGCGACCTCCTCGGAGTAGTCGCGGATGTGGCCCATGTCGCGCCCGAGGAAGACCTCGTTCTGCTCCTTGCCGTACTGGATCGCGCCCAGCCGCTCGGTCATGCCGTACTGCGTCACCATCGCCCGTGCGACGGCCGTCGCCTTCTCGATGTCGTTCGAGGCGCCGGTCGTGGGGTCGTGGAAGATGAGCTCCTCGGCTGCCCGGCCCCCCAGCATGTAGGCGAGCTGGTTGAGCATCTGGCTGCGCGTGGTGGAGTAGCGGTCCTGGTCGGGCAGCACCATCGTGTAGCCCAGCGCCCGGCCGCGCGGCATGATCGTGATCTTGTGCACGGGGTCGTTGCCCGGCAGGGCCGCAGCGACAAGCGCGTGTCCGGCCTCGTGGTACGCGGTGATCTTCTTCTCGAGATCGTCCATGAGGCGCGTGCGCTTCTGCGGTCCCGCGATCACGCGGTCGATCGCCTCGTCGAGGGCGATGTCGTCGATGACCTTGCTGTCGCCGCGGGCAGTGAGCAGCGCAGCCTCGTTCAGGACGTTGGCGAGGTCGGCACCGGTGAATCCGGGGGTGCGCCGGGCCACGGCGAGGAGGTCGACGTGCTCAGCCATGGGCTTGCCCTTGGCGTGGACGGTCAGGATCTCGAAGCGGCCGTTGAGGTCGGGCCGCTCGACCGCGATCTGGCGATCGAACCGGCCCGGACGGAGCAGGGCCGGGTCGAGGATGTCGGGGCGGTTCGTCGCGGCGATGAGGATGACGCTGGCATTGACGTCGAAGCCGTCCATCTCGACGAGCATCTGGTTGAGCGTCTGCTCGCGCTCGTCATGGCCGCCGCCCATGCCGGCGCCGCGGTGGCGGCCGACGGCGTCGATCTCGTCGACGAAGATGATCGCCGGGGCGTTCTCCTTCG
>Ga0075163_10013453_pt1 | contig 10596 bp, 6 predicted proteins | sample JI1023141ADNA_FD_71478 | JGI IMG/M metagenome (GOLD analysis project Ga0075163, IMG submission 71478) | Wastewater effluent complex algal communities from Wisconsin, to seasonally profile nutrient transformation and Carbon sequestration -... | ecosystem: Engineered > WWTP > Effluent > Algae... | reverse complement strand
CCGACGGCACCGACGACGCCGGCACGCTGTTCCTCGTGGGCGAGCCGGTCGACGGCCCGCGCGGCGTGGATCACGTACATCTCGACAGTCCGCTCCTCCCCGGCGTGGTGAGTGCCGAGATGGCGGTGTTCCCGAATCTCGGAGAGGACGAGGTGCACTTCTGATGCGCGCACTGCTACTCACGCTCCTCGCCGTGCTGCCGGGCTGCAAGTCGGTCGAGTGCGGTCCCGGTACGTTCGAGCGCGACGGGCAGTGCGTGCCCGCCGACGACATCTCCACGCCCGCGGCGTGCGGTCCGTTCACCGAGCTGGTCGCCGGGCAGTGCGTGCCGATGTTCCCACCGACGGTCTGCGACGACGAGAGCACGACCACCGAGCTCGACACCTCCACCGGCGTGGTGACGTGCATCGGCACCGGCACCGGGTTCGCGTGCGAGCAGCCCACGCAAGGCAAGCAGACGATCTGCGGGCAGCTCCACGATCTCGAGACCGGCATGCCGTTCACCGACGGCAACGCCACGTGCGCGCCCTGCGCTGCCACCACGGCGACGGGTGTGTGCTCGCTGGGGTTGCGCGCGCTCGATGCGATCAAGTTCGCGCAGAACCCGCAGGATCCGGGCGCGATCCTCGCCACCGAGCAGATCGTCCTCGACGATTGCGGCCGCTTCAAGATCCCGAACATCACGCTGCCGACCAATCCGTTCGTCGGGATCGCGATCGACGACGCCGCTCCAGGGATGGCCGGGCCGCTGGGCACCACCAACGCGATCGGGATGGCCACACCGGCCGTCGCGAACCAGGCGCTCAAGAACTTCGAGGCGTTCGTCGCGCCGAAGTCGACGACGGATGCGTGGGACGTCAATGGCCCGCCGGTGTCGGGCGGCATCTTCGTGGCGATCTTCCGCGCGATGCGCGACGGCCAGGCGAACCAGGCCGGCGTGACGATCCTCGAGGGTCCATCGCCGATCTCCGACGACGACTTCTACTTCGCAGGCGCGGCGCGCACCGCGATCGATCCCGTCGCCACCTCGACCAGCGCGAACGGCACCGCGCTCGTCACCAACGCCGCGCTCGAGGGCTACATCGGCGCCGGTGGCTTGCCCGCCGAGTGCGCGTACGAAGGCCACGCGGGCGTGTCGATCCCGAACGTGCTGTTCATCCAGATCTTCCGTCCCACCGACGCTTCCGGACAGACGTGCGGATTGTAGCCGCCGTTGTTGTTCTCGCAGTCACCCGGCCCGCCGTCGCCGATTCGACGAGCGGGATCGATGGCGCGCTGTTTCGCAGCTCGTACGACACCAACGGCGTGTTCGCGCTCGAGGGTGCGCGGCTGCTTCCGAAGCGCGATCTGTCGCTCAAGTTCCTCGTCGGCTACGGGCGCTCCCCGGTCGCCGTCGCGGTGCCCGGCATCGGGGACGGCGACCGCGATCGCATCCTCGATCAGCTGCTCGTCCTCGACATCGCGTTCGCGCTGACGCTGACCGATCGGTTCGCGCTCGGCCTCGATGTCGGCGCGTACCGGACCCAGACCGGCGATGGCTACGGCGATCGCGGCCGCTTGATCACGGGCACCGGCAGCCAGATCACGCCGGGCACCGGGCTCGTCGCGCTGCGCCGGATCTCGAACCTCGATCCGAGCGCCTCGCCCGGTGACTCGTCGAGCTACCTCGGTGATGGTCGCGCCGGTCCGCTCGACGCGCGGCTCGGCGGCAAGCTCTCGCTGCTGCGCCGCCCGACGCTCGCCGTCGCGCTCGTCGGGTCGGTGTTCCTGCCGTTCGGCGAGGACGAGATGCTGCTCGGCGATCGCAGCCTGGTGTTCGAGCCCAAGCTCGCGCTCGAGTGGAAACCCTCGGCCCTCCACGCGACGCGCGTGATCGCGAATGCCGCCGCGCGGCTCCGCCGGCGCACCGTGCTCGAGAGCTTCGAGGTGGGGATGACCGATCTCGATGCCAAGGTGTTCCTCGACGTCGGCAGCGAGGCCGTCGCCGGGCTCGGCGCGGTGGTCGAGGTGTCGCCGCGGTTTCACGTCGGTGCCGAGGCGCAGCTGTTCGTGCCGTTGCCCGCGTCGGCGTCGTACGGCGGTTGCCGCAGCTACCTCGGCACGCGCTGCGAGAAGCTCACCTCGGCGGACTACTTCAACGATGCAACGCGAGGCGACCTCGCGATGCTCGCCACCGCCGGTGCGGAGCTCCGGCTGTCCGCCGACGTGACGTTGCTCGCGACCGCCTCGACCTCGCAGCTCGGTGCGCGCGGCGACGACGTGCGCGTGACCACCGGCCTGGTCTGGGCACCGCAGCCGCTCGGGGCCTCCGTTCCCGGGAGGAACGATCGCGACGGCGACGGCATCCCGGACTCGCTCGATGCGTGCCGCACCGAGGCCGAGGACAAGGACGGCTACCAGGACGAGGACGGCTGTCCCGACGAGGACAACGATCGCGACGGCATCGCCGACGCGGCGGATCAATGCCGCGACGAGCCCGAGGACAAGGACGGCTTCGAGGACGCCGACGGCTGCCCCGAGCGCGACAACGACGGCGACGGCGTGCTCGACGCGATCGATCGCTGCCCGGATCAGAAGGAGGACCTCGACAACTTCGACGACGAGGACGGCTGCCCCGACGACGACAACGATCAGGACGGCCTCCCCGATGCGCGCGATCGCTGCCCGCTCGAGGCGGAGACCAAGAACGGCTTCGAGGACGACGACGGCTGCCCCGACAACCGCGGTGCGGCCGCGCCGAGCGTCGAGGAGCGGGGAGATCGCCTGGCGATCGTCGGCGGTGTGGTCTCGTTCGCGGGCGCCGCGCTGACGCCGCCCTCGAAGGCGCTCCTCGATCCGGTCGCCGCGCTACTCAAGGCGAAGAAGCTGCTGATCCGCGTCGAGGTCCACGTCCCGCGCACCGCCCGCACGCAAGCTGACCGGGTGCTCGCGCAGCAGCGGGCGAAGGCCGTCGCCGACTACCTGGTCTCCCAGGGGCTCAACGCGAAGCAGGTGCAGGCCATCGGGATCGGGAGCGATCGGCCCTTGGCCGCGATCTCGAGCAGCGATCCGGCACAGGCCCGCGTCGAGCTGGTGAAGCGATGAAGCGCCTGATCCTCGCGATCCTGGTGTCGTCGACCACGGCCCACGCACAGGTGACCGACGTCGAGGTCCCGGTGTTGATCCTCGACAGCGATCCATCGGCACCCGCCGAGGACGAGGCGCTCGATCTCGCCAACATCGTCCAGTCCGCGGCGAAGGGCGTCACCACGGTCCAGGAAGCGCCGGCGATCGTCACCGTCGTCACCGCCGAGGAGATCCGCGATCGGCAGTTCATGACGCTGCCCGATCTGTTCGACACCGTGCCGGGCTGGAGCAGCGTCGGGTTGTTCCACGGCACGTTCACCAACCCGATCGTGCGCGGGCAGGGCCAGGCCGTGCAGTTCCTCCACGACGGCGTGTCGCTGTTCGATCCGTTCGTCAACGTGCCCTCCGCGACGCGCGTCCAGCCGATGGAGCTGATCAAGCGCGTCGAGATGATCACGGGTCCGGGCGGCGTGTTGTGGGGCTCGAACTCGCTGCTCGGCATCTTGAACGTGATCACCAAGGACGCCGAGGACGTCGAGGGCATCGAGACCGGCGGTCAGCTCGGCGATGGCCGCGGCGACGGCCTGTCGATGCGCGCGTATGCGATGGCCGGCAAGTCCGGGCTGCTCGACGGCAAGCTGTCGCTGTTCGCGCACGCCAGCATCGAGACCTACGAGGGACCGCGGCAGCAGTTCCCGCTGCTGATCTTTCACAACGCGCTGCCGCAACCGAACTCGGCGAACGTCTACGGCCCGTTGACCGAGACCGACCAGGCGAAGTCGCTGATCACCAACTTCTTCGTCAAGGCGAAGCTCGGCAAGCTGCAGCTGCGCGTCAGCGCGCCGTTCGGCTCGATGTACAACCCGGCCGGGCTGTCCGGCAACCCGAGCCGACAGGCGCTCCCCGACGACGTTCGGTGCCCGAGCGGCGTGCTCGATCCGACGTGCGCCGATCCGCTGCGCACCTCGCGCGACAACCAGCAGAACGTGTTCGATCGCTACGCGGTCGCCGAGTATCAGACACGGTTCGCCGACGAGAAGGCCGGCATCACGGCGCGCGCCTACGCGATCCAGTTCATCCGCGGCTTCACGCCGCTGCAGGTGCTCGCCCCGTCGACCCTGATCCAGGGCGGGCTCGCGTTCCAGGCCGATCTCACCAGCTACCGCGTCGGATCCGCGATCGACGGCGATCTCGAGCTGACGCGCAAGCTGCGCATCCAGTACGGCGTCGAGGCGTTCTACGAATTCAAGCCCGATAGCGTCACGCGCTCGCGGCAAGGCGCGGGCACCGAGTCCGAGATCATCGCGCCATACGATCTCGAGCGGCTCCCGCTCCTGTGTCCGCGCATCTTCACCAGCGGCGCGATCGTCCCGATCGATGGCTGCCCGCTCACCTTCGCGTTCGACGCCGATCGCACCGTGCTCGGCGCCTACGTCAACCCGCAGTACCGCCCGAACAAGAAGCTGATCTTCGATCTCGGCGGTCGCGTCCAGGTCGCGCCGCCCTCCCTCGGCCTGGTCAGCTACGACGTCAGCACGACGGTCGCGGGATCGTTCGTGTGGAACTTCGTCCCCGGCTGGCACGTCAAGCTCAACTACGCGCAGGGCTTCCGCCCGCCGGTGTTCAACAACACGACCAGCAACGGCGAGGGCGTGCAGATCGGCGGTAACCCCAACCTCGGCGTCGAGACCTCCGATGCCGGCCAGGTCGAGGTCAACGCCCGGATCTGGAAGGGCGAGCGCCGGATCCGCGAGCTGTCGTTCCGCGTCGACGCGAGCTACACGCGGATCGACAACTTGATCCAGGTGACCTCCGGCAACTACGACAACTCCGGGCAGCGCGGCATCGCGAGCGCCGAGTTCCTCGGCAAGCTGTTCGTGCAAGGCGGTCACCGCGTCGAGCTCGGCTACACGTACCTGCGCGGCGACACCAGCGACAAGGGCCGGCTCCGCAACCTCCCCGAGCACTGGTTCGATCTCGCGACGGTGTTCTCGTTGATCCCGAGCACGCTGACGGCGACGACGCGCCTCAAGGTCACCGGCGCCGCCGAGGACCCGAACCGGCTCGTCGAGTATCGTGGCCTGACGTTCGATGCGATGGGCGAACCGCAGGCCGTCTCCGTCGCGGCCACCGATCTCGTGCTCGATCGTCTGCCGCCGCAGGCCGAGCTCTCTCTCGGCCTGTCATACATGCCGAGCAAGCACTTCACGCTCCGCGCCACCGTCTACAACGCGCTGTTGCAGCACGCCTACCAGCCCGACATCTTCGGCGACTACGAGCCGCACCTCGAGTACCTCCCGAATCCGCAGCCCGGCTTCCGCGCCTACGCGTCGGCGCTGATCACTTACTAGCCTTCGCCTTCTTCGCCGGCGGTTTGCCGAGGGCGTCGCGCACGATCGCGACCACGAACAGGGCCGCGACGACGAGCCCGACAGCCCACACCTTCTTCATGTCGGTCGGCGCTGCGGCCTGGTCGCGCAGCTTGACGGCCGGGTTCACCTCGTTCATCAGCTCCCACAGCGTGTGCGTCGTGAACAACACGAACACGATCAAACCGCCGAGCACGACCTTCCACCGATTGGGCATCCCGCACTATCGCATCGGAGGTGCCGGCCACCTACGATTCGCTGCGCATGGCGCAGACCAAGGCCGATCCAGCAATCGTTCCTACCAAACAGTTGACCGTGTCGACGCTCCGCGAGAGCGGCGGCGTGAACGTGCTCTCCGTCGAGGTCGGCGATCACGTCGCCCTGTTCTCGGGCGCGGGAGGCCGCGGCGAGATCTACGCGACCTCCGACGGCAAGAAGCTGCATCGCCGACAGGCGCCCGATGGCGGCTTGCGCGGCATCAAGTTCATCGGCGACGAGCTGTGGATCGCAGGCGAGTACGGCACGCTCGCGGTGTCGACGGACCTCGCGGGCTCGTGGCAAGCCCACGACACGCCGAACAGCGCTTGCCTGTGGGACGTCGCTCGTGACTCCAAGGGTGGGTACTGGGTGGGCGGCTCCGGCAACACGATCTTGCGCGCGACCAAGCGTGGCGCGGCGTTCAAGGAGCACGCGCACAAGCTCAAGGGGCGAGATGACCGCGCCGATCCGCGGGTCGAGACGCTGCCCGCCGGCGTGATGTTTCCGCTGTTCAACGCGTACTGGGATGGCTCGAAGCTGCAGAAGGCGAAGGGCCTGGCGGGACCGATGTGCGCGGTCGCGGTTGCTCCGAGCGGCACCGTGGTCATCGTCGGCGATAACGGCGCCGCGTTCCGCTCCGTCGACGGCGGCAAGTCGTACAAGGCCGTCAGCATCGGCGTCCAGGTTCACCTCGAGGACATCGCGTTTGTCGCCGGTGGCTTCCTCACCGTCGGAGACAAGGGCACGATGCGCCGCTCCGAGGACGATGGCCTGACCTGGAAGCCGCTCGCTTCCAACACCAAGTCCCATCTGTGGTCGATCGGCAGCTGGGGCGCCGGTGCGTTCGTCGGTGGAGACGATGGCCTGATCCTCCGGATCGATTCGCCGGGCGACACCTACTGGAAAGGCGCCGTCGATCAGTTCGCGCCCAAGCCGATCGTCCAGGCGAACATCACGCCGCTCGCGGCGGCCACCGACAAGGCGCGCGAGGCCCGGTGGAGCAAGCTGTTCGCCGACGCACAGACCGCGCACAAGGCGCTCGCGGCGAAGGTCGCGCAGTCGAAGTTCAAGTCGGACGATCACTCGAAGGCGATCCTCGCCGCGCTCGACGATGTCGACGAGTACAAGGTCTACGGCGATACGCTACAGACCGCGGGCGATCCGCGCGGCGAGCTGATCGCGCTGCAGACCGCCGGGCAGACCAAGGAGGCCACCAAGTACCTCAAGCAACATCGGGCGGCGCTGCTCGGTGCGCTCGCCGAGCTCGACGCGGCCAAGGTCAAGCTGGAGTGGAAGAACGGCTTCATCTCCAAGGCGCGCGTCGCGTACGACGACGACGACGCGTACGACGACGAGACCGAGGCCGAGGTCGTCTCGTGGATCGCCGCCTTGCTCGACGAGCCGTCCGCGCGCTTCCTGCAGGAGCTCACCGTCGGCATCGTCCAGATGGTCGACAACAGCTACGACGCGGTGATCCGCGAGATCGGGCGCCGACCGCGACCCTCGCTGCGCACGCTGTTTCTCGGGGACTTCGACGGCGAGCAGACCGAGATCAGCTGGAGCGCGCTCGGCGACATCACCAAGCTGTGCGGCGCCTGCGAACGGCTCGAGAGCCTGACCCTGAAGAGCGGGTCGATGAACCTCGGGAAGCCCGGCCAGCTGGTGCTCCCATACCTCCGCGAACTGCTGGTCATCACCGGCGGGCTCGCCAAGGAGTCGCTCAAGGCGATCCTCGGCGCGCACGTCCCTTCGCTCGAGAAGCTCAGCCTCTACATGGGCACCGGAAGCTATGGCGGAACCATCACGCGCAAGGACGTCGACGCGCTCCTCAAGAGCGAGCGGTTCCCGAGGCTGACGCACCTCGGGCTCGTCAACAGCGAGATCGCCGACGAGCTCTGCAGCGTGCTGCACTTGTCGCCGCTGGTCGCGCAGGTCAAGGAGCTGGATCTGTCGATGGGCACGTTGTCCGACGCCGGCGCCTCGGTCCTCGCGACCTATGCGAAGGGCCTCTCGCACCTCGAGAAGCTCGATATCACCAGGAGCTACGTGTCTCCGGCGGTGGCGAAGCAGCTGCAGAAGGCGCTGCCGAAGACCAAGGTCGTCTCCGACAAGCCTCGCGGCGATGCCTTCGATCGTCGCTACGTCTCGATCAGCGAGTGACGCTCCCGTGCACGCCGGTGCACATCAAGGTAGCGCCCCGATTCGGCATCGCGCACGCTCGCGTCGGTCGTCGCGGCCACCTACGATTCGCCGCGCATGGCGAAGTCCAAGGCCGTCGATCAGACCACCGCAGTCAAGCAGCTCGCCGTGTCGACGTTCCGGGCCAGAGGCAGCGCGCACGTGCTGTCGACCGAGGTCGGCGATCACCTCGCCTACTTCTCGGGCGGCTATGGTCGCGGCGGCGAGCTCTATTCGACCTCCGACGGCAAGAAGCTGGTTCGCCGACAGAGCCCCGAGAACGGCCTGCGCGGGATCAGGATCATCGGCGACGAGCTGTGGCTGACCGGCCAGTGGGGCACGCTCGCGGTGTCGCGCGATCGCGGTGCGTCGTGGACCACCATCTCGGTCGCGACCCGCGAATGTCTGTGGGATGTCGTGCGCGATGCCAAGGGTGTCACCTGGGTCCACGGCACCAAGGGCACCCTGCTCAAGTCCGCGAAGCCGGGCGCGCCGTTCAGGGCGGTCAAGCACGGGCTGCGGAATCGCGACGAGCGCAGCAATCCACGGATCGAGCTGGTGCCGGCGGGCGTGATGTTCGTGCTGTTCAACGGCTACTGGGACGGCGCGAAGTTCGTCAAGCCGGCGGGGCTCACGGGCGCGAACACCGCGCTCGCGATCGCTCCGTCGGGGACGATCATCATCGTCGGTGACAAGGGCGCCGCGTTCCGCTCGACCGACGGCGGCGTCTCGTACACGCCGGTCACCACCGGGATCGCCGCGGATCTCGACGACGTCGCGTTCGTCGCCGGTGGCTTCATCGCCGTCGGAGACAAGGGCACGCTGCGCCGCTCCGAGAACGACGGCGTGACCTGGAAGCCGCTCGCCTCGGGCGTCAAGCACCACCTGTGGTCGATCGGTAGCTGGGGCGCCGGGGCGTTCGTCGGTGGCGATCACGGCTTGATCCTGCGGCTCGACTCTCCCGGTGATACCTACTGGAAGGGCGCGCCGGACCAGTTCGCGGCGAAGCCGGTCGCGGTCGCCAACGTCTCGCCGCTCCAGGCCACGACGGCGGCGGAGCGCGACAAGCGGTTCGCGAAGCTGTTCGCCGACGCCGAGGCCGCGGTCAAGCCGTACGCCGCCAAGCTCGCGCAGCCGAAGGCCAAGCCCGATGACCACGTCAAGGCGATCCTCGCGAACCTCGACGACGTCGACGAGTACAAGGTCTACGGTGACGTGCTGCAAGCCGCCGGCGATCCGCGCGGCGAGCTGATCGCGTTGCAGACCGCTGGCAAGGCGAAGGCCAAGGCCGCCGGCAAGCACCTCGCGCAGCATCGCGCGGCGCTGCTCGGGGCACTCGCCGAGCTCTCCGAGCCGAACGTCACGCTCGCGTGGGCAAACGGCTTCATCGCCAAGGCGCGGATCGCCTACGACGCCAACGAGGACGAGGACGACGACACCGAGGCCGAGGTGCTGGGGTGGCTGGTCGCGCTGCTCGACGAGCCCTCGGCGCGGTTCCTTCAAGACCTCACCGTCGGCATCGTCCAGACCGTCGACAACAGCTATGACGCCGTGATCCGGGAGATCGGACGGCGACCGCGCCCCGCGCTGCGCTCGCTGTTCCTCGGTGACTTCGACAGCGAGCAGACCGAGATCAGCTGGAGCTCGGTCGGCGATCTCACCAAGCTGTGCGGCGCGTGCGACCGGCTCGAGAGGCTGACGCTCAAGAGCGGCTCGATGAACCTCGGCAAGCCGGGTCAGCTGGTGTTCCCGCGGCTGCGCGAGCTGACGGTGATCACCGGCGGGCTCTCCAAGGAGTCGCTCAAGGCGATCGTCGCCGCCCACCTGCCGTCGCTCGAGACCCTGCAGCTCTACCTCGGGACCGAGAACTACGGCTGCAACCTCAAGCGCAAGGATCTCGACGCGCTGCTCGCGAGCGAGAGGCTCCCTCGGCTGACGCGCCTCGGGCTCGTCAACTCCGAGCTGGCGGACGAGCTCTGCGCCGTGCTGCACCTGTCCCCGCTGGTGGCGCAGGTCAAGCAGCTCGACCTCTCGCTGGGCACGCTGTCCGATGCCGGCGTGTCCACCCTGACGACCTACGCGAAGGGCCTCGCCCACCTCGACAAGCTCGACCTCGGCCGGAGCTACGTGTCACCGGCCGCGGCGAAGCAGCTCCAGAAGGCGCTGCCGAACACCGAGGTGATCGCCGACTACCCTCGCGGCGACCAGTTCCGCGAACGCTACGTCTCGATCGGCGAGTAACCGGACCAGAATCTTCCGTGTGGGCGTGTGCTCACATGGCCACGACCGCGTCGCCGCTCCACGGGCCTGATATCATTGTCGACGCTTGTCCAAGCGGCGTGTCCTCGCGATCTCCAGCGACCTCGACCAGCTTCGACGGATCGTCGCCACGCTCGAACGTGCCGGCGCCGAAGTCGATGCGGTCCGCAGTCCTGAAGCGATCGCCGCGGACGTCATCCCTCACCGCTACGTGTTCTTCTCGACGACGGGCGGCGACATCGGGACGCTGAACAACCTCGTCCCGAAGCTGCGCGAGCGCGCGCACGTCACGATCGTGACGCCGCAGGCGAGGCTCGGCGATCTCACGAAGTACCTGCACGACGACCGCGTCAACCACGTCGTCGTCGGGGAAGAGCTCGAGGACGGCGTGTTCGTCACCGCGCAGAAGCTGCTGACCGGCGACATCTTCGGCATCGAGAAGTACCTGCCGACCAACACGCCGGTG
>Ga0075163_10013452_pt1 | contig 10596 bp, 6 predicted proteins | sample JI1023141ADNA_FD_71478 | JGI IMG/M metagenome (GOLD analysis project Ga0075163, IMG submission 71478) | Wastewater effluent complex algal communities from Wisconsin, to seasonally profile nutrient transformation and Carbon sequestration -... | ecosystem: Engineered > WWTP > Effluent > Algae... | reverse complement strand
GGTTTGTAGGGTAAATTGGGATAAAAGGCAACAGATATGCGTTGTTGGTTATGTATTGTTAGGTTTTGCACTTCTGCTCCGGCAAACAAATGCCCGTTAATGCTGCCTACCACCGAAATTGGTTTTGATACATCGACCAGTAAAAAACAAATGGTTTGGTAGGGCTGTAGTTGTATCCATGTGCCGCTAAGTTCAAAGGTTTGAGTTTGGGTATTAAAAAACAAATCGCTGTTTTTTAGCTCAACAGGTTGTACATAGGCGGTATGATTGCTAAATGCTTGGTATTGTAGGTTGTTTATGCTAAATGCAATATCATACACTGCCCTGTTTTTTATTTGCTTGGTGTGGTGTATTTGCTTGGGTAGTAGCGGAAACTGCGATTTGTATAGCTGCATAGTTTGGGCATCGTATAGGGCAATGTTGTCGGATATAAACTGCACCGAGCCAAACAATTGATTGATGAAAAATAGGGTAAAACGCTGTTCGGGGTTTAAAAAGTTTTTTTCTTTTCGCAAGATAGCCACATCGGGGTCGTTGCCCCATACCAAGCCATTTAGCGGTTGCCTAAAAATGGTGTTTTGTAGCGCATTAACGGTTGATACCCGCTCGCGACTTTTTAGCTTTTGTAGCGCGCCCATTTCCCAATCTAAATGCACATCGGCACCAATGCGGCAATAATCTACCTGCCCAATGGCACTACCTAATGGCACACCGCAACCCAACAACAGTTTGTTTGGGGTGTGTTTGCGTAGCCATTGCATTGCCTCGAACATTACTTCGCCGCGTGTTTTGTTGGGCGGCGGTTGTAGGGCAACGGCATACAAAAAATCAATTTTAAGCAAATCAAAACCCCACACATTTAAAAGCGTATGCAGTACCGTTTTTAGATATGCCCGCACTTCGGGCTTATAAAAATCGAGTACGTAGATGCTGCTTTGCCACATAATGTTGTAGCCTGCTGTTATAGCTTCGCCTTTGGTGTTGCACACTAGCCAATTTGGGTGGTAGCGATAAATAGCCGATTGTTTTTGGCACACAAACGGAGCTAACCACAAACCTGCTTTTAGTCCTGCTTGTTTTATTTGCTGTGCCAGCCAGTGCATACCTGCCGGAAATTTGTGGTTAAACTGTGTCCAATCGCCCACAAAAGTTTGCCAACCATCGTCAATCTGAAACACATTGATAGGTATGTTTTGTTGCACAAAATTTTGCAAATTGTGGATAATAATTTTTTGGCTGATGGCGGTATAATAGTTGTACCAAGTGGTAAAACCGCTAATTTGTGGGGCAGTTTGGCTTAGGCTGTTGTGGGTGTTAGTTGGTAAATTGGCTTTAAATTGTTGGGTGTAGCTTTGCCAAATGTGTTGTTCGGTGCCTTGTAGAGCTACTACATCGAGGGCAACAAAAGGTTTATTGGGTTTTAGTTGCCTACCTTTTAGGTCTTTTTTAAACAAAACGGTGTTGTTTGGCACCTTAAACTGCACAAGGGTATAGCCGCTTTGCTCGTTGATAGAGCCAAATAGGGTATTTTGTGTGTTGCGTTGCACTATGCTATATGTCCAGCCATGTAAGATGCCTTGTTTTTCGGGATAATCGTATAGGGCATAATCGCCCATAGGTGCGGCAATATAGGTTAATAAGGGGTGAATGGCTAATTGGGTGTTGGTGGTGCTAAATACTTTGGTGTTTGTCCACGACTGAAAGCCATTGCACAACAAGCCATCGGTGGGCATAAATGCAAAGCTAAGTTCAAGCTGACACTTATAAAGGGTTATTTTTTGGGTGGCTTGTAAAATAATACGGCAATGTTGCTGACTTAATTGGCAATGCACCTGCAAACCTTGTAGGTTGTGTGTGCCTGTGCTAGGTACAAACGATGCCTTTATGGTTTGCTTGCTTTTGCGGCAATGATACCGCAACGATAAATTTATGGTTGGCAAAATTAGGAAGATTAATGATTTTAATAAAGGCTGTCCGCTTTGGGCTGTTCGGTTTTGGCTGTCGGCTGTCCGCTGTTCGTTTTGGGCTTTTGGGCTTTTTTATTGATAAAACGGTTTATTGGGCTATAAAACAAGTTCATCGATTGAGAAAAACATTCTGTCGACGGTGCTTTGGTGCGATTGTAGGTATTTTTTGATAGGTAACGGAACATCTTGTTTAATCTGTTCCATAAAAACCTCGTCGGAGGGCATTTTTTGCAATACTGTTTTGCCCGATACTGGCGAGTCGGTGCGAATGCTTACGCAGTTGTATGTGCCTACTAAACAGCTAAGGGTTTGCAGATTACAATTTTTAGATGCGTGTAAAATAAGCAATGATATTTGTGGAGCAAGTGTTTGTACATACAAATTGTTGTCTATGTGTGTGACAGTAGCAGGGGCTGGCTTATAAACAATCTGTTCTTTTGAGGAGTCGTAAAATGATAGTTGGGCGTGTTTAAAATCGGGCGAAACCTCCCAGCGGGCTTGCATTATTTGGTGGCTTTTGTTGCTGTAATAGTAGTAAATGTACAAATACCAAGGCTGGTTTGTTGAGCTTAATTCATCGGAAATTTCAAAATCAGGCTTGTTATTGGCTTGTTGGGTAATATTGATAATAAGCTTGTAATACTGTTTAATGCTATTGATAGTCCTTGTAACGGTATCGACATTAAAGTTTTTGTTTTTATACCGCTCATAACGCATTTTAGCTAAGTTGTTTAAGGCAAGTACTGTTTCGATTTGAAGAACAGTAATGTGCTTATCTTTAAGATGTTCCAGCACTTTATTGAGTAAATCGCGCAGGTCGGTTAAATTTAGTTGCTGTAAGTTAGGTGTGTACATGGTAAAATACAGAAGGTTAAAGTACTGATTTGTTAAAATACGGCACAAAGATAATACTTTTTAAAGAAAAGGTATACTGTTGTTTTGCAGTTTTTTACTAGACAATTTTGGAATTTTTTTGGACATTTTTTTTGTCTAATTTCTTTCTGCTATTTATTTGGATTGTGTTGATAGTCGAGCTACCTTTGCAGCGAAATAACTCAATAAGTAAATTAAACTACAAAACACTAAGCTATATGGAATGGTTACAAACCTACAAAATTGGTAAAGCACTTTTAGACTCGGGTAATTACGAACCTATTGATGCTTACTTTGAAAGTTACAAAATAGATAAGTACGAATCTAAAGACAAAGAAAGTAAACAAATAATATGGGCAGAGAAAACGCCTTATATCTTGGATATTGTTGCAGATTTGCGCCCTAATGCTACTCAAGCAGTGACGTTAGATTATTGTGTACTAGACGACGTAGAAAATACACTCAAAAAAGACAATTTTTTTACTTCTGTTAGTGGACGTACTATTAACTATTATCTAGTAACATCTTATTCTAAGGTTGATTACATTGCCGAATTTTTAGGTATAGATCTTGCAAACAACAAAATATTGCTTGATGTGAAAAAAGATACGAAGGGCAAGGATGAAGCAATAGGATTTAAGAGCGTTTATGAAGAACTTGTGAAAAGCAAATTATTAGATGACGATTTTAAAGAAAGCTCGTTAATTGGCTTTAGAAATCTAATCAGGCAATATCCCAAAGTTGTGGAAACATTATCCATGGTAATTAATAATTTACCTAAATTAGTGGAAGAGTATAAACGAAAAAACTTAAAAGAGTCTGAACTATTATCAATAGCTAAATTGCCCGTATTAACTTCTTTATTTAATTTAGGTAATTCGGGAAAAGAGCAAATAGTGTACACACGTCTTAAAATTATTACAGAAAATGAACCCAATGGCATTTATTTAAATCAATTATCTGCTTATCGTACCTTTTGCTTAGCTCGTTTTTATGATTTAGGTAAGATTGACGAAACAAAAGCTCAAAACGAAGTTTGTTATTTTAGTGGGCAACAAGAAAAAGTGTTTAGTATTAACCTGCCACGCGATAATGTTAATTTACTAAAAATAAATTCAGGTAGTGTTGCAAGTTCATCTCATTTTATAGGCACTAATTTTTTAGTGAGTAAAAATGCTTACGATGCCTTAAAATTAGGAGCTTGGTTTATAACCAAACACCTAACTTGCAAAATAGCAAACGTACCCCATTACATTATCCCCGATTTTAGAGAAATTATTAGTGTAGCAGGATTTCGACATTTAAAAGAACAAATAGACCTTGCTTTTAACTATTCTAAATACAAAAACACAACACAGCAAGTAATTGAAAAAAGAATTGGTTCAAATACAGTCAATTCTATTTCATTTATTGGCTTTCATAGCGATGGTAGAGCTATCGACATCATCAACCGTATTCAATTAGTAAAACCTAACTGGTTTAATAAAGTTTTTGAAGCTTTTGATGAGGAAAAAAACAAAATTAATGCCCTACTAAACAAGGAATGGTTAACTAACTTTTCTTTAACAAGTACCTACGGTATTATGCCTATTTTTACAGACAAAGCAAAGCTAAACAACACTTTGTTTTTCTTTAAAAATTTACTAGAAGGGATTGAAGTAGAAACAAATTTTTTGTTTGGTAACTACAAAAACTTAGTGCGCTTGTTTAGATTCTCTAAAAAAGATAATAAAGGAAACTGCGCAGGCACCACCAACATCAATTTTTATCCGACAGATACCTCTGATAAATACGATGCTATAGGACGAGCTACCATCAAATACCAAATACTTCTTAATTTACTTAATGCTCTTTTTAATCCAAATTGTCAAACAATGGAAAATACACCTAACAATCCAACAGAAACTTTTTTTGCTGTATCAAACTACAACGATGCTCAAAAAGCCCTTTTTTATTTGGGCAGATTAATTCGCAGAGTAGCTATTGCCCAAAAAAAACAAGGCAATAGTAAAGCCGTATTAGACAAGATTACTTACGATGGAATGAATCTTGACGATATAATATGGCTAAAGGTTGAAGTAGTTGAAAAACTAAAACAGTACGACAACAAAAAACGCCCAATACTTGATTATAGCAACGATGACCTCGAAGCATTTGAACGCTATTTTAACCCTGCTAAATCTAACTGGAACTTAAGCACTGTAGAAAATGTTTTCTATTTATTTAGCGGCTATGGTATGTATTGGGCAACTAATGCTAAAGGAGCTAATAAAGACGAAGATGCGCTTGAGCCAGAAGAAGAAAATGTTGAAACTATAGATTGATTTTAGGTACAAAACCTACAAAATTAATCTGCAATGTTCAACAACCTAACAAACATTGATAAATTTACTCATCAAAAATAACTTACCAAAAAATGACTAACAAAGAGTTCTTATTTTTGTACGATGCTGCATTGTGCAACCCCAACGGAGACCCCGACCAAGAAAACAAACCACGAATGGACAGGGCTACTCGTACTAACCTAGTAACTGACCTGCGCATTAAGCGTAACATACGCGACTATATTATTGACAACGAAAAAGATGGTGATATAGATGTTTTTGTACGAAAAATGGGCGAAGATAAAGTAAGTGTCGAAACGCGTTTGTTAAACGAAGCCAAAGCTCTGTATAATAATGCAGAAGCTTTTAACAAATTAGCAGAAAATACGCCTGCTTTAAAAACAGTATTAGAACAGGTAAAAGCTAAAAGCAAAAATGCCAAAAATCTTAAATCATACCACGATGTTTTTAGCGAAACCAAAGATGCCAAAAGTGAGATGAGCAAAGAGAAAAGTATTAACAATGCTTTATTATTGACACTTGTAAAAACCAAATTTATTGATGTGCGCTTTTTTGGCGGAGCTTTTGCGGTATCTGGGTTTAGTAATAGTATTACAGGCTCTATTCAAATCAATATGGGCTATTCGCTACACCCCGTAGAATTGAACGGTATTACTATTGTTACACTAATGGGTGACAAAGATGGTGAAAGTGGCATTGGCAAAAAAGAAAGCCTATTTTATAGCTTGTTAGGCTTTACAGGCACAGTTAACCACAAAAAAGCCGACATAGTTGCTTTAACCGACAATGATTTGACGAAATTCCGCAATGCACTCATCAAATCTATTTTGGAAGGAAGAACCGACAGCAAAAAAAATCAATACCCCCATCTGTACCTCGAGTTGGATTACAAAGACGGTGAAACCTATGGTCGCTTAGGTGATTTGCGCCATTTAGTGGGCGTTAAATCGGTTGCCAAAGAACGCAAAGACGACAACGATTTTACAAAAGTGCGCCAACTAAACGATATGGAGTTAGACTTTAGCCAATTGATAACCCAACTTCAAGGTATTAAAGACCGCCTAAACACCATTCGTTTGTGGGTATCTTTAAACAGTCAATTTGCTAACTTAGGACAAGCATTACAAAATACTAACTTACCTGTCGAAATTTTAAGCATTTAATTACACCCAAACGGCAATAACAAGCTGGTTTGTTATTGCCGTTTTACTAAAAACAAACAATTATGCAGCATTTACTTTGCTTTGATTGGTGTGGTAAAATGGCACACTTTCGTAAATTTTACGCTAATTCATCTGCCTTATCTTACAGTATTCCCCCTCGTACTACTGTTTTAGGATTACTAGCAGCTATTTTAGGGCTAGAACGGGATACTTATTACAATACAATAGACCAATGGTTAATTGGTATAGAAACCCTTAGTCCTGTACGTAAAATCTTCCAGAAATTTAATTACCTTAAAATTAGTAGTAGAGAAAATTTAGACGAATTTGCAGGTATTGCAGATAACCGCACTCAGGTTTCTACCGAATTGTTACTACCTACTAATTTGCGTACCGATTTGGTAAGGTTTAGAATATACGTTGGAGCATTAGATGCAAACGATGAAAATTTTGCTCAATTGCAACAACAACTGGCTAACAATAACAGTGTATATGGCGTTAGTTTAGGTACAGCTAATTTATTGGCACACATCGAAAACTACCAAAACAACATTAATTTTGAATCTCTAAATGTTGACAATAAAACTTCTGTAACCATAAAAACAGCTATGAGAGCATCACAAATTACATTAGCCGATAACTGGAATGATGTAACGTTAGAACAAGATGTATTTCCATTGCGTTTAAAGTTAGCAGATGCCCAAAGTAGTACTAAAACGCGTATTGCATCAGAAATAGATACACTTATTTACCCCTTACACGGCAAACCTGTAAACGTATACTGCCAACATACCAATCATCTTTACAATATTTTGCTTAATCAACAAAAATTTACTATTGCTTTATTATGAGCCAAACACCTTTTTATTCGCATCTTAAACGAGATGCAAATAACCAAATAACCAAACAAAAACTATTAGCTACCCATATAAAGGGTATCAAAAGTATTGTGACTCAATCGGTGCATACAGCTATTTTAGACCAAGCAACCTTAGATGCTTTACAAGTAATTATCAAACTACACGATTTGGGTAAGTATACCCAATATTTTCAAACCTATTTACTAACGGGTAAAAAGCAAAATAATTTACAACATCACGCACAAATTGGTGCTGCAACAGCCTATCATCTTACAAAAGCCAACTCCAACAAGTTGGCTTTTATGGTTTATTGCATTATACGCTTTCATCATCTAAATTTAACCGACATAAAAGAACTTTGTTCTGATCATGATAAAAACAAAATAGAAATGAAATGCTGGCAAACAGATTTGTTGCCTAAATTACACATCATAGAGCAAGAACTACAACTAAAGCTACCCAATAATTGCATACCTAATGCTTTGCCTAATTTATTTGATGTTATTTATGATGTAATAGAAGAAAAAGACATCAAAAATTATTTTTTGCTTAATCACCTTTTTTCGCTTTTGATAGAAGCAGATAAATTAGATGCCTCCGAAACACCTATTTACACACGTAAAGTTATTGATAGCAAAGTAGTGGCTAATTATTTACAACAATTTAACAACACTAGTCAACAAAATAACATTAGAAGTGAAGTAAGACAAACAGTATTGCAAAATTTAAACGACCCTAATATTGTTCATCAACGTTTGTTTACCTTAACCGCACCTACCGGTATTGGTAAAACTTATACCTCGTTAGATTTTGCGTTACATCTTAAACAAAAACTAGAAGAAAATACCAACCGTAAAATTCAAATTATTTACGCATTGCCCTTTATAAACATTATTGAGCAAGGTTTAGATAATTATCAAAAAGTATTACCCGCCGACGTTAACTTATTAGCTCATTACCAGTTTAGCGATGTTTTTGAACAAAATAACAAAAAAAATAAAGAAGATGATGAGAGTATCAATTACAATCAAAAATTAATGTTGCTTGATACTTGGCAGTGCGATGTTGTTATTACATCTTTTGTGCAATTTTTTCAGACTTTAATTGGTTATAAAAATAAAGTACTCAAAAAATTTCATCATTTAGCTGGTAGTATCATTATTTTAGATGAAGTACAAACCTTAAAATTAGGGTATATGCCTTTAGTAGGCGCTACATTGTACTATTTAGCTACTTTGTTAGATGCTCGTATTATATTAATGACGGCTACTAAACCACTTATTTTTGAGTTGGCTAACCAAATAATTTTTAACAAACAACATAAAATTGAGGCTAAAGAACTATTAACTAACTACGAAGAAGTATTTGCTTGTTTCAATCGTACAAAAATAGTTCCTTTATTGTCTTATTTATTTGAAAAAGACGAAGAAAAAACAATTGCACAACAATTTGTTGAACAAGTTTTTGCACAAAAATGGGCAGCTAATAAATCATGTTTAATAGTTTGTAATACCGTAAATAGGTCAATAGAACTGCATAAAGCAGTAAAAGAATATTTATGCAATAACGGCTTGTGTAATACTGTTTTTTATCTTTCAACTAATATTGTACCTGCACATCGATTGCAACGCATTAATGCTATTAAAGAACAATTAGGCAGCAAACTTGCTCCTATTTTAATTGCAACACAAGTGGTTGAAGCTGGTGTAGATTTGGATTTTGACATGGGTTTTAGAGATATTGGGCCACTTGACTGTATTATACAAGTAGCAGGACGTATTAACCGTAATAATAAACCCGAACAATGCCCTTTGTATATTGTAGATATGGGTGATTGTGGAAAAGTGTATGACAAAATTACTGAAAAGCATGCAAAAGGTTTACTAAGTGATTTGTTGTATCAAAGTGGTATTGAAGAAAAAAATTATTTGCAGTTAATTGCCGCTTATTTTGAGAAAGTAAGTAAAGAAAGTGGCTATGATGAATCGCGAGAAATTTATGAAGCTATGCAAACATTGTGTTATGATGGAGATGATAAAAAAAGAACCTATGTGTCTTCTTTTGAAATAATTAATGAACAAAAGAATGTAGTTTCGGTATTTATAGAACTCTCCGAAGTAATTATTGCTAAAGAACATTTTTTACAATTAATTAGTGGTAAAAATGCTAATTTAACTAAATCTGAAAAAGAAAAAGCAAAAGAAAATTTTGATAAATTGTACAAAAAAACTTTCCATCAACACATTATTAACATACCTAAATACTATTTGGAGTATCATATCCCATTAAATAATGCTCGCTATCATCTTACAGATGATATTTTCATTATTCCTAATGAAGAGATAGAGACTATTTATGATGATGATACAGGTTTTAAACGAGAAAAACAAGACAAAAATTTTGCATCTATTTAACTATCCTGTCCCCCCCCCAAAAAAAAACTCCCCCACCAAACAAACAAACAAATTGTAGGGTGGGGGAGGAAGGAATGGGTAATTATTCGGTAGGGGTAGGGGTATTGGTAGCGGTGGTATCTTCGGGTGTTTCGGTATCTTCTTGTTGGGCGCGTTTGTTAAACTCGTCGAGTTCGTCAAGGGCAGCATCAAGGGCAGGGTTCGAGTTGTTGCTGATTTTTATGGCATCGTGTATGGTTTTGGTGTGTGTCATGGCATCTATCCTAGCTGCCATATCAGAGTCGCTTAAAAACTCGGATAGTTGAGCAACAATAACGCGTATCTCTGCTAGGTTTTGGTAATACTGCATCAACTTCTCAAAATTAGCCGGTTCAAACGACCTTGGCATCTCGTCTATTTGCTGCTTACCGTGCCTAAGCGCTGCTTGTGCATAAGCTAATCGCCTAGGTCCCATTTTTCTGCCTCGACTGCGCTCTTCTTTGCTAAGGCTTATTTTAATTTTTTTTACCTTTGCTAAAACAGCTAAAATATCGTTTTTAATACCTATTATGTCTTGGTCTAAAGGTATTATTTCGGAAAGATAATACAATTTCATTGCAAATTATTTAAATGGTTAATTAATTTTTAATCTAAAAACCAGTAAAAAAGGTTAAATTTTGCTACAAAGTTATAAAAAGTCATTTAAATTTCCAAATTTTTGTTAGTTTATTAACATTTTTTAACCTTTTTTAACCTTTGGGGTTAGTATAATAAGGCATTAGATAGCCTAAAAAGCTAAAATAAAGCCCAATAAAGCCCAAAGATAGTAAAACTATTTGTAGAGATGCTATAGCGTATATTGATGGATGGTGTGTACTATCTTTACTGATGCTACAACTATGTTAATTGATGGTGTACACTATCTTTACTGATGCTACAACTATGTTAATTGATGGTGTACACTATCTTTACTGATGCTACAACTATGTTAATTG
>Ga0075163_10013450_pt1 | contig 10597 bp, 8 predicted proteins | sample JI1023141ADNA_FD_71478 | JGI IMG/M metagenome (GOLD analysis project Ga0075163, IMG submission 71478) | Wastewater effluent complex algal communities from Wisconsin, to seasonally profile nutrient transformation and Carbon sequestration -... | ecosystem: Engineered > WWTP > Effluent > Algae... | reverse complement strand
ATCCGCCCGATCTTCGAATATGCCCGTTTCCTGCCCGGCACCATGCTGGCACTCGACATCACCGGCGAGGATGTCGAGGAATCCGGCCTGGTCTGGGCCGATGGCGACGCCGATCGGCTGGGCAAGCCGGCGCCTGGCGGCCTTACTCTGGCGCCGTGGCTCGGCGATGATTTCGCGCAGATGATGCTCTCGGTCTACGAGCTCGACGGCACCCCCTGCGACGTCGACCCGCGCCATGTCCTGAAATCCGTCATCGACCGGTTCAAGGAGTTCAATCTGACGCCGGTCGTCGCCTGCGAAATGGAGTTCTACCCGATCGACCGGCAGCGCCGTCCCGACGGCACGCTGCAGCCGCCGATCTCCGCCGTCACCGGCAACCGCTCCTGGGATATCCAGGCCTATGGCCTGCGGGAACTCGACGATTTCGAGCCGTTCTTCCGTGACGTCTACGCCATGGGCGAAAAGATCGGCCTGCCGCTGGAATCCGCCATTTCCGAGTATGCCCCCGGGCAGCTGGAACTGGGCCTGCGTCACCGCGCCGATGCTCTGCAGGCGTGCGACGAGGCCGTCAAATACAAACGCCTGGTAAAGGGTGTCGCGGTTCGCCATGGCTTCGAGGCGACTTTCATGGCAAAGCCGCATAGCGACATCGCTGGTTCCGGCATGCATCTCCATGTCAGCCTTGCCAACCCGGATGGCAGCAATGCCTTTGCCAGCGACGACCCGGCCGGAACGCCGCTCCTCGCCCAAGCGGTTGCCGGCATGCAGGCGCTGCTCAACGACTCGATGGCGATCTTCGCCCCCAATGCCAATTCCTATCGCCGGTTTCGGGCCAATTCCTACGCGCCGGTTGCCCCCACCTGGGGTATCAATAATAGAACGGTAAGCTTCCGGGTCCCGGCCGGCCCGGCCAAGTCGCGCCATATCGAACACCGGATATGCGGCGCCGATGCCAACCCCTATCTCGCCGTCGCGGCGATGCTGGCAGCGGTCCATTGGGGTCTCAAACAGAAGCTCGATCCCGGCGCGCCGATCGAAGGCAATGGTTATGCCAAGGCCCAGGAAATGGGCCTAACTATCCCAACCAATTGGCAGGCCGCCATTGATCTCTTCACCCGGTCGGCGCGGATGAAGGAATATCTCGGCGAACGTTTTCACCACGTCTTCAGCGCTGTCAAACAGGCGGAATACGACCGCTTCAACGCCCGTGTGACCGAGCTCGATTTCGCGTGGTATTTGCGCAACGCCTGAGACTGCGTGAATAAGGTCACAGCCTTGGCACCACGCGACCTTGTTCGGGTCGGGTTCAGATGCTACGTTCCCGCCCGAATCAAGGTCATAGCCGCCAAGATGCCGGTAAGTCCCCCAGATAACGGCGGGGGCCGACTCGGCCAGCGGCCGGACTGTTAACGATCGCTGCCAGACGAGCGCTGAAGACATGGGCCTGTTCAGTTCAAAGAAAGACAATCGGGTAACGGTCGGCGCACGCTATAGGTCCGCCGACACGAACCTGATTACCTGGGAAGTCGCGTCCATCTTCAACGGGATCGACGGCACGCCCTATGCCCATATTTTTTGTGTCCAGGATCAGTCCCGGCGCAAGACGGTGGCGCAAAGCTCGCTGGAATCAGGTGTTCAATACGTCCGCCTGCCAAACCGGCAGGCCTGAGCCTCGGCGCGATGGCCAAGCAACCGCTCCAGGTCACCGAACGCCTATACAGCTATATCCTCGAGTTCGGCTTTCGCGATGACCCGCTCCTCCAGGAGTTGCGCGCGGAGACGGCCAAACTGCCCGCCAGCATGATGCAGATCTCGCCCGAGCAGGGGCAGTTCATGGCCCTTCTCGCCCAGTTGATGGGTGTCCGGCGGGCCATCGAGATCGGGACGTTTACCGGCTATTCGAGCCTGTCCGTGGCGCGTGCCCTGCCGACGGACGGCAAGCTGATCTGTTGCGATGTCAGCGAGGAATACACGGCCGTTGCCCGCCGCTATTGGGCCAAGGCAGGGGTCGCCGGCAAGATCGACCTGCGTCTCGCACCTGCGCTCGATACGCTCAAGGAGCTGAAACGATCGGCTCCGGGCAGCTTCGACATGGCCTTCATCGATGCCGACAAGACCAACTATCCGCATTACTACGAGGCCGTCCTGGACCTCCTCAGGCCAGGCGGCGTGGTTCTCATCGACAATGTGCTGTGGGGTGGCGATGTTGCCGATCCGGCGGCACAGGATTCGGAAACGACCACGCTGCGGACCCTCAACAGCTTGATTGCCGCTGACAGCCGTGTCGATTTCTGCCTGCTGCCGATCGCTGACGGACTGACCATCGCCCGCAAGCGCTAGCCTATGGCGTCGGCTGCGATGGTTGGGCGGGCCACTCCACCAGATCGCCGGGCTTGATACCAAGCTGGGCTGCGGATCCGCCCAGGATTTCCAGCACCGCCTTGGCCGGCCCATAGGAACTGATCGGGCTCGTGTCGAACGGCACGGCCATGGATGCGACGTGGATGATGCGTCCTTCGTCCCCGATAAACAGCAGGTCCAGCGGCAAAGGCGTGTTCTTCATCCAGAAGGAGACCGGCTTGGCCGCCGGGTAAAGAAACAGCATGCCCTCATTGGCCGCCAGATCCTCGCGGAACATGAGGCCCTGGGAGCGCTCCTCGGCCGTATCGGCGATTTCAGCCGCGAATTTGTAGGTACTGCCGCCCGCATGGATCAGGACCGGCACCTGCTCCGCCGCCCATGCTGGCTGAGCGATCGCCGACGTCAAGGCGATGATGGCGCATTGCAGCAGGCTCCAAAGTCTCAATGATCCCTCACCCGGCGAGATGGCAGTCAGCGGCAAAGATTGACCGTGCTTTCCGACCAGCGTCAAGCCTCCGCCGAGTCCGTTGACAAGATGTGACCAGCGCGCCTCTATTCTGACAAAATACCAGTTGGGAGCTTGCACCATGGAAATCTCCGGCACGTATCCAATCAAGGCATCCCGCGCCCTGGTCTGGGCAGCGCTCAATGACCCCGAGGTGCTGAAAGGGGCCATCGCCGGCTGTGAGGAACTGGTCCGGGACGGTGATGGCTTTACGGCAACCGTGGTGGCGAAGGTGGGGCCCGTGAAGGCCAAGTTCGGCGGCCGGATCACGCTCTCCGACCTCGATCCGCCCAACGGCTATACCATCACCGGCGAAGGCCAGGGTGGCGCTGCTGGCTTTGCCAAAGGCAATGCCAAGGTGGCGTTGGAAGACGACGGCAGTGGCGGCACAATTCTGAAATACACCGCCGCAGCCCAGATCGGCGGCAAGCTCGCCCAGATCGGCTCGCGCCTGATCGAAGGTACGGCCAGGAAGATGGCCGATGATTTCTTCAGCGCCTTTGCCGCCGCGGTGGTGGCGCAGCCGGGTGCGGCAGTGGCGGGAGCAGCCACCGAGTCAGGCATCGCTACGCCACCAAGCGATAGCGCTCTTCCCGCTGCCGGCGGACAGGTGCAGCCCGCGCAGAAGGGCTTGCATCCGGCTGTCTGGATCACCGGTTTGGTCGTTGTTCTTGGGGGCGTGCTCTATTTCTTCATGAAGAAGTAAATTGCTCGCTGCCAAGTTGGACAAAGGTCTAATAGGCCGTGGGTCAAATAGACTATGGAATGTCGCGAACCCTTCGCAGCGATGGCGTGGGAACCGTCTCACGGGAAACCTGACGCAATGCAACAATGAACAATAAATAGGCAGGTCTTTGTCATCTGCCTGTCTCATACCGCGGGCAATAGCGCACAAAGCGCAGGCTTTGATTCTAGACCTTGACATTCAATTGACCGGGCAAGCTTAATTCTCTCATTCGATCACGACGAACCAGCCTCACCCAGGTGATGGCCGGCAAGACGCAAAAGGCAGCTAGTGGCGGCAAGCCACGGCAACTCAGGGAGGATCGTTATGCCCACCGTTAAAATGACGGTGAACGGCAAGGCTGTTTCGGCAGATGTCGAAGCGCGGACATTGCTCGTTCATTTCCTACGCGACAAACTGGCTCTCACCGGAACGCATGTCGGCTGCGACACCGCGCAATGCGGCGCCTGCACCGTGCATGTTGACGGCAAAGCCGTGAAGTCGTGCAACGTCCTGGCCGTTCAACTGGACGGCGCGCAGGTCACGACGATCGAGGGACTCGCCACGGGCGACACCATGCACCCGATGCAGGAGGCCTTCCGCAACAATCACGGACTGCAATGTGGCTTCTGCACGCCCGGCATGGTGATGAGCGCCATCGATCTGGTGCAGGGCAAGCCCAGCTTGAGCGAAAGCGATATCCGGGCAGGTCTCGAAGGCAATATCTGCCGCTGCACCGGGTACCACAACATCGTTAAGTCCGTGAAAGCGGGCGCCGAAGCGATGCAAGCTGGGAAGGGGAAATAAGCCATGGCTGACTCTGGACAAGCAACTGGCATCGGCCATTCACCCAAGCGCAAGGAAGACTTCCGCTTCCTGACCGGCCGCGGCAACTATACCGACGATATCAATCGTCCCGGCCAGACCTATGCCTATATCCTGCGCTCTCCCCACGCCCATGCGGAGATCGTCAAGATCGACACCGCCAAGGCCAAGGGCATGCCGGGTGTCGTCGGCATCTTCACTGGTGCCGACTATGACAAAGGCGGCGTTCCCTGCGGCTGGCAGATCCACAGCAAGGATGGCAGCCCGATGGTCGAGCCGCCGCATTTCCCGCTGTGCAAGGACCGCGTCCGCCATGTCGGCGACCAGGTTGCGCTGATCATCGGTGAATCGCTGGCAGAAGCTCGCGATGCCGCCGAAGCGATCAATGTCACCTACAAGGAATTGCCGGCGATCGTGTCGACGGCGGGTGCCGACAAGCCGGGCGCCGCCCAAGTCTGGCCGGATGCCAAGAACAACACTTGCTTCGACTGGCATATCGGCGACAAGGCCGCCGTCGATGCGGCCTTTGCGAAGGCACATCACGTCACCAAGATCGACCTCGTCAACCAGCGTCTCGCTCCCAATGCCATGGAGCCCCGGGCCGCGGTCGGCGATTACGACCGCGCAACCGGTGAGTACACGCTCTACACCACCAGCCAGAACCCGCATGTCATCCGCCTGCTGATGGGCGCCTTCGTGCTGCAGATTCCGGAACATAAGCTGCGCGTCGTGGCACCCGATGTGGGCGGCGGCTTCGGCTCGAAGATCTTCCACTACTCGGAAGAAGCGCTTGTCACCTGGGCGTCAGAGAAGGTGCGCCGGCCGATCAAATGGACGTCTGACCGTTCCGAAGCCTTCATCACCGATGCGCAAGGCCGTGATCATGTCAGCCACGCCGAACTCGCCCTCGACAAGGACGGCAAGTTCATCGGTCTCCGTGTCAACACGATCGCCAATATGGGGGCCTATCTTTCGACATTTGCACCCTGCGTGCCGACCTATCTGTCGGCAACCCTGCTGGCCGGCGTCTACACGACGCCCGCGATCTATGCCGAAGTAAAGGCTGTCTTCACCAACACCGTGGCTGTCGATGCCTATCGCGGTGCCGGTCGCCCGGAGACGACCTATCTCCTGGAACGCCTGGTGGAAAAGGCGGCCCGCGAGACCGGTATCGACCGGGTCGAACTGCGCCGCAGGAACTTCATTCCCAACAATGCCTTCCCCTACCAGACGCCGGTGGCCCTGCAATATGACAGCGGCGATTATGGTGCGACCCTCGACATCGCCCTCAAACTGGGTGACTGGAGCGGGTTCGAAGCGCGGCGCGCCGAAGCCAAGAAAGGCGGCAAGCTGCGCGGCATCGGCATCTCCACCTATATCGAAGCCTGCGGCATCGCGCCGTCTGCCGTCGTGGGTTCGCTGGGCGCCCGTGCCGGTCTCTACGAATGCGGCTCGATCCGCGTGCACCCGACCGGCTCCGTCACGGTTTTCACCGGCACCCACAGCCATGGCCAGGGCCACGAGACGACCTTTGCCCAGTTGGTCTCCGATACGCTGGGTGTCGCCTTCGAGAGCGTCGAAGTCAGCCATGGCGATACCAACAAGATCCCCTTCGGCATGGGTACCTATGGTTCGCGCTCGCTCGCGGTGGGTGGTTCGGCCATCGTCAAGGCGATGGACAAGATCATCACCAAGGCAAAGCGCATCGCCGCTCACTTGATGGAGGCCTCGGTGGCCGACATCGATTTCAAGAACGGCGAGTTCACCGTGAAGGGCACCGACAAGAAGGTAACCTTTGGCCAGGTGGCGCTGACGGCCTATGTGCCGCACAACTACCCCATCACCGAGTTGGAGCCAGGCCTCGAAGAAACAGCGTTCTACGATCCGCTCAACTTCACCTATCCTGGCGGCACCCATATCTGCGAGGTCGAGATCGATCCGGAGACGGGCGTCACCCAGGTCCTGAACTTTACGGCTGTCGATGATATTGGCCGGGTCATCAACCCGATGATCGTCGAGGGTCAGGTGCATGGTGGCGTTGTCCAGGGTATTGGCCAGGCGCTCCTGGAAAGCTGCACCTATGACGAGGTGACAGGTCAGCTCCTCACCGGCTCCTACATGGATTACACCATGCCGCGGGCCGATGACGTGCCGAACATCACCGTCGCCAACCACGCCACCATGTGCACCCACAACCCACTCGGCTCCAAAGGTGTCGGCGAAGTGGGCGCCATCGGCTCGCCACCCGCCGTCATCAACGCCGTGCTCGATGCGCTGCTGCCTGTGGGTGTCACCGATATCTCGATGCCCGCGACCCCGCACAAGGTGTGGCAGGCCATTCAATCCGCCGGCAAAGCCAAAGCGGCAGAGTAAGGGAGGAAGCAAATGCATAATTTCGCATTCCATAGGCCGGGCTCTGTCGCCGATGCCGTAAAGGCCATCGGTGCGGCGAGTGACGCCAAGATCATCGCCGGTGGCCAGACCTTGCTGCCGACCCTGCGTCAGCGCCTAGCGGAACCCAGCGATCTCATCGATCTGGGCGCCATTGCCGATCTAAAGGGCATCAAGGCGGAAGGTGAGGGCATCACCATCGGGGCAATGACCACCCATGACGAGGTCGCGAACTCCGCCGTCGTCAAGGGTGCCATCCCGGCCCTCGCCCATCTGGCTGGTCATATCGGCGACCGCCAAGTGCGCTATCGCGGCACGATCGGCGGATCCTTGGCCAATAACGATCCGGCGGCTGACTATCCGTCGGCGGTGCTGGGTCTCGGCGCCACCATCCGCACCAACAAGCGCGAGATCAAAGCTGACGACTTTTTCCAGGGCATGTTCACGACAGCCCTGGGAGATGGCGAAATCATTACCGCCGTTCATTTTCCGAAACCGGAAAAGGCGGGCTATGAGAAGTTCGTGCAGCCTGCCTCGCGCTTCGCCCTCGTCGGCGTGTTCGTTGCCAAGACCAAGGGCGGCGTGCGCGTGGCGGTGACGGGCGCGGGCCAGGAAGGGGTCTTCCGGTGCAAGGAGGTCGAAGCTGCCCTTTCCAGCAGCTTTACCGCCGAGGCGGCCAAGGGAGCCAAGGTCCCTGCCGATAACATCAACAGCGACCTCCACGGTTCAGCCGCCTATCGCGCCCATCTTGTGAGCGTGTTGGCGGGGCGGGCTGTCGCTGCAGCCAAGTAGGAGTTTACCTCCGACCGAACGGAAACGGGCGGGACCAAGGTCCCGCCCGTTTTTCTTTATGCACACCCACGCGATCAACCAGCGCGTATCTTGGCGATGAAGGCATCGACTTCGCGCCGCAGTGCTTCCGATTGCTGCGACAACTCGGATGACGCACCAAGAACCTCGCCGGCGGCACCGCCCACTTCCGTGGCCGCCTGGTTGACGCCGCCGATATTGCGGGCGACTTCATCAACGCCCATCGCCGCCTGCTGCGCATTGTTGGAAATTTCCTGAGTTGCCGCCGATTGTTCCTCGACTGCGGCAGCTATCCCCGATGCGATATCATTGATCCGGGCAATGGTCGAGCGGATGCTCCCCATGGCCCCGGCAGCGGTGCGTGTCACCTGCTGCATGCCGCTGATCTGAACGGAGATGTCCTCGGTCGCCTTGGCTGTCTGGCTGGCGAGGTTTTTGACCTCCGACGCCACCACGGCGAAACCCTTGCCGGCCTCGCCGGCGCGTGCCGCCTCGATCGTCGCATTGAGCGCCAGCAGATTGGTCTGGCTTGCAATGTCATTGATCAATTGGACGATACCGCCGATGCGCTCAGCCGCCTGGGCCAGGCTTTCGACTGTTTCGCCGGTCTTGGCGGCTTCGTCGACCGCCGACTTCGCCACCGTCGAACTGTCGGCCACTTGCCGGCTGATCTCGGTAATGGAGGAAGAAAGCTCCTCGGCCGCCGCTGCCACGGTCGTCACATTGGCCGAAGCCTGCGTGGTGGCCGCTGCCACAGCCGTCGACTGGCGGGTCGCCTCCTCCGCCGTGCCGGACATCGAGGTCGCACTCGACTGCAATTCCGTCGCAGCCGACGAGACGCCTTCGACCACACCCTTGATCGCCAGTTCGAACCCATCGGCAAGATCCAGCATGGCCTTGCGTCGCTCAGCGGAGACTCGCTGCTCGGAAACCTTCTGCTCCTCCCGCAGTCGGTCGACCTCAATCAGCTTCTCCTTGAAGAAGTCGATGGCACGCGCCATGACACCAAGCTCGTCGCGGCGCGTGGTCAGTGGCACTTCAAGGGCGGTATTGCCACCCGCCAACCCCTCGACGGCGCCCGTCAACTTGCGAACAGGGTTTGCTGCAAGATAACGAACCAGCAGCGCAATGATGGCGCCAAGGACAAGAATCATCACGGCCGACACGATCAGGACGGTATTAGTCAATGCGATGACTGGCGCCTGGATCTTGTCTTGCGGCAGATTGACCATGACCGACCATCGATTGGTCGAAAGACCAGCCGCCACCGGCATGAAAATGCGGCTGATGTCAGTGCCAAGCGAAACTGAATAGTCCCTCGTCTCCAGGCGTTGACCGTTCTTGATTGCCTCCAGGGCGTCCTTGAGAGTCTCCGATGTTTCGACAATTGGCTTGCCGAGAGCGGCTACATCGTTATAGGCCGCCCAAAGGCCGGCATTCGAAATCAACGACACGGAACCCGTCTCGAACGGTTTCATTTCGCCCAGCAAGCCGTTGAGACCTTCAAGCAGCAGATCGATGCCAGCCACGCCAATGACTTTGCCATCAACAACGATTGGCACCGCGGCGCTGGTGATCAGGACATCCTTGCCGTTGACCCCGTAAAGATATGGCTCCAGCAGCTGCTCCTGTCCGCTGTCGCGCGCCAAGAGGTAATAGTCGCCCAAGCCCGGCTTATCGTAATCGGTCAGTGCGGTGAGGCTAGACCCCTCTCCATCCCGCGCCACATAGGGCACAAAGCGACCCGTCGCATCATGCCCGTCGACCGAGATGAAGCTGGCATCCTGTCCATCAAAGGCATTGGGCTCGAATGCGACCCAAGTCGCCAGGAGGTTGGGATTGTCGGCGAGAAGCTTCCGAAGGGATGCCAGAACACTCGCCCGGCTGGCAGATTTGCCTTCGATCTGACCCACAGTGTTCGCGGCGGTTGCGCGTGCGGAGGCAAAAGCGCCGGAAATGACGTTCTCGACCTTGTCGGCTGCAGAGGTCGCAACTTCGACACCCAGTTCACTGCTGAGCTTGCCGACTGTATCGCCGCTCTGCGAAACGGTTACCCAGGTGGAAAAGCCAAGGCCGAGCAGCAGCGCAGTCAGAATCGGCACCAGGATCTTCACTGCCAGCGACCCGCCGGCGAGTCCCTTCGTGAGCATGATATTTCACTCCCCTGAAACAAATTTTATTCAAGGGAATGTCCACTCTAACTCTTAATAAGTCGTGAAAATAATCTTACGACTTCCGGCAAATTCGGCCGGCTGGGTCGTGGGGCAACCCGGGTCCCTTCGTGGCAATATGCTCACGCAGCGCCTCGAGATCGCCACCACCCTGGACCAAGTGCTTGCCCTGTTTCAGTATTTCGAACCGGTCGCCACCACCGGCCAGGAAACTGTTGACCGCGATCCGGTAGGTCGCGGCGGGGTCGATCTGCTTGCCCCTAAGGTGCATCGTCTCCGCCAGGATTCGATCGCCTTCCATCCGCCGATCGTCATAGCAATAGCTGAAGCCTGACGAGACCTGCAGGATGCGCGGCTTGCGATCCTGCGGTTGGCCGACCCATTGCTGTTCCAGCAGAAGTTTCAATTGCGATCCGGTCACATCCATCGCAACCAAATTATTGCCGAAAGGCTGGACCGCAAAGAGATCACCCAGATTGACTGTCAAACCCTTGCTGGGATCACTGGGCAGGTCCTGCCGAATCCCGCCCGGATTGGTCAGCGCAATCTCCGCCCCCAATGCCGTCGCCGCTGCCAAATGGGCATCGGCAATGACATCGCCCAGCGCCGTCTCCCCGGCCGCATTCGGCTGGCGCGTGAGGGCCGCCGGCAATGTCGCCACCTTCTGCTGGCGGATCGGGGCTGTCGCCACCATCGCACGCTGCAATTCGGCTTCGATGCCGGCGTCCGGCGGCACATCACGGAGAACCGGTATGTTGCGCGCGGATACTGCCGTAACCTCGCCCAGTGCGGGATCCAGCAAAAGGTCGA
>Ga0075163_10013448_pt1 | contig 10598 bp, 9 predicted proteins | sample JI1023141ADNA_FD_71478 | JGI IMG/M metagenome (GOLD analysis project Ga0075163, IMG submission 71478) | Wastewater effluent complex algal communities from Wisconsin, to seasonally profile nutrient transformation and Carbon sequestration -... | ecosystem: Engineered > WWTP > Effluent > Algae... | reverse complement strand
CTTCTCTTCCCATTCGGCGCGCGCGAACGCGGCCTCGACACGGCGCTTTTGCAGAGCGGCCGCCGCGTCGCTCATGTGTTGCGGCGTGAACCCCTTCGCCGCCGCGAGTTGACGAAAGCCCGCGAAATTGTCGGGGCCGCACTGGTCGAGATATTCCTCGAAATGCGACTGCGTGTAGGTGCTGTCGATCGTGTAGTGGCAGATAAGCCCCGTCGTGGCGCGGGCGGTTTCGTAATTGCGCCTGTAGGCGGCCGTGCGATCCGCCTCTTTCGCTGCATACGCAGCGGCCAGCGCGGCGTCGCTCGCCTTGTTTTCCGCCAGGATCACGGCTTCGCCGTTCCTGAATGCCGTCAGCATGACGGGATCGGGCTGGCCCACGGGAATATCGGTGAATTGACGATAGAGCCGCCACTTGCCGTCGGCGACGGCTTTCGCCATCAGCCAGCCATTACCGGTCCAGGTCAGCTCGCTATAGCGCGGCGCGCTGCGCGCAGCGACAAGCGCTTCGCCAGGCGGACCCACATGAGTTGCGAACTCCAGGCCGGCGCCGGTCTGGAACACCACGGCCCACATGGTAGTGTTGCCGTTCTGAGTCTTGCGATTTTCGTTCGTGGCGATGCGATTGGCGGGGATCAGCCCGATCGCGCCCGGCGGCAGCGGCGTGGGCGATCCGTCGCGGCTGATCAGCGTGAATAACGGCCCGTACTGATATTTCGCGGGATCGCGATCCAGCGACGGTCCTTCAAGGAGCAAATCGTAGGAGAGCTCGCCGGAACAGTTCGGCGCTGCGTCGCGACTGGCGCCGGGCGGCATCATGGTGGACCATTCCTGGGTGGCGCCCAGCACAGGGGACACCTGATAGCCGGACAGATCGAGCAGCCCGGTGCGGACGACTCCGCCTTCATCGCGCCAATGTGCGCGAAACACATCGCCGATGCGCTGGACAGCCGGTACAAGACCCACGCCGCCCATGTTTTTCAGAACGCGCGGTTGCCCCGAAGGCGAGAACAGGGTGATGTTCGACGTGCCGACGCCCTTCATGTCGCTGTTCCAGCGCTGCCCCATGGGAGCGGAGACGCCGTTATCGCCGCGCGTGCGGCATTTAAGCGGCGGCGCGACAAAACTCGCTTCCTGAAAGTCGAACTGTTCTTTGCTCTCGCCCTTGCCGACAGTGTAGGTGCGGTACTTGTCGTTGACCTTTACCAGCGCGCCGGTCGTCGAGTACGGCATCAACGCCTGATATTTGTACGGGATGACGAGATTGCCCGCGGCGTCCTTCATCCCGAGAAATTTCGGCCATTCCGTCCAGGGCTTGCTCTTGTGTTCGCAATCATAGTTTTGCGAAACCACACGCACGATTCCGACGCCGCCATTGAGATCCGGCGTTCTGTATTCGCCTTCGACTCGCTCGAAGGACTGGTGCTTCTTGCACTTCTTGAGGTGGCTCGGAAAATCCTGCGCGTTGGCTGCCGTGCAAAATGCGCTCGCCAGAAGCGCTGCGGTGAGTGTCAGAAGGCGCATGTTTCGTTCCCCAGGAAAGCGGCGCAATTCGAGGCGCGCCGCTGGGCTTGTCAATGATGAATGATGCGCTTTCCGAAGACGCAGTACACAAGCCTTAGCTCGCCGGCCACGTCCACAGGATCAGCGGCGTGGCGGCGATCACCACCAGCACCGACAGCGGCAAACCAAGCTTCCAGTAATCGGAAAACTTGTAGCCGCCGGGGCCCATGACCAGCGTATTGCATTGATGCCCGATGGGCGTGAGGAAGTCGCACGCGGCGCCGATCGCCACCGCCATCAGATAAGGGTCGGGGTTCCTGCCCAGCGCCTGCGCGATCGCCGCGCCGATGGGGGCCACCACCAGCACAGTCGCGGCGTTGTTGAGGAAGGGCGTCACCGCCATGCCGGTGAGGATGAGCGCGCCGATCGCAAAGTAAGGCGGCATGGGCCCCAGCGCTTGCGACAGAAATCCGGCGATCAATTTATCGCCGCCGGTCTGCTGAATGGTTTCGCTGATGGGAATGAGACACGCCACCAGAACCAGCATTGGCCCTTCGATGGCGCGATAGGCTTCTGTCATGCTCATGGTGCGCAGAAGCAAAACGATCATCGCCGCAACGAAGAACGCGAGGTGGATCGGCGCCCAGCCCAAAGCAACGAAGAGCACCGCCACGGCCAAAGCCGCGATCGGCAGATAGCCGACGCGCTTCTGGCCCAGCGCCACGCCGCGTTCGGACAGCGGCAATACCTGTAGTTCGGTGAGGGCTTCGCCGGCCTTGGATTCTTCGGATTTCAACAGCAGCAGATCGCCGGGCCGGAAGCGCAGCGAGCGCAATTCCTCGCGCACATGCCGGCCCTCGCGGCTGACGGCCAGCAGGCTCACGCCGAAGCGCTCATATAAGCGGGCGCCCGCCGCGCTTTGCCCAACGAGCGAGGAATATTGCCGCACCACGCCTTCGATCAGCGTCACTTTGTCGGAAGGCTCCGTTTCGTCGCGATGGCGTTCGCCCACCAGTTTCAGCTTCGCCGACGACATCACGCGCTCGAGCGCGGCTTGCTCGCCCTCGATCAACAGGCGGTCGCCGGGCTCCAGCACCCGGTCGCTCGATACCTGAATGCGGCCGGTATCCGTCATCCGGCCGACGACCTTCACATCGCCCTCGGCGGCGGCTTCGAGGTCCGCCGGCGTTTTCCCGGCGCAGGTGGAGTCTTCGCACACCACGACTTCAGTGACGTATTGCGCGTCCGCCAGGGCAGCCTGCATGTTGCCGGTCGACTGGCGTTCGATCTTGATGAAGCGCGGCGCGATGGCGAGGAACACAAAGCCCACGGCGCACAGCCCCAGCCCGACCGGCGCGAAATCGAACATCTGAAACGGCTCGCCCAGCATGTTCTTGCGCACGCCCGACACGATGATGTTGGGCGAGGTGCCGACCAGCGTCACCAACCCGCCCAGCAGCGATGCAAACGCCATCGGCATCAGGACGCGCGAGGGCGAGACATTGGCCTTCTGCGCGTGTTGCAGCGCCACGGGCATCATGATCGCCAGGGCGCCGATATTCTTGGTGAACATCGACAGGATCATCACCAGGCCGGTGAACAGCGGCATTTGCAGGCTCGGCGACTTTAGCCGCGACAAGACAGGCGAAAGGCCGCGCTCGATGACGCCGGAGCGCGCGATGGCTGCGCTGAGCAGCAATGCCGAGGCGATGATCCAGATCAGCTCATTGCTGAAGCCGGAAAACATGTCCTCGACGGGAATGATCCCCAGAACGGCCCCGGCGCCGAGCGCGGTGAGGGCGATCAGATCATAGCGGAGCTTGCCCCACACGAACGCCGCGATGGTGACCGCCATGAGGCCAAAGGCCAAACCCTGCTCAGGCGTCATCCATGTCTCTCGTAAGCGTTACACTGGGGCGATGTGTTCAACGCGCGAAAGGGGAATTGGTTGCGTGTGAGACGCCAAGTATAGAGAAGCTCCCCCTCTGGGAAGGGATAGGGGCGTCTAAAATTGCGCGGTCAGCCGATCCTTTAAAAACTCGATGAACTTCTGCACGCGTGCCGGCGATGATCGGCTTTCCGTAAGCGCATAGACCGGAACGCTCTCCGCGGACCAATCTGGAAGGACCGGCATCAGAAGGCCGCTGGCTACATCATCCGCCACCAACGCATCCGCGAGAATTGCTATGCCGTGTCCGAGGACTGTCAGGTTCTTGATCATGGTGGCGTTGTTCGCGACGAACTTGCTCGTGATTTTTGCGGTCGCTTTTTCCGCGCCGCGCGAAAGAGTCCAACTCAAACCATCGCCTTTGATGTTCAGGCAATGAAAGTCCTTCAATTGGCGCGGATGCTCTGGCTTTCCCTGGCAATCCAGATAAGACGGCGCCGCATATAGGCTACGGCTGAGGCTGCACAGCCGGCGCGAAACCAGGCTAGAATCTTTCAACTGGCCAATCCGGATGGCCATGTCGAATGGCTCCGCGATCAGATCGGCGAGGCGCGAGCTCAAATCGAACTCGAAGCGAAGATCGGGGTAGAGCAGAGAGAATTCCGCGATCAGTGGGCTTGCAATCTCGTTCGCGAAATCGACCGGAAGCGTGACCTTCAGCACACCGGAGGGCTGAACGTATTTTCCCTGGATCTCATCATGCGCATCCTGCGCCTGCTCGATGATATCCTTGCAGCGAAAGTAATAAGCGCGCCCGGCCTCGGTGAGTTCGATCTTCCGCGTCGTCCGGTGAAGGAGACGCATGCCGATTGACGCCTCAAGGGCGCTGATGCGTCGCGACAGCGTCGATATCGGGACGCCAATGGATGTCGCCGCCTGCCGGAAGCTCATCACCTTGGCGACTTCAGTGAAATAATACAGGTCGTCTAGCGCAATCATTGTTCCATTTGTGGATCAATGTTTCCCAAGAGTCACCCTTTATTCGTTTTTCGTGGGCGTCCAGATTGGCCCATCAGCGTTCATTTGGCCGATTTGGTCCGTCCGCGATCGAACGCGCCACATGCCGCCCCGCGTCTGCGCCAATCGGGAGCGTCGTTTGTGAAAGTCTCAGTGAATCTGGAAAAGTGCTTCGGGCACGCGCGCTGTGAGGATCTTTGTCCTGAAGTTTTTGCGACCGACCCTGTTGAGGGCAAGTGTGTCATCAAGAACAGCGAGGTGCCGCCGGAACTGGAAAAGAAGGTGATCCTGGCCGTTCGCAATTGCCCCGAGTTTGCTCTGCAGCTCTCTGAAAGCGAGGCGGAGAAGTCATGACCCTGCAATTTCATCCGTCAGAGCCAAATCATGTCCCGCCGGAGCTGATTGTCGACTTCGATATGTTTCATGTCCCGCCGGGCCTCTCTGACCCGACGCAGATCTGGCACAATCTCGTTCGCGAAGGCGCACCTAAGATCTTCTACACGCCGCGCAACTGCGGGCATTGGGTGTTTCTCGAATATGAGGATATCGCTGACGGCTATCTAAACCACGAAATCTTCTCGACGCATCAAACGCCGATTCCGCCGATCGAGCCGTTTCCGACGATGCAGCCGCAGGGGATGGACCCCCCGGAGCATAACGTGTTCCGCCGCATCCTTGCGCCGCTGTTCACGCCGGTGGCCGTCAAGAAGCTGCTCCCCGAGCTGCATCGGCGATCCGCCGAGCTGATTGAACCGCTCGTCGCCAAAGGGCGCTGCGATTTCATTACGGAATATGCAGAGCGTTTTCCGACATCCGCGTTCCTGCACATCATGGGGCTGCCGCAAGAACGGCTTGCCGACTTCCTGCGCATGGCGAATACGTTCTTCCGCGCCACGGATGAAGCCGAGCGTGCGGCGAACCTGAACGAAATCTATGGCGAGCTGGAATTGATGTTCCGGGACAAGGAAAAAAATCCCGGAAACGATGTGGCATCCGTGATCGTGAATGCACGCGACGCGAATGGACATCAGCATCCCTGGAACGACATCCTGAGCTGCGGCTTCCTGTTGTTTGTCGCGGGCCTGGATACCGTGACCAATACGATGGCGTCCGTTTGGCGCTATCTGGCGGCGACGCCGTCGGCGCGCCAGTTCTTCGTCGAGAAGATGAACAAGCCGGAAGCGCTCATGCCGGCCATCGAGGAGCTGATCCGCATTACCTCCGTCGCCAACAATCCGCGCCGGATCGCGAAGGACTGCGTCTACAAGGGCATAACCTTCAAGAAAAACGATCGCCTCTTGCTCGTGGCGACACTGGCGAACCGTGATCCGAAGGTGTTCAACAACCCGCAGACGATCGATCTCGATCGTGAAGTGAACGCGCACGTCGCCTTTGGCGTCGGCCCGCATCGCTGCGTCGGCTCCATTCTCGCCAAGCGCGAAATAATGGTGTCGCTGCAGGAGTGGCTCAAGCACATGCCAGATTTCTGGTTGGCCGATCCACAACCACCCAGCACGATGTTCGGTGGCACCGTTATGGGCTTCAAGTCGCTGGTGCTCGAATGGTCGAAGGAAGCCCCTAAGTGAGCCAACAACACCTGAAAGCTCTGGAGGGAAAAACCGCGTTGATCACCGCTGGCGCAGCGGCCATTTCGGTGGCGGCGGCGGAATTGCTGGTGCGGGACGGCGCGGCCGTCGTTTTGATGGGGCGCACGTTGGCCTCGCTTGAGGCGGCGCGTGAGCGCATCAGGGTGAAGTATCCGAACGCCCGGGTTGACGTTCATCGGGGAGACGCCTGCGTCGAGGCGGATGTCGTTGCTGCAGTGAAAGCCGCCTTCGGCATCGCGCAGCGGCTCGATGTGGTCGTCAGCACGGTCGGCGGCGGCAGTTTCAAGCCGCTGCTGATGCTGACGCCGGAAGAAATGCTCGGAGATCTCAATCTGAACATCGTGAGCGCGCTGCTTGCAGCCAAGCATGCTGCGCCCCTGATGCGGCCGGGCGGCAGCATTGTGCTCATCTCATCGATCGCGGCAAAGATGCCGTTCCGCTATTTGTCTTCGTACAATACCGCAAAGGCCGGCCTTGAAGGCTTTGTCCGGATTGCGGCCGAAGAGTTGGGGCCGCGTGGCATCCGCGTCAATGCAGTGCGGCCAGGCTTTACGCGCAGCGCCGGAACAGCTGGCATGTTCGAAATTCCGTCGATCGTGTCGCGAACTGAAGACGAATGCCCTCTGGGCCGCGTCGGCGAACCTGAAGACATCGCGCCGGCGATCCGCTTTCTCGCCGGTCCTGAATCCGCCTGGATGACGGGACAGAGCTTTGCGGTCGATGGCGGCAACGAGCTTCGAAAGAATCCCGATCTCAGCGATATGGTCGCGCAGATGTTTGGCGCGGAGGCGATCGCTGCTCCCAAGGTCACAACAGAATAACGGATAAGACAGATGACGAAACAATCGGGACCGACGCGCGGATATGTCGATGAGCGCATCGATGTTGCGCAAACCGTCTACAATTACGCGATGGGCATCGACACCAAGGACTGGGATCTGCACCGCTCGATCTTTGCGGACGAAGTCACGATGGACTTTGAATCTTGGAACCAGGTTCCAAAACACGTCATTCGCGCGGACGAATTGAAGAAGAACGTCAGCGTCTATTTTGCTGGCCTCGATGCGACACAGCATTCGATGACCAATCCCCAAGTCACGATCGATGGCGATCGGGCGCGTTGCGTCGTCTACATGCAGGCAGAGCATTTTCTGAACGACGCCGAACCGGCGCGCCGGTTCGTGATTGGCGGCTATTATACGGACGAGTTGGTCCGTGACGGCGATCAATGGAAAATCGTGGCGGTGACGCTGAAGGTGTTGTGGACGCGTGGGGACAAGAGCTTCATGGACGATGCGCACATTCGTGGCGCGAAGCGACTGGGACTAGGCTGATTATGACAGGACGGGTGAACGGAAAGGTCGCGTTTGTCACCGGTGGCGCCAGCGGTCTGGGCGAGGCCATGGTGCGCCTGCTCGTCGAGGAGGGGGCGCGCGTTGTTCTTGCGGACGTGGACGCCGCTCGGGGCGAGGCCATCGTATCGGAAATTGGTGAGGGTGGGCAAAAGGCGTTCTTCCTGGACCTCGACGTCACCGATGAAGGGGCGTGGGATCGCGCCATGGAGGAGACTCTCCAACGATTTGGAAAGCTCAATGTACTCGTCAACAATGCCGGCATCGCGCCGACGGGCGATATGGAGATGCCTTTCGCGCTGTGGCGCAAGACGCTAGCCGTCAATCTGGATGGCGTGTTTCTGGGAACGCGCGCGGCGATCCGCACCATCAGCAAGTGTGGCGAGCGCGGCTCCATCATCAACGTCTCATCCACGATGGGCATGTCTGCCGAGCCGACCACGGCGGCCTACAGCGCCAGCAAAGGCGGCGTTCGCAACTTTACCAAGGCGGCGGCTGTCTATTGCGCCGACAAGAAATTGCCGATCCGCGTGAATTCCATTCATCCCGGAATGTGCCTTACGCCTCTGGTCAAAAATTACTTCGACGCAAACCCGCAGGAGATGGAGCCGCAATTGGCGCGCCATCCCATTGGCTATCTCGGCGAGCCGATCGACATCGCTTATGGCGTCGTCTTCCTGGCGTCGGATGAGTCCAAGTTCATGCTTGGATCCGAACTCGTTATCGACGGCGGCTATCTGATATAGGCGCCGATCGCCGTCTAACATTCCGGCCGCTGCGCGGGCTCGCCCGGGATGACGGCGAAGGAACATCGTCGCTTAGCGAAAGTCTGTTGAAACCCCGTCCCATCCGGCGCACTTTCCCGCCATGGTCACGCTCAACAAAATCTACACCCGCACCGGCGATCGGGGCACGACGCGCCTGGCGACCGGCGAGGAGCTGGGCAAGGACAATGCCCGGGTCGAGGCCTATGGCGCGGTCGACGAGGCCAATTCGGCGCTTGGGATCGCCCGGCTGGAGACAAAGGCCTGGCCGGAGCTGGATCACATCCTGGAGCGGGTCCAGAATGACCTCTTCGACGTCGGGGCGGATCTGGCCACGCCGGAACGCGACGCGCCGCTGCCTTATACGCCCTTGCGCATCACCCAGGGCCAGATCGACCGCCTGGAAGGCGAGATCGACCAGCTGAATGGGCATCTCGCCCCGCTGGAGAGCTTTGTTCTGCCGGGCGGCCATGCCGCGGCGGCCCATCTGCATCTGGCCCGCACCATTGCGCGGCGGGCCGAGCGCCGGGCCGTCACCCTGATGCAGGACCCGGCCGAGAAGGTCTCCCCCCTGATCGTCCAGTATCTGAACCGCCTGTCGGACTTGCTGTTCGTGGCCGCCCGCTGGGCCAATTACATGTCCGGCAAGGGCGATGTGTTGTGGACGCCCGGAAAGAACCGGTAACCGGCAAAAACCGGTATTTCCAGCCCGCTGAAACCGGTTCCCGACGGCTTTACGGCTTTAAGTCCCACCCTATTTGAATGGATGAATTGACGGACAGGCCCGTGCATGGCTAGTTCCGGCCACTCTATTCATGGGCAGCGTCCAGACCCGGTTTTCCGGGCCGGGCGCCCCCATCCGAGGCGTCCGCATTCGCGTTCATGGCGTCCGGCAAACCCTCTCGGAGGAATCTATGAAAGTGCTCGTGCCCGTGAAGCGGGTGATTGACTACAACGTCAAAGTCCGCGTGAAGGCCGATCAGACCGGCGTCGATCTCGCCAATGTGAAGATGTCGATGAACCCGTTCTGCGAAATCGCCGTGGAAGAGGCCGTTCGTCTGAAGGAAAAGAACGCCGCGACCGAAATCGTCGCCGTCTCCATCGGGCCTGACAAAGCGCAGGAAACCCTGCGCAGCGCGCTCGCCATGGGCGCCGACCGCGCGATCCTGATCCAGACCGACGAGAACGTCGAGCCGCTGGCTGTCGCCAAGCTGCTGGCCAAGGTTGTGGCGGAAGAACAGCCGGGCCTGGTGATTCTGGGCAAGCAAGCCATCGACGACGACTCCAACCAGACCGGCCAGATGCTGGCGGCGCTGCTGGATTGGCCGCAAGCCACCTTCGCCTCCAAGATTGAAGGCGCGGAAGGCAAGTTCTCCGTCACTCGCGAAGTCGATGGCGGTCTGCAGACCCTGGCGCTCGATGGCCCGGCCGTCGTCACCACTGACCTCCGCCTGAACGAGCCGCGCTATGCGTCGCTGCCGAACATCATGAAGGCGAAGAAGAAGCCGCTGGACATCAAGAAGCCGGAAGATCTCGGCGTTGACGTGAAGCCACGCCTGCAGGTCCTGAAAGTGACCGAGCCGCCGAAGCGTCAGGCCGGCGTGAAGGTCGCCGACGTGAACGAGCTGGTCAGCAAACTGAAGAATGAAGCGGGTGTTCTCTAATGGCTATTCTCCTCGTTGCTGAACACGACAATGCAAGCCTGAAAGACGGCACAGCGAAGGTGCTCACGGCGGCCAAGGCCATCGGCGGCGACATCGATGTGCTGGTTGCTGGCGAAGGCGTCGGCGCCGTGGCTGAAGCGGCCGCAAAGCTCGGCGGCGTTCGGAAGGTTCTGGTTGCCGACGGCGCCGGCCTGAAGAACCACATCGCTGAAGCGCTCGAAGCGCTCATCGTGCCGCTGGCTGCGAATTATGACACGATCATCTTCGCTGCCGACACGACGGGCAAGAACGCCGCGCCGCGCATCGCCGCCAAGCTGGACGTGATGCAGATCTCCGAAATCGTCTCGGTTGAGGCGCCCGACACCTTCACGCGTCCGATCTATGCCGGCAACGCGCTGATGACGGTGAAGTCCACCGACGCCAAGCGCGTCATCACCGTGCGTCTGGCCAGCTTCCAGGCCTCGCCGGCGGACGGTTCGGCCCCGGTTGAAGCCATTGGCGGCTCGGCCGCCGCGCCGAAGACCAGCTTCGTCGGTCAGGAACTCTCCAAGTCGGATCGTCCCGAACTTGTCGGCGCCAAGCGCATCGTTTCGGGCGGCCGCGCTTTGGGCTCCTCGGAAAACTTCGTGATCATCGAAAAGCTGGCGGATCGCATCGGCGCCGCGGTCGGCGCGTCGCGCGCCGCCGTCGACGCGGGTTACGCCCCGAACGATTATCAAGTCGGCCAGACCGGCAAGATCGTCGCGCCGGAGCTTTATGTGGCCGTCGGCATTTCCGGCGCCATCCAGCATTTGGCCGGCATGAAG
>Ga0075163_10013447_pt1 | contig 10599 bp, 5 predicted proteins | sample JI1023141ADNA_FD_71478 | JGI IMG/M metagenome (GOLD analysis project Ga0075163, IMG submission 71478) | Wastewater effluent complex algal communities from Wisconsin, to seasonally profile nutrient transformation and Carbon sequestration -... | ecosystem: Engineered > WWTP > Effluent > Algae... | reverse complement strand
GCGACAACAGCTACCGCTGGACCGACTACAGCGGCCCGAACAGCGGCAAGGCCAAGCGCAAGAAGAAGCCGGGCCGCACCGCCCGCGCCAAGCGCCCGACGAGCTGAGGGCCCTCTCACGAGCTGAGCGTGCGGCGAGCGCCGCTGCACCGTCGTCACCGGCGGCGGTCTCGGGCCTGGTGGGCGTCGTCGGGCTCCCCGGTACCTGGGCGGCAAAGCGCTGCCGGCCCAGATGTGTAGACGATATTGGACACCTCCTCGGCGCCGCGGCGCGGAGCATGCTTCCCATCGGTGTTGGCCCGCCTCAACGATGTGGTGCCGTTCTTACTCGCTGTGCTTGTCGCGAGCCCTTCCAGCCACGCATCAGCCATCGTGGAGGCCTCGGCCTCACGTCCCGCTAAGAGTAACGTCGTGGCTTCCCGGAGAACGCGAACGGCGTCCTTGCGCGCTCCAACGACCGGAACGCGAACACCGCCTAGGTCGGTCGGCTCAAACTTCAGTAGCCCGTCTGCGTAGACCCTGGCGTGCCGTGCCAGTTCGCGCCGCACCGAGGATGTCAGGAGCAGGACCCCGACCGTCGCCTTCTCAGCCTCGGTCGCCCGCTTCTTGAACCGAACGACGTACAGCGTGTTCGAAGCCGTCAGTCCGGGCATGCCCCGGAGAGCGAGGAACGGCAGTCGCTTCGACATGCCCGACATGAAACCATCGACGCGACCGGGCAACGGCGTGCGGTGCCACGGATCGCGCTTGGCGATTTTATGTGCGGCAAGGTTACAGCCTCCCTCCCTGCCGTGTTTGAGGTAGGCCGTCACGGCGCGATGTCGTAGAGCTGAGTTCGTCGGCCAGAACATCCAGACACGCGCGCCCTTATCGCGCAGGTTCGCCCACTCCTTCCTCCCGATCGTGGCACTGACGAGATGCTTGCTTCGCGAGAGCGCCGGGCGCAACGCGAACTGCGGCAACTGCCACTCTCTTCGCTCGTCCTCGTTCAGGAGGAAGTACCCGGCATCACCGGTCACGGCACCGACGTGGATGTGAATAATCTCGTCGAGGCGCTGCAACGCTAGCGGAGGCGGTGCGAACGCGCGCATCGTGGAGGTCCCAGGCGGCACCTTGCCCTGAGCGATCTGTTCGAGCGCAGCGATCGTCTCGTCCAGGCCCGCAACTTCCACGCGCCGGTTGGTGCAAGAGCGTGCTCCCCGGTTGAACGCCGCGACGACAACGACACCCTCTTGCACCTTCGGGAAGAGCGGGATCGCGCAGCGAACGACGATGACCTCGCCGAAAGCGCACTCGACGATCTCTCGGACCTTCCTGGCGTATTTCGCGAAGTCCCAGGCAGCCGGGAGGACGGCGACGAGCGAGCCGCCCTCACGTACGCAGTCGACAGCGGTGAGCATGAACGCCGCCCAGTAGTTCGCCTTGAATGGCAGACGATGTCCGTCAGACGTGCGCACGTCGAGCGCGCGGTCGAGAAGCTTCCCCTGTACCCGGCTGAGCGCGGCGTACGGAGGATTCATCACCACGTGATCGACAGACGCGCGGTGCTCCGCTGCCCACTCGAGGAAGTCCGTCTCCCGAACAGTACGCGCGAGATTGTCGACAGCACCAGGGCCAGGTGCGATGTCGATCGCCGAGATCTGTGCTGCCCCGACTCCATGAACAGCCATCTGGGCGACGAATGCACCATCGCCTACGCATGGGTCGAGCCACAGCGCGCCGGGTTTTCCGCGGGCGGCGGCAACCATCGCGGCGGCGAGCTCGGGTGGCGTGTAGACCGTCGCGGACTGAGGAACGTTCTCGTGGCTCACCTAACCTCCACCAGTAGTTCACGCGGTGGCTTCGCGAGCTTGAGCGCCATCCACGGGCTACCGGCGAAGTCTTGCACGCACTTTGCCTGCCACTTGAGGAAGCGAAGCACGCGGTCTTGGTGGATGCTCCTCCACCACTTCGAGTCCTTGTTCTCGGTGAGTGAGTGTTTCTTCCATCGGTCTTGGAAGACCTCTCCAAGCGCCATGTCGATGACCAGAAATGGGCTCATCAGCGGTGCAGGAAGCCGGGGAATGTCGAGTGACTTGGGGAACGGGAAATGCTCGCTGTCGTCGGTGTCCCCGGGGCGGTTCACCTGAAAGTGGAAATGCGTGCCCGGCGAAGCTGCATCGCCAACTTCCGTGGTCCAGCGCGCGATGACCTTCTCCTCGTCGTCGGCATCAGTGACGATCGTCGTAACGGTCGATGCGAGGCCGTCGAGCAGGAAGTGCTTGCTATTCTTCTTGCCCTCGTCGAGCTTGCGGACTTGCCAGACGAAGGAGAACTCAGCGCGAACCTTGTGCTTGCTCTTGCTGTCCGGCTGGCTCTCGCCGTCGCTCCAGATGGTTCGCAACGGACGATCGGCCGGGATCTGCCACCGCTTCAGGTCGGTGCTCTTCGTGACCTGGATGTTCTCAAGAGTGCTCTTCGCCTCGGCTAGCGCGCCGATGCTGGTCTTGTCGAGGAAGTCGGCCGCGTAGGCCTTGATAGCCTCGCACTCGTCGATGAGGTCCTTGAACGGGAAAATGAGTCCGCTCATCAGGGCTCGTCCTCGACGGCAACTGCCTTCAGCTCTGGGGCATCCTCGAGTTCGGCGCGGAGCGCCCATGCCTCGTCGGCAAAGGGCGGCCAGTCGTCCGGCTGCACCTCGACCACGGCGTCTTCGGTCGCGAGATCTTCCTTTGTCTTGAAATGTTTCCCGAGCACCGGGAAGAGGCGATGTGCCTCCAGCTTCTCGATGCCTGTGACCTTCTCTTCCAGCGCCTTGTGCAGCACGCTCAGATCTCCGGGGCTTTCGGCGCTTGCCTCGAAGATCGCATGCTCAACGCCCGCGCGCCACCAGCGTCGTCCGAGAAAGGATGAGAGTTGCCCTTGGTAGGGCGCATTGCCGAAGACAGCCTTGAACTCAGCCGAGTCGGCGACGGCACGCAACGACTTCAACGAGACGCGGAGCCGAGCAGCGAGGTGCGCCTCGTCGACTAAGAAGGTCGGGTACGGGAGAATCTTATGCAGCGCCCAGCGCACTACCCCGATCCCGTGCGTGTGCTCCGCGAACTCGTGGATCGGCGGGCGGCACCGCCGAATCTCGCGCGTGGCTGCCTCGACCCAAGGCACGTCCGTGGGGAGAGCCAGCCACCTGTGGAGCGCCAGCCTCGCGCTGGCAGCAGCCTCGCCGGGCCAGTCCTGTGGCAAGCTCTCGACCGAGGCGGCAAGCTCGGCCACTCGCCGGGCTCGCTCGGCGATCGGGTTCTCGGCGCCGTTCTTCTCAAATACCCATTCGAGGTTGTGGGCGCGCGCGACGATGTGGGGCTGATGCACCAGCTCACGCGCGACGTCTTGGATGACGGCCGTGTAGAGCGTGTAGGCGCGCGCCTTCGTCGGATCGAGCTCGTGCGCCTTCTCCTGCAGTGTGGCGAGAACGGCCAGCCCATTGGGCGGACGCAGCGCGAGCGCGGGCGCGTTTGCGCGCTCTGGCCAGTGCTCGATCTTGAAGTCGACGAGTAGCAGCGACGCCTTCTTGAGACTCGCCTCGGTGACGTCCTGCGGGTGGCAAACCTCGATCTCGATCCTTCCCTGCGAGGTCACCTCCTCCTTCCAGGGCGTGAGAAGGTCGGGCTCGTCGTCGACGTGGAGGACGAAGGGCTTGGCAGACGTGCTCATCGGGTCCCTCCAGGGAAGACAATCTCAAGTGCCGTTGCAGCTCCCTTGCGCGGCCGCACGAAGCTAATCGTCGCGCCAACCTCCGCGAGAAGATCTCGCGTAATCCCGAGTCCCAGTCCCATGCCCTGACCGAGCACTGGGTCGAGTTGCACAGTGGTCGACTCGAAGGCCCGGAACCAGCGCTCGCCCTCGGCAGGGTCGACTGTCTCGCCGGTGTTTTCGACGCGCACTCGTAGCTCGCCCTCCGCGGAGAGCTCCGCGTTGGCCGTGATGAAGCCGTCGGTGCCTGCCGCCTTCACGGCGTTGGTGAGCAGGTTTGTGAAGATGGCCATCAGCTCCGCGCGGAACATTGGGGGTGTCCGAAGATCGTCGGCGACGTCGTTCTGGAACGCGATCCCGCGATGCTCAGCGGATGTCGCGACGAGCCTCCATGTGGCGTTCAGCGCGTCGTGGACCTTCTGCTTCGAGCGGCGTCGTCGCGCGTCGGGCGTGACCACGTCGACGAGATAGGCGGCCTGACGCTCGACCGCACGGCGTAGCTCGGAGGCCGCTCCGGCAACCTTCGACACGCGGTTCTTCAGCTTCGAAGGAAGCTCCTCCTCGCGCAGGCGGGCGATACTGTTCTCGAGATCCGCGGCGAGGCCGAGGAGCCGGTTCACCTCGTGGGTGAATGAGGCGAGCTGGGTGCCTACGGAAGCCAGCACGAGGACCATCGTGTTCGCGGGCACAACCTCGCGGGAGACCTCGGTGGCGTGCGTCACCTCGTTGGCCGCCGCGATGAGCTTGTGCTTCAGACCTTCGGGAGCCTGCTCGGCCAGGCGCTTCAGCTCGGCAGCCTGCTCGGAGAGTCGCTTGATCGAACCTTCGGCCTTCGCCTTGGTCGAACCGCCCGACGATGAGGTGTCCGATGCCTGGCGTCCACCTGACGGCTGTGCCGCCGCGGCAGCCTCTGCGGCCGCAGCCTTCGTCGAGGCTCGAACACGGGTCAGAAGATCGATCCCGCGCCTCACCGTACTGACGATGAACTCGTAGGAGGCATCGGGCACGAAACCCTCGCGGTTCACCAGCATCTCGAGCGAGCCAGAGCGGTGGACCGTCAGAAACACGCCGCCGAAGAAGTGCTTGTTGGAAAGGCCAAGGAGGCCTTCGTCCTCGACTTCGCCGAGCTTGCCGGGAGCCACCGAGTCGACGAGAAACCGAAGCTTGCGATCACGGGCGTTGTAGTCGCGCGAGAGATATAGCCAGTCGTCAGCGTCCTCTCCGTAGGGGAGAACGCGGAATCCCTCCATGTACACGCGCACTCCTGCTACGCGGTTCGACCAGGCACGCTCATCACGCTTGCCCGAGGCCGAACCTTCTCGGAGCAGAAGCCTCGCGTGGAAGAACGGACCTTCTTTGGGTGCAGAGTGCTTCTCGGAGAAGCTATGCGCCTTAGCCTGAGGCGTGTTCTTCACCATGCCGCGCGTCGGGACGACGGCGTAGCGGACGCTCGCAGCGGAGGCATCGATCTCGAGGATCCAACTCGCGGCGTCGAGAACGGCGGGCCAGTAGTTGTCGCCTACCTCGAAGTCGCCCTCGAGCTTCAGCTCAAACCCAGGGTCGCCCGTCGGCGTGTCCGCCACCTGCGGCGTCGCGAACAGGCCGGGGGCACTAGCCACTGCTTTGGGCAACGCCTGCACCAGTGCCTTCGGAGCCTGCAGACCCTCGACCTCGAGCAAGAAGCGGCCCTTCTGCGCGTCAGTCCATTTCTGGCGCAGGCTCGTCAGCGTCAGGGTCGTCCCGTTGCTATCTCCTCTCCTGACTGGTCGCACGGTCGCCGCAATCGCATCGTCGCCGACGTCGTCGAGGGTCTCGACTGCTTCGACCTTGCGCCAGTCGATGAAGCCTTCAACGCCGACTGCGGATTTTCCGTTCGCCCACGGGATCGATATGATGTCAATCTTCCCTGCGAGCTTGTGCGCGGCGAGGCGTCCGACACCTTTGGCCCCAGTGAAGCGGCGCTTGTAGCGCTCGGACTTGCGGTCGCCATCGGTCTTCAAGCGGGCAGCAACGCGCAGAAAGCCCCGCTGAAAGGTGTCTGGAGTCATCCCAACCCCGTTGTCGGCGATGCGAATCACGCCTCGCCCGGGGTCGCCGATGTTCTCGCCGTAGACCGTCACTTCGGTGGCGTCGGCGTCGTATGCGTTCTTCACCAGCTCGATGAGCGCCGTCGACTCGCGCCCAACGAGCAGCTCGCCAAGCTCACGAAATAGGTGCGTGTCAACTGAGAACTTCGCTGCCTTGTTGCCGTCACTCATGGGGGCTCCTAGAGGAGCCCTGCACCTGCGAGGCCATCCAAGGGCCGAGGTCGTGCCGTCGGAAGTGCAACGGCCCGCGCACCCTGAAGGCTGGCAGCTCCCCCTGCTGGGCCATCGTGTAGACGGTCTTGTCCGCCACCTTCAGCAAGGCCGTGACCTCCAGCACCGTCAGAATCTCGTCGCTCATCGGCTTGGACCTCAGGAGGCGGAGGAAACAGGCATCTAGGGTACGGTGCCGAACGGGTCCGGATCAAGGTCCGGGCGCAGCCGGAGCAGGTTTCGCGTCCGAGCAGGGTTCCTGTATGTGGACACGAGAGGGTGGCGCGGCGAGAGCCCGCCGGGGGCCGTCGGGGGAGGGGGGGCCACCCGAGCCATCTCAGCGAGATTCGTTTCGGCCTGGCCTGCCAGCGCGGGCGCGATTGGGGTCAACGCGTGAGGACCGAGGACGCGCGTCGCATCGTGCTCGTCCCAGGCACGCCGACCCGGTTCCGCGTCCGCCACGCCGCCAGGACCTGAATATCCGGACAGGTTGGCCGGGAGCGCGTCAGGAGGTGAGAATCGCCCGCCGACGATCGCGAGCGTGCCGCCCCGGCAGGTGGCGATCGGCGCGAGCTACAGCTACAACCTCGTCGCCAGCGACGCCGACGGCGATCCGCTCACCTACGACTTCGGATCGTTGCCCCCGGGGGCGAGCGCGGCGGGCAGCTCCCTGTCGTGGACGCCGTCGGTCGGGCAGGCCGGCGAGTACTCCCTCGCCGTCACCGTGCGCGACGACCGAGGTGGTTCCGCCGTGCAGGCGTGGACCGTCTTCGTGGATGACCCGGGCAACAATGCCGCCCCGACGATCGCCAACGCGCCGCCGGGCCGCGCTGTCGCCGGGAGGTCCTACACGCATCAGGTGCTGGCCTCCGACGCAGACGGCGACACGCTGCGCCACGAGCTGATCGCGGGGCCCACCGGGATGACCCTGAGCGTCGCCGGGCTCCTGCAGTGGACGCCGGCCCTCGACCAGGTGGGCGATCATGAACTCCACGTCCAGGTCAGCGACGGCCGCGGCGGCGTGACGTGGCAGGAGGCCACGGTTCGGGTCGTCCTGCCAGGCGCCGACAACGCCGCCCCGCGAATCACCAGCGCCCCGCCGCGCGGGGCCAAGCTCGGTCGGTCGTACGCGTATGCGGTAGCGGCGGCGGATCCGGACGGTGATGCGCTCAGCTATCGCCTCGTGGGTGCCCCCGCAGGCATGACCATGGCGGGGGCCACCGGCCACGTCGCGTGGTCGCCGACCGCGCTGGGCGAGTACTCCGTGCGCATCGAGGTGTCCGACGGCGCCCTCCGCGTTGAGCAGGCCTGGACGGTCACCGTCGTGCCCGCGGACGCCGCCCTGTCCGTCGCCCTCGACGCCAGCCCCGACATCGTCGCCATGGACGAGGCAGTCGCCGTCTCGGTCGCCGTGACCAACGCCAGCGGTGCGGTCGAGGTGTCGCTGACCCTGGACGGCGCGCCGGTGGTCCTGGACGCCCGCGGTCAGGCGACCGTTCGATCGAGCCTGACGGGCCCACACGAGCTCGTCGCGGCGGTCAGCGACGGCCCGGATAGCGCGCAGGCCACCGCCTCGTTCACGGTCCTGTCCTTCGACGGTGTCGACGGTCCCACCGTCGCCATCACCAGCCCCGGTGACGGCGCGACCGTCACGGAGCCGGTCGAGGTCGTCGGCGAGGTGAACGACGACGACCTCGTCGGGTGGCAGCTCCAGCTCCTCGACGAGCACGGCAGCCTCGTCGACACGCTCGGCGGCGGCGCGTCGCCGGTCGACGGCGGCAGCGGCGAGTCCCTCGCCGAGCTCGACCCGTCGATGCGCGCCAACGGCCTCTACGTCCTCCGCCTGCGGGCGTGGGACGCCGCCGGGCACGGCGCGACGGTGGACCGGTCGATCGTCATCGACGGCAACCTGAAGGTCGGGCACTTCTCGCTGACCTTCCAGGACGCCGTGGTGCCCCTCATGGGCATCCCGATCGTGGTCTCGCGCACCTACGACACCCGGCGCGCCGCGGAGTCGCTCGACTTCGGCCACGGGTGGAGCGTCGACTACGAGAGCATGCTGGTCCAGGAGTCGCGGCCCGTCGGCGTCGGCTGGCGCCTCAACCGCTACGACGTCGGGTTCTTCGGTCAGTGGTGCGTCGAGCCGGTCGGCAACCCGGTCGTGACCGTGCGCATGGCGGACGGTCAGCTCGAGAAGTTCCGTCCGGTGGCGGTCCCCGAGTGCAGTGTCCTGGTGCCCACGACCGAGGTTCAGATCGCCTTCGAGCCCCTGCCCGGAACGTACTCGCGCCTCGAGCAGGTCGACTTCGAGACGGTCCGCCTGGCGACCGATACGCTGGTGGACCTGGACAGCGGTGACCTGTTCCCGATCGATCCCAGCCACTACCGCTTGATCAATCGCGAGGGGATGTCCTTCGACCTCGAGCAAGGCTTCGGGCTCCGGCGCATCGCGGATCCGGACGACAACTGGGTCGTGTTCGGCGAGGGCGGTATCGAGCACTCGTCGGGTGTTGGTGTCCGCTTCGTCCGCGACGACCAGGGGCGGATCGTGGAGCTGTCGCTGCCCGACGGGCACTCGCTGCGCTACGCCTACGACAGCGCGGGTGATCTGATCACCGTGGCGGACGCCCTCTCCCGGACCACGCGCTACGAGTACGCGCCGAGCCTGCCGCACTACCTGCGCGACATCATCGACGGGCGCGGAGTCCGCGCATCGCGCAGCGAATACGACGCCTCGGGTCGCCTGGTCGCGCACATTGACGCCCTGGGCCACCGCACCGAGTTCGCGACCGACCTCGCCGCCCGGATCCACACCGTCCGGGATCGCCTGGGCAACGTGAGCACGCTGGCCTTCGACGAAGAGGGGAACGTCACGAGCGAGACCAATGCCCTCGGCGAGACCACCCGGCACAGCTACGACGCACTCGGCAATGAGCTCACGCGCACCGACGCGGTCGGCAACGTGACGCGGTGGACCTACGACACCGACGGGAACCGCACCAGCGAGACCGATCCCCTGGGCCGCGTGACTCGTTGGACCTACGACCCGCGCGGGCAGGTCCAGACCCAGGTCGAGCCCGACGCGACGACCACGGGCTATCTGTACGACCCGCACACCGGCGCGCTCCTGCGCACGACCGACGGAGTTGGCAATCAGACCAGCTTCGCCTACGGGGCGGCCGGCGCGCTCATCGAGGTGCGGCGCCCCCTGGGCCAGACCACCTGGTACACCTACGACGGTCGCGGCAACCTGACCTACGAGGTCGCCCCCGACGGCAAGGAGACCCTCTACACCCACGATCTCGCCGGGCGCGTGGTTTCCGAAACTCGGCGCGGTCTCGACGGCGCCGGGGTCATGCAGTCCCTGGTCACGACCCACACCTACGACGCCGCGGGCCAACGGGTCAGCACGACCGATGCCATGGGACGCACGACGGCGACCGAGTACGACGCCGCCGGGCGCGTGATCGCCGAGATCGACGCCCACGGACATCGAACCGAGTCCGTGTTCGACGGCGCAGGCCGGCTGGTCGAGACCCGCTACCCGGACGGCACGACCGAGACCAACACCTACGACGCGATGGGGCAGGTGGTCGCGACCACCGACCGCGCGGGCCGGGTCACGACCACCACGTACGACGCGGCGGGCCGCCCGACCGCGGTGACCAGCCCGGACGGCGCCGTGGCCCGCACGAGCTACGATGCGGCTGGGCGCGTGGCGACGCGGACGGACGCGCGGGGCAACGTGACGCGGTACGAGTACGACGCCGCTGGGCGCCAGGTGCGCGCCATCGACGCCCGCGGCGGGGTGACGGTGACGAGCTACAACGAGACCGGTCGCCGCTCGTCGACCACGGATCCGCTCGGGCGGACGACCAAGTACCTGTACGACCGCGTCGGTCGCGTGATCGAGACGATCCACCCCGACCTCACGCCGACGTCCGACGTCGACAACCCACGGACCCGCCAGGCCTTCGATGCCCTGGGGCGCGTGACCTCGACGAGAGACGAGCTCCTGCGCGAGACGCGCTACGAGTACGGGCCCAACGGCGAGCTCACCGCGGTGGTCGACCCGGCGGGCGCACGGACGGAGTACGGCTATGACGGCCTCGGCAACAAGGTGACCCAGACCGACGCGCGCGGTCGGGTCACGCGCTTCGAATACGACCTGTTGGGCCGCGAGCTGGCGCGGGTGTTGCCGCTGGGCCAGCGGTCGACCCACGAGTACGACGTCCACGGCTCGGTGGTGCGTAGCGTCGACGAGAACGGGGCCGCGACCGCGTACACCTACGACGCGGATCACCGGGTGACGCGGCGGACCTATGCCGACGGCCGGGTGGTCGACACGACGTACACGGCGGATGGCCAGGTCGCTGAGGAGCGCGAGACGCTGGGCGCGACGGTGCGGAGTACGACCCGGACCTACGACGCGGTCGGTCGGCTGGCGAGCATCGCGTATCCCGACGCGATCCGACTCGACTTCCAGTATGATGCTGCCGGGAACCGCACGGCGGTCACGACGACGACCGCGAGCGGGGACGCGACCGTGACCTACGCCTACGACGAGCTGAACC
>Ga0075163_10013446_pt1 | contig 10599 bp, 9 predicted proteins | sample JI1023141ADNA_FD_71478 | JGI IMG/M metagenome (GOLD analysis project Ga0075163, IMG submission 71478) | Wastewater effluent complex algal communities from Wisconsin, to seasonally profile nutrient transformation and Carbon sequestration -... | ecosystem: Engineered > WWTP > Effluent > Algae... | reverse complement strand
ATCCTACCAATCTTTCTAGGTTCTAGATAGAATTCCTGTAAAACATAATATTGTCTCTGTCTCTTTCCAAGATTATATTTGTTGTTACCGAGAGTCGTCTCTCTAACTTTTATAATCATTGGATTGCATACTTCACTACCAGTCTTCTTCTTTAACAAATTGCATTTCTCAGTAAATATCTTATGTGCAATAGGCATCCAAGGGGTTCTATATGCTTTCTTATTTGGGTTACGACGATCTCGAAAACTAAATGATCCTTGAGTTGTATCGTCATCCATTACCTGAGTAAATGTTCTTAGACCTGAATCATTTACTCTAAGTAATGAGTCTTTTACATAACCTCCATACATGTTATCCTTTATACTCTATGATGATTTTATTTTTTAGTCTTTTAGCCTTTTTTAGAGAAAAACTATAGTCTCAAAGAGAATAGAGACTTTTCATCTATGCCGTACTTATATCATTATAGATATAACAAAGTATAATTAATTAATTAATTATGGGTAAAACACTTATTTTTTTAAAGGGTCTCAGCGATTTTAACGACTGCCCGTGCCTCCCGATTATTAAAGCATCGCGAATCGAACAACTCCTGTGCTGCAATATCTTTCAAATCTTCCAGATACATCATATCGAATCGATCCTTATCGAGAAGTGCATCAAGAGCATTCTTAAGACGCTCGGTGTCCCGAAAGATAGGGCTAAGAAGCTCACGCAAGGCCTTACGAAGTCCAACTTCGCAAGCTTGCGGAGTAGCAGAATTCGTGCTATCATTGATACTAATATCATCGATCCATTCATTGATTGCAGAGCTGAGATTAGCATCATATCCTTTCTTCTTAAAGTCATTCAAGAATTCGATAAGAGGTTTGTTGTTCCATTCAGGAATAGCAGAGATAATAGACATAAAAATAGCATGTGCAGCATTGAATTTTTTACCCTCCTTAACTTGGCGCTCCTTAATGTCTGCAACGAACTGCTCAATCTGAGTAGTTCGAACCAAGTTGTTATCATTAATCCATTCCTCCCAATCTCCAGTCTTGTTGAGAATACGGCAAAAGTTGAGATAATTCAAATCGTTATTAACAGAAACGATTTGACCGAATGTCTCATCGCTGTTATCTTTCTTCTTCTCGGAAAGGACCATGAATGGATTAGAAGTAACAGAGGAAGTAGAAGTAACAGAAGCAGTAGCAGTAGTAGTAGTTAGAGCAGCAGTAGCAGTAGTAGTTGAGATCGGAGTTGAGTTGGTATGATTACTGTTGCTGAGTTCGCGCAACATATCAGCAACACGCTTGTTGCCGATACCAAAATCGATTGCATCGGCCACTTTTTTCACACTAATCATACGATCGGAAAATCGCTTAAAGATATCATTAGTAGAATGAAAAAGGCCAGCTTCACTCAAGTGTTGATAATCCAAACTATCCTTAGGAATAGTCTTAACAACATGATAGCGGATTGCCTGAGCCTGATCAAGAGTAAATCGCTTGTCAAAACTAAGATCCAATGCCATATCGAATTTAAACTTAACATCATTATTATTAGTAGTTGCACCAGAAATCAATTTCCACGCCACGGGTGCCGAACTCCAGACATGTTCTTCATTTCCATTGCATTGATTAAGAAGAGCACACCAAAATTCGGCACACCCACCATTAGAGACTTGTGTTGCGGTTCCGCATGGAACACCGGCAGCAAGAAGAATGGTTTGTTTGGCATACGGGCTCAACATATCATTAATCTTAGTCTTAATTTCAGGGTTAATACTCATTTGTTTTTGTTTTGTTTTCTGTTTTGTTGTAACACAAACAATCTAAATATTAATTCAATTTTAACATATAATATATATACACATACTGGCACAAAATATTATAAGATATAATCTTAAAAAAAAAATGAAAAGAATTTATTATTCTTCTCTCTCTTAATATTAGATAGAGAATGACAGAAGAATTTCGAAAATCTGTTCGAGAGGCAATCGAAACTCATTTCAAGGATGATCAAGTACTTGAAAGTTTTGCAGGAAAACAGAGTAAACAGATTCATCATGAACTTGAATTTCGATTAGGTTCGTATAAAAATAAAAGTTTCAGTCCGAAATTAGATTTTATTACATTTAAACAGATTATTGGTACATTACGACGAGTACAAAATAAGACGATAAATGTTGATTCTGTAAGCTCAGACTCTGAAACTGTTATGATCGTTGAAAGTAAAGATTCTGCTGTTACACTAGATATTAGTTTAGATACTAGTCTAGGTTATACTAAATTCTTACCAGCACATTTGCTTTCAGCAAGAGCTACCGTTCCAGCAAATCAAATTCAAAATTTTTGCTTAACAGCGAAGACTGATAGTTTAGAGGAGAAGAGTTCAATGAATAAGACTGATTTACTTGATTGGAATTTAAGATTACAATCATCATCAGAAAAGCAAAATTTTAATGAAAAAGAGAAAGCTCAATTTATGGAATTAATAAATGATGAACATTATCAGAAATTTTATCGTCTTAAAAAGCGTAGATCATTTAATAATGCCTTATATCGTGTAGATGCTACAATCGTTAAACAAGCTACAGGTGCATCTTTTGAATTATCTAATATTTATAATGTAGAAGAGCATTATGAGATTGAAATTGAAAGTAATCCGGATGAATTATTTAAGGATATTCCTGCAGAAGATGTTCAAAGACGTGTTGATAAATACTATAATAGTATAATCGATATATTGATTGTTTTAAAAGGTGCTTATGATGATTCTCCAGTTCCAATTTCAGAAAATGAAAAGAATGCAGTCATAGAAGACTATAAAATCACATTCTTTAATAAAGAAGAAAGAGATGAAGCATCAGCGAACACACGTTTGAATCGCTATTTTGCTGGTATGGAGGTTAATCCTTTCGAACGTAAGCATATCGTGAAGAATGTTAAAGGTGATGTTCCAATACTGGATGGAAGTTATTATGTTACAATGAAAGCGGATGGAACACGTGATATCTTATATTTTCCAGTCTTAGCGGAAGGTCGTGGCTATTTAATAGATCGTGATTTAAATGTTCGCTATACAGGTTTAATAAGGAAGGATCTAAGAGGAGCGGCATTTGATGGGGAATATATAGATAATAGGAATGAGTTTTTAATATTTGATTATTTGATTGGAGCGATTCCATCTTCACAGAAATTGGAGAATCCTAAGGACCTAAGGAATCTAAAGTTTTCAGAGCGTATTAAAAAATTAAAGCAATTGCCAAATATACCTTCTGCTAATAATCCAAATATTAAGAGTAAGATTGTAGATCCACTAGTAAGTAATAATCAAGGTCCAGATTCACCAGGACTAATAACTCCTCAGAATGGTGAAATGAAATTGTTGCAAAAAGATCACTATCATATAGTAAAGGATAATAAAAATCCAAATAACTTTACAGTGTTAAAAGATATCTTACAGAAAGACATTGCTCAATCACGTTTATATAAGGAATATGGAAATGATGGATATGTATTTACACCAGATGAACCTTATCCAATAGCATCTTTAAAACAAGGAATAAGATGGCCTAGAAATCTTAAGTGGAAGCCGATTGAATATTTGTCAAATGATTTCTTGGTTCGCAAAGTGCCTTTAAAATCGAATGATGAAAAATTTCAAAAACTGCAGCTCTTAGTCGTATATAAAGGTGGATTAAATGTATTTAAATATCCACATAATTTTGTTGATGGTGTCGATAACGTTGCAATCGTAAAGATTGATGCTAATGATAGACAAACATATACACAATCCGAGAAAAAGCAGGTTATCTACGATAATTCAATTGTTGAGTTTATCTGGGGTGAAACCAAGGATGAAAAGGGTAATTCAACGAAAGGGTGGATTCCCATAAGAGTAAGAGAAGATAAAACAAAACCTAACTTTATTGATACAGCGGTTTCCAATTGGAAACTTATTCAATTTCCAATTACACTACAGATGCTAGAAGGTCTAGAACCAATACCATCTCATTACTATTTAGATGTCGATGAAAACTTAAAGAGCTTAACAGAATCTATGCGTTTCTTCCATAATAGAGTTAAACAGGATTTAATAGTTGGTGCTGCCGCTAAGATTAGAGAAGAACAAGGAAAAGACACACCAATTAGAATCTTAGATCTTGGTGTTGGAAAAGGCCAAGATTGGGCTAAATGGTGGGAGGCTAGAGCTACGAGTGTTTTAGGTATTGATTCAGCAATTAATGGTATTCTCGATCCATATAATGCGCCAGAGGGTTCGACAGTAAAGGTTGATTTAGTATGGGGTGATGCTAATAAAAATATATTTAATCTAGATGCTGCAAACGAGGATAAATTTAGGAAAGTCTTGGAAAATGCATTAATTCAGAACGCGCCAGGTTTTAATATAGTATCAATTATGTTTGCATTACATTACTTTATGGAGAGTGAGAAGACTTTAGATAATCTCTTTCAAAACTTAACTGAATTAATGCAACCAGGAGGATATGTAATTGGAATAGCGTTAGATGGAAATAAGGTTGTATCAGAGTTTGAAAAGGCTAAATCAGATGTATTGGTGGGAATCGAACCAAGAAGAGGAATTGATATTTGGAAATTAACGAAAGATTTTAAGAGTGAGCCATATGAGTTAAATGTTGTATCAAAAGATTCGAAATATAGTCCAGGGCCATTAGGACGTAAAATAAAAGTTAATCACATTAGTATTGGCCAAGAAATTCCAGAATATCTAATTGATTTCGATTATTTAAACAATATTGCAGAGAAGAATGGATTCGAAGTATATGAGTTTGGAGCATTTAAGAAGGGAGAGGACTTATCTAATTATATTTCACCTCAATTAGTTGGAAAGAAATATCCGAAAATGTCTCCAGCAGAGAAACAATACAATGATCTTAATAGATATTTTATATTCAAGAAAGTTAGCAATACACCTTCATTATTACAGAGATTTTCCGGAATCTCAATACCAACTAAAGCAGCAAAACCGGTAACTCAAGCAGCTCAAGTAACTCAAGCAGCAAAACCGGTAGCTCAAGTAACAAAACCTGTAACACAATTATCAAAACCTGTAGTACAATTATCAAAACCTGTAGCTCAAGTAGCTCAAGTAGCTCAAGTAGCACAAGTAGCACAAGTAGCAAAACCGGTAGCTCAAACAGCTAAAGTAGCACCAACAGTAAAGATGCCAACTGTTTTAAGAAGACCAACTGCATCATCGATAAAACCTGTATTACCGGAGCCTGTTAAACAAACAGGGCCTCCTACAGTATCAGAAGCTCCTACTACGGTATCAGAAGCACCTGCGGAATCAGGAAAAGAGCAAAAACCATTGCGAACACCATTACGTGCACCATCAATTAGACCAACACGATTATCGACAACTACACCAACAACAGCAGCAGTAAAGATAGAAGTAACAACACCAGCAACAGAAGTAACAACACCAGCTACAGAGGCTAAAAAGTCGGTAGTTAAACCTATTAAGAAGATGCCTGTTCTTAAATTTTAGTTTTAAATATGCTAAAGTAGCATCAATAAACATAACTTTGTAAAATATTACTGAGGAATTATTAAACTAAAGAGACTTTTGTTAAAATAATTTAAGAGGAATTAATTTTACATATGTTTATAATATACAATGGAAATAGGTAAATATACGTATGGAAAGCCGACTATTTTATGGGGAAATCCAAGAGCTAAATTAATAGTTGGTAAATTCTGTTCTCTGGCAAATACTACTAAAGTTTATCTAGGTGGAAACCACAGAGTTGATTGGATTACAACTTATCCTTTCGGTCATATTAATAAGAGTATCTTCCCCTATGACGGAAAAAATCATCCTTCCACGAATGGTAGTGTTATTATTGGTAATGATGTATGGATCGCTGATAATGTAACTATAATGTCTGGTGTAAGAATAGGAGATGGTGCAGTCATAGCTAATAACAGTCATGTAGTTAAAGACGTCGAACCATATACATTGGTTGGAGGTAATCCAGCTAAATTCATTAAATATAGATTCAAACAGGAAGAGATTGAACAATTACTAAAGATTAAATGGTGGGATTGGGATATAGAAAAGATTAAAGAGAATATTCCTTTATTATGTAGTGCTGACATAAGTACCTTTATAGCAAAGGCACAAGAGTGCACAAAGTAATGTATGATCACATTACAAGTTATTTTGCAGCTGGCCCAAGGACGAGCAGAGAGCAGCTAATGCTTAGTAAGAGATAAGGAGGAAAGATTTGCCATTGATATGGCAGTCACGCATCTCCATATCAATGCTTTCAAGAAGAATATTACACTGTCGGAGAGCAGGAAAACTTTCAGAAAAGAATTGTGTCTTTGTCTTACCACCTTTCATGATGATAAAACTCGAAGACTGCGATTGTGTTGCACAAACCAATGCATCAATAAAAGATGAAAGAGGCTCTTTAAACTGCAGCAATTGCAGTTCACAATAAGCAATACAATCCATGGCAGCATAGAATGCAGAGCTTGAAATGCCGGGAAATGTGTCAAAAGTTATGACAACATGGTCATAAACTACTTCTTCTTTCTCTTTTTTGAGGAAGGTAGGAACAAAAGGTGGGGCATTCGGGTTCATAATTAGTTTTGTGTTTTATTTAAGAAATAATGATAAAGTTTGTATTTATCAATTTTACATTATAATATATGTGCGCTCTTCTTATCAAATAATTTGATAATTTTCTTTTAAAAACCTATATAAAGTTCTACGTGTATCATTCGTAATATGAAAATATATGTAATTCGAATCTTCGTAAGATCTTGTCTTAATAAGACAAATATCATAAAATTTAGAGCCTTTAGTGGCATTAAGTGGAATTTTGAAGTAACACGAAGTTTTAATGTCATTTAAGAAGTTTGACCATTCATCGATAGTAACAAACAAACATTTAGTTTCACATTCAAGTTGATATTTGCTCATAGTCATTTATTATAGTTTTCACTAACTATAATAAATAAATAATATTCATTTTTTAACAGTCACTATTCTCTTTAGCCGCCCTTATTGTTTATACCACACAAATTTATTGGATTTACCATGGTTTGATTCCCAATCATTTTGTTGCCAAGTAGCCACAGGTAAGTTCTGCATCATTACGAAGGTTCTATCCTTGGTACATAATGAATAGATCGTAACTGGATCAGAAATTTTAACCTCCTTAATTAAATGAGTAATCTTCAACTTCTTTGCAAGTTTAAGTGGGTCTATCTCTTTTCCGCGATACTTAATTGGGTGATATCTACGAATATATAAGTCTGTGCTTGGAACATTCTTTTCAATACTATTTGCTGGTATATAGACGAAAGAATCGACCTTTGGTGAAAAGACTATATTATACACGACTTTAACTGCATTTCCTTTATAATCGATAACAATATCATTTTCAACTATATCCCTAATAGGTTTATTTACCGATCTACCATCAACTAAGGTCTTAACAGCCGTCTCTGGATGTAAGCAAGGAGGAGCTACTGCTCTAACACCACTTAATTGAAAACTTTGATCATTAAAGTTTGTTGGTACGAAAGGTATTGTTCCAACAGGTGTCCATGTAACTGCACCAGTATTTAATCCATTTGCAGGATTACGGAAGGCTGACTCACTGCTTCCTTGATCTGGAATGCTACCCCAGAACCATGCACTGGTTAAATTGCCTAACGTTATATCGAATGCTGAATCAAGATTAACTTGAACGGAGACCCAATATGAGCCTGATGGTAAGGTAACTCCAGGATTTGGAAGATTTAATGTTAAATTACCAGTGCTACCCATATCGATAATCGGAACGTTATTTAAAGTTTGAATAGCAATCTCTTCCGGAACTGCAGGAAATGAGAGGGGAACGGTATTATAAAAACTTACATTAGCTGTTAAAGCAGCATCACCGCCTGCAGTATAGGATCCATTAACTTTAACTTGGTTAATAGTCCAAGTCTCTAATGGTGGAACGAAGAAATTATCAGAGACTTGACTATTAAGATCTGCTAATCCAGGCTGAAATTGTTGTGAGATTATACCATCAGAAGTTGGTAAGAGCTGATCGAACAATATAACATCTGTCATTTTTATATATATTATATATTTAACACATATTAAAAATCTCTAGAGTAGAGTTTTTTCCCCTAGGGTTTTTTGTCTCTTTAGTTTTAAAAAGGGCTATTTCTTTTTTCGAATGCTAAAAGTCCAGATTCTTGCATTTTTCCGCAATCTATAAGGTTTTGAGCTTTCTTTATATTTATTTCAGACCAATTACTATTCTTTGCTCTAGGAGTAAAGCGCTGTAAATAATATTGACTATCAAACGTTAAACGCTGCCCGTCTATCCATCCATAACATAATGCAATATCTAATGCTTCTGGATAGGTAATTGAAGGAATTCCTGATTTTTTCTTAGCCAGTTTCATCCAAATACCAGGAATCTTATTGTAATTGCAGTCTAGAAATAATCTCCATTCCTCCTCATTCTTAAATGGTATTTGAGGATAATCAGTCTTAACATTAATCACATTATTTATGTTATTTACATCATTTATCTGTATTAAAGTTTTGTCTTTTGAAAATTTTGATTCATGTAATATTCTAACATTTGGTAAATTTATAACCTTTGGTAAATTCATAACCTTTGGTAAATTTATAACATTTGGTAAATTCATAACCTTTGGTAAATTCATAACATTTGGTAAATTCATAACATTTGGTAGATTCATTTATTATAATGACCGAACTTATTTATAAATTTAATGAAAATTTCAAATTATTTAAAATTCCTGATCCATGGATCAGGAATTTTATTTTACGATTAAATATAAGTAAAATCAATCGAAAAATGTTTGAATTTATTCGTAACTTTTAAAAAAGTTAAAAAAAGATAAAAGATAAAAAAATGATATTAAATATTTAAGTAAAGAAACTTATATTATTATTATTAATGGGCAATATAGTACAAAAATTAGCTTTTCCGGTTCCTAATCCACCATATGAATATCAGACAGAACCTGTATACATAGAAACTGAAAATTATAGGATTCCAATGCTGTATTTTAATAAGGATAATAGAGATACTAAAGATAATAAAGCTAGTAATAGTGCCAGTAAAGATCATAAATTAATTATATTTTCGCATGGTAATGCGACAGATCTTGCAGCATCTGAAAGTTTCTTACACTATTTAAAAGATGAATTAAACATTTCTGTGCTCGGATATGAATATATCGGCTATGGTTATGCTCAATCTAATAATATTACAAGTAGTATTGATTGGAATGAAAAACCAAGTGAGGAAGGATGTTACAAGAGTCTTGAATTTGCAGTAGAATATGCAATTAAAGACTTAAACTATAAAATGGAAAATATTATATTAATGGGTCAATCTATTGGTTCTGGTCCAACATGTGAAATAGCAAAAAGAATATCAGAAAGGCAAGCAAAGTTAGCAGGTGTAATCTTGGTATGTCCATTTAGATCTGCAGTTAAGGTCGTAACAGATAATTATATAGTTCTAAAACTTATGGATTTCTTTCAGAATGATTGTAAGATTGATAAAATTACTTGTCCTATTCTAATTATACACGGTAAAAACGATGAGGTAATATCGTATGAGCATTCTGAATATATGTACGACTTATGTAATAATAATAAGGATAATATCATTCATCTATATTTAGTTGCTAATGCAAATCATAATAACATATTTAAGTTTGATCGCACTATCAAAGAAATTAAAGAGTTTATTAAGCAGTAACAGATGATTTAAACCTTATTATTCTAATAATGGTAAGATATAATCTAAGGTCATGGTAAGATCATACTTGGGTATTCACTATGACTAATTTTATCTCGTATTTTGAAGATCCTATGCGTTATATGTCCGTCTTTGATATAGACGAGAGCATGAGGTAATCCTTCATCCAAATATCCTAGAGCTTGAGATTCCGTTCTTAGGGTAGTAATCTGATTCCAGTAGTATCTGCACAGATCGGACCAAACATCACTTGAGTGTGCACTATCTGCCTTCTCGGTCTTTGCTTCATCCTTATCGTCAATTATAACCTGATTTGCTACAACTGGGTTCCCAGACAAGAGAGTTGCCTGCAATTTGACAGCTAAATTTTCATCAAGTACATCGCTTTGAGGCCAATGTGGCTCTGATAGGTTATCTTCTACGTCCAATACTTTTTTTTCTGTTGAGTCTTTCTTCTTCTGTCTGCTTTTACGTACTCGGACCCTTTTGTATATAACGCCATTTACAATCTTTATTCGTGTCATATCCCTGTTGGCTGTTAGATTCAGATTCAATTTCTGAATCAATTTTTATAAATGACTTAAAGGTCTAATATTAGACAATATTAAATGATCTGTCTTAAATTCTGTGCTCGATTCGACCAATACTCTAGCATAATCTGGAATTCTAACATCTGCTACAAGGCTGCCGTATAATGTCATATATTTGCTCAGATTATCTGGAATATCTTTCTTATAATAAGGTATCCTATAAAAATATAGACCATTATTACAGAATCGTGGAATCTCACTAAACATCTTAGTATCGCTATTTAA
>Ga0075163_10013445_pt1 | contig 10599 bp, 9 predicted proteins | sample JI1023141ADNA_FD_71478 | JGI IMG/M metagenome (GOLD analysis project Ga0075163, IMG submission 71478) | Wastewater effluent complex algal communities from Wisconsin, to seasonally profile nutrient transformation and Carbon sequestration -... | ecosystem: Engineered > WWTP > Effluent > Algae... | reverse complement strand
CAGAAAATTATTCGGCTCAACGCGCATACGATTCGATCATGCTCTCTGCGATCGCCCAATCTTCCGGGGTATCGATGTCCTGCACGAATCGCCGCGGAATGTGCACGGGAAGCGCCACCGCGGAGAAAAAGCCCTTTCGCCGGGCCCACGCCTGCTTCGTGCCCCAGTAGAACTGCCCCGCGTCATGAAGCGCTGCGGGCAGGTCCTGGGAGCGCTTCAATTCGTTCTCGGGCCAAAACATTTCCACCGTGCCCTCGCGGGAAACGCCGAGCGCCCGAAAAATCGGGAAGGCATACGAGGTGACGCTGAACGCGAATTCCACCTGCGGATTTTCCAACAGGATATTGCGCCCCTCGATTAGAGATTCAGGTCTGAGAAATGGCGCGGTCGCGTAGACACAGCATGCGACATCCACCGGACCGCGCTGGGCTTCCCACCAGGTCACCGCATGGTGAATCACCGGAATCGTCAGTGTGAAATCTGTCGCCAATTCGGCCGGACGCACGAACGGCACTTCGGCCCCGTGCGCCACCGCCACCTCCGCAATCTCGGCATCGTCGGTCGAAACCACCACGGCGTCGAAAACCCCGGACGCCTTGGCCGCCGCGATACTCCATGCGATCATCGGCTTTCCTCCGAAATCGCGGATATTTTTCCGGGGAATGCGTTTGCTGCCTCCGCGGGCTGGAATGATGCAAAGCGTGCTCATCGGATCGAAGCCGGGACCAGTGAATCGACCGCCGCGATCACGCTCGCGACGTCGTCATCGGTCATCCCCGGAAACAGCGGGAGACTCAGCGCCCGGGAGTAAAACGCCTCCGCAACCGGACATTTTCCCGGCGCATAGCCATAGGTGCGGCGATACCACGGTTGGAGATAAACCGGGATGTAGAGCACCTGCGTGCCCACGCCCGCAGCGCGCAATTCCGCCATCGCCTGCGTGCGCGTGCAGCCGAGCGACGCGAAATCCATCTGCACCGTGTAGAGGTGCCACGAGGTGGTCGCCGCGTCGCGCTCGTCGCGCAACCCCGGGGTCACGATTCCCTCAAGCCCAGCAAACGCGGTATTGTAGGCGGCAACAATTTCGCGACGACGCGCAATGAATCGACCGAGCCGGCCCAATTGGGAGAGCCCCAGAGCACACTGTAAGTCGGTGATCCGATAATTCCACCCCAATTCCTGCATCTCATAGAACCATGGCCCCTTTTCGCTAAGAATCTCGTCGTCAACTGCCGTCTCAAACTCCGTTGGATTGCGCACGATGCCATGCGAACGCAATGCTCGCGCCTGCGCCGCCCAGTCAGCCCGGTCAGTAACGAGCATGCCACCCTCTCCTGTGGTCATAGTTTTAACCGGGTGAAAACTGAAAACAGTTAGATCTGCCCACGGATGGCCACCCACTCGAAACGGCGGCGTTGGAGTCGATCCTGCGTGGAATGAACTCCCGATCGCATGACAAGCGTCTTCGATCACAACGGCGCCGCGCCGACGTGCGATGCGCGCAATTTTTGCCATGTCACAAGTCTGGCCGGCGTAGTCAACTGCGACAACCGCCCGAGTATCTGCGCGCCAATTTCGTTCCAGCTCCACTGGGTCTAGCGTGTAGGTCACCGGATCAATATCTGCAAAATCCGGGATTGCACCAACGTAAGCGGCACAGTTTGCAGAAGCCACAAACGTTATCGGAGAAGTCACCACCCGATCACCTTCCCCGATTCCCGCCACTCGCAGTGCGAGGTGCAAGGCGGCTGTCGCGCTGTTGACCGCGATTGCGTGTTTGGCTCCCACCCGCGCAGCGAAGCGTTGCTCGAAAAGTTCGATTTTCGGACCCTGTGTGAGGAAATCGCCGCGCAACACGGCTACTACCGCAGCAATATCCTCGTCGGAAATGGACTGACGACCGTAGGGAATCATAAAGTCGTGGGTTAGAATTTTTCGCCTCAGGCGACCGGCGCGAGTTCACGCAACGCGCAGCGCGAGGGTTCGCGCCGGACTTCGACCGGAAACGGCGCTCCCGAATCGACCTGTTCAAAGATCAGTTCGCGCAGCTCGTCCACCGAGAGAAAATGTTCGTTCGTGCCGCTGCTGTAGCAGAAGCCGGTCGGCACTGGTTTCGCTCCGGATTTTTGGCAGTAGCTCTGCAGCGAGTAGGCGCCGCCGCTCGGGAGGATCGCGTAGTATTCGCCGAGATCGACGGTGTTGTAGCTATCGCTCGCAGTGATCATCTCCTCGTGAATTTTTTCGCCCGGGCGAACACCGATGACTGGATGGACGCACTCGGGGCCGATGGCCTGAGCCACATCCGTGATGCGATAAGAGGGAATCTTCGGCACGAGGACTTCTCCGCCCCATGCTTTCTCCAAACTCCAGAGGACCATCTCGACCCCCTCCTGCAGGCTGATGTTAAAACGGGTCATCGTCGGATCGGTGATCGGCAGCACGCCTGTCTTCCGTCGGTCGAGGAAGAAGGGAATCACCGAGCCGCGACTGCCCATGACGTTGCCGTAGCGCACGACGCTGAACCGGATGTCGCGCGAACCGGAAATATTGTTGGCCGCGACAAACAGTTTGTCGGAACAGAGCTTGGTGGCGCCGTAGAGATTGCTGGGCGCCGCCGCCTTGTCGCTGGAGAGCGCCACGACGCGGCGCACGCCTCCGTCGAGGCACGCCTCGATGATGTTCTGCGCGCCGAGCACATTGGTTTTGATGCACTCAAACGGATTGTATTCCGCGGTGGGCACCTGCTTGAGCGCCGCCGCGTGCACCACGACATCAATTCCCTCCAACGCGCGGCGCAGGCGTTGCTCATCGCGCACGTCGCCGATAAAATAGCGCAGCGCTTTGTGCACCGTCGGCGGAAACTTCTGCGCCATTTCGAACTGCTTCAGCTCGTCTCGCGAAAAAACCACGAGCCGTTTGATCCGCGGATAGCGGGTGAGCACGGTCTCGACAAACGCCTTGCCGAACGACCCGGTGCCGCCGGTCAGGAGGATACTCGCGTGATCGAGAGAGAAATCGGATTTGGGCGAGGTGCGCATGGTGGTGTGAAGGAGGAGTGTTGGGAAACCGGAACAGGTGGTGTTCGGCGGCTTCCCGGTTTGTGGATCTACAAAATGATCCACCCGTTTTGCAGGATCTGCGCCCGCAACCTCACAGGGCGATTAAGCAAATAGACCCCAATAACTTAAAATATTATTTCGACCGCTACTCTCCTTCACTTCCCGACTGGCAACGGACGGTTCCGTTCAAGCGGCAAATTTTACCGACTGCGGTTCTGCCGGTCTGCCGGCCACACCCAAATCCACGCGGACACGGTCCTCCGCGGATTCGTCATCGCAAAAAACCAAAGCTCACTTCACCCCACCGCCGCCCGCACCGGCCCGAATTTCTCCAGCGCACGGTGCGTTGCTTCGTCGACTTGACCCTCGTCGAGTCCGACGACGGCCAGCACTTCCGGCGACGGTCCCCAGTAGGAGAACTCGCCGGGTAAGCCGTGGCCGCAGCGCTCCGCGGCGCCAGCCGCGATATTGAGGAGCGCGGCCAACGGTGCCTCGGGCGGCGGCGCGTAGTGTTCGCTGATCGCCGCAATCGTTTCAGTGGGAAACCGCCACTCCGTTAAAATCTGCGCAGCCGCCTCGCCGTTCGTCAGGCCGACCGCTTCGGCTTCCCAGGCCGCGACCGGACCGCGTCCCTCCAACTCGTAAGTCATCGTCTTGCCCGTGCGCGCCGCCAGACGATTGAGCGCGACCTTGCCGATCGAGCGCAACAATCCCGCCGTGTAGGCCGCCTGCGAATCCAGTTGGGCCGCCTCGGCCAATTGCTCCATGAGCAGCGCCGTGAGCAGCGAGTTCTCCCGGAATTGCGCCCCGGTGATCCCGTAAAACGGCAAGTCCGCCTCGCCGACTTGCGCGACGGCGATGAATCCCGTCAGCCGGTAAACTTCGACAAATCCCACCCGCGCGAGCGCTTCTTCCAGCGACGCGATGGGCTCTTCGCCGCCGTAGGCGACGCTATTCGCGATACGCACGATGCGGGCCGTGAGCGCGGGGTCGCAGCGGATCAGATCGGCGATGATCGACAGATCGGTATTGAGATCGAACAGGCGGCGCCCCAGCAGCGCCAAGATCCGCGGCCCCGCGGGCAGCTCGGTCGCGATGATGAGCAGTTTGGCATTCGGCGTCGGTGCAGCGATCATACAAAAAAGTGAGAGCCGTTACTCAACCGAGCGCCGCGCGCACCGGTCCGAAATGCTCGAGCGCCACGCGCGTCGCCTCGTCCACGTCGTCCTGCGATAGGCCGGCCGCAGCGAGATGCTCGGGCGTCGTCGTCCAGTAGCTGGCCTCACCGGGAAACCCGTGGCCGCTGCGCTCCGCGGCACCCGCCGCCAAATTCAACAGGCGCGCAATCGTCTCACCCTCCTCCGGCCTGTAGTGATCGCGAATCGCGCTGATCGTCGCTTCCGGAAAACGCCATTCCTCCAGAATGATCGCGGCGGCTTCGCAGTTGCTCAGCCCGACAAAGCCGACTTCCCACTCGGCGAGCGGACCACGGATGCCGCAACCCCCGTCGTAGACCGGATCGCTCGTGAGCCGATCCAGCGCGATCTTGCCGACCGAGCGCAACAACCCCGCCGTATAGGCGGCCCGCGGATCGACGCCCGCCGGCCGCGCGAGCTGTTCCATCACCAGTGCGCTCAGCAATGAATTTTCCCGCAAGAGCGCTCCGCTGACTGCGTAGCGCACGAGATGTGTATCCGCCACCTGCGCGATCGCCGCGAAACCCGCGAGGCGGTAGACCTCCATCAGCCCCACTCGCGCGAGCGCTTCTTCAATCGAGGCAAACGGCGTGCCCGTGTTGTAGGCCGCACTGTTGGAGATGCGGATGATCCGGGCGGTCAGCGCGGGATCGCGTTTGAGGAGACCCGTGACGTCCTCGAGTTCCGAATCCATGGCCAGCAACAGGTGGCCGATCCGCGCCAAAATTTGCGGTGCGGACGGCAGCGATTTTACGACATGCAGCAAAGTCGCGCGGGGAACCGAGGAAGCAATCATAGCGGGGAATTTATCGGCACGGAAAAGGAGAGGGTGAGGAAAATCGGTCGGTGCGTCGCCCGCACCGTCGGATCGCCGACGCGGCGCCGCCGGCCACACGCACGCTCCATATTTTTCGGCCAAATCCCTGCGCCCTTGAGGGAATTCTCACTCAAGCCTCGCCGACTTGTGCCGATCATTTGCACACCCATGCCCACTGCCACCCTCCCACCACCGAACATCGTCGCCGCGCCTTTTCGAGAAGAGGAAATCGTGCGACGGATCAACGCCTGTCCCAAACTCGCCTCTCTTCAGAGCATCAACCGCGCGCTCGGCGAACTCGTGCGCTCCGAAGGCAGCCTCAATTCCCAGATCGCCGAAGTCATCCGCCGTGACCCGTCGCTCTCGGCCCGGCTCTTGCGCATGGTTAACTCCGTCTACTTCGGCCTCTCCACGCGCGTGAACAACATCGAAGAAGCCGTCTTCTTCCTAGGCCTCCGGCAAATCCGCGAGTTGTCCATGGCCACGCCGGTCATCGAAGAACTCGAGCAATTGCAGCAAACCACCGCGCGCTCCCTCCCGTGGAAGGACCTGTGGACGCACAGCATCAGCACCGCGATCCTCACCCGCGAGATCCTCGCCTCCACCACGCTGCACATCGACGACGACACCGACTACCTCGTCGGCCTGCTGCACAACGTCGGCAAGGTCGTCATGGCTTATTCTTTTCCCGACGAGCTCCGCGCCATCATGGCCACCCCCGTCGCGAATCCCGCCGCCGTCTGCATACTCGAACGCGAACGCATCGGTTGGGATCACGCCCGCATCGGCGCGCACTACCTCGTCCGCCACCAGCTTTCCGAAGAGATCGTGACCGCGGTGAACTACCACAATGATCCCGACCGCGCCCCCCGCCACCGGCTCTTCGCCGCCGCCGTGCAAGTCGCCGATCATCTTGTGCGCCACGCCGGCGTCTCGGGCGGTTTCGAGCTCATCGACCCCGTCGAAACCGATTCTTGGCTGGCGCTCGACGGCTGGAAAATTCTCTACGGTGCCGATGGCGACGAATCGCGACTCGCCCGCGCCTCCATCGCCAATTCGCTCCATCGCCTCCCCGCCATGCTCCAGGGGCTGCTTTGAGAAAAAGGGCGCGGTCCCGCTAAAGCGCGCCCCCCGCCGAGCCGATAGTCGGGGAGAACGACCGCGCGACAACTCCGCCGCACAGCCGGAAACCCCATGCACCTTCATTCCCTGGTTAGAGGCTCGTTCGGCGCACTCCTCCTCTGCGGTCCGCTGCTCGCCTTGCGGGCCCAGCCCGCTTCCGCGAGCGTCGAGGCACGCCTCGCCCGTCTTGAGCAGCAACTCGCGCGCATCGAAGCCCGCCTCGGCGAATCGGCCGCCAACTCCGATTTCGCACCCGTCACCAAAGAATTCGGCGAGCTGAAGCGCCAGCTCGGCTGGGACGGCAAGTCCCCGCTCACGGTCGTGAAAGCGGCCGGCAAGGAGCAGAAACTTTCCATCGGCGGCTACCTGCAAGCCCAGGGCGAATTCGGCGAAGCGCCCGATTCGCGTTACACCGGAATAGCCAACCGCGTTCAGCTCCGCCGCATGCGCCTCACCGTGAAAGGCGCCTTCCAGGAAAACTTCGAATTCGCGCTGCAACCCGAGTTCGGCAACAACTCCACCGGAGCCGTCACCGCCTACCGCACCCAGTTGGCCGACGCCTTCTTGGCGTGGAATCGCTACCCGGCCCTCAATCTGCAAATCGGTCAGTTCAAGACCGCGTTTGGCTACGAACAACTCGTCGCCGATACCAAGACTCCCGCCATCGAGCGCTCGCTGCCGAACGACCTCCTTACTGTGGGCCGCCAGATCGGCGTGGGCGCTTCCGGCGTGTTACTCGAGAAGACCCTCTCGTATTCGGTCGGCGCCTACAACGGCAACGGCGTGAACAACGGCGGCAACGACAACGACCAGTTCATGTATGCCGGCCGCCTCGCCGCCTCGGCGTGGACGCGCGGCCCCGACAAGCTCACCGTCGCGGCCAACGGCTATTGGTCCAACGACACCGGCACCTTCACCGGCCATCGCACCGGCATCGGCCTCGACGCGCAGCTCACGCTGGGCCGCGCCGATTTTGCCGCCGAGTATCTGCACGGAATCTCCAATCGCCTCGTCGGCACCGATGTCACGGCCGAAGGTTGGTATCTCCTCGCCGGCTACTACCTCGTTCCGAAAACGCTGCAGGCGTTGATCCGGTATGAATCCTACGACGCCAACCTCCGCACCGCCGCCACCACGAGTGAAAATTGGGTGTTCGGGGCCAACTATTACATCAAGGGCGACGATCTCCGCCTCGTCTTCAACTACACGCTGGGCGATCCCGCCGGCCCGATCGCCCACCAAGGCCGGTTCGGTGCGCGCCTCCAAATCATTTTCTGAAAACTGCTCCGCCATGAAAACCACCTGCTCCGCCCTTTTCCTCGGCATGCTTCTCCTCGGATCGGCCCTGACCGCGTTCGGCCAATCTCTCTCGCCCGCCCAACAATCCAAGATCGACGCGCAAATCAAAGAAATCACCGCGTGGGCGGCCGCGCCGGCGATCGTCACCGCCGTTCGCGGTCACAATACCAGCCTTCCCGCCGAGCACGCCGCGCTCACGCAGGATAAATGGCGCACCCTCACCGTGCTCGATCCCCTCGTCCGCAGCTTCTCCAAGAACGAAGTCGGCACCTTTCTGAAGTCCAAGAAGAGCGACCTCGTCACCGAAGCATTTGTATCGGATGCGCAAGGACTCAAAGTCGGCTTCATCGCCAAGACCACCGGGTGGAGTCACGCCGGAAAACCGAAACACGACGTCCCCCTCACCGGCAAGGTCTGGCAAGGTGCCGTGGAGGTCGACGAATCGACTGGCCAACAACAGGTCCAAGTTGCCGTGCCCATCCTCGACGGCGGCAAACCCATCGGCTCGTTGGTTGTGGGGATCAGTCTCACCAAACTTACTCCGTAACACTGCTCCGCGCGGTTCTTTGTCATGCGCTCACTCGGTCCCATCCGCGCTCGGCTGCTCATTTTTTCGACGGCGTCCATCGTCATCACCGCCGTCGTGGCCATCGTCGCCACGCTGCTCTTCCACTGGAATCACTCCGAGGAGGCCGCGCTCCACCACCGCGCCGTCACCGCCTATCAACGCAGCCACACCGCGCTCGCCAACGCCCTCTCCACCCAAAACGCGCTCCAGGCACTTCTCCGCCTCAGGGACCCGGACGAGATCGAACCTGCCCTCAAGCGTTACGAGACCGCGCGTGCCCTTTTTGCCCAAACGCTCGGTGGAGCTTCCGAGCTCACCCCGCTCGTCCCCCCGCTCGCCGCGGCCGGCAAGCTCGTCGTCGACGAGGTGCTCCTCGCAAACAACGCCGGCGCGCTCGAACATTTTATTGCGAAATTCAATCCGCAGCTCGAGGCGACCGTGGCCGCCTTGGAAAAATCCGCCGCCGCCATCGAGAAGACCGCCGCGAGCACGGTGGCCGCGCGTGAAATACTCGTGCGCCGCATGCTCATCGGCGCCATGTCGCTCCTCGCGGTCGTGCTCGCTTTCCTGGCGTTTGTGGCGTGGCGCTTTCTGCATAGCATCACCGACCCGCTCACCATCCTTACAAACCGGCTGGGCTCGGCCGCCGAGGCGCTGCACGATCTTTCGAATACCGTCACCCGCACCAGCCAAACCGTCTCCGAGGGCGCCAGCAACCAGGCCTCCTCGCTGGAAGAAACGAGCGCCTCGCTCGAAGAATTTTCCAGCACCACCGCCCGCAACGCGGAAAACGCGGCGCGTGCTACCTCCCTTTCAAAGCACACGCGCACGGCGGCGGAGGCCGGCGCCGCCGATATGCAAACCATGACGTCGGCGATGGCCGCGATCCGCGAATCCAGCGCCAGCATCGGAAAAATCATCAAGACCATCGACGAGATCGCGTTTCAGACGAACATCCTCGCCCTCAACGCCGCGGTCGAAGCCGCCCGCGCCGGCGAGGCCGGCATGGGCTTCGCCGTCGTTGCCGAAGAAGTCCGCGCCCTCGCCCATCGCTCCGCCGCCGCCGCGCGCGAGACCGCCGACAAAATCGAAGACGCCATCCGGAAGAGCGAAAACGGTGCCGCCATCAGCACCAAAGTCGCCGCCGGCCTCCAGGAAATCGTCGGCAAAGCCCGCGAAGTCGACGAACTCGTCGCCGATATCGCCGGCGCCTCCCGCGAGCAAACTCAGGGCATCAATCAGGTGCTGTCCGCCGTCAGCCAGATCGATCACGTCACCCAATCCAACGCTGCCGGAGCCGAAGAGACCGCCGCTGCGACCGTCGAAATGAACGGCGAGGTTGCGGTGCTCCACACCGGAGTCGCCGAGCTCCGTGCACTGCTCGGTGTCGCCCCACCGCCGCCCGCGCCGATCCCCTCCGCACCGGCCGCGCGGCCCACTCCGGCTGGCTTGCCACGCCGGATCGCTGTCACCGCCTAAAGATTCTCCGACCGGAGCCGATTGACTCCACCACATGCCCGCCACCGTCCTGTCGCGCGATCGTTTCTTCGCCTCCGCCGCTGCCACCGATTCCTGGCTAGGGGCGTGGGAATCCAGTGCCGACTCCGCGTATTGCCGCGATCCGGACGGCCGCATTCTCGCCGCCAATCTTTCCTTCGCGCGCAAGTTCGGCCGCGCCCCTGCGGCCCTCGCTTCCGCCCACGTCTTCGATCTCCTGCACCCGGACGATGTGCCGGTGTTTCGTGGCTCCGCCACCGAGCTCACATCGCCCCCCCATCGCACCACGAGCGAACATCGCTGGCGCACCCCGCAGGGCATCCGTTGGTTCGCCTGGGAGGAAGCCGCCCTCCACGACGAACAGGGCAACCTCATCGCCATCCGCTCGGTCGGCCGCGATGTCACCCGCCAACATCTCGCCGAAGAGCAATACTACCGCCTCTCCCGCGCCGTTGAACAATCTCCGGTTTCCATCGTCATCACCGACCTCGAAGGCCACGCGCAATACGTGAACTCCAAGTTCACCGCCGTCAGCGGCCACACCCTCGAAGACCTCCTCGACAGCAACATCGAGGTCCTCCGCGACGGCCATCCCGACGAAGCCTCGTTCCAAAAATTCTGGGCGACGGTCCGCGCCGGCGGCGAGTGGCGCGGCGAGCTCGCGACCACCTGCGGCGATGGCGGCACCGTCTGGGAATCCGTCAAAGTTTCCTGCCTCCGCAGTCCCGGCGGCGAGATCACGAATTTTCTCTGCCTCCGTGAAGATGTCAGCGAGCGCAAGCGCCTCGAAAACGAACTTCGCCAGGCGCAAAAAATGGAGAGCCTCGGCACGCTCGCCGGCGGCATCGCGCACGATTTCAACAACCTCCTCGCGATCATCAACGGCTACGCCGAGTTCTGCCAACAGGGCACGCAGGAGCCCGCGACTCTGCAAAAATGCCTGCGCGAAATCCACCGCGCCGCCCAACGCGCCAGCGGCCTCGTGCGCCAGATTCTCACGTTCAGCCGCAAGACCGAGGTCCGCTTCTCCCCCGTCGATCT
>Ga0075163_10013444_pt1 | contig 10599 bp, 10 predicted proteins | sample JI1023141ADNA_FD_71478 | JGI IMG/M metagenome (GOLD analysis project Ga0075163, IMG submission 71478) | Wastewater effluent complex algal communities from Wisconsin, to seasonally profile nutrient transformation and Carbon sequestration -... | ecosystem: Engineered > WWTP > Effluent > Algae... | reverse complement strand
GCCAGGCGAGCCTGACCTCTTGTCTTTCGCCGCGATTACAGACGAGCCTCCCCCGGAGGTCGCCGCTGCCGGCCATGATCGGTGCATCGTGCCGATTAGGGCCGAGAACATCGATGCGTGGATAAAGCCAAGTTCGCCGGCCGACAGCTATGCAGTCCTGGATGACCGCGAGCGCCCGTACTACGAACACCGCTTGGCCGCCTAGTTGGACGGGCCGAATCTCTGATGATCTTGTGGAATGTACCGCGACTCGCTGCGCGACACGAACTCAGTCCTCAAGACGAGAAAGCAATTGCTCAGAAGTTGGCTGAAAAGTTGGGTGTTTCAGTGGCCACAGCCAGACGGTACATGAGAGATGCAAAAGAAAGGCGCGGAGAAGCGCTGTAGTAAATCCGCCGTTGCGCAACCGCGCCGGCGGAGGATTATTCATCAGAGGACAAGCACCGTGGAACTTGAACATGTGATCATGCAACGCGAGGGGGAACGTGCCCGGCGGCTGGCGGGACAGGTTGAGCGCCAACTTCGTGAGGTGCGCGCGAAGCAGGGCGGTGCGCGCCGAGTCGCCATGCTCATCTATCGCGCGGCCGATGAGGGCATTCGGCAAGCCCAGGCCGAGGTTGATTGCAAGCGCGGGTGCTCGATGTGCTGCCACTACCACGTAATGGTTTCGGCGACCGAAGCACTGGCTCTGGCGCAACGCGCCAAGGAGGGGGTCAGCCGGGATAAAGCCAGAAATCACACACAGGCCTGACGTAGCCCCTCAGTCGCGCGCCTGCAGCCTCTCCAGCGGCTCGATCTGCTTGACCCACCGCTGCAGCGTGGCGATCAACCGTGGGTTGTTGTCAAAACTGCGCAGCGACACGAATCACTTGACTGGCCCGCATGTTCCCTCCCAACGCGGAGGGGGGAACCGATTTGCCTCAAGCAGACCTTCTTTGCACCTGCGTAGGGGCGAGGTGGTCCTGGTCCGTATTGCAAGGCAATCTCGCAGAGGAGGCCCGCCGCCGAGCGTGGCGCCGCTGCGTTTGGTGGGCGCTGCAGCGCTGGGACATGCGTAGGGCCAGCGTCGACATTTTCGAGGTGTTTGAGTGCCTGCAAAAGGCGTCGAGCGGCCAGTGCGGAGTGGCGCCCGACTTCTTGGCTGCCTGCTGGTACCTTGGGCATGTACACAGCATGCCGGCGTTTGTCGCGCCACGAGCCGCCCGAGGAAAACCCGTGTGCTACGTGACCAACCCGCCCGCTCGCATCGCCATTTTCATGAGCCATGCTGCCAACCCAAGAGCACCGACGCTGCAAGCCCAGATGACGACCAACCATGCAAGCCTGACGGGCCACTTGCGCTTCTGCAGCGATGCGGAAGATGGCTGCATCAGTGGTACCCCTCTCCGTGCCTTACCTTTCCACGGAAGACCCAATACCCCCAGGCGGTGTACATCAGGATGAGAGGAATGATGAGCAGGGCTCCCACGAGAGCGAAACCCAAGCTCTGCGGAGGGCCGGCCGCGTCCCAGATGGAGGTCGACGGCGGGATGACGTTCGGCCACAGACTGATGCCAAGGCCGCTGTAGCCCAGGAATATCAGGATTAGGGTGAGAACGAAAGGCATGGCGTGACTCGTCTCATCTGCCAGCGTGCGCCACAGCCACCACATCGCACCAACCACCAGCAGGGGAACCGGTGCAAACCAGAAGATGTTCGGCAAGGAGAACCAACGCTCAGCGATGGCTGGATGCGCCAATGGCGTCCACATGCTGATGATGGCGATGACTCCCAACAGCACCCATGACAGTCGGCGCGAGGCTCGGCGCATGCGGCCCTGCAACGGTCCCTCGGTCTTCATCACCAGCCAAGTACTTCCCAGCAAAGCGTAGGTGAACAGCAGCGAGATACCGACGAAGACTGAGAACGGAGTCAACCAGTCGAAGGGGCCACCCGCGTACGCACCGTCCTTCATGGGAATGCCATCAAGATAGGCGCCGAGGGTGACACCTTGGAAGAACGTCGCCAGGAGTGACCCGCCCGCGAAAGACTTGTCCCAGACCCGGCGCTTGCCAGCGGGTACTTTGAAACGGAACTCGAAAGCCACGCCACGGAAGATGAGACCGACGAGCATGAGGATAAGCGGCAGGTAGAAGGCGCTCAGCACCACGGCGTATGCAACGGGGAACGCAACAAGGAGCCCGGCGCCTCCGAGCACGAGCCACGTTTCGTTCCCGTCCCATACCGGTGCGACAGTGTTCATCATTACGTCGCGGTCTTCCTTGCCATCGACCGCGGTGAAGAGGATGCCGATGCCGAGGTCAAAGCCGTCCATGACCACGTACATCATCACTCCGAAGAGGATGATGATGGCCCAGATAAGGGGAAGGTCGATGCCCATCTCAATTCCCTCCTGACGGGGTTGCTGGTTCGACGTCAAGGCGCTCCGGTGCTCCCGACAGTGGCCGCATCGGCTGCCGCATTTCTCCGGGACCCCCGTCAACTGGGTGGGCGCTCTCACCGGTCAAAGGACCCTTGCCAATGATGCGCAGCAGGTAGACGGTTCCGGCACCAAAGACGAGGAAGTAGACAACCACGAAGATTGCGAGCGTGAGCGCGACCTGCTCCAGGCTGTGCGCGGAGACCGCGTCGGCGGTGCGCATGACGCCGTATACCACCCAAGGCTGCCGGCCGACCTCGGTGGTAATCCAACCGGCCAAGATGGCTACGAGCCCGGCAGGTCCCATTGCGAGGGCGTACCGCAACAAGGGCTTCGAGGTGAACAGCCTTTTGCGCAGGTGCGCGACCAGCGCCAGGAAGCCGAGGAGAATCATCAACATCCCCAGGCCTACCATGACTCGGAAACTCCAGAAAACAACCGCTGCAGGAGGCCGGTCCTCACGCGGGAACTCCTTGAGGCCTGGAAACTGCCCGTCCCAAGAGTGCGTCAGCAGGAGGCTCCCAAGCTTCGGCACCTCAACAGCGAAGCGAGTCGTTTCGCTTTCCATGTCGGGCCAGCCGAACAGAATGAGGGGGACTGCTTCCCCTGGCTTGTTCTCCCAATGGCCCTCGATTGCAGCGAGCTTCGCAGGCTGGTGCTCGAGCGTGTTCAGTCCGTGCAGGTCACCAATGAACGCTTGGATTGGGGCAGTAACAAGCACCATGCCCATTGCCATGACCAGCATCGTCCGGACCGGCGCGTTGTCTCGCCCTTTCAAGAGATGCCACGCAGCGCTGGCGCCGACCACCAAGGCCGTGGACAAGAAAGCGGCAACCACCATGTGAGCCAGGCGGTATGGGAAGGAGGGGTTAAAGATGACCGCGAACCAGTCCACGGGCACAACGCGGCCGTTGATGATTTCATGACCTTGGGGCGTTTGCATCCAGCTGTTGGACGCAAGAATCCATGTGGCTGAGATGAGCGTTCCCACGGCCACCATGACGGTGGACAGAAAGTGAAGACCCGGGCCTACCCGCTGCAAGCCGAAGAGCATGACGCCGAGGAAACCAGCTTCAAGGAAGAACGCTGTCAGCACCTCATAGGCGAGCAATGGACCCGTGACGCCTCCAGCAAATTTCGAGAAGCCACTCCAGTTGGTGCCGAACTGGTAGGCCATCACAAGGCCGGAGACGACCCCCATGCCGAAGGCGACCGCAAATGCCTTAACCCAGAAGTGATACAGGTCTAGGTAGACCTGGCGTTTCGTCTTGAGCCACAACCCTTCCAACACTGCGAGATAGCTCGCAAGGCCGATGGTCAGCGCTGGGAAAATGATGTGGAACGATATCGTGAACGCAAACTGGATGCGTGCAAGAAGGAGGGCGTCGACGTCCATTGTTTTTCTCCGTAAGGCGAGCTGCTATGCCACTGCCATCCCGGTTGACAGCACACAGGCGCTTGCTCCTTGCAAACTGGCCAGGAGCTGTTCAAAGGCAACTCTGGGCCCACGGTCGAACCGGCCTTGCGCGGCGGCACGGGCTGCGGCTGCAAGGTGGTTGTCGATGGCGGACACCAAACTGTTGTTCTCAACATTGTTCACGGCCCGGCGCAGAGCGCCCGCGACGAGTGCGGCCTTCATCGACTCGGACAGAACCGTCAGTCGTTCAGCAGCACTCTTTCCATCCGAGAACAGGATTTCGTCCTCGCGCAGAAAGACGTTCCGCAGTTCAAGTGCGATGCCCGAGCACCCATGCGATGCTTCATCACGCTGGACGATGCCATCCTCTTCGCTTTTGAGCAGCACCATCGAATATGGCTTTCCAGTGCCAAACGCCACCGGCACCGCGACTACGAACCAGTTGCGGTCTAGGTTCGGAAGCGCTGGGAAGCGGCCCGACATCCGCCAACCGCGCCCGGTGTCTCGGGCGTCGGCCAGCGAGACAGCAGTTTCATTCGGCCAAGATGACGCACAGTTTCCGCCGATGTGACCATCGAGCAGGTCCGGCAACTGGTACTCCATGACTCCGATGTTCTCTGCCTGCAGGAGAACCTCGATGAGCAACCGCTGGGACGCCAACAGAACACCACTCTTCGGGTGCCTCTTGGCAACTACCGCGACCGCGCGAACCACATCCTCCTTGGTGCCACCGTGCCCCCCGAGGGAACGCGGCACTCCGAGCCTGAACAGGCCCTCTTTGCCCAACTGCCGACGCAGCGTGGCTGTCGACGGGGCAGTGAGTTCACTTGACATGAAGTACATCCAATGAGGACACGGGAGCAGCAGAGTTGCCCCATGATTGGCGAATGAACGAGCTCACCGCCGCGATTTCGTCGTTGTTCAGCACCTGTCCGAAGGGCGGCATGCCAAATGGCTGAGGGTTGCCCGCTGTCGTCGGCATGAAGCCACCTTGGCGAATGACCTGCACCAAGTTGTTGTGGGAGGCAAGGGTCACGGCTCGGTTCCCGGCGAGGGCCGGATAGATGCCGGCTACGCCTTGGCCTTTGTTCCCGTGGCATGAGGCGCAGTGCTGGTCATACAGCTTCCCGCCTCTCGCAAAGACATCGCCGTCGGCGCGCTTTACCTCGCGCGGCTCGTTGTCTCGCTGGGGGATGGCCGCGAGATAGCGAGCCATTGCGTCAAGGTCAGCGCCGCTCAGATACTGCGTGCTGCTGAAGACGACCTCTGCCATCGGTCCCGAGACTGAGGCGTGAGACACGACGCCGTCCTTCAAGAGCTTCACCACCTCATCTCGTTTCCACTTTTGAACGCCGGCTTCTCCCGGAGAAGCCAAAGAAGGCGCGTACCACGTGGCGTCGGGCATCAGCCCTCCGGCGAATTCGGCGTTCAGGCTCGTTCCGCCAAGGAAGTTCCGACCGGAGTGGCACGCCGCGCAATGGCCCAGCCCTTGGACGAGGTACTTCCCGCGGTTCCATTCCGCAGGTTGCTCAGCCTGTGGCTCAAACTCGCCGGCCCGGAAGTACAGCGCTCGCCAAACCGCAAGTGCCGCCTGCGTGTTGTACGGAAAGCCCAGACGGTGAGACTGGTTCGGGCGCTCCACGGCGGGCGTGGACTTCAAGAACGCGTAGAGCGCGTCGGAGTCTTCGCGTGTGACGTAGGTGAAGCTGGGGTAAGGGAATGCCGGGTAGAGGAGCCGACCGTCCTTGGACCGACCGTGGTGCATCGCCCGCCAAAACTCACCGGCAGACCAGCTACCGATGCCGGTCTTCACGTCCGAGGTGATGTTGGGAGCAACGACGACGCCGAACGGGGTATCGACACCACGGCCGCCGGCGAACGCTGCACCGCCCGTCGTCGTGTGGCATCCGATGCAATTGCCCACGCGAGCAAGGTAGGCGCCGCGCTCAATCACCGAGGCCGACGCCTGCACATTGGCAGGACCCGGCTCTACAGGCGCCTCCCCTCGCACATTCAACCAAGCCACAAGGGCAATCAGCAGGACGACAAGGCCCACGAGGCCGGCGAGTAGCGGGCGGAGCCAAGACCGTTGCTTGTTCGCGTTCGTCATTCGCCGCTCCCACACCGAATTGGAAGCGGCTCGGTCGAACCAGCCTGAGGCTTGGTGCCCGTCGGCAATGTTTGCGCAGAGAGCCAGCGGGACACCGCGCCGACTTCCTCTGGAGTCAGACGCTTAGCCACCTCTGCCATGCAATCAGGCGCGTTGGCGTTGCGAGAACCTGTGCGCCAGGCCCCGAGCTGCCCAATAAGGTAGTCCGCGGGCAGCGTCAGGAGTCCGGGCATTGCCGGCTGCTGTCCAGCCATGCTCGAGCCGTGGCACGACACACAGGCAGGTACGTTCCGCTCGGGCGCGCCCTTGAAAACCAACTGCTCGGCCAGCTGGACTTGTTGGGCCGTCAAGCCGTGTGCTTGCGCCGCAGGGTAGGGGAGGTCCAACTCGGCAAAGTACTTGGCGATGTCCTGCAGGTAGTCGTCGGACATGTGCTGCATCAGGTGGTTCATCGCCTGGTTGTGGCGACGTCCCTCGCGGAAATTCTTCAGCTGATTGAACAGGTACCCCTGCGGCTTCCCGGCAATGCGCGGAAAGTAGCCGGCGTTCGTCGCCCGGCCTTCTTTGCCGTGGCACATCACGCACGCCTGCATCCGCTGAGCCATGCTGTTTTGAACGGGTGCGGGCGAGGACGCCCCCGCTGGCGGGGTGGCTGTCTGGGCATAGGCGCCGATGGCGACGAGCCCGAGGGTTGCGGCGATAAGAGTCCGTGAGACGTTCATGTTGGTATTACGCAGGCGTAGCCCCGAGACGGGGCAATCCGGGCTCCTAATTGCTCAGCGAGTGGACAGCGAGGTTCGCGAGCGTCCACAGCGTCAGGCCGAAAACCGCAGCCAGTACGAGTGCTACGGCAGCCAGCGCCAGTGGTTTGACCTTCGCCAGCTCCTCGCCCGCAGCCGCCCGACGGCGAATGCCGAAGAAGCTCCACAGCACCATCCGGATGTAGCTCAACGTTCCCATAGCAGCAGCACCTCGCTTTCCGTCATGAACTGTGCCAAACAGGCGAGGAAAATCCCAGGCTCAGATCCTGGAAAAAAGTGCGTAGCAGATGCCTATCGCAGGGTGATTTGCCTGCGGGTGTCAGCGTGGCAGTACAGTAATGGGTAACAGAAAAGCGCCCATATCAGATGCAATCCGACCTCCCGCCAACTGCACTGGTATGAAGCGCTACGAAGCTCTTGCACACGAGATGGCGGAGTCCATCGCCAGCGGTCAGCTTCGACCTGGTGACCGGGTGCAGTCGGTTCGTGAGGCGAGCCGCAGTCATGGCGTCAGCCCGTCGACCGTCTTCGAGGCGTACTACCTGCTCGAAGCCCGCGGGCTCATTGAGGCAAGGCCCCGCTCGGGCTACTTCGTGAGCCATGCGGCAACGAAGCAGGCGGAGCCCGACTCTTCGGCGCCGCAAGCCGACGAGCGCCAGGTCGAGGTCTCTGAGTTGGTGTTCCAGGTCCTCGGGCATGCCAAGAACAGAACGATGGCGCCGCTGGGGTCTGCGTTCCCGAGCCCGACCCTGTTCCCGCTGCCCAAGCTCGCCCTTTCCGTCGGTAAGGCCCTGCGCCGTCTTGACCCGTGGCGAACAGTCGAAGACCTTTCACCGGGTAGCGCCGCTCTACGCCGGCAGATTGGTCTTCGGTACCTGGCGATGAGCTGCGGAGTCGACACGGAAGAACTGGTCATCACCAACGGAGCGATGGAGGCCCTGAACCTGTGCCTAGAGGCGGTGACGAAGCCAGGGGACCTTGTCGCCGTCGAATCGCCGACCTTCTACGCGGCACTGCAGGCGCTGGAGAGGCGCGGGCTGCGAGCCGTCGAGGTAGCGACCCATCCCCGCACCGGCGTGGACATCACCGCACTTGCGTCCGTCCTCGAGCGGCATCCGGTCGAGGCGTGCTGGTTCATGCCGAACTTCCAGAACCCGCTAGGGAGCCTGATGCCCGACAGCGCCAAGCGAGACCTGGTCGAGCTGCTGGCGAAGCATGAGGTGCCCCTCATCGAAGACGACGTCTATGGGGAGTTGTACTTTGGCAGCCAAAAGCCCAAGCCGGCGAAGGCGTGGGACCGCAACGGGCTGGTCATGCACTGCAGCTCGTTTTCGAAGACGCTGGCGCCGGGGTACCGGGTTGGGTGGACCGCCGCAGGTCGCTTTACGCAGGACGTCGCCAAACGCAAGCTGATGAGCTCGCTCGCGGCGCCGCTACCGTCACAGGAGGGCCTGAACGAGTACCTTCAGCATGGCGGCTACGACAGGCACCTGCGTCAATTGCGCGCGACCCTGGCGAAGCAGCGGCATGTCGCGCTTCGCGGCATCGCCAAGTGTTTCCCTGCAGGAACCCGGGTGACTCAGCCCGAGGGCGGCTACTTCGTATGGGTGGAACTGCCGAAATCGGTCGATGCCCTTGAGCTTCACCGGCTTGCGCTGTCTCACGACATCAGCCTCGCTCCTGGGCATCTCTTCTCGGCAGACCACCGCTACAAACACCACGTCCGCATCAACTTCGGCCACCCCGACGACGGGAAGTTCGAGTCGGCGCTGAAGACAGTCGGCACGATTGCGAAGGCTCTGGCGTAGTAGCGCAGGCTTCGGGCCCCGCGCGGAAAACGAGACGCCTCCTCTGCTCGCGCCATTCGTACTTCCTACGCCCTCGGTTTCGGCCCAGACCGTTCGGTCCTGTCAACGCCTTGAGAACGCCAAATCAGTTTCCTGGTCTTTCGCTGTCTGGCCTCGCCCAGCTGGTTCGCAAAGCAGCCATGCCCACTGGTAGGAGCTGCCGGATGAGTTCACCCTTTGTTGTGCGCATATCGTGCGCCCTCGCACTGAGCGCTCGGTCGAGCTCCAAAGGGATGTACACCGAGCACACTCTCAGGCGTTGATTGGCGCTGGACGAAATCTGATGAACGCTGAGGTTCCTGCCTGAGTCATGCCGACTCAAAGTACGTACCGAACATCCGTCCCTTGCTGCTCCCGGCCTGCAGGCATGAGCGCTCAGCGACTCATCGACATCGTGGATAGATGGAGCGGAATACCAACCTCTCTGACGGCATGAGGAGCGTTCCAGGGGGTCAGCCGGGATAAAGCCAGAATCACACACAGGCCTGACGTAGCCCCTCAGTCGCGCGCCTGCAGCCTCTCCAGCGGCTCGATCTGCTTGACCCACCGCTGCAACGTGGCGATCAATTCCCGAAGCTCCGAGGTCGTGTCGAACGCCAGCTCTGGCAGCGTCTCCCCCCCCGTGTCCCCGGCCAGGCCGGCACCGTTGATCACGGTCTGTGCCATGCGGTGCAACCTCAGCAGCATGTCGCGTAGGCCGTCCTGGCCACGCACGGCGCTAAGCACCTTGTCCAGCTGATCGACTGCCGTCAACAGCGCTCGCGTGTCATAAGTGTTCTCCAGCTCAAGCAGCGCAGCCCTGTCCAGCCGCCCGTAAGGCGTAGCGATGGTGTCTTCGGATTCGCTCATGCTGCTCCCGTCGATGAAGCGGCGCCCTGCGCCTCGGCCGCCGCAGCCCGCGCCCGCTTGGCGGCCTCCCTGAACTGCGATTCCTTGACCCACGGTTCCGGCGGACGTTTCAGGTCGAGGTGGTAGTTGCCGAAGCGCTTGACCCCGTAAGTCATGTACGGGCTCAAGTACTCCACGTCGGTGACCGAGATCGGCTCACCGGCGGCGTACAGCTCCTGCAGCACACGCATCATGTCCACCGTGTTCTGAAGGATCACGGCCGAGGCCACCAGGTCGATGTAGCGCACGCGCTTTTGCTGTTCGTTCGGATCGTTCTCGGTGATGACATCGCCGCCGAAATCCAACCACTTGGTGAAGGCGTGGTACGACTCGATCTTGTTGGTCGTGGCGCTGACCTCCTGGCGCATTTCCTTACTGGAGATCCAGCGCAGCAGGTAGACCGTGCGCAGCACCCGCCCGAGTTCGCGCGCCGCGGCGAAAAGACGGTTGTGACGCCCTTCGTGGCTGAGCTTGCGCAGCAGCATTGGCGATGCAATGCGCCCGGCCTGAATCGAGATGGCCACCTGCATCAAGTCCTGCCAGTGGTCTCGGATCAGCTTCCAGTCCACCACTTCGGTGAACAGCCGGTCGATGTGGCGGTACTTGGTGCCCTTCTCCGGCCGGTAGAAATGCAAGTCCTTCCAGTTGCGAATGCGCGGCATCAGCTGGATGCCCAGCAGGTGCGTGAAGGCGAACACCGTCTCGGATTGCCCATGGGTGTCGGAGTAGACGGTGTCCGCCTGCACTGACAGAGCTGCCTTCGTCAGACCTTCGATCACATAGACCGCTTCGAGCACGCCGGGCGGCATGAAATGCCGGAACACGGCGATGTAGTTGTCGGCCACGTGGCGGTAGGCCACAGCCCCCATCTTGCGGTACCGGAAATGCATGCCCACCAGCAGGTTCTGCTCGTAGAAGTCGTACTGCGTGCCGTCGGCCGCGACCTTCTTGCCGTCACCCCACAGCTTGGGCAGCTCCAGCCGCAGGTACAGCTCGGTCAGGTCGCGGCAGGCGTTGTCCAGTTGCTCCAGCCCCATGTGCCGCTGATTGGCATAGGAGAGCTGGTGCGGCGTCACGCCATTGGACAGGTGCCGCGCCGCCTGCGTCGGCCCGAGGTTGCAACCCATGGCGAACACGGTGAGCAGGTAGCGCTCGCG
>Ga0075163_10013443_pt1 | contig 10600 bp, 11 predicted proteins | sample JI1023141ADNA_FD_71478 | JGI IMG/M metagenome (GOLD analysis project Ga0075163, IMG submission 71478) | Wastewater effluent complex algal communities from Wisconsin, to seasonally profile nutrient transformation and Carbon sequestration -... | ecosystem: Engineered > WWTP > Effluent > Algae... | reverse complement strand
ACAAACACTTCGCCCGACTTGATCAAGCTCAACGGGATGGTACGGGTCATGGAAGACCCATCAGCACCTTCGGCCAGCACAAACTTGCCGTTCTTGAGGTCGGCACCGGCCAGTTCCAGCAGCGTGATCAGCGGCACGCCGGTGAACTCACTGCAGGAAATCATGCCGTGCGTGTATTGCGCGGTGGGCACTGCCACATTGCCCCACTCCACCGCAGTGTTGGCACCACATTCAATGAAGTGAAAACGCGACACCGCAGGCAGCCGCATGATTTCATCCAGCGTAAATACCTTGGCAGACTTGACCATGCCGTTGATCATCAACCGATGCTTGGAAGGATCAATGTCCCACCAGCCCTGGTGGTGACGCTCGAAATGCAGACCACTGGGCGTAACAATGCCAAACAGCGACTGCAGGGGTGCAAATGACACCGAGGCCTGCGTGGTCTGTGTCAAACCCGGGCTTTGGCGACGCTGTACATCCGATTCATATTTGGACGGCTTGCCATAGCTTCCGTCTGGCGCAACGCCTTGCCCCAGTGCCTTGCTGTGTTCGGGCAAATTCAGAATATTGGGATCACCACCTTCGGTGGGAACCGGGTTGCTCTCGGCCATAGCACCACTAAAAGCCGCGCCCGTGGCAGCGGCGGCAAAAGCGTTTCGAATGAAATCGCGTCGACCATTCTTGGCCTCGGCAAACACTTTGCGGATTCCATCTCGACTCAGAAAACTCTCGGGAGCCTTGCGCAAAGCTCCAGAAATAGGACTGTCTTGGTTCACTCAAACTCCTCAAATGGGGTCAACGCTGCGAACTATATTCGATATGACTAATATAAGTCAATTAAAAACAACCGGCTACGGGTTATCACCAACCCAAACTTAGCCATGGCTTACAAACGTTACTTGAAGCGGTAATAGTCTCGATTCAGCACGGCGGCAACGGCTGTCACCTCTTCCGGGAAAAGGCCCATATTCAATTCTGTATTGCACTGCTCCACCATGCCGCGCAGTACGCCAGGCGCGTTGACGCGGCCCTTGGGTTTGTAAATCGCACTGCCGTCGCCAACCACCTTGCTGGCATGGCATTCGGTGCACTTGTTCTCGGCAATCAGCTTTTCACCGAGCTTCAGATCGGCATCCTGGAAAATCTTGGGGGTCTGCGCCCAAGCGAAGGACAGCAGTGACGACAACAACAGACCTGACAGGAGTTTGTTCATGTTGCCAAGGCTAGCGACAACTTGCCAAAAGCACAATACAGAATTGGCCTTACTACCCATATGGGCTACCCATGGTTACCCTTTGCGGTGATAGACGAAACTCGCGGGCTCCTCAAGAATCTGCACAACTGGTTAAGAACAACCCAAACATTGGAGAAATGACATGGAATTCAGCAAGGAATTTGACGCATCCGGCCTGGCCTGCCCTTTGCCCATCGTAAAAACCAAGAAGGCTCTCGCCGACATGGCCTCGGGGCAGGTGCTGCGTGTGATCTCCACCGACCCCGGCTCGGTGTGCGACATGGCTGCCTTCGCGGAACAAACCGGTAATGCCCTGCTGGAACAAGGCAGCGAAAACAGCAAGTTTGTGTTCTATCTCAAGAAGGCCTGAGACCGCGCCCTTCAACCACTTCCGGAGCACACCGCATGGCAACCAAAAAAATGGCGTTGATCGCCACCAAGGGCACGCTGGACATGGCCTACCCCCCTTTCATCCTGGCATCCACCGCTGCGGCGCTGGGATGGGATGTGCAGATTTTCTTCACCTTCTATGGCTTGCAGTTGCTGCGCACCAGCCTGGACGACATCAAGATCAGCCCGCTGGCCAATCCCGCCATGCCCATGCCGGTGCCCATGCCGGTGATGGTGCAGATGCTGCCCGGCATGGAATCCATGGCCACCATGATGATGAAGAACAAGATGAAGTCCAAAGGCGTGGCATCCCTGCAGGAGCTGCGTGACATCTGCCTGGAAGCCGACGTCAAGTTCGTCGCCTGCCAGATGACGGTGGACCTGTTTGAGTTTGAAACCAGCGAGTTCATCAAGGACGTGGAGTACGGCGGTGCCGCCACGTTCATGAAGTTCGCGGGTGAGTCGGATGTTTGTCTGTTCATTTGAACTGACAATGAAGAAAGCGTTTCTGTGGTGCACCCTGTTGCTTTGGGCCCAGGTCTGCCAGTCAACTACCCCGTATGTGCAGGCTGGCAAGCTTCCTACCGCTGAACTGACAACGCAACTGGCCCAGGTCGAGAAAAAACTGCAGGCCGAGGGCTTCACTGTTGTTGGACGGCACATGCCCAAGGGGCTGCCCACCCACGCCAGCCTGGTCGTGACCGATCCGGCCATGCTGGAAGCCATTGGCTCAATTGGCGGCGCCAGCATAATCGCCGCCGGTATCCGGGTGGGCGTACAAAGCGACGGCACCGTGTCCTACATGAACCCCAACTACTGGTTTCGCGCCTACCTGCGGGGGTCGTTCAAGGCTGGCGAAATCCCTGCCAAATCCGTGCAAGCACGTCTGGCCAGGACGCTGGGGGAAGGCGCTGGTTTTGGAGGTGATGTAGCCGAGGCGGACTTGGCGAACTACCGCTACATGTTTGGCATGGAACGGTTTGACTCGCCCAACAGTGAACTCAGCAGCCACGCCAGCTTTGAAGAGGCACTCAAGACCGTGCAGGACAACTTGACCAACGGTGTTGGCAATACCAGCCGCGTCTATGAAGTGGTGATGGCTGACCGCAAACTGGCCGTTTTCGGCGTAGCCATGAACGACCCCGGCGATGGCGAAAGCGCCTGGATGAACAAGATCGGGGCAAACCATATTGCCGGCATGCCCTACGAAATATTCATCGTCGGCAACAAGATATTCGCATTGTATGCTCGGTACCGCATCGCACTGGCTTGGCCAGCCCTTGGCATGGGGCAGTTTATGGGCATCATCAACACCCCGGATGCGATACGCAACACGCTGTCAAAGGTGGCGGGTGGTGTTCCACCGGGCTAGTCAATAAACCTGTTGATCTGGAGTACTTCATGAGTGAAAGCGCCAATCCCGCCACGTGGGTCGTTCTGGGCGGGTTTGTTCTCGCCTTCATCTTTGGTGCAGTCGCCAACAAGACCAATTTCTGCACCATGGGTGCCATTTCGGACGTGGTCAACATGGCGCACTGGGGCCGCATGCGCATGTGGCTGCTGACCATTGCTGTGGCTATGTTGGGCACCAGTTTGCTGTCTTATTTCGAGCAGATTGATATTTCCAAGTCGGTCTACCAGCGACCCACTTTGGCGTGGTTGTCATTGTTGCTGGGTGGCAGCTTGTTCGGCGTGGGCATGACGATTGCGGCGGGCTGCACCAACAAGAACCTCGTTCGCGTGGGCGGCGGCAGCGTGCGCTCGCTGGTGGTGCTGGTGTTTCTGGCGATCTCGGCCTACATGACACTCAAGGGTCTGTTTGGCCAATGGCGCGCCAGTTACCTGGATCCTGTAGCGATTGATCTGTCCACCTGGGGCATGTCCAACCAAGGCTTGCCGACCCTTCTGGCAAAAATGACCGGGCTACCTGAGAAAACGGCCTTGCTCGCCGCGGCGTTGGTGCTGGGCCTGGGGCTACTGGCTTTCATCTTCATGGACAAACGCTTTCGCGCCAATCTTTCCCACGTGCTGGGTTCTACCGTTCTCGGCCTGCTGATCGTCGCTGCTTGGTACCTGACCGGACATCTTGGTTATGGCGAGAACCCGGAGACGCTGGAAACTGTGTATTTCGCCACCAATACCCGCACACTGGAGTCCCTGAGTTTTGTCGCACCAACCGCCTACAGCCTTGAACTGCTGATGCTGTGGACCGACAAGACGCTGCGGGTGACCTTCGGCATCGCGACCGTGGTGGGCGTGGTGCTGGGCTCCTTTGCTTATGCAATGGCTACCAAGCAGTTTCGCTGGGAGGGCTTTGCCTCGCTGGAAGACCTGCGCACGCAATTGATTGGCGCCGTGCTCATGGGTTTTGGTGGTGTGCTGGCCACCGGCTGCACCATTGGACAGGGCTTGTCAGGTATCTCTACTTTGGCCCTGGGTTCCTTCATCGCCCTGAGTGGCATCGTCGCCGGCGCAGTCGCCACCATGCAATACCAGAATTGGCGCGCGTAACGGCATGAACCGATTCACCTGCGACGTCGAGGAAGCCACATTTGATGAACGGGTGATTGCCCGTTCCGATGCGCTGCCGGTCTTGCTGGACATCGGCGCCGCATGGTGCGGCCCGTGCCGGGTCCTGACCCCCATGCTGGAAAAACTGGCACTCGCCTACCAAGGCCAGTTTTTGCTGGCGAGGGTGGATGCCGATGAAAACATGCGCATCGCCGGGAGGCACCAGGCCAAGGGTTTTCCAACCGTGATCGCCTACAGCCACGGGCAAGTCACCGACCGTTTCCATGGTGCGCAGACCGAACGCTTTTTGCGCGAATTTCTGGACCGGCTCATCACCAGTCACCAGGCTCTCTCAACCGTCGACCGGCACGCGCTGCCGATCTCAACAAACTACACGATATGAACTTACCTGACCGCGACGGAGACGGCTATCTGAAAGACATGGGGGACTGGACCGAAGAAATCGGCCGCGCCATGGCACACGCGGACGACTACGAACTGGACGACACCAAGTGGGCCCAAATCCTGAAGGCCCGTGAGTACTACGAAGAATTTGGCAGCGTGCCGCCCATCCGCAAGTTCGCCAAATACCTGGAGCAGGAACAAAACGCCGTGTTCAAACTCTGGATGACCGGCCCGATGAAACCCATCACCAAATACGGCGGCCTGCCCAAGCCGACTGGCTGCGTTTGATCTGCACTATTGGCTGATGGTCGCCCGGATCAGGTCAGCCGCCTTTTCGCCAATCACCATGGATGGCGCGTTGGTGTTGCCGGTGATCAGGTTAGGCATGATAGAGGCATCGACCACGCGCAGGTTTGCAATGCCGTGCACCCGCAGGCTTGCGTCCACCACCGCCATCGTGTCGCTGGCCGGGCCCATTTTGCAGGTGCCCACCGGGTGGTATTCGGTGTCGGAGTTCTTGCGCAGGAACGCTTCAATCTGCGCCACATTGTTGCGCTCCAGCGGATGGAGCATCTTGCCCCGGTAGGATGCCAGTCCGTTGGACTCCATGATGTCAAAGCCCATCTGCGTACCCTTGATCAGGTCGGTCATATCGTCGGGATGGCTGAAATAGGCAGGGTCGATCAGCGGCGCGTCGGTGGCTTTGGCGCTGGCGAGTTTGACGGTGCCGCGACTCTTGGGCCGCATCAGCGTGACGTGCAGCGTATAGCCGTGGCCCAGGTGGGGTTTGCGGGTGTGGTCGTCCACAATGCTGGTGCAAAAAGCCAACTGAATATTGGGGTATTCCGGGTTGCCCTGGGTCGAGATAAAGCCCTGTGTCTCGGCCACGTTTGTGGTGATCCAGCCGGTGCGCTTGCCGCGCCACTCGAAAATGGCCTTGAGCAGTGCCCAGGCGCCCCGCAACGATGTGCCGATGGTGTCTTGCCATCGGTGGGTACGGTAGATCAACACCGTGGTGATGTGATCCTGCAGGTTCTGCCCAACGCCGGGCAGGTCGTGTTGCACGGCAATGCCATGCTGCTGAAGATGCGCCGCAGGGCCGATGCCGGAGAGCAACAGTAATTGCGGTGAGCCATAGGAGCCGCCACTCAAAATGACTTCGCGTTTGGCTTTGACCTGCAACGCGACGCCGCCTTGCAGGTACTCCACGCCCGTGGCGCGTTTGCCATCGAGCAGCACGCGGCTGCTGTGCGCACCCGTGATGATGGTCAGGTTGCCCTGGCCCTTGTGCGGGTCAATGTAGGCGCGGGCTGCGTTCCAACGCTCGCCGCCTTTTTGCGAGACCTGCGCGGGCGATACGCCAAACTGGCTGGCCGCGTTGTAGTCTGGGTTGCGTGGAATGCCCTGCTCGACGCACGCCTGAATGAAGGCCTCGTTGGCCGGGCTGGGGCTACGCAGGTAGGCCACGTTCAGCGGACCACCCACGCCCCGGTAGTCGGTGGCGCCGAAACATTCGTTGTTCTCGGAACGTTTAAACAGGGGTAATAGGTCCTGGTAGGCCCAGCCAGGGTTGCCTTGCGCCGCCCAATGGTCGTAATCGCGGCGGTTGCCGCGGGTGTAGACCATGGCGTTGATGGAGGACGAGCCGCCCATGACCTTGCCGCGCGGCTGGTAACCCTTACGGCCATCGGCGAAACCGGCCTGCGGTACGGTGTTGTAACCCCAGTTGTTGAGGTTGACATGCGGCGTGGCAGCAAAGCCCAACGGCGCGCGCACGAACACGGTGTTGTCGTCTTTGCCCGCTTCGAGCAGGCAGACCGTTACTGTCGGGTCTTCGCACAGGCGACCGGCCACGGCGCAACCGGAAGCGCCACCACCGACCACAACATAGTCAAATTCTTGCAACATCATGGGTCCAAGTATCACACCCCGGAACAGCCCTCGCACCGCGGAAATACCCGTAGGTCGGCACCAGCGATGCCATGCCTGAAAGGTCGATCGCCCTTGCCGCTGGCCCGGTCGTTCACTGGCTGATCCAGGGTGCGATACTTTGCCCCATGGTGTTGAAATTCTTGTCCTTTGTTTTGGCGACGCTACAGGCGGTAGGTCCAAGGCCACTGAACGGCAGCAACCATGCCATTGACTGAACAACAGGCCCTGCAAGTCACGCTGGTTCGGGTTCTTGAGCAGAGTCAAACCAATGACGCGGCCTGGTCAACGGCCGATGCCAAAGAAGCAACCCGCACCACCAAAGAACTGCTGGGTTCCAAAGCATCTTTTGCCGAGTTTTTGGCGCGCCGATCGCAGTGGATTCTGGAAACCATCAGCAAGCGTGCGCCCGATCGCGCCATCCAGGTGCGGCCGCCCCGGTGGCCCTTGGTTGCCGGTCAGGTATTGGCCGTCTTCGCGTTGATATTTGGATTCATGACGGACCTCTTGGCGACAAGCCTCATGCATCCGGGACATATCAACGTCGTTGAGTTGCCTCTGGTACTGCTGATGGTGTGGAACCTGGCGTTTATGGCTTGGTTTTTCGTCAAATGGGTCGCGCGTCTGTTCGTGCGTGACAAGCAGCCACTCGGCCCCGTGATCGAACTGTTTGGCAAATTTGTCGCATCCGAATCGCTCAGGTTTGCTGGAAAGCGGCAGATACCGTGGTTAGACACGTTCAAGCACGACTGGAGCGACCTGTGCGGCCCCATCAACACGGCCCGCCTCAAAGTGGCGGCGAACCTGGCGTCGATGCTTTTCACACTCGGCGCATTGGCGCATCTGATTTATCGCGCCGCCTTCGACCACTACACGGCTGGCTGGAAGACCACCCTGACGAGTTCAATCGACGCCAGTTCCGTACACACCATCATCAGTTGGGTACTGGCACCCGGCTCGCTTCTATTTAGTCTGCCAATACCAGACGCTCGGCACATCGAAAGCTTGCGCATGCCGCCCAGTCTTGGCGAAGTTGCAGAGAACTGGATCTGGCTCTACGTCGGATCCGTGCTTGCCTGGGTCGTCATCCCAAGGTTGTATCTGGTCATATTGAATGCTTTTGTGCGCTGGCGGATAGGCGGCCACTTTGCTTTGCCCATGACTGCCACTTACTTCACCACACTGCGCGCAGCCTGGCGCGGGCAGCGCATCGGTGTTTCAGTGGTGCCGTTCCGGTATGAGTTGTCACCCGCGTTGCGCGCCAACCTCGGCGCCATGCTCCAGCGCATCTATGGACTGGCGGTGGACATCACCATCGATCAGCCGGTCTTTATGGGACTCGACGCCACAGACTGGAAGAACCCTGTCAAGCCCGACGGTCACGTTGCTGTCATGGTGATCTTCAACCTGGCAGCGACCGCAGAGAGCGACACACATGGGGCGCTGTTACAGGCCCTGCGAAAGGCCATCGAAAGCGGCACCCCGATTGTGCCCATCGTGGACACGGGGGCATACCGCCAGGAGGATCCTGATCGCTTTCGGCAGCGCTGCAACCAATGGCGCCAAACCCTGGACAAAATGAAGTTCACCCCCTTGTTTCTGGATCTGCACAAGGCTTCCGACGATGACCTGAAACTACTGGACGACAGACTCAACCATGACAACCAGCACCAATGACCCAACCACTGGGCCGCAGATTGGCATCTTCCTGGTGGCGCACACCAACGTAGGGAAGACCACCCTGCTGCGCACGCTGCTGGGTCAGGACGTTGGCGAGGTAGACGACGCGCCAGATGTGACCCAGTCCACCATGGCCTACGATCTCATCGTTGACCCAACCCATGGCGCATTGCGTTTGTGGGATACGCCTGGTTTCGGTGACAGCTTTCGCCTTGCCAAACGGCTCAGCCAGAAACATCGCTGGATCGCATGGGGGGTGCGTGAAATTTGGGATCGGGTCTTCAATCGAAAACTTTGGCAGTGCCAGCGACTGGCGCTCGATTTGCGCGCCCGTGCCAACGTGATTCTGTACCCGGTGAACCTGCAAGAGCGACCGTTTGAGGCTGTGTATGTGGCGCCGGAACTTCAGGTGTTGGCCTGGGTGGGAAAGCCGGTATTGGCCATTCTCAACCAGGGCGCAGGTCCACTCGGTGAAGCGCCGCATGCCGAGCGAGCGATGGAGTGGCGCAACCACCTGTCGGGCTTCCCCGTCATCAGTGGCATCACAAACCTGGACGCCTACACCCGATGCTGGGTGCAGGAGGTGTCGCTATTCAACCAAATCGGACAGGTATTACCTGAAAAGGAGCGCGACGGCTACCTGAAATTGGCGGCCGCTTTGGGGAAAACCTACGCTGATCGTTTTGATGAATCCGTGGCGGCCATAACGGACTATCTGATGCACCTGGCCAGCGACAAGATGGAGCTTGAGGCCGGTATTTTTGACGGCGTGAAAGACATCTGGGGCAGCTTGCGAAAGTCCATGTCCTGGGGCAAACCCAACAGTTTGAGTCCACTTGAATCGGCGATGCAGGGTTTGGCGCAGCGCTACGCTGAAGAAAGCAAGGCCGTGACCGACAAGCTGATTGCCATCAACCGCCTGGATGGTGTGGCCACAGCAGAAATCATGAACATCGCCAACGCAAAACTGGTGACTGACAAACCCATGGACGGCGGTTCCGTGGCCGTTTTCGGTGGCGTGATGTCCGGCGTCTTGACCGGCCTGGCCGCTGATCTGCTGGCTGGCGGGTTGACACTGGGCACCGGCGCGTTGGTTGGAGGGGTTCTGGGTGCTACCGGGGGCGCTGTGCTGGCCAAGGGCTACAACGTCGGAACCCACAAAGACAAAAAAGTGGTTGGCTGGAGCCCGGACGCTTTGACTGAGGCCTTTGAAAAGTCGCTGATGCTGTACCTCGCCGTCGCACACTTCGGACGTGGTCAGGGCCAGTGGCGTCCCAAGGAAGCACCCAAGGTCTGGAGCACCGCTGTTGAAGCCACCGTCAGCCGTTACCAGGAGCGACTGCAACCCCTGTGGCAGGGCATGGGCTCCAATCCAAAAACCGCCAGTGCGCAGGCCGACTGCCTGCTATTGGTCCGCCACACCATCCGGGACGTGCTGTTGGATATTCACCCGGAATCCAATGCCTTGCATCTTGAAAATATCGGGGCACCAACGCAGTAGCCTTATTCCGCCCTGCCAGGCAACAAACGCAGTTGCTCTACGCCAAGCCGCGCTATTCCCAACAAGGCCCATACCAACAACAGCGGCAGCAACAAAGTCTGTAGCAGGAAGACCACCATCAGGTTGACGATGTGCTCGGTCGACTGCTCCACCGCCTGCTTCATCTTGGTATAGCGATCTTTCACTTCCTGCAGGCTTGGGATCCAGTTAGGCAATTTGGGAAGCCATGATTTGTCGTCACTCGCTTGCGGTTCCGGGGCTTTCGTTTTGCTGGCCTCTGCATTGGTGGCATCAATCGCGCTCTGGGCCGCGGTGTAGTTCGCGTCCAGAAATTTCTGCGAAAGCGCGTCAGTGGCCAACAGGGCCACGGGTATGGCGAAGCGCAGCATCAACATCACCACAAACGCCCGCGACAACCATCTCGGCGCAAAGCCCCGACGGACCTGAGACCCGGCCCACGCCAACGCCACCACAGTCAATGCACCAGAGACCACCCAGTAGCCGCTGATGCTGATCAAAACCTTTTGTATACCGAACGCCACGCATGCCAACAGCATCAGGTCGGCAAAGTGTTTCACCAACTCGTTCACCGGCGCCAGCAATTGCCCGGGTGACAGGGTGACCCCAATGCCTGCTGGCTGGATGTCCACCTGCGCAGCCTGAACCACCGACAGCAACCCATTGAGGGTGCGCGCGGAGGCAAAGCTCACCAACGCCCTCTTAAGGCCAGCATCCACCTGGGCCATGGCCGGCGCATCCATGGGCGCAACCCACGAACAGACCAGCACCGCCAACAGGCCAAGGATCAGGAGTATGTGGCGGGCAATTTTCATGGACGGTTCCTTGAGCTCATGCAGGGATGATCGAAACGGCCAGAGGGTTGGCAACGGCACAGTACTCGCGCCCGCAGCAGCAAGGAAACATGCTACAAAAACAAGAGCTGCTTA
>Ga0075163_10013442_pt1 | contig 10600 bp, 6 predicted proteins | sample JI1023141ADNA_FD_71478 | JGI IMG/M metagenome (GOLD analysis project Ga0075163, IMG submission 71478) | Wastewater effluent complex algal communities from Wisconsin, to seasonally profile nutrient transformation and Carbon sequestration -... | ecosystem: Engineered > WWTP > Effluent > Algae... | reverse complement strand
TTGGGCGTGGAGGCCCGCATCCTGGACGAAATGCGCCGTGAGGTATCACCTTGGAAAGACCGCCGCGCCTACCGGAGTATCAAGCGCATCATCAAGGAATTCAAGCCGGACATCGTACATACGCACGCCGCGAAGGCAGGGGCCGTGGGCCGATTGGCCGCCAGCGACCTGGGGGTGAAAGGCGTAGTGCATACCTTCCATGGCCATGTGTTCCATAGCTACTTCGGCCCTGTGCGCACATCGGTGTTCAAGAGCGTTGAGCGGCATTTGGCCAAGCGTACCTCGCGCATAATCGCCATCAGCGAAAAGCAAAAAAGCGAACTGGTGGACGAGCACAACATCTGTGCGGGAAGCAAGATCGCGGTGATCCCCCTGGGTTTCGACCTCAGCCGTTTCATGGACGACCAGCCCGCCAAGCGCGCGCTTTTCCGCCGGGTCTACGGCGTGGCGGATGATGAGGTGGCCATCGGCATCGTGGGCCGCTTGGTCCCGGTGAAGAACCACGCGCTCTTCATCAAAGCCATCAAGCATGTGCGCGACCACAGCGGGAAGAAGATCCGCGCTTTCGTGGTGGGCGATGGCGAAGACCGCGCCCACATTGAACAGATCACCCGTGAACTGGGCCTTACCATGGCCATGGCACCCGCCTTCAACGGGCAAGGGTTTGGGCACGGTGTGAACGGCAAGCCCGTTACGGCGCACGCCGACGTCACCTTCACCAGTTGGGTGAAGGAAATCGAATTTGTGCACGCCGGGGTGGACCTCGTCGCGTTGACCAGCTTCAACGAAGGCACGCCCGTTAGCTTGATCGAAGCCCAAGCCGCGGATAAAGCAGTGGTAAGCACACGCGTAGGCGGCATTGAAAATGTGGTACTTGAAGGCCGCACGGGGCTGCTCAGCCCTAATAATGACATCGAAAAATTCGCGGAGAACCTGATGCGGCTCGTGGAAGATGATGACCTGCGGGGACGAATGGCCCGCAGTGGACGGGAACATGTGCGCGACCGCTACCACTATACAAGGCTCGTTAGCGAGACAGCTGACCTTTACCGTTCCCTGTTGGGCTGACGGCAAGGACTCGAATGGTTACTTTTGCCCGAAATCCGCACGGAATGGGGAGAATTGTGTTGGCACTGGCCGTTGTGGCATTGCTGGGGGCCGGTTGTACCGTCAACCGGGACATCATGTTCAAGACCCCGCGCGACTATGCGTTCGACACCGTGCAGGACACGTTGGAGCGTGAGTTCAAGATCCAGGCGGACGACATCATCTCCTTCCGGATGTATGCCAACGACGGGTTCAAGATGATCGACTTGATCAACATGGACGACGCCAGCTTACGCGCGGCTACACGCAATCCGTTCAACTATGTGATGGACCCCGAGGGCCGCGTCAAGCTGCCTGTTGTCGGAGAAGTGCACCTGAGCGGCCTTACTATTCGCCAAGCCGAGCTTTTGCTGGAGGAAAAATACTCCAAGTACTACCAGAAGCCTTTTGTGCTGCTCACCGTAGGCAACAGGCGCGTGGTGGTTTTCCCGGGCGGTGGCGGCGATGCGAAGATCATCCCCTTGGAGAACAACAACACCACGTTGCTGGAAGTACTGGCCAGCGCCGGGGGCATCGCCAACCGCGGCGACGCCCACCGCGTTAAATTGTTCAGGCGGGAGCCAACCGGGGCCCGCAAAGTCTTCCAGTTCGATCTATCCGACATTGACAACCTCAAATACGGGGACCTTGTGATGCAGGCCGACGATGTGCTCTATGTGCAGCCCAATGCCGAGATCGCCCGTGGCTTGCTTACAGAGATCACCCCGTTGATCACTCTGCTCACCACCACCGTGCTGGTGATCGGCTTGGTGAGGACCATCGGCAACTAGCCCACGGGATGCTCAATGATACCGTAGGTGACCAAGCGGCAAGCTTAGACAGCTATCGCGACCGCATAACGAACTTCAGCAATGAGTTCGACCTCGGCCTGTTCATATACATCGTAAAACGCTCCTTGGTGTGGATCGCCATGTGCCTGCTGCTGGCCATGGGTGCGGCATACATCTACCTGCGCTACACCGCGCCCACGTATGCAAGCAGCGCCACCTTGCAGATGGGCCAGAGCAATAAAGCCCAGACCGTGCTGAAGGTCTCCGACATGATGGACGACAACAGCCTGCAGGCCGACGTCCAACTGTTGCGGTCCAAATTCTTCATCGCAAAAGCGGTGCAGGCCCTGCCACTGCGCGTGCGCTATTTCTTCCGTGGCCAGATCCTCACCGAGGAACACTACCGCCAGTCGTTCTTTACCGTGGACCGACTTAATATTACCAATGCCGCCGTTGAGGGTCGGCCGATCAACGTGCAGGTGATGGACGACAACTCACTGCGGTTGGACTACGTTATTGGTGCGGCCAAATTCCAGATACCAGTAGAGCCGAACGTTCCGTTCTCAACGCCCCATTTCAGCGCGGTGATCACTTCGGGAAGCTCCCGGCCATGGCCTAAGGGCTTGGAGGACAACACGCTCTATTTCACCCTGAACAGCAATCAGGCCCTGACGAACCAGTTGGCCGCGGAACTCACTGTTTCCATCGCCGAGCTTCAGGCCAATACCGTGTTGATCGCTTGCAAGGACCACAACGCCATGCTGGCACGCGACCTGTGCCAGGCCATGGCGGACGCCTACATTAAATACGACCTGGAAAGGCGGTCCGAAAGTGCTGAAAGCATCCTCCGGTTCATCGAGGCTCAGAAAGACACGGTGTTCGCCGAGCTCCGGGACAGCGAAATGAAGATGGAGATCTTCAAACGGGACAATCGCGTGGCCAACATGGAAGATCTTACACCATTGCTGGTGAAACGATCCGACGAATACGAGGATGATGTGCTGAAACTTCGCATGGAGGACAACCTGCTCAGAGAGATCGAGCATGCCGCCAAGCGCGATGAGGGCCACATGGACGTGTACCATTTGCTGCCCCTCATGGTAGGCACGCCCTTCGCCATTACCTTGGACAAAGCATTGAGCACCTTGGGCGACCTGCTCAAGGAACGAGAGGAAATGGCATTCGACGCCACCGCCGAAAATGTGACGCTGCAGGGGCTGGACGCCCATATCGAACGCCAGCAGGACCTCATTCTGGAGAGCATCGCCACCATGCGCGAGCGCAACGCTTCCAAGATGAGGGACTATGAGCAGAAAATGAACGAATATGACAGGCGCTTTGCGGAGATCCCTGAGCAGGAGCTGGCTTATGGCCGCATTGAGCGCCTCTTTAACATCAATGAGAAGTACTATACCCAACTGTTGGAAAAGGATATTGAATACCGGATCAGCAAGGCGGGCTTCGTCCCTGAAAACCGTGTGCTGGAATCCGCCGTGCTGCCCACCAGCCCCATTTCCCCGGACCGCGGCGTTGTGCTTCTTTCTTATTTCCTCACCGGCTTGATCCTGGGGGTGCTGATCGTGCTGGTACGTTACATCCTGCACGACAACATCACCTCCTTGAACGATATTGCGAATGCCAGCAACGCCTCGGTGGGCATTTTGGGCATGGTGCCCAAGTACAAGAAGGAGATCCCCGTGAGCCAACTGCTGGTGGACAAAAACCCCAAGAGCCTCATTGCGGAGAGCTTCCGCACCGTGCGGACGAACCTCCAGTTCGTTGACAATACACCCGGCGCCAAGACCATCGCCATCACCAGCACGATCTCCGGAGAGGGAAAGACCTTTGTGGCCATCAACCTGGCGGGCATCATCAGTTTCAGCGAAAGCCGCGTGGTGATCCTCGACCTGGACATGCGCAAGCCCAAGATCCACTTGGGTTTCGGCGTGGAGAACATCCGCGGAATGAGCACCTTGCTGATCGGCAAGGACACATTGGACAATTGCATCCAAAAAAGCTCCTTACCGGACCTCGACTTCATCACCGCCGGCCCCATTCCGCCCAATCCCAGCGAGCTGATCATCAGCGAGGCCATGCCAAAGATCTTGGAACAGCTTAAGGAACGGTATGATGTGGTGTTGATCGACACCCCCCCGGTGGGCCTGGTAACGGACGGCATCTCCATCATCCAATCCGCCAGCATCCCTATCTACATCTTCCGGGCCGATTACTCCAAGAAGGTCTTCGTGCAGAATGTGGACCGCCTGATCAACGAGAACCACATCAAAAAACTCTGCGCGGTGCTCAACGGCGTGGACGTGGACCGCAACAAATACGGTTATGCCTATGGCTACGGCTATGGTTATGGCTACGGCGCAGGTTACGGGTACGGCTACTATGAGGACAAAGCCAAGGGCCTGGCCAAACAAGGATTCCTGAAAAAACTATTCGGCAAGGCATGATGGAAGTGGAGGAACTTGGCATTCCGGGATTGTTGTTGTTGAAACCCCGTGTGTTCACCGATCCCCGGGGCAGCTTCATGGAACCGTTCAATGCGGCAGCGTTTGCCAAGGCCACCGGATTGGACACCATTTTCGTCCAAGACAACGAGAGCCGCTCCAAAGCCGGAGTGATCCGCGGCTTGCACATGCAGGCCTCGCCGCATGCTCAGGCCAAGTTGGTGCGCGTGGCCTACGGCGCTGTGCTGGACGTCTGCTTGGATTGCAGGCCGGAAAGCCCCACATTCGGAAAACATATCGCGGTTCGCTTGGATGATCGCGCGCTGCACATGCTCTACATTCCACAAGGCTTTGCCCATGGCTTCACGGCCTTGGCGGAAAACACCGTGTTCCAGTACAAATGCTCCGCGTATTACGCCCCACAAGCGGAACGGACCATCTTGTGGAACGACAACGAACTGAAGATAAAATGGGGTGTGGAAAACCCCATCGTAAGTGAAAAGGACAATGTGGGAAAGCCTTTCTCACAGCGCCCTTGGGAATCCTGAGACATGTACACCACGACGCAATTGGCCTTGATCCTGGCCGGGCTTTTCTTCATGGCCTTGGTCTTCACGGTGGTCATCAATTCGGTGTTCATGCGCTTTTTCCACACCTTCGGCCTCCGCGAGGAAGGCCTTGGTGAGTTACGTTGGAACGCCAACGCAAAGCCCGCGTTCGGGGGAATCGGCTTCTTCATCGTTTTCCTCTTTGCCTTCGCTGCGTACGGCGGGCTTTTCCCCAAGCACTCCGACCCTTTCCAGCCCAAAATGCTGGGCTTGTTGGCAGCCTCCGGCCTGGGCTTTCTCATGGGCTTGGCCGATGATGCGTACGACACCCGGCCGGTGCTGAAATTCCTCGCCCAGACCACATGCGGATTGATCCTGGTGGTGAGCGGAACACGCATTGAACTGCTCGGCATGCCCGGTTGGGACATGGCCCTTACCGTGCTTTGGACCGTGGGCATGATGAACGCCATCAACATGTTGGACAACATGGACGCGGTCGCCACCGTGGTCTCCTTCGCCATTCTGGCAGCCGCCTTGGCCATGCTCAGCACGGACGCCATGGTGACGGACGTGACTTCCGTGCCTTTGATCGCCGTATGCGGTGCGCTGGCCGGCTTCCTCTTTTACAACTGGCACCCCTCTCGCATGTTCATGGGCGACACAGGCAGCCAGTTCCTCGGCGTCCTCCTTGCCTTCGTGGGCATCCGCTATTGCTGGAACGGAACAGGTCCTACGGGCATCGTGGAACCTTGGCGGCAGATCTCCCTTGTTGCGGTGGTCTTCATTCTTCCATTGGCAGATACCACCACCGTCACCATCAACAGGCTGCTCAAAGGCAATTCACCTTTCGTGGGTGGAAAAGACCACACCACCCACCACCTGAGCTATGCCGGTCTCTCCGACCCGCAAGTGGTGATGGTGTTCGGCAGCATCGGTTTGGCCTCGTGCATCTTGGCCGCAGTGGCTGAACGCACCATCGAAATTTGGACCACGATGCACACCTGTTTATACCTTGGTTTTGCCGCCGTCGTTTCCGTTTTCCTCTTCAGCCTAACGAAAAGACAGCGGAAAACCCGACCTTTGTAGCGCACATGCGCCGCATTTTTCATCTTCTCGGCCGCTCCCTGCTGCTGGTCTGCTCCATTTTCGGGGCTACGCTACTGCTGGAGACCTTGACCTTCAGCACCGCAGGCGAAGGCACCGATGCGGAGCACCAACGACTGTTCAATGAGAGTTACAAAGTATTCAGCCTCACGCTGCCGGATAAGCTCGACTTCTGCGGAGAAAACGTACCCATGGACCTACTGGACGTGCGCGAGCGGCTGGACCGCGAATTGCTCGTGAATACGTACTGGCAAAGCAGTTCATTGCTCGCCCACAAACGCGCGAATCGTTGGTTCCCCGTGATAGAACCCATTTTGAAGCGCAACGGTGTGCCGGAAGACATGAAGTACATCCCCTTGGTGGAAAGCGCCTTTACCAACATCACCAGCCCTGCGGGTGCAACCGGCTTCTGGCAGTTCATGAAGGAAACTGCCAAAGGCCATGGACTGGAAGTAAACGACCAGGTGGACGAACGCTACAACGTTGAAAAAGCCACGCAGGCCGCTTGTGACTATTTGAAGGAAGCTCATGAACGCTACGGCAGTTGGGCCATGGCGGCAGCCAGCTACAACTTGGGCCAAGGGAACATTGAACGCCAGCTCGGCAGGCAGAAAACACAGGATTATTTCGCCCTGCTCCTGCCCGATGAAACATCCCGCTATGTATTCCGCATCCTGGCCATGAAAGCGATCATATCCGACCCGGACCGGTATGGGTTCCATTTGCGCGCACGCGATCTATATCCGCCTTACAAGACCCGCTCCGTCGACATTTCCGGCAACGTGGACGACCTCAACGAATTTGCCGTCCGACAAGGAACGGATTACAAGACCCTGAAGCTGCTGAACCCATGGCTGCGAGACAACGCGCTGACCAATTCGGCCAAAAAGACCTACACCGTCCTTCTGCCCGCCGAAGGCTTCAACAACCAGGCGGTCGGCGATGATTGAAGCACCTGTGAAGGCAACGACCAATGCCGCGGAGGAAGAAGTCATTGAAGTCCTGGGCGCCCGCGTCCACAACCTCAAGAACATCGACGTGCGCATCCCACGCGACCAGCTCGTGGTGATCACCGGCCTGAGCGGAAGCGGAAAGAGCTCACTTGCCTTCGACACCATACATGCTGAGGGCCAGCGCCGCTATATCGAAACGTTTAACGCCTATGCACGGCAATTCCTCGGCGGCATTGAACGGCCGGACGTGGACCTCATTACTGGCCTTAGCCCGGTGATCGCCATCGAGCAGAAGACCATCAGCCGAAACCCGCGCAGCACCGTGGGCACCATTACCGAGATCTACGACCTGCTGCGCCTGCTCTATGCCCGCGCCGGAGAAGCATTCAGCCACGTGACCGGTAAGCGAATGGTGCGCTACACCGATGAACAGATCCAAACTGTGCTATTGAATGAGCATGCCGGGCAAGATTTGCTGATCCTTGCGCCGATCGTCCGTGGCCGTAAGGGCCACTACCGCGAGCTCTTCGACCAGTTCTTGCGCCAAGGCTTTCTACGCGCCCGCGTGGACGGCACAGTGGTGGACCTTACCAGCAAGCCCATGCTTGACCGGTACAAAACCCATGACATTGAACTGGTCGTGGACCGCTTGAAAGTGAACGGTACCAACGCCAAGCGCTTGCGCGACAGTTGCTCCACCGCACTGAAGCAGGGAAAGGGCAACATCTTCGTGTTGAACAACGCCAATGGCGAAGCCCGTTATTTGAGCCGCCACCTTATGGACCCCGAAAGCGGCATCGCCTATGAGGAACCCGAGCCGAACCTCTTCAGCTTCAACAGCCCTTACGGCGCGTGCCCCAAGTGCGCAGGACTTGGACAAGTGACCGAGGTAGCCGCCGACAAGATCGTGCCCGACCCGAGCAAGAGCTTGCGCCGTGGCGCCATCGTACCCTTGGGAATCTACAAAGGGACATGGGTGTTCCGGCAGATCGAGGCCGTGCTCGCGTCCTTCGGCCATAAGCCGGACACGCCATTCGCGGAAATGGAGGATGAAGTGCTCACCACCATCCTGAACGGTTCCGATGAGCCGCTGCGTGTAGAAAGCCAAGCCGGGCTTAGTGCGCGCAACGTTCGCTTCGACGGCATCATTCCTTACATTCTCGAACAAGCACAGGAGGGACCGAAGACCGCGCAGAAATGGGCTTCACAATTCACCCGCATGGCCCCTTGCCCGGAGTGTGGCGGATCCCGCTTGAAAAAAACCGCGCGCTGGTTCCGCATTGCTGGCAAGGACATTACCGAGTTGGCGCAAATGCCCATTGATGAGCTGCATGCGCACATGCAGGCCTTGCCTGGAAAGCTCGACGACCGGCAAGCCGTGATCGCCCACGAAGTGGTGAAAGAAATTGCATCGCGCAGTAAATTCCTGCTGGACGTTGGCTTGGAATACCTTACCCTGGACCGCAGCGCGCGCACCCTCAGCGGCGGCGAAGCACAGCGCATCCGCCTCGCTACACAGATCGGAAGCCAGCTTACCGGCGTGCTCTACATCCTGGACGAACCCAGCATCGGCCTGCACATGCGCGACGACCACCGCCTCATCGCAAGTCTGCGTGCCTTGCGCGACGGTGGCAACAGCGTGCTGGTGGTGGAGCATGACAAGGAGATGATGATGCATGCCGATCACATCATCGACATCGGGCCGGGCGCCGGCGTGCATGGTGGCCACGTGGTCGCGCAAGGAGCACCCTCGGAATTCATGCGCAGTGGATCGCTCACCGCGCGCTACCTCACAGGAGCCGAGAAGATCTCCGTACCCACATCACGGCGCACCGGCAACGGGCACACCGTGAAACTTTCCGGCGCCAAAGGCAACAACTTGAAGGATGTGAACCTCGTGCTTCCGCTCGGCACCTTCATCTGCGTGACCGGTGTAAGCGGCAGCGGAAAAAGCACGCTGATCGGCGACACGCTCTATCCCATCCTGAGCAAAACATTCCACCGCGCGGAAACGCAACCCTTGGAATATGCGAAGATCGACGGGCTGAAATTCCTTGACAAAGTGATCGAGGTGGACCAATCACCCATCGGCCGGACGCCCCGAAGCAATCCCGCCACTTACACGGGCATGTTCGACCATATCCGGAACTTGTTCGCCATGTTGCCCAGTGCAAAAGTGCGTGGCTACAAGAGCGGCCGCTTCAGCTTCAACACGCCGGGCGGGCGCTGTGAAACATGCAAGGGCGCTGGCGTGCGCACCATCGCCATGAATTTCCTGCCCGACGTTTCGGTGCCTTGCGATACGTGCCGTGGTAAACGATACGACCGCGAAACACTCGAAGTGCGGTTCAAAGGCCGCAACATTTCCGATGTGCTCGCACTAAGTGTGGAAGAGGCCATGGACGTATTCAGCGAAGTGCCTTCCATCAGCACTAAACTGAGTACGCTGTTGGAAGTAGGCCTGGGCTACATCACCCTTGGTCAAAGCAGCACCACCCTCAGCGGCGGCGAAGCGCAACGTATCAAACTGGCCACGGAGCTTAGCAAGCGCGATACCGGCAACACGTTCTACATCCTTGACGAACCAACCACCGGTCTGCACTTTGAAGACACCAAATTGCTGGTAAGCGTTTTGGACAAATTGGTGGAACAGGGCAACACCGTGCTGGTGATCGAACACAACATGGACCTTGTGAAAGTGGCCGACCACGTCATTGACCTGGGTCCTGAAGGCGGCGCCGGTGGCGGAAGGATCACGGCGCAAGGCACGCCGGAACAGGTGGCGCTCATGGGCAGAGGCTATACGGCCAAGTTCCTGGAGCGCGAACTGTTCCAATAGTACGCGCGCAGTATTTCGCCTCTTCAACAGTGCGCTGTTGGAAGTTGACGGCAACAGGCTATGCTTCCATCCTTCACCGGGATAGTTTTGCGTGCAGCTTCAAGAAATCAATTGAGCAGCACTCGGCACCATGATCAAAATTTTCACCCTACTCAACGTTGCAGGTCTGTTCCTGTTCAACATGCTTTTCGTGGATGACGTTTCCGTGAAGCAGGACCTGCCCGCCTCCATGGACCCCGGCACGGAAGTGCGTGTTACCGTAACCATCGACAAAGGCAACGTGTCCGGTTTTGCAAAACTGCAATTGGACCTGCCGCCAGGTCTTTCCGCGACCGCCATTGAAACCAAAGGTGCATCGTTCACTTTCGCGGAAGGCAAAGCCAAGTTCATTTGGATGGCGCTGCCCACGCAACCTTCTTTCACGGTGAGCTACACGTTGGGTGCAGCAGCAAATGCCGGCGGCACACTGGCCGTGAACGGCCGCTTCTCCTACATCGAGGACAACGAGCGCAAGATGGTGGACCTTCAACCCGGTACCGTCCGTCTCTCTGGCGACGCTCCTGCTTTGGCCGCAGAGCCGAAGCCCGCTTTCACCGCACCTGTTGTAACGCCCACTGAAACGGAAAACACCGCTATAACGGAAACTCCTGTGATCACCGAAGTGCCCAATGCAGTTTCTGAGACCATCAACAACGACAACGACGGCACACCTATTCCTGATGCGACCATTCCCACAACGCCCGGCATGACCGCATTACAAGGCCCGGGCAACGTAAGCGCTTCACGCACTGTGACGCCAGTGAACGACAATGAAGCGCTG
>Ga0075163_10013441_pt1 | contig 10600 bp, 8 predicted proteins | sample JI1023141ADNA_FD_71478 | JGI IMG/M metagenome (GOLD analysis project Ga0075163, IMG submission 71478) | Wastewater effluent complex algal communities from Wisconsin, to seasonally profile nutrient transformation and Carbon sequestration -... | ecosystem: Engineered > WWTP > Effluent > Algae... | reverse complement strand
TACAATCTCACCAACGACTGGACGAACAACGACTACCTCCACGCCTTCGGCCGCGAGATCCCGTCCTACGCGTCCGGCGCCGGCACCAGCTTCAAACTCGGCGTCACCTCCCGTTTCTGAGCGTATCCGGAAGCCATCGTCCCCGACGTTTTCGTAGCCGCGCGTCTTAACGCGCGGTCGCCCAGTCCGCCCGCCCCCGACGGAGCAGCGGTTTCCCAACCGCCGCTCACACCGCACCCGTCGCCCCGCGCCCACGTCTCGCCCGTCGCCCCGGCCCGCCTCGCGTCCCGCCAAAATCGGGCTCCCGAATCGTGTCAGCGGACGTTTGATTTTTTGACACCCCTCCGCCCGTGGTTCCACTCCCTCGGCGCCCCGTGCGGGGCGTGTTAGCTTTGCCCACCCGCCCGATGTCGTTTTTCCGGTTCCGTCTCCTCCTCCTGTTGTGGCTCATTCCCTTGACCACGGGCGTGGTGTCGGCGGCCGATTTCGAGGGTTCGTATCGCTCGACCGACGAAATCGTCAACGCCCGCGAGAGCGAGCGCACCAAGTTCTACGCCGAGGCTAGTTACGAGAAAGCCATCGTCGCCTCGCTCCAGGGCTACGCGCGCGCCGTGGAAATCGGCTCGGCCGAGCACCAGATGCTTTTCCTGCGCCACCTCACTTACGACCACTGGCTCCTCGGCAATACGGAGAACGCGATCGAGCACGGCTTGCAGTTGCTCGAGCTCGCCGACCGGACCGGCGCCATCGCCAACCGCTCGCGCGCCAACCGCTACCTCTGCCAGATTTACCAGACGCTGAAGGACCACGCGCGCGCCGAGAAATACGCCCGCGCCGCCCTCGCCGACGCCGAGCGCGTCGACCACCCCAATCTCCGCGCCTTCGCCCGCGAGAGCCTCGGTTTGTGCGCCATGTATACCGGCGATTTTGCCACCGCCCGCCGCGAGCTCGCGGCCGCGCTGGAGCACTGGCGCTCGATTGGTAACAAGACGACCTCCTTCGTCGTGCGCCGCGAGCAGGGCGATCTCGCCGCCGCCGAAGGCGATCTGCCCGGGGCCTTGGCGATCTACGAAGAAGTGCTCACCCTCAGCATCGCGTCCGGCAACCCGCTCAGCATCGCCCGCTCGCTCGACCGCACCGCTACCCAACTTCGCCTCATGGGCCGGCCCGCCGAAGCCCTGGCGCGCCTCGAACGCGCCCGCCCCCTCGTCGCTCAGGTCGGCGGACATCCGTTGCGCCTCGAGTTTTTCAGCGAACTCGCCCTGACCCAGGAGGCCCTCGGCGAATTCGCCGCCGCCCTCGCTGCCCAGCGCACCGCCACTGCCGCCCGTGAAGCGATGGCCGGCGCCCAGGCCCGCGTGCAGGCCGCCGAAGCCGAGTCGCGCCGCGATCTCGAGGTCAAACAGCGCGCGATCGACCGGCTGAATGTCGAGAAGATCACCCAGGCCGCCGATCTCCGCGCCAGCGAAGCCGAGCTCCGCCGCACCCGCGATCTGCGCACCGCCCTCAGCGTCGGTCTCGTGTTGGTTGCCGGCGCCTTCGCCGCCATTTTGATTTCGCAACGCGCCCGCCTCCGCGCCGAGCGCCTCGCCCTCGAGGAAACCCGCCGCGCCCAGCTCCTCGCCGAAGATGCCGGCGTCCTCAAATCCCGCCTCCTCGGCATCGCCTCCCACGATCTCAAAGGCCCTCTCCGCTCGATGCTCCGCAGCGCCGATACCATCGAGCAGCACGCCGCCGATCCGCGCGCCGTCACCGGGGCCGTGCACCACCTCCGCGCCAACGCCCGCCAGATGTCCGACCTCGTCCGCGATCTCCTCGATCTCTCCGCGATCGAGGGCGGCGACCTCGCGCTGCAAAAATCTCCACTCGACCTCGCGCAGCTCACTGCCGAGGTCGCCTCGCGCCACGCCGCCCGTGCCGCCGAGAAACAGCAGACCCTCGTTCTGCCCGCCGCCGCTGCCCCGTTGCCCTTCGTCGGCGACGCCGCCCGCCTCGCGCAGGCGATCGACAACCTCGTCGACAACGCCGTGAAATACACTCCCGCTGGCGGCCAGATCACCGTCACTGCCGAGCGCCGCGGTGCGCACGCCTGCCTCGCCGTCGCCGACCAGGGCCCCGGCCTCGGCCCCGACGAACTCGGCCGCCTCTTCCAACCCTTCCAGCGCCTCTCCGCCCAGCCCACCGGCGGCGAAGCCTCCACGGGTCTCGGCCTCCACATCGCGCGCGACTTTATCGCCCGGCACGACGGCACCATCGAAGTCGACACCACTCCCGGCCAAGGCACGACGTTCACCGTCCTGCTGCCGGTCGCAGCCAGTTGAGCGCGGCCAAAGTAACGCCAAACTCAACGGCGAACGTTTAACGCTGAACGCTCAATTTTCGAGAATCAGCGGTTCGTCACTTGGGCGTTAAAAGTTAAACGTTCGGCGTTAAACGTTCAGGGTTGAGCGTTTCCCCCCGCCCCCGCCCCTCACCCCAACCCATTCCGCACGCACCAGCGGACAAACCCCGCCAAATCCCGCACGCCGATTTTGGCCATGATATCGCCGCGCTCTTTTTCCACGGTGCGCGGGCTTAGCCCGAGCCGCTCCGCGATCTCCTTGGAAATCAATCCGCCCGCCACCAGCCGCGCGATTTCCCGCTCGCGCTCCGTCAACACGCTCGGCGCCGGCCCATCCACCGCCGGCCGCGCCTCAGCCACCGGCGCGGGTTTTACCTGCGTCGAAAAATACAGTCCACCCGCCAATACCCGTTCGATCGCCCGCTCCAGGTGATCCACCGGCGACCCTTTGTCGACAAACCCGCCCACGCCGAGCGCCAGCAATTCCGCCGGCAACGCCGCCGTCGCCGCGCTCGTCAGCACCACGCAACGCGTGCTCGGGTGACGCGCCCGCACGCGCCGGATGATTTCGCGGCCCTCCACGCCCGGTAGCCGCAGATCCGTGATCAACAAATCCGGCGGGTGGGCCAGACACTGCGCCAACCCCGCCTCACCGTCGTGAAACGTCCGCAGCGTGCGCGGCGCAAACCGCGCCATGATCGCCCGCGCCAGCAAATCGCACAGCATCACATCGTCCTCGATCAGGACCAAATGGACGGCGTCGAATGCAGGGGGAGGGGGCGCGGCGGACATCGGTGCGGTTCGGAGAAAACGAATCCTGCGCCCCACGCGCAAGTCCCGTTCCCGTTTGCTACAAGCCCTTTGGCAGAAGATCGGCCCGAAAGAATCCCCGGCCCACCCGGTCCGAAATTTTTATGACCCCCGTTTCTGACCTCCCGCCGTCGCGGTAATCTCCAAATGGCCTGAACGCGGATTTCTGCGGTAGCGAAACGTGTGAGCGGGCAGCGTTTCGCCCCGCCCTGCGAGAGCCGCACGGTTTCCGCTGCTCCGCCGGAACCCGGTTGCGCGCTCCGCTCAAAAATCGATCGCCTTGAGCGTGCCGATTTGCACGTCGAAGCGGTCCCCGTAGGGCTTCACGCGCTTGTAGTCCTCGCGGCGCAGCTCGTAGGCGCGCCCGATCGGCACGAAGAGAATGGAGCCCGAGCCGGAGCCGCGGATCTCCGCGAGCTGCGGCGGATATTTTGGGTCGACCGTCTTGAACTGGATGTGGCCTTCGCCCGCGCTCACTTTCACGATCAGTTTCTCGCGCAGCGGCGAACGCAGCGTCGCTGAAATGCTGTCGAACGCCCGCAGTTCCTTGCTCAGCCGCGCGATCACCCGGAATTTTTCCGGCGGCAGGCGGTCGTTGCCCTCTTTTCTGAGCGGCACCTCAAACGTGATCGTCTGCGCGTCTTCCTCGGACACGGTGGCCTTTTCGAGGTCCATCAATTCGCCAAGCGATTTGCGGCGCGTCGAAGCGTCGACCTCCCCGGTGGTCTCGGCCTTCACCAGAGCCTCGCCGCGTTTTTCGCCCTGCCGACGGTATTTGCGCAGTTGGCTCTCCGACGGCTCTTTTCCGTCGATCTTTAGCGGCGTGTATTGCTCCGCGTAAGGTTTCGAGGGGTCAAAACGCACGACGACTTCGCTCTTCGTCTTTCCTTTGTCGTCTTTCTGGATCGCCGTCTGCGTGTAGGCCCAGCGGTCGGTGTCTTGGGAGACTTTCTTGATCGCGTCCTGCAAGATTTGCGGCACGGCCGCGCGCAGGGAGACCGTGGCGGTCAAAAGGGAAAGGATGAGCAAACGTCGCATAGACGCGCGGACCATGCGCAGGCCGGGTCGGTTCCGCAAGTCGCGAGCCCAAGCTCCGCGAACTGCCGCTGCGCTCAGGCGCTCTCGCCGCCTCGCCCTCAGCAAAACGCGGACCGCTGGCGCTCGAACTGCACGCGGACTTCCTCCGACGCCGCCCTCATCTGCTCCTCGCTGATACCGGTGGCGGAGAGTTTTGTGGCCGAGGGCTCCCACCATGCCACTTCACCCGGCAGCGCGAGGCCGGCATCGAAGACGATCGAGCCCGCGAGATTCAACACGCACGCGAGCCGGTCGTTGTAGTCGTCTTCCTGCATGAGGAAATGGCGTTGCAACGCGATCACGAGCTCCGGCGAGAAACGCCATTCGTCGAGCACCGTGGTGGTCACATCGTTGCTGTTGACGCCAAACACGGTGCCTTCCCACCCGTGGTAGTTCACAAAACGCTGCGAGTTGAAATGCTCCGGCTCCGGCTGCCGATCGCGCGCGATGCGGTCCAGCACCATGATCCCGAGCGTGCGCAACAATCCGCCCGTGTAGGCCTCGCGCGGATTTACGTCGGCATAGCGCGCAAGCGACTCGGCGGCGAGCGCGTGGATGAGCAAAGCCTCGCGCATCCGATCCGCGCCGATTCCGTAGAACGGCAGCGCCCGGTCCGCCAAGCCCGCCACCGCCGCGATGCCCACGAGGCGGAGAATTTCGCCAAACCCGACGCGGTTCACCGCTTCGTCCACGGAGCCGATACGCACCCCGCCGTAGACCGGGCTGTTGCTGATGCGGATGACGCGCGCCGAGAGCGCGGAATCCACCCGGATCTGGTTGGCCACCTGTTCCAGGTCGGAATTTATATCCTGCAAAAGTTCGCACAGGCCCGAAAGCACTTGCGGCGCCGCCGGCAGTAGGCGGGCGGTCGTCAGAATTTTCTCACGGCTAACGGGGCTGACGGGCAATACGGCAGTCATAGTGCCTATCTATCGGCCCAAATCCGGTCCGGCTGAAATCCTGACACGAAAAAGGGCGCGGGTTCGCCGCGCCCTGTCCGGAACAACTGCTGATTCGCGTCAAATTACATGCGGCAGATCAGGAGCTCGCGCTCGTAGATCATCTCCTTCGGCAGGTGCGCCCGCAGATCGAGGAACAGCTCCTCGTGCCCGAGCACCTCGGTGCGCCACGCGTCGCGGTCGAAGTTCTGGAGCTCGTCGAATTTCGCCTTCGGGAAATCCATGCCGGTCCAGTCGATGTCCTCGTAGTGAGGCACCCAGCCGATGGGCGTTTCCTGGGCGCGACCGCCGAACCGCGCGCGGTCTACGATCCATTTCAAGACGCGCATATTTTCCGAGAAGCCCGGCCAGATGAATTTGCCGTCCTTGTCCTTGCGGAACCAGTTCACGTGGAACACGCGCGGCGTCTCGACGATCTTGCGCTGCATCGAGATCCAGTGGCGGAAGTAGTCGCCCATGTTGTAGCCGCAGAACGGCAACATCGCCATCGGGTCGCGGCGGACTTTGCCGATCGTGCCGGCCGCGGCGGCCGTCATTTCGGAACCCATCGTCGCGCCGACGTAGACGCCGCCCGACCAGTTGAACGCTTGAAACACGAGCGGCATCGTCGTCGCCCGGCGCCCGCCAAAGATAAACGCGCTGATCGGCACGCCGGCGGGATTTTCCCACTCGGGATCGATCGTCGGGCATTGGTGCGCGGGCGCGGTGAAGCGGGAATTCGCGTGCGCGGCCTTGGCGCCGGTCGCCTTCGCGATCTCCGGGGACCACGGTTTGCCCTGCCAGTCGATGGCCGAGGCCGGCGGCTCATCCGTCATGCCTTCCCACCACACGCCGCCGTCGGGCGTGAGCGCGACGTTGGTGAAGATGGTGTTCTTCGCGAGCGAAGCCATCGCGTTCGGATTCGTCTTGTTCGACGTGCCCGGCGCGACGCCGAAGAAGCCCGCTTCGGGATTGATCGCCCGGAGGCGGCCCTCGGCGTCGGGTCTGATCCACGCGATGTCGTCGCCCACGGTCCACACCTTCCAACCCTGCTGTTGGAAATGCGGCGGCGGGATCAGCATCGCAAAGTTCGTCTTGCCGCAAGCGCTCGGGAAGGCCGCCGCGACATACGTTTTCAGCCCCTGCGGATTCTCGACGCCGAGGATGAGCATGTGCTCGGCCATCCAGCCTTCGTCCCGCGCCATCGCCGAAGCGATGCGGAGTGCGAAGCACTTCTTGCCGAGCAGAGCGTTGCCGCCGTAGCCGGAGCCGAAGCTCCAGATCTCGCGCGACTCCGGGAAGTGCACGATGTATTTTTCCTTGTTCGCCGGCCACGCGACATCCGCCTGACCCGGCTGCAACGGCATGCCGACCGAGTGCACGCACGGGACGACGCGCTTGAAATCCTTGTCGATGAGCTCGAACACCTTTTTGCCGATGCGCGCCATGATGCGCATGTTCACGACCACGTAGGCCGAGTCGGTGAGTTGCACGCCGATCTGCGACATCGGCGAACCGATGGGGCCCATGCTGAACGGCAACACATACATCGTGCGGCCCTTCATGCAGCCGGTGAAAAGCCCCTTGAGCGTCTTCCGCATCTCGAACGGATTCACCCAATTGTTGGTCGGACCGGCGGCCTCTTTGGACAGCGCACATATATAAGTGCGATCCTCGACGCGCGCGACGTCGCTCGCATCGGAACGCGCCAGATAACAGCCCGGCCATTTCTCTTCGTTAAGTTTGGTAAACGTGCCGCCGGCGACCAATTGGGCGCACAGCGCATCGTATTCTTCCTGCGAACCGTCGACCCAGTGGATCGTATCGGGCTGACACAGCTCGACCATTTTATCGACCCAACGCAGCAAGTTCTTGTTGCTGCTGAGGGGAGTGGCGGGATTTCGTTTTTTCATGTCAGTCGTCGACGGTATCGGCGCCTCCGCGAGAGTAAACGCAAAGCCACGCCGCCGCGTTCGGAAGAAGCAATTTTTCCGTCACGAATAAGGGTTTTCAGGCCCGCCGCGCGCGCCATGCTGATCCCGTGAACAAGCTCTGTATTTTCGTCGGCACGACTCTGGGCAGCTACGCCGGCTGGGCGCTCGGCGACGCCGTGCTCGGCCTCGATTTCGGTTGGTCGTTCGTGCTCAGCGGCCTCGGCAGCATCCTCGGCGTCGTCGCCGGCTGGAAACTCGCGCGAAAGCTCGCAGAGTAGGCGCACCACCTTGGCGGCGCCCCCCCGCGGACACCCCGAGGCTTGAACCGTGACGCCGCGCCGCGCACGTTGCCCCGCGTGAGCGTGTCCCCGCCCGATCAAGACGCTTGGTTTTCCGAAAACCTCCGCCCCCACGAGCCCATGTTGCGCGCATGGCTCGCGAGCCGTTTTCCGCACCTCGCCGAAATCGACGACATCATCCAGGACGCCTACACGCACGTCCTCGCCGCGCACGCCCGCGGCACCGCGATGCAGTCGCCGAAGGCCTTTCTCTTCGCCACCGCCCGCAACCGCGCCATCGACCTCCTCCGCGCCGCCGCCACCCATCGCACGGAAGCTTTAGCGGAAAACGACGCGCTCAACGTCTTGGACGACGCCGACGGCATTCCCGAGACTGTCGCGCGCAACCAGGAACTCGAACTCTTGACCCAAGCCATCCAGTCGCTGCCCGCCCGCTGCCGCCAGGTGCTCACGCTCCGCCGGCTCTACGGCCTTTCCCAAAAGGAAATCGCCGCGCGCCTCGGCATCTCGGAAAACACGGTCGAGGGCCAGGTCACCATCGGCGTGCGCAAATGCACCGAGTTCCTCGCCCGCTACTGGCAGAAATGACCGCCATGCCCACGCCGCCCGACGATTCTGTCGCCTCCGCCGCCCTCCGCGCTATCGACGATGCCGCCGCCGCATGGGTCTCGCGCCGCGACCGCGGGCTCACGCCCACCGAGCAGGATGAATTTTTCCAATGGCTCGCCGCCGACCCGCGCCACGGCGAACGCCTCGCCCGCCACCAACGCGGCTGGTCCCAGCTCGCGCACCTCGCCCAATGGCGCCCCGAGCACGGCGCCGAGCCCAACGCCGACCTGCTCGCGCCGCCCGTCCGCCCGCCGGCGCGTTCGCGAAACATCCTCCGCTGGCTCGCGCCCCTCACGCTCGCCGCCGCCGCGAGCCTCGCGCTGGTCCTCTTCACCTCGCGCGACGACCCCGCGCCCGCCGCCGTCACCGCCGAGCCCGGCTATCGCCAACAGGTCCTCGACGACGGCACCCTCGTCGAACTGAACCGCGGCGCCCAACTCACCGTCGCCTTCGCCGCCGCCGAGCGCCGCGTGCAGCTCACCTACGGTGAGGCGCTCTTCACCGTCGCGAAAAATCCCGCGCGCCCCTTCGTCGTCGAAGCCGGCGGCATCACCGTCCGCGCCGTCGGCACCGCCTTCAACGTCCGCCTCGGCCCCGCGGAGGTCGACGTCCTCGTCACCGAGGGCCGCGTGCAACTCGACCGCCCCGCCGCCCCGCTCGCCGCCCCGCCTCTCGTCGTCGCCGGCCAACGCGCCGTCGTGCCCCTCGCCGATCACGCGCCCGTCACGACCGCCGTCTCGCGCGTCGAGATCGACCGCCTGCTCGCGTGGCAGCCCAAACTCCTCGAATTCGTCTCCACACCGCTCACGGAAGTCGCGGCCGAATTCAACCGCCGCAACCGCGTGCAGCTCGTCGTCGCCGATCCCGCCCTCGCCGCCCTGCCCATCGGCGCCTCGTTCCGCTCCGACAACGTCGACGGCTTCGTGCGCCTCCTCGAAGCCAGCTTCGGCGTGCGCGTCGAGCGCCACGACACCACGATCACGCTCCGCCGCGCCAAGTAGGCCGCGGTCTCCGCCCCGTCCGTTCCCGCCGGCGCCCGCGCTTCCGCCCGCCCTCCGCGTTTCGCCGAAAAAACTTTTGGCGGAAACACGCCCCGCTTCCGTCTTGTGCGCAAACCCTCCCTCCATGCGCTACCCTCGCCTGTTTGTCCTCGTGTGTTCGCTGTGTGCCGCGGCCGTCGCGTTGGCCGCCGAAGCGACCCGCTCCTTCGATATTCCCGCCGGTGATGCCGCCGACACGCTGCGCCGCTTCGCCCAACAGGCCGGCCGCGAAATCGTCTACCCCGCGCAAGACGTGCGCGGCCACGCGACCAACGCCGTGCGCGGCGATCTGCCCGTCGCCGCCGCTCTCGCGCGACTCCTCGCCGGCTCGCGCCTCGCCGCCACCACCGATGCGCAGACGAACGCCATTTCCGTCATCGTCAAACCCGCCGCCGCCGCTCCGGTCGAATCTCCCCGCGGCCCCGCCGCCCCGCGCACGGAGTCGACCCTCGCGCGACCCGCGGCGGCGAGCGCGGAGGATTCGACCGTCGTGCTCTCGCCCTTCCTCGTCGCCACGGAAAAAGACGAAGGCTTCGTCGCCGCCACCTCGCTCGCCGGCGGCCGGTTGTCCACCGCGCTCAAAGATACGCCCGTCGCCTACTCGGTGCTCACGCGCGATTTTCTCGATGTCCTGAACCTCACCGACACCGAGCAGGCCATGACCTGGTCCGTCGGTTCTTACCTGCCGATCGTCTCGCTCAGCGCCTACCGCTACAACGACAACGAAGGCGGCTCCTCCGTCATCTCGCGCGGACTCCAAACCAACGGCACGCAGCGCAACTTCTTCCTGCTCGGTCTGAATTCCGACACCTACAGTCAGGAGCGCATCGACTACGCCCGCGGCCCCAACGCCCTCCTCATCGGCACCAGCGGCCTCGGCGGCGTCGTCAACGGCCTCACCAAACGCGCCCGCACCGACAAGACGTTTGATCAACTCACGATGCAATTCGGCTCGTGGAACAAATTTCGCACCAGCCTCGATCTCAATCACCCCATCAATGACAAACTCGCCGTGCGCACGAATCTCCTCTGGCAGGATGCCGATACGTGGCGCGATATGGAGTTCGACCGTCGCCGCGGCGCGCATTTCGCCGCGACTTACCGCCCCTTCAAACGCACGCAAATCCGCGCCGAATACGAAGACTACCGCCAGAGCACGATCATGGGCCGCGAGACCATGGCCGAGACGATTTCCGGCTGGGATGGTGTGAGCACCGTGCCGTTCGCCATCGACGCCGTCGCCAACTCCGACGCCAAGGGCCTCGCCCGCAACGGCTCCGCCACCGCCCCGTTTCCCGTCTACATACCCGGCACCGATGCCGGCACCGTGATGAACTGGGCCAACACCTGGCGCACCCAGGGCGGCGCCGCCAACGCCACCGTCCCCGTCGGCGGCAAACTCGCCCTCTCCACCGCGAATCTGAACATCAACGGCGGCCCGATGATAGACAGCTTCTACTCGCCCGACCTGCTCTTCGGCCTCGCCGAGGGCGGCTCGCTTTTCCGCCGCCCCACGCGCGCCACCGTCATCCAGCCCAAAGTCCCCACGCTC
>Ga0075163_10013440_pt1 | contig 10600 bp, 10 predicted proteins | sample JI1023141ADNA_FD_71478 | JGI IMG/M metagenome (GOLD analysis project Ga0075163, IMG submission 71478) | Wastewater effluent complex algal communities from Wisconsin, to seasonally profile nutrient transformation and Carbon sequestration -... | ecosystem: Engineered > WWTP > Effluent > Algae... | reverse complement strand
ATCAATAGGTTCTGGGTGATGTCCTGCAATTTTTTCTACACAAGTAATTCCTTCAGCACTTGCTACATGGGCTAATGCCTGTGTTGGGATCACATCGCCTATTGCATATATGCCAGGTACATTTGTTCTATAATAGGAATCAACCTTGATCATACCGCGATCCGTTTCTAAACCTAGAACGTCTAGTCCTATATCTTCAGTATTTGGTGTCACACCAGCTGCTGAAAGCACGATGTCACAAGTTATGGTTTGAACACTTTCATCTTTGCGATTTTTGACGATAACACTACAACCTTCATCCGTCATTTCTATTTTTTCAACAGATGAGTTGGCTAGAATCTTCATACCAGCTTTTTTATAGACTTTCGTCAATTCTTTAGAAATATCAGCATCTTCTCTAGGAAGAAGACCTTGTTCCATGAATTCAACAACGGTAATTTCTGTACCGATTGTATTATAAAAATAGGCAAATTCTACTCCAATTGCACCAGCACCAACGACGACCATTTTTTTAGGTTGAACTGGCAATGTCATAGCTTCACGGTATCCAATAATTTTTTTACCATCTATTTTGATATTTGGCAATTCTTTGGCACGTCCACCAGTAGCGATAATGATATGTTCTGCGCTATATTCGGCTTTTTTACCATCTTTATCTGTGACTACAACTTTTTTGCCGCGAGCCAATCTACCATAACCTTCAATGACGGTTATTTTATTTTTTTTCATTAAAAAGTTAACACCTTTTGACATGCCATCAGCTACGCCACGGCTTCTAGAAATCATTTGACCGAATTCGGCTACTGGTTCATTGACTGTGATTCCATAATCCTTCGCATGATGTATATAATCAAAAACCTGAGCACTTTTAAGTAAAGCCTTTGTAGGAATACAGCCCCAATTCAAGCAGACACCACCTAGATTTTCTTTTTCGACTACGGCTACTTTCATTCCCAACTGTGCTGCTCTGATTGCTGCAACATAACCACCAGGTCCACTACCTAAAATTATAAGATCAAAGTTCATAACTCATTTTTTAATTGAGCGCAAAGGTAAGGTTTCTTTGACTTTTAATCAAAATTTACGTCTGACTTATGTTGTTATTTTAATTGAATCAATCGAAAAGTCAGATTTTAATACATAACTTTTGATTTACGATTAACTTTGTCGCTTTATAATTTTTTAGATAAATGGAAATAAAGAAATATATAGATTTGGGTATTACTTGGGCAATCGAGGCATTTCCTGGATTCTTATTGGCCATCGCAGTATTGGTAGTGGGCATTTGGCTTATAAAAAAAATGTCCGAAGTCTTCACTGGCATGCTGTCCAAATCTGGATTTGCACCAGAGATTACTTCTTTTTTAGTGGCATTGGTTTCTATAGGATTAAGAGTATTACTACTGATAAGCGTTGCTGGTATGGTTGGTGTCGATACTGCGGCATTCGTTGGTGTATTGGCTGCTGCTGGACTTGCTATAGGATTGGCTCTACAAGGCAGTTTAGGCAATTTTGCGGCAGGTATCATCATTGTGACTTTTAAGCCATATAAAATAGATGATTGGGTAGAGGTGAAAGATAAGTTCGGCAAGGTGCAGGATATTCAGATATTCAATACTGTAGTCATCACACCAGGCAATAAAACTCTAGTAATTCCCAATGGTGAAGTAATAAACGGTATAATTACGAATTTTTCGAAAAGAGGAAATATTCGCATTGAATTAAAAGTCCTTATGCCATATAATGAAGATTTTCCAAAGGTAAAGTCATTGATATTTAATGAGTTAATGTCGATGGATAAAGTACTTAAAAACCCAACACCCGAGATTGGTATTGAAGAATTTGGTGACACAAATATTGTATTATCAGTAAGACCTTATGTGTTGCCTGATGACTACTGGTCTGTTTATTATGATGTCATGAGTAAAATCAAAACAGTGTATCACGATAATGGAATCGGCATTGCTTTCCAAGAAGGTATCGAAGTTGGCCCTGTAGGTAAGTAAGTATTCCCGAATTATTGCTTGATTTTAATGGTTTTATAAGGTGAATATTTGGGCGTATCTATTAATATTCCTAGATTTTGAAAAAAACAATTGTGTTTTAACCGTAATTTAAAGTATTTAATATATATTTGTTGCTGAATCCAAAAAATTTAATTAAGATGAGATTTATATTACTTTTAATTTCGGTGTTTTTTGTAAATGCAATGCAAGCACAGTTATCTGCTGAAGAGCGACGAGCTACTGCGCACATGGAGCCATTTGCTATAAAAGTAACTGCATCAAAGACTAAACCTATTCAGGCATTACAAGGTCCTAATCTTGTATTGATTGATGTGCGTACTGCAGAAGAAGCAGCTGCCGGTAAAATTAAAGGTGCCATACAAATTGATTACAAAGCACCAGATTTTAAAGAAAAAGTAGCAGCATTAGATAAGACAAAACAATATTTAGTGTATTGTTATGCTGGTGGTCTTGCAGAAAAGGCCATGAAAACTATGCAGGAAATGGGATTTAAACAGTTGTATTGTATGAGTGATGGCTATCGCGCTTATGCACCTGTTGAAGCTCCAACAAAATAAAAACATAAATTAGAATAAACCAATTGAAAGCCGTAGAAGTATCTATGGCTTTTTTTGTTTTATACACTTTATACACGCCATATTTTGTTATTTTCAATTATCTATTTTTTTCAATAATGAATTGAAACTATTATTTACCTTTGCGCGAGGATATGGAAAGCAACCTTATAAGATATTTCCAAGGTGGATCCACATTGGATCAACTAAGTGTTACGGAGATTGAGCAGCGCTTAACTCACGTGCCTTCAGGTTCTATCTATAATTTGCTTTTCGCCAAAAAAATGTCTTCAAATTTTGATCTTAATTTTATGTTGATAAGCCAAGACCGAATCATGATGCACTATATGCTGGAAAATGATGGGAAAATTCCTTCACTTCATGATTTGAAAGTGGAAAATCCTTCATCAACAATGATAGATGATCAAACTCAGATTCGAAATGAAGATACAGAACCAGATGTTGTCGAAGAATTGGAACAAATTGCAATTCCTGTTATCAATGCAGATGAACAAGCTATAGTTGCTGTACCTGATCTTGATATTCAGATAGATGAAGAGCTTAGTGTTTTACCTGAGCATGTATCTGTTATTCAAGCTATTGAAACCGAAAACCCAATTCAGCATTCGAAAGACAAAAAGAAAAAGAAATTTAAACTACAAGAATTTGGTGGTATTTCTGATTATGCAAAATGGCTTATGTCCTTTAAAGAAGATGATATAGACCAGAAAATCAAAAAGGAAGAAAAAGCAGCTAAAAAGCGTAAATTGGAGGAAAGTGCTAGAAAATCTATTACTAAATCAAATACAATTGTTTCAGAGCCACTGGCTGAAATATTGGCAATTCAGGGCCATCTCGACGATGCAAAAAAAATGTATGAACAATTAATGATGAAATATCCAGAAAAAAGTAGTTACTTTGCAGCCAAAATAAATCTTTTAATAAAAAATTAATATAGTAATGACCACGCTTTTGACAATATTGATAGCAATCAACTGTGTACTTTTAATGGCAGTAGTTTTAATCCAAAACCCAAAAGGTGGTGGAATAGACTCTTCATTGGGTGGAACTGCAGCTAATCAAATGTTTGGTGCAGCAAAATCTTCCGACTTTATAGAAAAGGTTACTTGGGGATTAGCAGCTGCATTATTTATACTTTGTATTATTACAGCAATGTTGGTTTCAGGCAGCACAGGTGGTAGCTTGATCCAACCTGTTCAATGATAAACTCAATACTCAATCTTACAGTAAGGGCTTGTTCAATGTAGAATGAGCCCTTTTTTTATCTGGTATTTTTGATGTTTTGTCTAAAAAAACAATCCATCCATAACCTTATTTTCAAACTGAAGTTATACTACCACACAAGTCTGTACATACTACAGAGATATTATCGTAATTACAAAATTTGACATGGTGAAGATTTTTTACGCCTTCATAATTATTTTGGTCAGCCAAGCCATTATGGCTCAGACAAAACATACACTAAGTGGATATGTGAGAGATAAAGCATCCGGCGAAACACTTATAGGCGCAAATGTATTTAATGTAAGTAATCCTGGGCAAGGCACGACGACCAACACCTATGGATTTTATTCGCTGACCTTGGATGCTGGTATTTATAATATCGGCGTTTCGTATTTAGGTTTTGAAAATCAAATCATTGAAGTCAACCTCGAAAATAACCTTTCCAAAAATATCGAAATGAGTGAAGGTGTGATCATGGAAGAAGTGGTCATCTCGGCAGAAAAAGAAGAAAGAAGAAAAAATGTAGAAGGTACGCAAATGGGCACAGTCGAACTTCCTGTGGAGAACATCAAAAAACTGCCTGCTATCTTTGGTGAAGTGGATATCTTAAAAGCAATCCAATTGCTCCCTGGTGTTTTGAGTTCGGGTGAAGGCAATGCCGGATTTTATGTGCGTGGTGGTGGGCCAGATCAAAATTTGGTACTCTTGGATGAAGCAGTAGTGTACAATTCAGGTCATATGCTTGGTTTCTTCTCTGTGTTTAATGCTGATGCCTTGAAAAATACAACCTTAATCAAAGGCGGTATGCCTGCAAACTTTGGTGGTCGTTTATCATCTGTTCTTGATATCCAAATGAAAGAAGGAAATGATAAAAATTACATGGTAGAAGGTGGTATTGGTGTCATTTCGTCGAGACTTACTGTCCAAGGCCCTGTAGTAAAAAACAAGAGTTCCTTTATCATTTCAGGTCGTCGAACTTATATTTTGGATCTTATACAACCAGCACTCAAAGGTGGCAATTTTGAAGGGACAAACTATTATTTTTATGACCTGAATACCAAGTGGAATTATACATTCTCTGATAAAAATAGATTATACTTTAGTGGCTACTTTGGCAATGATGTATTGAAGTTCAGACAACCTAATAGAGACTTTAAATTTGATTTGCCTTATGGCAATAAAACAGGCACGTTGCGATGGAATCATTTGTTTCATGAGCGTATGTTTATGAATGTGTCACTGATTTATAATGATTACAAATTTCAGTTCTCAGGTGGTCAAGAAGATTTCGTTTTCAAACTATTTTCAGGTGTCCGAGATTGGAATTTTAAAATTGATTTTGAGAACTATCCAAATACTAATCATACGATAAAATATGGTGTCAATTATATCTACCATAAGCTCACACCAAACACAGCCAGCGCCACTACAGGTGACACACAGTTTAATACCACTTTTTTGCCTAAATATGCCAATGAAGCAGCAGTTTATATTTTAGATGATATGAAATTGGGGCAAAAATGGGCGCTTAATACTGGATTGAGAATCAGTGCATTCCAACAAGTAGGCCCATATACATCGAAGCTTGATGGTCAGGAGTTTGGTGATTTCGAGCCAGTTAAAACTTACACTGGTTTTGAACCTAGATTTAGCATAAATTATAAAGCCACAAATGATTTTAGTATTAAGTCTGGCGTAGCATGGACCAACCAATATTTACACTTGGTTTCTAACTCTTCCAGTACCTTACCGGCAGATGTATGGGTTCCGAGCACAGAGATAGTAAAACCACAAACAGGTGTACAATATGCTTTGGGATTTTTTAAAAATTTCTCCAATGACACTTATGAGACATCCATTGAGGTATATTATAAAGACCTGAAAAATCAGATCGATTATGCAGATGATTATGTAAATGACATCAATCAGGAAGTAGAAGATGCTTTTGTTTTCGGTAAAGGGCGAGCTTATGGCGCAGAGTTTTTCCTAAAAAAGGCCAAAGGTAAATTTAATGGATGGATAGGATATACCTTGTCGAGATCTGAGCGTTCGTTTGATAAGATAGAAGGCGGGCGATGGTATCCGGCAGTATATGACCGACCACATGACTTATCTGTTGTCGTCAATTACAAGCCGTTCAAAAAGTGGGATTTTGGGGCTGTATTTATCTATGGTTCGGGTAAATTATTCACACCAGTTAGAGGATTTTTCTTTGTAGAGCAAAATATCAATTTATTTTACGGCCCTAGAAATAGTTCGCGATTGGATGCTTACCATAGGCTCGATTTGTCAGCTACCTATACCCCAAGACCTGATTCAAAAAGGAAATATCAAGGCAGTTGGACATTTTCGGTATATAATACCTACAATAGGAAGAATCCTTTTTTCGTAAATTTCGATACAAATACAGATTTTCAGACAGGAACAACAACGATCGAAGGCACTAAAATAACCATATTTCCACTAATCCCTAGTATTACTTATAATTTCAAATGGAATCAAAAATGATAAAATTTACATCATCTTGTACATGGCTAATTTTGCTTTTTGCATCACTCGTTACTTTTTCATCATGTGAAGAAGAATATATACCCGATACAAATGCTGCTGAGCAAGAAATAGTTGTAGAAGGATATATAGAAGCCGGAGAGGGAAGCCTTCCACCTTATGTTATTATCACTCGAAGTATTCCTTTCATTTCAGAAGTTAATTCAGGGGAATTTGTCGATTTATTTGTTAGAAATGCTGATGTCAATGTGAGTTATGGTAACCAAACAGTGAAATTAACAGAAATATGTCTTGCAGATGTGCCTGAAAATTTAAAAGAACAAGTATATAGATTTTTAGGTCTCAATCCTGACAGTGCTGCTGTAGATATTTGTATTTATGCAGATATTTTAGGGCAAATAAAAAGAGAATTCGGGCAGAAATATGACTTAAAAATAGCCAAAGGTGACACCGTACTTACCGCCAGTACGACGATACCACAGTTTATAGGTTTGTACGATTTTGAATGGCAAGATACACCCGGAAAACCTAGTGATACACTTGCCGAATTGAATTGTAAAATAAGTGATCCTGCTGGGGAAAATTTTTATAGGTATCTCACGGCTACCGGCAAAAATCCAAGATTGATACCACCTTTTACGTCAGTTACTGATGATTCTTTTTTTGATGGTAAGGATTCCTTACTCTTCCCATTGCAAAAAGCAGAAAGACGTGGCCAAAAATTCGACCCAGAAACATTCGGATATTTCCAAAGAGAAGATAGTGTATTTGTGAAGTGGTGTACCATAGATAAGGTACATTTCGGTTTTTGGAAAACCCGAGACTTTGCTGCAAATAGCGGTGGCCCATTTTCATCATACACTCGAATAAAAACCAATATTCAGGGAGGCCTTGGAATTTGGGGCGGATATGCAGTACATACATATCGACTTTATTGCCCACCAAAATAAATGTACAGCTTTCCTTGATTATTTTGTGTACTTATGACCAAGTCAGAAATTTTAAACTTATCTTTGTTCTGATTTGATTTTTTATTTGTATCAAATTATTAGTACTAATTCTAAAGAATGTACTGATAATTTACGGATAAAAGGGATAAATCTATTATTATTAAAAATAGTTAATCAAATTTAGCATGAACGTTTCATGGCTTTTTAAACTCAGAGGAGAGCTAACGAAAAATCAAAAGACCATGCTCACGATTGGTGGTTTGATCTTTTTTGTGTTGTTTTGGGCGATCCTTACCTTGGGTGAGTCTCCAATTATACCTAAAGCGATTTTTCCGGATCCAGTGCGTGTTTTCAATTCATTTGGCGAATTATACAACAATAACGAGTTGCTAATGAATATCTGTCGTTCTATAGGTTTGAATTTAGGCGGATATATAAAAGCTATTTTATATGCTATACCGGTTGGTTTTCTTATTGGTTTGGTACCCTTATTTCGAGGTGCATTCCAGCGATTGGTCGATGCGGTCAGGTTTTTACCACTTACAGCGCTGACGGGTTTGTTTATTATTTGGTTTGGAATCTATGCGGAACAAAAAATCAATTTTTTGGCCTTTGGTATTTTTATATATCTATTGCCTATAGTCATCCAGCGTATAGATGAAGTAGATGATGTGTATCTCAAGACAGTACACACACTAGGTGCAGGATATTGGCAAACCATCAAAACCGTATATTTTCCTTATGTGGTATCCAGATTGTCTGACGATATTCGGATATTGACAGCCATTTCATGGACATACATCATCGTCGCCGAAACATCAGCTGACCAAGGTGGTATTGGTTCATTGATCTATAGAGCAGGTCAGCGTTTGGGTAGAGTGGATATTACGATAGCTTGTTTGATTATTATCATGATCATCGGGATTTTTCAGGATAAAATATTTGCCTATCTAGACCGAAAATTCTTTCCCTACAAGTATCAAATCAAAGAAAGTTATGAAGCCAAGAATCAATTAAAAACAGTTTCTGGTATAGATGCCATTTTGGATTTTGTAATAACATTGCTGACATGGATATTTTTAGCACTGTATATTTTAGCGTTGTGGAATGAGTGGTTTCCATTCTTAGGTGGTGCCAAACCATTGAGCTATTTGTTCGGAGATGCACTTTGGACAATACATACGGTGTTTTTAATGATTTTGGTGTATAATTTGTACCAGCTTTATAAAAAATTATTTGTAAAATCATGAGTGATTTCCGTTTTGAAGATAAAGTAAGCCTTGATAATATCATCGAACTTAAAGGAGTAGGGCAATCCTATGATGGTGGACAAAACTGGATCATAAAGGATTATGACCTGATCATAGAGGATAAGCCGGCTCAAGGCCAATTTGTTGTTTTGCTTGGTATGTCTGGTAGTGGTAAGTCCACAATATTACGCTACATTTCAGCGCTTCAAGAGCCAACTGAAGGACAAGTACTGGTTCATGGCAAACCTGTTGGACCAGATACTCATATCAGTATGGTTTTTCAGCAGTATTCTTCACTGCCTTGGATGACTGTTTTGGATAATGTGGGGCTCGCATTGCAATATCAAGGTGTAAGTAAAAAGGATCGTGATGAGAAGGCAATGGAACTTATCAAACTCGTGGGACTAGAAGGACATGAAAAGAAATATGCTATGTATCCGACCTTATCTGGTGGTCAATTGCAGCGGATAGCCATAGCAAGAAGTTTATTGGCCAATCCCGATATCTTGCTTATGGACGAGCCATTTGGTGCTTTAGATATCAAAACAAGGATTCAAATGCAAGAATTATTATTGGAATTGTGGGAGAAGTTCCATTCTACGGTAGTTTTTGTAACCCATGATATTTCAGAAGCAGTTTATCTTGGAGACGATATTTACATTATGAAATATGCACCTTCAAAAATTGTAGAACATATATCTGTGGATTTGCCGATCCATAGGACACGTGAAACAAAGCGAACACCACATTTTACGCAACTAGTGCAGCATGTAGAAGATACAATGATGAAAATAAGTGCTGAAAAATAGTCTCTAAACCATCAGGCTAACTCTATGTACACCGGGCTGATAGTGTTTGGAAAGTAGATATTTTACTTGCTCGTAATGGTTTTTATTGCTGACAAAATCGACCGTATTCAGGTCAATAATCACAATAGGGTAGGAAAGTATATTCCTGAAATATTCAAAGTAACCATTTTGGATTTGCGTGAGATATTCGCCCGTAATATTTTTTTCATATTCGCGTCCTCGTTTGGCTATATGGTCGAGCAAGATATCTACATTTCTATGAAAATAGACCAATAAATCAGGCTTAGGCAAGGATTGGTTCAGTACGTTAAACATCTTTTGAAATAACCTGAACTTTTCATTTGGTAGATTTTTACTAGCAAATAATAGCGTTTTTATAAAGGTGTAATCGGCTATGGTGAATTCCTTGAAAAGATCTTGATTCATTAGACTGCGTTCCATCTGTTCGTGCCTTTCAGTCATGAAAAACAACTCGACTGTAAATGCAAATCTTTCGGGTTCCTTATAGAAAAGTGGTAAAAAAGGATTGTCTGCAAATTCTTCAAGTATCAACCGACAATTGTACTCTTCTCGCAGCATTGAACAAAAAGTAGTCTTTCCGGCACCTATATTACCTTCGATACAGATATAATTATATGGGAATGGTGCTGAGATATGAGATGGATTTAATAAGACAAAAGTATGATTATTTTTTATAATATTTTAGTCTTCGAAAATAAAAACTTCACATTCGTCATGACACTCGTCGTACAGTTCCTCAATAGTCTTGCCTTCTACAGGATCTATTAAGTCTCCTGCTATCTCCATGAGCGGTATCAAAACAAAATTTCTTTGATATAAGCTCGCATGTGGGATGGTAATTTTGTCTGTCTTGACTATATCATCATTATAATACAGAATGTCAATATCTAAACTTCTTGGCCCCCATTTTATTTCTCTTCCGGTGCCTAAATCGTGCTCTATAGATTTTGTAAGCTTAAAAACTTCATCCAATGATAGCTTAGATTCTACGAATACAGCGAGATTTAGAAAGTTTTCCTGATCTTTCAAGCCCCAAGGCTCAGTCTCATACACTGATGATTTAGATTTTATATTGCCAATCGAGCGATCTATGATGGTCAAGGCATCATCCAGAATTTTTTTTCTGTCACCGACATTAGAACCCAAATGCAGGTAAATCTTGTTCATTCTTCTTACAAATTTTGTCATAAAAAAACCTGTCACTACCAAGCAACAGGTTTTTCAATCATTTATTTA
>Ga0075163_10013439_pt1 | contig 10600 bp, 8 predicted proteins | sample JI1023141ADNA_FD_71478 | JGI IMG/M metagenome (GOLD analysis project Ga0075163, IMG submission 71478) | Wastewater effluent complex algal communities from Wisconsin, to seasonally profile nutrient transformation and Carbon sequestration -... | ecosystem: Engineered > WWTP > Effluent > Algae... | reverse complement strand
GGCACGTATCCGATCGCCCCACCCACTGTCGGGGTGGCCACCTTTGATGGACTGGCGCGAACCGGCTATCCCTACAATTTCGAGCAATTCAGCTCCTATGGCATAGCTGATCACCTCACCTCGGTCCCGATCGACCTTTCCTATTCTCCTGCGGATTCCGTTTACCTGAGCTTCTTCGTGCAACCTCGTGGATTGAGCGGTGATTCCGAAGCCCAGCCTCAGGACAGCTTGGTCCTGGAGTTCTACGCTCCTCAGGAGGATGCGTGGGTAAGGGTATGGCGCACACCCTACTATACCAGTGATACGTTCGATCAGGTACTCCTGCCCATTCTGGAGGACCGCTTCCTTCGCGATGGTTTCCGAATGCGATTCCTGAACTATGCAACGCTCAGTGGATCCTTCGACCATTGGCACTTGGATTACGTTCGCTTGGCCGAGGCACGGGCATTCGACGATACCGTGATCGTGGACATGGCCTACGTGGAGCCCGCCAGCTCGCTCCTGCAGACGTATACCTCCGTCCCGTTCCATGCCTTTGAGCAGTCGCCGGAAGCTTACATGGCGAACTCCTTGAGCTTGCCGATCCGCAACCTGGATGTGAACGATCGTTTCATTACATGGCGCATGCAGGCCGGCATCGACGGTGGTCCAGTGTTTTTCGAAACTCCTCCACCCTACGGTAACAACACATCGGGCAACGCTTCCAGCGTATTCAACAGCCTTCATCCGATCAATAGTGGGACGGCCCCCTTCTTCTACGAACCCTCGCTGAGCACGGATGCGGCCTTCTGGCGCGTGCGTTTCCTGGCACAGACCCAGCCGGACCTTAATCAGTACAACGATACCATCACCTTTGTCCAAGAGCTGAGCAATTATTATGCGTACGACGATGGGTCGGCAGAGATGGGGTATCGATTGGACGCTGCTGGTGCCCAGCTGGCCTATCGCTTCGACATCGTGGGGGAGGATTCCTTGAGGGCACTCCGCATCTACTTCAATCCACAAGCAAACGCACCACCTGAGCCGCTTCCGGAGGATGGTTCCTTCTTCATCACGGTTTGGAGCAGCTTATCACCGGAAGTGGTACTGCATCGGAATTTCACATTCTCCACTCCCCAGTATAAACAGGAGGGACTCAACCGGTTCGTGGAGTATCCCTTGGACGATACGATACGTGTGGCGGGCACGTTCTATGTCGGATGGACCCAGACCAGCGCTACGAGCATGAACGTGGGATTCGACCGGAACCGTAACAACCAGAGCCGCATTTCCTATAAAGTGGGGTCGAATTGGCAACAAACGGTATTCCAAGGGTCATTGATGATGCGGCCGGTGTTCATGGCCGCTGTCGATCCCTTCATTGGGATCCCGGAAATTTCCGCGGATGGGGGGATCATGGTTGTTCCCAACCCGGTGTCCAGTAGCTTCCGGGTGATCTCGGGAACGGATACTCCTGTCCGCATGGAGGTATTGGATGGACTTGGCCGGGTGGTGCTCCAGCGTATGGTCATGGGAATGGAAGAGGTGGATGGCTCAGGATTGCGGAATGGACTATATCTCCTACGGGTCATGAATACCGACGGGGGCGACTTGCGTGTCGGAAGACTGATCATACAGCACTGATGGAGAACGAAGAGGTTGAAGCGGGGGAGGAGCAGGAGCTCTATGAACATCATCGGATCGTCTGCGATCCGGGTCAGTCGCTGGTTCGACTGGACAAGTTCCTCTTCGATCGTTTGGCGCACACTTCCCGGAACCGCATCCAGGTGGCAGCCAAGGCGGGCAATGTGTTGGTGAATGGCAAGTCCGCCAAACCGAGTCAAAAGGTCAAGCCGGGGGATGAGATCAGCATCGTGCTGCCCTATCCTCAGCGTGAAGTGGAGCTGGCTCCTGAGGACATTCCCTTGACCGTGCTGTACGAGGATGAGCATATCCTTGTCATTGACAAGCAGGCTGGGCTGGTCGTGCATCCCGGGCATGGCAATTGGACAGGGACGTTGGTGAACGCATTGCTGTTCCACTTCGGAAAGCTTCCATCAACGCCCGGCGCGGAGATCCCCAGACCCGGATTGGTACACCGGTTGGACAAGGATACCAGTGGTGTGATGGTCGTAGGCAAGACCGAGGAGGCCCTGACACACCTGGCGCGCCAGTTCTTCGACCGCACCAGTGATCGGCGTTACAACGCGCTTGTTTGGGGCGACTTCGAGGAAGACGAAGGGGTCATTGAGGGGCACATCGGTCGCAGTCCCAAGGACCGTACGGTGCAGCATGTCTATCCCGAGGGTGACCAAGGGCGGTCCGCCACCACCCGTTGGAAGGTGCTCGAACGCTTTCGTTACATCACCCTGGTGGAGTGCAAGCTGGAAACGGGCCGTACCCACCAGATCCGGGTGCACATGCAGTACATGGGGCACCCGCTGTTCAACGACTCCGCCTATGGTGGCGACCGGGTCTTGAAGGGCACCACGTTCACGAAGTACAAGCAATTCGTGGAGAACTGTTTCCACCTGCTACCACGGCAGGCGTTACACGCCCGGACCTTGGATATCGACCACCCCATCACCGGCGAGCGCATGCACTTCGAAAGTGCGTTGCCCGCGGATATGGAGGCCGTTCTGGCGAAATGGCGGATCTATACGGCGGCCAAGCCGTTGGATGATGACAAGGAGGAGCCCTTGGACAAGGAAGCGCTCAACAATATGAAGTGATCCGGTTCTGGGCCTTGTATGCCTGGCTGTCAAATGATTTGAAATGAAACGAGGATCCATTGAGTTGATGGTCATTGGTGCTCAAAAGGCTGGCACCACGTCTCTATCCAACTACTTGGGAGAGCATCCGAATCTGTTGAACCCGCTTTGCATGGAGTTCACCTATTTCTCAGATCCGAAGGAGTACGAGGATGATATCGACCGGTTCATGGAACGGTATTTTCCACGAGTCGTTCCCGAAGGTGTCCGAAGGATAGCCAAGATGTCGAACCTGTACCAATTCAGTTCGGCATTGGTAAGGCTCAAGCAACACAACCCGGACTGTCAATTAGCCATGGTTGTTCGAGACCCTGTTCAACGTGCCTATTCAGCATACCGGATGGCCTGTTACGATGGATGGATGACATATGACCACGGTTACATGGAGCGCTTATTGCGCGAGGGTAAGAAGGGTGATGAGCTGTATGATCTTTTCGTTGGATACGGCCTTTATGCTGCCTCCCTGGAGGTGATCTGGGGGGTCTTTCCGAAGGATCAGGTGCATGTCTTCCGTTTCGAGGACCTGAAGCGTGATCCACAGAGTGTATGCGATGCGCTTTTTCGATCAATGGGGGTCGGACCGCATACCTTGAAAGCGAAGGACAAGGTGCACAATGAAACATCCCAGGCCAGGTCAGGTGCGCTTGCGGCGGCTATCCATTGGCTCCGGAATGAGAGCAATCCGATCAAGCGCTCCGTGCGCTCCGTTCTACCCTATCCTGTGTACCTGCGTTTGGGAGGTGCCATTCAGGACGCGAACCGATCGAACAAAGCGTTTCCGCCAATGGAGCCACACGTGCTGGTTCAATGGGGAGCTTTCTATCGGGAACACGATGCCCGCCTAGCGGAAATGATCGGAGCCGATCTTTCCATGTGGACCAGTCAGCGCTTGATCTGAAAAGCTCAGTCCCGGATCACTTTTCCACCACTGGTACGCTTGATGCGCTGCAAGGCCTGCACCCTGCGTGGCAGTTCATGTGGATGCAGGGTCACCATCAGTTTGTTCAGCACTTCAGGCAGGACCTCCTCCTGCGGCCGGTCGGTCTCCAGGACCAGCATGACGGCCTGTCCCAGCACATCATCCGGCACGGCAGTGAAGTAATGGGGATAGGGGAGGATGCCGGCGGTGCGTGCCTCCAGTTGCTCAGGGAATATCTTCTTCCCGCCGGTCAGGATCACATTGTCATAACGGCCGAGCCACTTGAAATGAGTGTCGTCCACCAGTTCCACAAGGTCGTTGGTCACGTGTTGTTTGACGCTGAGATGCGGCGTATACACCACCAGGCATCCCCTCGGGTCGCGTCCGAAATGCACCCTGCCGATCGCCGTGAAGCTGTCCTCCCCGTCCACCGCGTTGAGGTGCCGCAGCGCCACATGGGTCACGGTCTCCGTGCTGCCGTAGCTCTGGAACACCTTCACGTCGAGGTCCCGGATGTCCTCCCTCAGCGCATCGCTCACCGGACCTCCACCCAACAGGATCGTGTCGAACTGACGCTCCACACGTTCTTTGTCCTCCTGGATGATGCGGTGTAGCTGCAAGGGTACCATGGCGGTGAAGCGGAACCGGTCGTTCACCTTCAGGTTCCCCAGGATGCTGCCTTTAGGGTCGATGAAGTGGACATCGAGTGCGAGGACGAAGGCACGCACCACCATCATCTTCCCGGCTATGAAGTCGCAGGGCAGGCAATGCAGTACGCGGTCACCGGCCTTCAAACCAAAGGTGTCGCCTGTGAGGCGTGCACTGTTCACCAGGTCGCGCCTTGGGATGCGGTATTGCTTGGGAGGGCCCGTGGTGCCGCTGGTGGCAGCCGGCAGGCCACTGGACATCAGGGTCAGGTGAGAGATGGTCGAATGCAGTTCCCTTCGCCATTCCTGTCCCGAACGTCCGCCTTTGTTGATCGCCTTGGCGAAGGTGCGCTCTGCATCCTGGGCGCTCATGGTCACACCGTCCACGGTCAGCCGCTGGAAGGCGGTGTCCATGGTGGTGGGGTATGTGGGTCGCTTGGCCATCTACCGTAAGACGCCCGCCGTTAGGTGGACCGAGAACAGATGCTTCATGCGGACAGGTCCAGGGAGGAGAGGTCCCATGCCACCTCGGGCCGGTAGTGAAGGTAGCCGCGTTCGGCCAGCAGGGGTGATGGGATGTTGTTCACGTAGACCTTGCCGGTACCCAGTCCTTGGGGAAGTTCCACGTCCAGAGTGGCGGTGAACTGCGCGATGGCGTTCAGTCCGATGCTGCTCTCCAGCGCCGAGGTGATCCACCACCCGATGCCTCTTCCTTCGGCCAGTTCGATCCATTCTCGCGTTGCGGCCCATCCACCCACCAGGCTGGGTTTGATCACGATGTACTGCGGCTTCACGTGGTCCAGAAGGTCCGTCTTGCTGTCGCTCTGGTTCAGGCCGATCAGGTCCTCATCCAAGGCGATCGGAAGCGGTGATCGATCACACAGCTCCTCCATGACCTCATACAGCCCGGCGGGCACAGGTTGCTCGATACTGTGCACCTCCAGTTCCGCCAAGCGCTCCAGCACCTCCATGGCGTTCCGGGCATTGAACGCACCGTTGGCATCCACGCGCAGGGTGAGGTCCGTGGCGCTGAATTCACGTCGCACGGCCGCCAGTAGCTCCAGTTCATCATCGATGCCGATGGCCCCGATCTTCATCTTCACGCAACTGTTCCCCGCCTCGATCTGCTCCCGGATGCGATGGCGCATGGTGGCCTTGTCGCCCATCCACACCAGTCCGTTGATGGGGATGCCGGCCTGGCCCAGCGTGAACGATGAGGGGAAGAGCTCCTTGGTGCCGCTCGCGGCCAGATCGCGGATGCACTGCTCCACGGCAAAGCGCACACTGGGCACCTCCACCAGGTCGCTGCTCAGGCGGTGGGCCCAGTTGCTGGTATCCGCGCAGAGCTCCAGGAGCTTGGTCCGGACGTCCGCCGGGAACTCCTTGCTATGGCCGGGGAACAGGGCCGCCTCACCGATGCCGCGCACCTCGGGACGTTCGCAATCCCAGGCGATGAGGTACCAGACCGTGCGCGCCGCGATCGGGCCCTTGCTCGTCCCCAGCTCAAAGTGGGGCATCAGAGTATGTTCCATCCAGCGGGCGCGGATCATGTCGCTCTGAGATCATCAGGTATCGTGTTTCCTCGTCGCATCATATGCCTTGTATGGTCCGTGCATCAGACCAGCCAGAGGCCCACCGCGAACGCGATCGCCGTGGCGAAAGTAGCCAGGGCCAGGCGTTTCAGTTCGGGGTCCAGCGCAGCATGGTCGTGGTTGCGCAACACCACACGCAGATGGCTGGCCAGCACGGACGTGGTGACCAGAAAACCCCACTGGGGCATCCCGCGGAAGTTCAGTGCGGTGAAGAGCATCAGGCAGGTGAGGCCACCGATGATCAGGAGACCATGGTAGCTCTTCGCGTCATCAGGGCCTAGGCGAACAGCGAGCGTGATCTTGCCGCTGGCCTTGTCGTTCCGGATGTCGCGCATGTTGTTCACGTTCAGCACACCGGCACTGAGCAGGCCGAACCCTGCGGCGGGCAGCAGGTGCATCCATTCGATGGTCCGGGCATGGAGGTAGTGCGTGCCCATCACCCCCACGATGCCGAAGAAGAGGAACACGCTCACATCGCCCAGGCCGGCATATCCGTACGGGTTGCGACCGAAGGTGTACTTCACGGCGGCTCCGATGGCCAACAGGCCTACGAGCAGGAAAACCAGCGTCATCAGGCGAATGCCCAGGGCCGATATGATCAAGGCCACACCCGAGCCGAAGGCGAGCACCCCGCAAAGGAGCATGGCACGTTTCATGGCAGCAGGAGGAATGCTTCCGCTCTGCACAGCCCGTTGCGGCCCTATACGTGCTGCGTTGTCCGTGCCGTGCAGGTGGTCTCCCAGGTCATTGGCCAGGTTGCTCAGGATCTGCAACAGGATGGCGGTGAGCAGAGCGAGCAGCAGGACCTCCAGGCGGAACGTGCTCGCTGCACTGATCCTACTGTCCGGCACGGCCAGTGCGCTGCCCACGATGATGCTGCTCACCGCCAGGGGCAGGGTGCGCAGGCGGAAGGCATGGAGCCAGGTGGAGAAGGGAGTGCCCATCAGATGCGGTATTCAAGCCGGCAGGTGAGCCGGACCGACGGGGTGGCGTTCCCCTTGTCGGGACGTGGCTCGGTCCCTTCGAAAAGGGCTTCGAACTCATAGACCGCACCTGCGTTCCGATCTCCGGAGATGGTCTTGAAGGTGCGGGGCACTGCCCAGATCCGGAAGAACAGGAAGTCGTCCATTCCCGGGCGCAGGTACGAGAGTGTGAACACCCCGTTCCGCGGGTCCCAGATGGAATGGTGCTGGACCCCTTCCGCTTCAGCCGGGAACTCCAGGACATGCTCATCGATGGTGATCGAACCTCCTTCGAACAGGCCGGAGATGTCCTGCAGCTCCGCTTTGAAAACGGTCCTGCCGGAAGCGGAACGGCCGCTCAGGAATGCGGTCCCCGAACCTTCCAGCAAGGACATGCCCAGGATGAGTGGAACGACCACCGCCAAGGGCAACAACCGAAGTAGGAACGAGGGTATCCGATGTTTCAGGTCACCCATGTCATCCACGCAGTTCCTTGAAATAGTCGCGCAGCACCTTCGGGCTGATCTCGGCATCCGTGCGCACCACCAGGAAGGCCGGGCCATCGTGTGTTTCGTACAGTTGGTCCAGTGCGTGCTTCAACGAGGGCTTGTCGAAGGCCTCATAGCAGGGCATCCCATAGCTGGTGATCAGGGCCATGGGGTCCCGTCCATGGCGGGCCTCGTACCAGTGCAGGAGCTCCGGGTCGCGGTCCGGACCATCGATGTACCGGAAGATGTTGCCCCCGCCGTTGTCGATCACGATCACCCGGAGGTTCGGCCCCAGATGCTTGTTCCAGAAGGCATTGCTGTCGTAGAGGAAGGCCATGTCCCCCGTGAGCAGCGTGGTGGGCCGCTCACTGACGAAAGCTGCACCCACGGCCGTGCTGCTGCAGCCATCGATACCGCTCGTGCCGCGATTGCTGAAGTAGTGCATGCCCTGCCCGCGTTCGAAGAGCTGGACATAGCGTGCCGGCGTGCTGTTGGCCAGGTGCACCACACTGCCCGCCGGCAACCGCTGAAGCACCTGTTCGAACACGGTGAGGTCGCAGAAGGGGGCGGCCTGCAGCAGTTGATGATGCCTGGTGGTGGTCTGCTGGTCGATGTACTCCCACATGGACGCATAGCCACTTTCGATGGCCTGCACCTGCGGCGCCACCTGTGCAAAGAAGATCTCCGGGTCCACCGCAACGTCATGCGTCAGGCTCTGGTAGGTGTCGTAATGGCGCTGGCCGGCATCGATGTGCCAGTGCTGTTCGGGGCGCCATTTCCGGAGGAGGGTCTTCACCCGTTTGCTCACCACCGCCCCACCGAAGGTGATCAGTATGTTGGGGATGTACTCGGGTCCGGGCGTCGGGCCGAGGTCCACCCCGGGCACAGGGTCGGGGGCCAGGGGCACAGCTTCGATCACCCGGTCGATGCAGGTGATGAAGCCATGGTCGTGCAGGTTCGAGGTGGCCTCGGTGAGCACCGCGAATTGGGGGAGCTTGGCGAGGTGTGCCAACTGCTGTTGCAGGCCCTTGCTCCACACACCCTGACCGGCCAGGATGAGCACCTTACGTTGGGTGGACAACTGGTGGATCATCCAGCGCGCATGCTCGGGCAGGATGAAAGATTCGGTCATCACCTGGGCGATGGTGCGCGATACCGGTGCGTCCACCTGCGTTGTTCCATAGAGCGGCTCGGCGAAAGGGATGTTCACGTGCACGGGCCCTGCCACCGGGATCAGCGTGGCATCGATCGCCTCGTTGATCAGGCGACCGCACTGCCAGCGGGCCAGTTCGTCGCTCAGTATCCGCGGCAACTGTACGCTCTTGCGCATGTGCAGGGATAGCACGCCCTGCTGGCGGATCGCCTGCCCTTCGCCCTGGTCCACCCATTCCTCAGGCCGGTCGGCGGTGAGGACCAGCAAGGGGATCCGTTGGTAGAAGGCCTCCGCGATGGCCGGGCCGTAGTTCAATACCGCACTTCCGCTGGTGCAGATCAAGGCCACCGGTGCCTGCAGTTGCTGGGCCATGCCCAAGGCAAAGAAGGCGGCACTGCGTTCGTCGATCACCTGAAGACACTGGATGCCTTCCTGGCGATCGAACGCGATGACCAGCGGAGCACTGCGCGAGCCGGGGCTGATGACGACGTGCCGGATGCCTTTGGCGACGCAAAGACGGGCCAGCTCTGCGGCGGCGAAATGATCACTGGTGGGCATGGGGGCCGCTAAGTTATCCGACCCTGTCCAGCCCGGATGATCCGCTCCCATGTCTGCGCCTTGTGTTCGGTCTCCTCCCATTCGTGCCCGGGCTCCGATCCTGCGGTGATCCCCCCGCCCACGTAAAGTCGCACGTGCTGGTCGAACACCTGCATGCAGCGGATGTTCACGAACAGCTCGGTCCCATTATCAGCCTGCCAAGGCCCCCAAGCCCCTGCGTAGAGGACCCGGTCATGCGGCTCATGTGCAGTCAGGAAGGTCATGGCCACGTCTGTTGGGGTGCCACAAACAGCGGGGGTGGGGTGGAGGTCCATCATAAGCCGCGCCAGCGACAGCCCCGTGCCGGAGGTGATGAGACGCGTGTGCAGATGGGCCACGTTCCCGGCCCGCAGGACCTCCGGTCCATGAACATCCACCGACCGCACCCCGCCCCGGCTCAAGACCCGTTCGACCTGTTCGGTGACCAAGGCCTGTTCATCACGTTCCTTCCTACCCCATTGCGACGGGTCGGCCGGTGCATCGGACGCGGACATGGTCCCGGCGATCGCATCCACTTCCACCTGCTCGCCCTTCTTCCGCAGCAGCCTTTCGGGTGATGCGCCCAGCCAGGTGCCATGGTCCGGGGTACGGGCCAGGCAGATGAAGGCGGACGGAAGATCGGAGAGTGCGCGGATGAAAAGGTCGGCGGTATCCGGGGCTTGAAGCGCGACGTCCTTGGTCCGGGAAAGGACCACTTTACGAAGGGTGCCACGTTCAATGGCCATCAATGCCTCGTTCACCATGCGGGCATAGGCAGCTTGGTCCATGGACCCGTCCAAAGCTTTGGGGGGGTATGGTTCGCATGGTGCGCTCTCCGGGAACGTGAGTTCGATGGGCCCCGTGTCCGCATGAAAGCTCAACCGTTCGTCGGGCTGGAGCACCAAGATCGTTCGCTGTGTGTGTGCGAAGGGGGCGATCACGAAGACATTCCGAAGTGTATCCAGTTCCGTGGTCCCCACGTGATGCACCTTGGAGGTGCGTTGGACCAGCAGCTGCACCGCCTGACCGGCTATGCGGAAGGCGGCGAAGGTGAGCCTCCGCTCGAGGCAGTGCTTCAGAGCCTCGCGCAGGCCGCTACATGGGGTGTTCACGGGCGGTCGATGATCAGGTTGGTGAGCCGGCAGACGGCGCACAGCTTTCCCGAACCGTCTATCACCCGGATGTTCCAGACATGGGTGGTCCTGCCCAGGTGGACCGGCTCTCCGATGGCCGTCACCTGTCCCGAGCGCACGCCCTTGAGGTGGTTGGCGTTCACCTCGATGCCCACCACTCCTTGCCGGTCCCGGTCGATGATCAACGCGGAGGCCATGCTTCCAAGTGACTCGGCCAATGCAGCTGTGGCCCCACCATGCAGCAGGCCCATGGGCTGGTGGGTTCGAGCGTCCACAGGCATGGTCGCGCAGAACCGCCCTTCCTCATCCACATGGTAGGTGATGCCCAGATGGGCCACCAAAGTGCCGGACCGGAGGGCGTTCGCTTGTTCGGCGTGAAG
>Ga0075163_10013438_pt1 | contig 10601 bp, 6 predicted proteins | sample JI1023141ADNA_FD_71478 | JGI IMG/M metagenome (GOLD analysis project Ga0075163, IMG submission 71478) | Wastewater effluent complex algal communities from Wisconsin, to seasonally profile nutrient transformation and Carbon sequestration -... | ecosystem: Engineered > WWTP > Effluent > Algae... | reverse complement strand
CACCAGCGTCCGCGCGTGGAGCGCGCGCGCCACGCCCCGGGCCGCGTAGTCCTCCCGCCCCCAGCCGAACATGGCGAAATGGGGCTCGTGGCAGGTGATGTCGACGCGGGCGAAGCCGGCGCGGAAGCGTTCCATGGGAGGACCCCTACACCAACTCCGCACCCTCGCACCATTCCGATGGACGCGGCTCCTGCTCGTGCTCGGTGCTAGCCGGCGACCACCAGCGGGCTCGTGGGCTCGAAGAGGCGGCTCTCGAGAATCGCGATGAGCGCGCGGGTGCGCGGCGCAAGATCCCGATACGCCGGATCGCCGAAGGCCAGCTGGGCAACGTACGATTCCGGCTTCGTGACCTTCTCGCGCATCGCCTGCAGCACGCTTCTCGTCCAGGTGACGTCGTCCTCGAACGGCGCCTCCGGAAAGGACGCGGCGAAGACGCGCAGCTTGGCGATGTCGGCGGCGATCACGTCGCGGAGCGCCGCAGTGCCCAGCGACCAGCTCGCGATCTGGGCGGGGTTGCCCAGATAGACCTCGCGGTACGGCGCGCACACCTGCGTGCCCGGGGCACCGCAGCTGCCGAAGGTGCCACGCGAGACCTCGTTGAAGTGCGTGGCGCCCACCACCCGCGCAGGATCCAGCGGCACTTCCATTCCCAGCGAGTTGACGACGCGAACCTCGTTGCGGAGCGATTCGAAGTGCACGAACTGGGCGTTCGGTCCGACCACGATCTCGATGAGCTCGCTCCCGTATTCTTCGCCCAAGAATCCCGCCGCGGTGGACCAGGCGTGTGTCCACGCATAGCGTCCGAGCGTGAGGCTCGCCGCTGCCTTGGCCGCCGGGTCGCGATAGGAGAGGCGCGTGAGCTCGGACATGAGGTAGCCCGGCCCCAGACCGGGTCGTTCCTCGCGGCTGAACAGCTTCCGCGTGGAACGCAGCTCTGCCGCCTGCTCCGGCGTGGTCCAGGAGTAGAAGCGATTGTTGATGGGGAAGTTCGGAGCGGGTCCCGGAGCGGGTTGGCCGCCGTCGGGGTCGCCGCCGCCGAAGCGCGTCGGCACCTGCCCGGCGTCCTCCGCAGGCGAGGTCCCCGGGGTGCGCTCGACCGCAACGCGATCGCACGCAGCGACCCCCAGCACCGCCAGCGGCAGCCCGATCAGTTGACGACGACCAACCACGTTCCCCCCCACGCGACGGCTCTTTTTCACGAGCCTAGCTTAGCGCGATGGCGCGAGAGCGCTACTCCGCAGGTGCGGGCTCGGGAGGGGCGGTGGGCGGTGGCGGCGCCTTCTTGCCGCCGAGCCGCTGCTTCCAGCGATCCACCACCACGTAGAAGGCGGGCACGACCAGGAGGCTGAGCACGGTGGAGACGGTGAGGCCGCCCAGCACCGCCACCGCCATGGGGCTGCGGGTCTCGGTGCCGGGGCCGATGCCCAGCACCGCGGGCACCGCGGACATCATGGTGGCGACGGTGGTCATGAGGATGGGCCGAAGCCGGAGCGGCCCGGCCTTGCGCATGGAACCCTTGGCATCGGTGTGATCCGTCTCGTGCACGTGGTTGGCGTACTCCACCAGCAAGATGGAGTTCTTCTTCACGATGCCCATGAGCAAGAGCACGCCGATCATGCTGAAGATGTTCAGCGTCTTGCCGGAGCCCCAGAGGCCGATGGCCGCGCCGCAGAGCGCGAGCGGCAAGATGGTGAGCACCGTGACCGGGTGCAAGAACGAGTTGAACTGGCTCGCGAGCACCATGTAGGCCACGAGAATGCCAATCACCATGGCGAAGAAGAGCCCGCCGGTGGTCTCCTCCAGCTGCGAGGCCTGCCCGCTGGAGACCGCGCGATAGCCGAGCGGGAGGTCCTTCCCGAGCTTCGCGATGTAGGCCATGACCTCGGCCTGCGAGTGGCCCGGGGCCACGTTGCCGGAAATGCCGATGGCGCGTTCGCGATCGAGGCGGCTCACGCTCTGGAGCACCGGCTGCTCCTTCTCGGTGACCACCATGGAGAGCGGCACGGTGTCGCCGGTGCCGGTGCGCATGCGGATGAGGCCGATGTCCTCGGCGCGGGTGCGCTGGGTGGCGAGGAGGCGCATACGCATGTCGATGCGGCGCCCGCCGGTGGAGAACTTGCCCACCACGTTGCCGCCCACCAACGCACTGACGGTGGTGCCGATGTCGCTGATGGAGATGCCGAGATCGGTGGCGCGCCGGCGGTCCGGGAGGATCTGCACCTCGGGCGCGCCGATCTGGTAGTCGGTGGTGAGGTCGGTCACGAGCCCGCTCGTTTCCAGCGCCGACTTCATGTCCATGGCGGAGGTCACGAGCTTGTCCCAGTCCGGTCCGCGCACGGTGAAGTCCACCGGATAGCCCTTCTGGCCGCCGAACGACTGCTGCGAAGGGTCCTGCACCGAAGCGCGGATGCCGGCGATGATGGAGAGGTCCTTGCGGATGTCCACCGAGAGCTGCTGCGCCGTCATCTTGCGCTCCTTGGGCTCCACCAGGGTGAGGGTCATCGATCCCTGCGAGCCCTGCAGTGTGGTGAGCACGTGCGACACCTCGGGGCGCTTGGCGAGGCGTGCCTCGGCCTTGGCGAGCAAGGGGCCGGCAGCGCCGATGCTGGTACCGGTCTCGGTTTGCACGCGGACGATGAGGCGGCTCTGATCCTGCGAGGGGACGAACTCGGTGGGAATGCGCACCAGGGCCAGGGTGGAGACCGCGAGCAGCGCCACCGAGCCCAAGAGCACCTTGTAGGGGTGGGCGAGCGCACGGTCGAGCACCCGCCCGTAGAAGCCTTCGAGGCGCGTGAAATTGCGGTCCACCCAGCGGCCGATGCGTCCTCGGCCCTCGCGGGAGGCGTTCAAGATCTGCGCGCAGCGCGCCGGCGCCAGGGTGATGGCTTCGAAGTACGAGATCATCACCGCCACCGAGAGGGTGACGCCGAACTGGAAGAAGAAGCGTCCGATGACGCCGTTCATGAAGATGACCGGCAAGAAGATGGCGATGACCGCCAGCGTGGCAGCCAGCGCCGCGAAGGTGATCTCCTTGGTGCCGTCGGCAGCGGCCTGCACCTTGTCTTTGCCCATCTCCGCGTGGCGGTAGATGTTCTCCATGACCATGACGGCGTCGTCCACCACCAGGCCCACCGCCAGCGAGAGGCCGAGGAGCGTGAACGTGTTGAGGGTGAAGCCCAGGAAGTAGATGACGCCCACGGTGCCGAGGAGCGACATGGGAATCGCCAACACCACGTTGAGGGTGCTGGAGAGCGAGCCCAAGAACAGCCAGCACACCAGGGCGGTGAGCACCAGCGCCAGCACCAGCTCGATCTCGATCTCGTGGACCGACTCCTGGATGAACACGGTGGAATCGAAGAGGACCTCGACCTTCATTCCCTCGGGCAGCGTTCGCTGGATCTCGGCGACCCGCGCGCGGACGCCGGAGGCCACGGCAACGGCGTTGGTGCCGCGTTGCTTGAGCACGCCGAGGGCTTGCAGCGGCACGCCGTCCAGGCGCGCCACACTGTTGGCGTCCTCGAAGCCGTCCTCCACCAGCGCCACGTCCTCGAGGTACACCGGGTTGCCCTTCACCTTGCGCACCACGAGCTGCTTCAGGGTGGCGAGGTCCAGGGCCTCGCCCAGCATGCGTACGGACACCTGCCGCTCGCCGGTGTCGAGCTGGCCACCGGGCACCTCCACGTGCTCCCGGCGCACCGCATCGACCACGTCGCTGGCCACCACTCCGTGCTCTGCGAGGCGACTGGCGTCGAGCCAGATGCGCACGTTGCGATCGAGGTACCCGTTGAGGGTGATCTGCCCCACGCCGGGCACCGTCTGCAGCTTGTCTTGCACCTGATAGCGGGCCACGTCGGCCAGCATCTGCCGTGCGAACGGCCCGGTGACGCCCACCGTGACGATGGGGGTGTCGTCGGGGTTCGACTTCGACACCGTGGCTGCGGGGACGTCTTTGGGGAGCTGACGCTGCGCCTGCGCCACCCGGGCCTGCACGTCCTGAAGCGCGAGGTCGACGTTGCGCGAGAGATCGAAGGTGACGGTGATGCGCGCGCTGGCGGAGCGCGCCGACGACGCCATCTGGGTCACGCCCTCCACCTGCGCCAGCGATTGCTCCAGCGGCTCGATGATCTCCCGCTCCACCGCCACCGGCGAGGCGCCGGGCCACGACACGCTCACGGTGACGTTGGGGTAGTCGACGTCCGGGTACTGGCTGATGCCGATGCGCGAGATGGTGACGAGCCCCAGGAGCACGGTGAACGCCATGAGCATCCAGGCGAAGACCGGGTTCTTGATGGATACGTCGGTGATGTTCACGGCGCACCTCGGCGACCACGGCCGCTGCCACTGGGCGCTGCGGTGGGCACCATCCCCGTCCCTTGCGGCGCCGGCATGTCGCCATCGTGCGCGCTTGCTGTCGCGGTGGGCGCGGGTGGGCCCTGCTTCGAGACGATGACCTTGGCGCCGGTGGTGAGCGCCTCGGCGCCGCGAATGACCAGCTTCTCGCCTGCCGCGAGGCCGCTGCGCACCTCCACCCAGCCGTCCTTGGTGTTCATGCCCAGGGTGAGCACGCGCTCCTTGGCCACGTCGCCCTCGATCACGTAGGCCACCTGGCCGTGGTCGGTGGCGCGCACCGCGCTCCGAGGAATCACCGGCGCGTCACGGCCGGCGCCCACGTCGACGGTGACGTCGCAGAACGATCCGGGCCGAAGCCAGTAGCGGTGCTCGTCGGTCTTCACCTGCGCCGTCACCACCACCATGTGCGTGGTGGGGTCGGCGGCCCCGGCCACCAGGGTGATGGTCGCGGTGAACGCGCGCTGGGTCTCGCGCATGGTGAAGTCGGCGTTCATGCCGGCCTTGAGGCGCACCGCCTCCGAAGGCTCCACCTGGAAGCGCAGGAGCAAAGGATCGTTGCGCAGCAAGGTGGCGAGGATGGCGCCGGCCTGCACGAATTGCCCGGTCTCCACGGTGCGGGTCTGGATGACGCCCTCCATGGGCGCACGCACCGCGGAGTCGCGCAGGTTGAGCTCCGCGACCTTGAGAGCCTCCGAGGCCACGGCGGAGTCGGCCTTGGCGGTGAGCCCGCGGGTGCGGTAGGTCTCGAGCTCCTCGCCGGGGATGAGGCCGGGGTTCTTGTCGCTGGCGCCCTCGCGGCGCTTGATCATCGCCTCGATGTCCTTCTGGTTGGCCTGCGCCTTGTCGAGGGCGGCCTTGGCGCTGTTGACCGCGAGCCGGAAGCGCTCGCCGTCGATGAGCACCAGCGTGGCGCCCTTCTTCACGTCCTGGCCTTCGGTGAAGGCCACCTTGTCGACGATGCCGGCCACCCGCGCCGTCACTTGCACGCGCTCGAAGGCCTCCACCGTGCCCGGCGCCGTCACCGCGTAGGTGAGCTTCTTGGATTCCACCTCCATGGTGTCGACGGCGAAGGCCAGGCCCGCCCCCTTCCCGCCACGGCGTCCACCCGCGCCACCGCCCGAGGCGCTCCCCTGCGGGCTCGATCCTTCGGATTTCTTGCAGTCTACACCGACCAGTGCGGAGAGCAGGCACACGGCCCAGAGTGCGCCGTGCCTCATCGGGCTTCTCCGGAGCGTGCCGCTTGCGGCGCGTCGATGTCGACGCCCAGCGGCGCCAGCCCCAGCGAGAACCGGAGCTCGAGCCACGCCTGTTGCATCTGGAGCCGCGCCGTCGCGCGGGCCACCTCGGCGTCGAAGCGGCGGGCGGTGGCGTCGGTGACCTCGATGGCGCGGGCCAGGCCCTGCCGGTAGAGAATCTCCGTCTCCTCGGTGTTCTTCTGGGCGAACACCACCGCGTCCTCGCTGATCTTGAAGGACTCACGGGCCGCCTTGAGCGAAGCCAGGGCGAGGCGAATCTCCGTTTCGACGCCGCGCCGCAAGAGGCTCTCGTCGAGGGCCTGGCTCTCCGCCTGGGCGGTGCGCGTGCGATGGTCGCCGTAGCGCGCGCCGCCGTCGAAGGCCACCCAGGTGAGGGTCAACAGCGCCGACTCGTCGTGGCCCCGGTCCGGCGGCGTGGGGTCGACGGTGGTCCGAATCTGCCCCTGCACGCCCAGCGAGGGAAACAGGCGGTAGAGCGGCTCGCGGGCGGAGGCCTGGAGCGCGAGGGTACGTTCGGTGGCCGCCTTGAGGTCCGGGCGCCGCTCGAGCGCCGTGCGCACCAGCTCGTCGAGGCGCGTGGAGAACTGCTCGGCGTCGCGGTTCATGACGTCCGGCGGAGACAGCGGTCCGGTCACCGTGCGCCGCACCAGGTACTCGAGGTTCACGTAGGCGCGGGTCACCGTGCCCTGGGCCTGGGCCACTTCCCGCTGCGAGGTGGTCATCTCGATGTTGGCGCGGGTGGCGTCGTTGACGCTGGCGAGCTGCGCTTCCGCGCGGCCGGTGGCGTTGTCGAGGTTGGCCTTGGCGCGCTCGAGACGCCGCGTGGCCGCCTCCAGCAAGCGCTCCGCGGTGAGCGTCTGCAGGTAGGCCCGCGCCACGTCGAAGGCGAGCACGCGCCGGTCTTGCTTGGCGCCGTAGCGCTCCGAGTCGAGCTGATGGCTCGCCTGGGCGTAGAGCGGGAACGAGGGCATGTTCACGATGGACTGCGAGAGCGTCGCCGATCCGGTGACGGTCAGCGGCGAACGATCGCCGGTGGTGCCGGCGAGCGTGCGCAGGGTGCCGCTGCCGGTCGCCGTGAGATTCGGCAAGAACGAGGCGCGGGCGCGATCGAGCTGCCCCTCGGCGGCGTTCACCCGAAGCGGCGCCTTGAGCGCACGCTCGTTGCTCGAGAGCGCGTAGCGAATCGAGTCCTCGAGGCTGAGCCCACCATCGGCCGCGCGGGCCGAGGGAGTGAGGAGGAAGAAAGCGGTGAGGACGAGGACACCCACTACACCCGTGCTTCGCGGCATCGTTGCTCCAGTTTGCGGGCCGAGCACCTGTGCGCCCCGGCGCATGCGAGCCTACCCACATCGCGCGGGCGTGGGATCGCTCTTCACGTAACTTTACGAGGGCGCGCGCCCCGAGAACGCCGACATCTGTGTCGAAAGGCGTCAGCCTATTCGGGGCGGAGCCCGAGCACCAGCAGCTGCGCCATATCGCGCGCGGTCTTCTTCACGCGGTCTTCCGGCTCGGCCCACACCCACGGGGGCGAGAGCGTGGCGAACGCGCGCTGGAGCAGGATCGCCGTTTCCTTGGGCGGCACCTTGCGGAAGGCACCGAGGTCGATGCCGCGGCGCACGATCGCCTCGAACAGGTCGCGCTCCTGATCCCGGAACCAAGCCTGCGCGAGCTTCACGCCTTCCTGTGTACAATGCACGAGCTCGCAGGCGTGCGCGCCTTGCTCCCGGAACTCCACGAAGCCGAGGGTGCGCGCCAAGAGGACGTACACCAGAGCCCGCGGCGGATCGCCCTGCTTGGCGTTCCACACCGCGCACATCTGCTCGAACACCCGCGTGTGCAGATCCTTGGAGAGCTCGTGGACGATGGCGTCCTTCGAGTCGAACTCCAGGTACACGCTGCCCACCGCGACGCTGGCCTCGCGCGCGATGTCCGCGATGGTGGTCTTGCCCGCACCGTAGTGACGAAAGAGCCGCGCCGAAGCATCGAGAATCGCGCGCCGCCGATCGGTCACCATGGCCACCATTGCTGCGGCCGAGCGTAGCACCGACGCCGAGCGAGCGGGGCCCGAGCCTACGAGGCTGTCGGAGATCACTACAGCTCGCAAAGCAGAAACCGTGCCGACCTGCCATTGACGGGTCCGTGAATGAACTTAGGTTTCATTCATGGTTCACGCTTCCGGAGGTTCGATGACTCTCTCCCTCTCCTCACCCGTCCCCGTGTTGCCGCTCCGCACCGGAGCCCTCTTTCCGCACACCGTCGTGGCCTTCGCCGTGGGGCGTCCGCGCTCGGTGGCGCTCATGCGCAAGCTCTATCCTGGCGACGTCCTCGTCACGTTCACCCAGAAGGACGCCGGGACCTCCGATCCGGGAGCCGATGATCTCTACGAAACGGGCACCCTGGCCCGGGTCAAGGAGGTCGATCGAAAGTCCGAGAACGAATACCAGGTGATCCTGGAAGGTATCGGCCGCGTGAAACGTCTCTCGTTGGATGCCTCCGGCGCCTACCACGTTGCCAATCTCGCGGAGCTCGATGAAACCGCTGCCGAATCGGTGGAGGCCACGGAAGCCGCCGATCTCCTGAAGGAGCACATCGCGCAGCTTCGAAGCTCCCGGGGCGAGGTCCTCGGTCGCGTCGAAGCCGACGAGGCGCGTGAGTACGCCGATCGCGTGGCGGCCTCCCTGGGGCTCACCACGGAAGACGCACAGGAGGTGCTGGGGGAGCTCGACGTCCCCACGCGTCTCAAGCTGGTCATGACCAAGCTCTCGGAGCTCAAGACCACCGCCGAGGTGCGCGCCAAGATCGAGCGCGACGTCCGCGAAGAGGTGGGTAAGCACCAGCGCGAGGCCATCCTGCGCGAGCAGATGAAGGCCATCAAGCGTGAGCTCGGCGATGGCGACGGCGAGTCCGACGTCGATCGGCTGCGGGAGCGCGTGGCCGAGGCCAAGCTTCCGGAGGAGGCCCAGAAGGTGGCCGACCGCGAGCTGCGTAGGCTCGAGGCCACGAACGGCAGCGGTCCCGAGGCCAACGTCATTCGCAACTACCTCGAGCTCATCTGCGACCTCCCGTGGAACGCCCGCGCCGAGGCCAAGGAAGACATCGGGCGCATCGAAGAGAAGCTCGACGCCGATCACTACGGCATGGAAGACGTGAAGAAGCGCATCGTCGAGCACATGGCGGTGCTCAAGATGGCCAAGGCCGAGCGCGGCACGCTGCTCTGTCTGGTGGGCCCGCCGGGCGTCGGCAAGACGTCGCTCGGGCAGTCGATCGCCGAGGCCACCGGTCGTCCGTTCGTGCGGGTCGCCCTGGGCGGCGTGCGCGACGAGGCGGAGATTCGCGGCCACCGACGCACCTACGTGGGCGCCCTCCCGGGCCGCGTCATCCACGCCCTCAAGAAGGCCAAGGTGAAGAACCCGGTCATCTTGCTGGACGAGGTCGACAAGCTCGGCACCGGCTGGGGTGGCTCACCGGAGGCGGCGCTCCTCGAGGTGCTCGATCCGGAGCAGAACAACAGCTTCACCGACCACTACCTGGAGCTCCCGTTCGACCTCTCGGAGGTGCTCTTCGTGTGCACCGCCAACACCCTGGAGACGCTCTCGGGGCCGCTGCGCGATCGCCTGGAGATCGTCGAGCTCGCCGGCTACACGCCGGAAGAGAAGGTGCACATCGCCAAGAACCACCTCCTGCCCAAGCGGCAGAAGGAGTTCGGTCTCGAGGGCAAGATTGGCGTGGACGACGCGGCGCTCCTGGCGGTGGTCCGCAGCTACACCCGAGAGGCCGGCGTGCGGCAGCTCGATCGGCAGATCACCAAGCTGCTCCGGGCGCTGACCCTCGACGTGGCGCGCGGCAAGCTGGAGACCCACACGGTGGTCGAAGGCGAGCTGCGAGAGCGCCTCGGCCGGCCCAAGTTCGAGGACGAAGCAGCGGAGCAGTCGCTCCTCGCGGGTGTGGCCACCGGGCTCGCCTGGACGCCGGTGGGCGGCAGCATCCTCTTCATCGAGACCTCCAAGATGCCCGGCAAGGGGCGAGTGGAGATCACCGGGCAGCTCGGTGACGTGATGAAGGAGTCGGCCCGCGCCGCGCTCTCCTACGTGCGAACGCACGCGGTGGAGCTCGGGCTCGGGCACCAGAACCTCGAAGACGTGGACGTTCACATCCACGTTCCTGCAGGTGCCACGCCCAAGGACGGTCCGTCCGCTGGCGTCACCATCTTCACCGCGCTGGTCTCGCTCTTCACCGGGCGAAAGCTTCGCCCGCACACGGCGATGACCGGCGAGTGCACGCTCCGCGGACGCGTGCTCCCGGTGGGCGGCATCAAGTCGAAGGTCCTGGCCGCGCACCGTGCCGGCATCAAGCGGGTGATCCTCCCCAAGAAATGCGAGGCCGATCTCGACGAGGTGCCGACCTCGGTCAAGAGCGAGCTCGAGATCATCTTCGTCACCGACATGACCGAGGTACTGGACGCGGCTCTCGAGCCGCTGGTGGTACCCACCACGACCCACACGAGCGAGGGCACTGAAGCGCACGTGTGAGCGAGAGCGCCGCGTTCCTCCGAACGCCGGCGAGGAAATGTGCCCCGAGGCCCCGCGAACAGAGAGCGCGTGGGCCTCGTTTCCTTTCCATGGTCTCGGGTACGTAGTCCACCTGGACGATGCGGGGCTCGCGGACGGCCCGCTACAGTGTCGAGATGGGCAGGTCGCAGCAACGCTTCGCGACGCCACGATGGCGGACACTGGCGGCGCTCGCGGTGGCGGGGCTCGCGCTGGGGGCGCTGGGGGTGAGCCAGCGGGCGAGCACATCTCCCGTTCGCTCGGCGCCGAGCGCCGAGCCCCGGCCGGTGTTCGCCCACGCGTTCGTTCCCGGCCGCGTGTCGTCGTACTCCATCGACTACCGATCCGACGGCGTACTCGACGGGCGCCTCGAGACCGCGCCGGTCGGAGAGAACGCGCCGCAGAGGGGCGGCGTGCTCCGGGTATCGTCGACGTTCCTCGGCACGCT